>AR_comb_assmDRAFT_10130303_pt1 | contig 10442 bp, 7 predicted proteins | sample ArasoioldDNA_FD_10543 | JGI IMG/M metagenome (IMG submission 10543) | reverse complement strand
CCGATTTTGATGACGTCCTTCGCATTTATAGTGGGTTTGCTTCCTCTCACGTGGGCAAAAGGCGGGTCTGCGTTGGGCGACCGCTCCATAGGTACAAGCGCATTAGGCGGAATGCTGACAGGAGTATTGTTGGGAGTGTTCATCATTCCTGTTCTGTTTGTTATTTTTCAATACCTGCAGGAAAAGGTCACCCGCAAAAAGCCGTTGGATGCGGCCGATGATACGGCAAGGCACCTGGCCGAATAATTTTATCACGACAATAAATTATTATGATACGGAACATAAATTATCTATTGAAAATTATAGTTGGCGCTTTCTTAACCATGTATGTCTCATCATGCAAAGTCGGGAAAGAATATCAGCGTCCTGAATTGGAATTACCAAAGCAGTTTAATTCCGTTAGCTTTTCTGATACCAGCAGTATTGCAGATATCGAGTGGAAAAAATTCTTTACAAATCCTGATTTGCAGAATTTGATTGATAAAGGAATAAGGTATAATCATGATTTGCTAAAGGCAATGAAGAGAATTGACATGGCCCAGGCAAGAGTGAAGCAGGCGAAAGTTTTACAACTGCCCGAATTGAACTTCCAGGCAATAGCACAGGTCAACCGCCCGTCGGACAATAGTCTCAATGGGATCAGCATAAAAAGTTTTTTGGGAAAAAGCTACGTAGAATATTATTCCGCGGGAATTAACCTGTCGTGGGAAGCCGATATATGGGGAAAGCTGCGCAATCAGAAAGAGGCAACTGTTGCCGAGTATGTGCAGACTTACGAAGGAGCGAAGGCAGTGCAGACCCAACTGGTGGCAGACATCTCTCAAGGTTTTTTTAACCTGCTCATGTTGGATAAGCAGTTGGAAATAAGTCACCGCAATCTTGCCTTAAATGATAGCTTCCTGGTAGCTACGCAACTGTTAAAGAATGCGGGCATTGTAAATCTATTGGCAGTGGAGCGCGCAGAGTCACAAAAGCAGACGACGGAATTGCTAATTCCGGTACTAGAGGAAGATATTGCCGTGCAGGAAAACGCGTTGCAAATTTTAACGGGACAATTGCCCGGATCAATTCCGCGTAATGTTTCACTCAATGATTTTTCGGTGCCGAACAATCTTTCGACTGGCGTACCGGCATCCATTGTTAGCCGAAGACCGGACGTTCGCTCCAACGAGATGGCATTGGTAGCAGCTAATGCACAAGTTGGCGTAGCGCAGGCAAATATGTATCCAGCCTTGAACCTAACCATTGGCGGGGGATTGGAATCATTCAAAGCGAGCAACTGGTTCAACATGCCAAGTTCATTATTTGGATTAGCGGCTGGCGCCATTGCACAACCAATTTTTCTGAGAAGGGAATTGAAAACGCAGTTTGAAGTTGCCAAACTGCAAAGGGATGAAGCTGTCATCCAGTTCAGGCAATCAGTCTTGGTGGCAGTAACTGAAGTATCGAATGCGCTTATCCACGCCGATAAGTTAAAGCAGCAGGAAGTAATTGCTGCCGCGCAGGTGGACACATTGCGGCGAGCCGTTTTTAACTCACAACTATTATTCAAAAGCGATCTTGCCAACTACCTCGAGGTAATCACTGCGCAGGCAAATGCGATACTTGCAGAACTTAATCTTGCCTCTATTCAGCGACAGGAGTTAGGCGCGATGGTAGAATTATACCGTTCACTGGGAGGTGGCTGGAAATAGATCATAGGTATTTTGATTGTTGCATTCTCCATTTCGGAAAAGGATGAACACTTTATCATGCGATACTTTGTAAAAGCAATTCTCAAAAAAGATAAACATCGTCAATTGAAAAGGGCAATTGATGAAGGTGAACTGGGCGCCGGCTCAATTGCGGGCGGAGAATACATTCGTGATATTAAACATGCAAGGTTATTGGATGATGGTAGCGCCGAATGGATAGAAATTTGTTTTTGCGATCCACCACTTGAGGAAGAACGACCTTATTGGGAAGAATATTTTGAATTAACAGAAATAGCAGATGCAACCGACAGGAAATTGTGCAAACACGAAACCGGCGAGCAGCCCTGGAGTTGTGCAAGTTGCAGTTGCACAAAAAAACAGGAAAAAGAATTAATGGAGGCCGGCAAATCATTTTATGAATCTCTTTCAATATGAGGCCTGGTGAAATTTAATGCAATGCTTATGAAGTATAGAGATCTTGGTAACACAGGGGAAAGACTATCAGCTATTGGTCTTGGTTGCATGGGTATGAGCTTTGCCTACGGGCCGAGGAATGATGAGGAATCCGTTGCAACACTTAATAGATCTTTAGAGCTCGGAATTAATTTTTGGGATACGGCCGATATGTATGGTTTTGGACATAATGAAGAACTTATTTCAAAAGTTTTATCGTCAAATCGGGATAAAATTTTTATAGCAACAAAATTTGGATTCAGACAAAGAGAAGGAAGTTCTTCCAATTTTGCAGGTACGCCCGCTACTTACGTTGACGGATCACCTGCTTATATAAAACAAGCAGTGGAGAAAAGTTTGAAGCGTTTAAAGATTGACACTATCGATCTTTATTATGCTCACCGTATAGACCCAAATGTTGCCGTTGAAGACATGGTTGGCGCAATGGGTGATTTAGTAAAACAAGGCAAAGTTCGTTATCTCGGTTTGTCTGAAGCTTCTGCCAAATCAATTCGTCGAGCTCATGCAGTTCATCAGATAACGGCATTACAAAGTGAGTACTCCTTATTAACAAGAGATGTGGAAGGAGAAATATTGGACACGATTCGCGAGCTGGGTATTACTTTGGTTCCCTATAGTCCCCTTGCCAGGGGATTAGTGACCGCCACAGTGGGTGATAAAGGTACCCTGGCCCAGGATGATTTCAGAAGAACCCTGCCGCGTTTTGATGATGAACATTGGCAAAATAATAAACAACTGGTTAATGATTTTGCTGAGTTTGCCCGGTCAAAAAATTGTACACCTGCACAGTTGGCGTTGGCGTGGGTGCTTGCTAAGGGTGAAGACATAATCCCTATTCCCGGAACCAAAAAAAGAAAATATATTGAAGAAAACGCAGCAGCCATGGACATTGAACTAGGCAAAAATGATATCAACGAAATGGAAGAGATAATAGGAAGGCATCCTAATATCGGTAATCGCTACAGTGAAGGATCATTGAAGCTCGTAAATCGATGAATATATTGAAATAGGTCTTACAGATTTTGTTCGGGCATTACTATCTCGCTACGCTTGGTCTCTGCCTGGTTCAGAACTAATTTGTAACTTCATAGAACATTTGCTGTTTATGAAGACGTTGCTGGGGATCATATCTCTTTTGCTCATTCTTTCTGCTTGTCGAAAAAACGAGGAGGCCGGAGAAATCAGTGGTTCCTGGAAATTGATTGCGGTGTATGACAAAACTACTGGCATCATAAATCATGCTCCCTCGGGATCAAACATGGATGTGGTAATTACTTTTCTTTCAAGAAACAGCTTTGCGGGCCACACACTTCGTAACAGTCTTTCAGACGGCAGGTTTAACCAGAATGGAAATCAGGTAACTTTTGAAGGCTTCTCCATGACCAAGATCGCGGAAGATGAATGGGGTGGAAGTTTTCTCACCGTCCTTAATGCATGTCTATTGCAATCCACAAGTCCCTGCAAGCCCTCGTTCATCACCATACAAGGGAATAACATGAAGCTGACCACGCCCCTTCGATATGATGTTACACTTCAAAAACTTTAACGATCGCCAGGCATTGCAAAACCGCTCAGCCCGCGTTCATTCTTTCAAATGTTTTCTTAAGATCTTCAGGACTAGCCTTACTTGCCCCTTCACTCATTCCAAAGGTGATCTCTAGCTCACCTCTTTTTAATTTTTCAAATGAGGCTTCAATGAAGTCGTCCACAGGAGGCGCAAAGTCGTGGATTCCTTTACCTCCTAAATCTGTGTTTAGCGCGGGTGGAATTAGTTCAATTACTTCAATGTTTTTTTGCTTTAGCAAGTGCCTTAGGGAAAGCGTGAACGAATGGATAAAGGCTTTTGAGGCCGAATAGACGGGCACTTTTGCCAGTGTGGCAAAGGCCAACCCCGATCCAACGTTAACAATGGTGGTTAATGAACTTAGCTTTAAAAACAGTGAAATCAAATGAAGAGGTGCTTCAATATTAGTCCTTATTTCTTCTGTGGCCCGCTGGAAAAAGTCACTGTCTGAAACTGACATCCATTGCTGAATGCCGGCGTTATTTATTAACACATTTAAATCCTTATGCTCGCTGTTTATCCAGTCAAAAAGTTCTTCTCTCTCCCTGGCCACAGACAGGTTGCAGACCCTGGTAATGAGCGATGGAGTCCTGTCAGCTGCCTCTCGCAAAGCAGATTCACGTCGGCCACAAACAATCACGGTGTTATTTTCATTTACAAATCGTTGAGCCAGTGCAAGACCAATACCTGTGGCCCCGCCTGTAATTAAGATCTTGTTGTTTGAGAGTTTCATATTGTCATAAATTTTTTTGAAGGCAGTCACCTCTTCGCTAATCAATGATGTCCTTTACCTCGAAAACCTGCTTCTCATATCCTTTGGTGACTGCATCGATCATCGCCAATCCTATTTCCTTTACGGACGATTGTTCTCGGAGCAACCAAGTTTTTAAACGCGACGCTCAAAGAGGCTTTTGATTTTCCACATGTACAAAAAACCTGCCTGGAACAGGCAGGTTTTTCGTGCAAACATTAAAAGATATACCGTAGCCCTATCTGCATCTGCCAGCGGGAGGGAAGATCGGGGCTGCTTATAAAAGTAGAGTGCTGGGTGGGATCAAAAGTATAGACCGGAGCATTGTTAGTAACGGTAACTCCAATTGGCTGGAAGTACCCGGAAGTGGTCGCATATTTTCTTATGCCCCATTCACTACTTATGAGATTGCCGAGATTGATAATGTCGATACTAAACTGCAAAATATGGGTCTTGTTTCCATGCTTCATATTAAAATCCTGCAGTATCCGCAAATCCACTTGGCTATACCATGGCTGTTCGCCGGCATATTTCTCTGAATACTGGCCTCTTCTTCCACTCAGGTAGTCGTCCTGCGCAATGAAATTTTTTAAGGCTTGCCGTTGCGTGGCCGGACTTTGAATATTCCCGTTTACATCCGAAAGCGGCGCAAAATTCATGACGTCAATTTCGGCGTCGGTAGGGACGTATATTAAATCGTTTGAAGTCGTGCCATCATTATTCATGTCCCCGGCATAAACATATGCAAACCGGTTACCTGAAGTCCACGACCCGAATGCGGAAATGGTCGTTGCCCATCTTTTATCGGTACCGTAGTCAAATTTCTTGGATGCAGCAGCGATAAAGCGATGGCGGTTGCCGTACAATGAGGTTGAATTGACAGCTGTGTTGGCGTTGCTCAAAATCGGATTACGATCAAAAGCATCACTTGAAATTTCCGCGGAGATAGAACTGGCGTCCTTTGCTATATTGAAATTATAGGCTCCCATCAAAAACAAACCGTTGGAAAACGTTCTTTGCGCCTGTACCGATACATTGAACTGATATCCATCGTTGGTATTGGTAAATACATATGCATTGTCGGCGCCCTTGTCAGCAGCCAGGTATATACTACGCTTGTCACCTATTCCTGAATTTAAAGTTCCCTTAGGTGTTCCCAATTTGTAATTGCGCACCATCATCGCCTTGACATCTTTGGTGTAAGCTACGTCCACGGTAAAGATAGTTCCCCCGCGAATCTTGAAGTCTGTGCCGACATTAGTTCTCCAAACTTGCGGCCACCTGAAATCTTTGTCTGTTGCATTGTAAAAAAAGCTGAATGGGTTACCAATGTGATTACCCAGCCATACAAACGGGAACCGACCGGTAAAGAGACCTGAGCCTCCTCTAAGCTGTAATGTTTTATCACCTTTTACATCCCAGTTAAATCCAATCCGAGGTGACAGCAAAGGAGATTTAGTAGGCAGCCGTGTATTATCCAAATCCTTTCCCACTCCATTGGTGATGCGGTTACCATCCTTATCATATAAAACCAGTGGATCATTATTGGCTACGGTAGGAGAGCTGGTTTTACCGTCTGGCGCTACGTATTTGAATTTATCTTCAAAATAAACCGGCTTATCCATTCTCAGACCATAGGTAAATCTGAATGTATTACTTACCTGCCATTCATCCTGCGCATAAAGAGAAAACTGGCCAAGCGTTAAATAGTACCAGGTCCATTTATCTGCAGCAGCGGCAGCTTTTGCCGCGTTTACATCAACATCTAAGGGGTAGGCTCCGAAAACATACTTCCCACCAACGGGGACACTGTCCTTGAATGTTTTTATGTCGCCGTCAAAGAATAACGTTGCGCCATAGCCAACTAGGTTAAACGAATTTCCAAACTTGAAGGACTCAAAAGATCCGCCAAAGGTGAAGGCATGATTTTTTTTATACAGGTTGAAGTCGTTGGTCACCTGGAAAGCGTCCTGGTTCAGTCGGTTGTGAATTGAGAAGGGCTCATGGCCTGCAACAATATAACGCACGCCGTTTTTAGCAATATTTATTACAGGAAATGGTGAAGAGAAAGGATTTCGCTTGTCACGAAAAGAAGTATACACAATCCTGAGTTTATTGGCATTGCCACTTTTGAAAATCGACTTCAATTCCGTTCCGAAAGAGTTTAGTTTGTTCACGATTTCATAACCGGAATTTTGAAATTGTAATGTGTAATAGTCTGGACCGCGACGACCTATTGCGCTCGGGTGAGCAGGTTTATCCTTACTTGCGTCCAGACCATTGTAGGTAAATGATAGCTTGTGGACAGAACTGATGTTCCAATCCAACTTGGCAAGCCACTTATAATTGGTTTGATCGTGAGTAAATCCCTGGTAGGGACCGGTTTCATATTGGAAACGCTGTTTTAAAATGTTACTCACCGCTTGAAGGTCTGATTCCAATACACGGGATGTATTTGTTTTACCGGCATTGCTGTTATTCAAAGCAACATAGCTGGTCGCCTCATCACTTCGCTGCTCAGTTTCAAAACTCAGAAAGTAAAACAACTGATTTTTCTTGATAGCCCCACCAACTGTAAAGCCCGTCTGTAACTGTGAGAGATCAGGAACTACCAGTTTATTTTTTTCAAGCTTCTTGCCAGTAAGCGACTCGTTGCGATAAAAAACATAGGCGGTTCCCGAGAAATTATTGTTGCCCGATTTGGTAACCGTATTGATGCCAGCTCCGGTGAATCCTGCCTGCGTCACATCATAAGGGGCAATGTTTACCTGGATCTGATCAATCGCATCCAACGAAATAGGTTGTGCATTTGTCTGGCCGCCCGGCGTTGGGGCATCCAACCCGAATGGGTTATTAAAGACAGCGCCATCCAGGGAATAATTATTGTATTGCCCGTTCCGACCTGCGAATGACATGCCATTATATGTGGCGGATGCAGAGGGTGTTAACCGAAGATAGTCATCGGCGGAACGATTAATAGTGGGCAGCGTTCTCATGAGGCGGTTGCTGATGTTTGTAGACGCCCCCGTCCTTTTATTATCAAATATTTTTGAGCTCGCTGTTACGGTAACATTGCCAAGCGTTGTCGTCTGCTCCTGCAATGAAAAGTCAACGGTATTATTCAGACCCAATTCCAGGAAGATGTTTTCTGAAACGGCTTCTTTGAAACCCACATGGTTTACAGTTATCCGGTAAGGACCGCCAACACGTAGGTGAGGCACTGTATATCGTCCATCGCCTTTGGTCGATAGTATTTGCTTGATACCAGCGTCGGGATATTCAACCGTTACGGTGGCCGATGGGAGCACTGTGCCCTTTGGGTCTTTTACAATCCCACTTAACGTTGCAGTTGTTACTTGCGCATTAGCAGCGTATGCGGCGGTGAAAAATAAAAGGAGCACAATACATTTGGCTTTCAAATGCTGATTCGTCATAAACAGTTGTTTTAATGGTGATAGGAATTAATTAACGAAAAACTAATTGCCGCTTAACGAGAAATTAATGCCGCACCAAAAGTATTGAACCTTTTCGAGTGATGTATTTTTTATCCGTTTGGAAGATTTTTATGCAATGATTTTGCAAATGCATACGCGATAAGGGTAATTGATTAGCTCACAATCAGGAATACAGACTAGTGTGGGTTTCTTTTAGCTTCTTACTTGAAATCACTTTTTCGCTAAAGCAATAATGTCTTTCACTTCCAAAATCTGTTTCTCGCATCCTTTAGTCACCGCATTGATCATTGCCAACCCCACTTCTTTCAAGGATGAAACCTTTCCGGGAGCCATAAACTTTATGACTGGTATCAGCCACCCGGCATATTTATAGAAACTTAGTGTGTTTTTCAAACCTTTGGTTGGCGTCATGATGCCGGGCCTGAAGTTGTAAACTTTTTTGAAAGGTAATTTCATTAAGTCATTCTCTGTTTTGCCCTTTACTCGTGCCCACATCATTCTTCCTTTTTCTGAACTGTCGGTACCTGCACCGGAAATGTAACAAAAGATCATTCCTGGATTGGGATGAACAAGTGCCTTTGCAAAGTTCGTTGTTAGGTCGTAGGTAAGCTTATGATACTCGGGCTCTTTCATTCCGATCGAGGACACTCCGAGGCAAAAGAAGCAGGCATTATAACCGGTTATTCGATTTTCAATTGCAGCTAAATTGAAAAAATCGGGCACGATGATTTCCTTCAACTTCAAATGAACCATGTCGCAGCTTCTTCGTCCAACTACCAGGACATCTTCTACATCATTGTGCTGCAAACATTCGTGAAGTACGCCTTCGCCGACCATTCCCGTAGCTCCCGTGATGATCGCTTTAATTTTCATTTATAATAATCTTTATTCTTTCATGACAGAAAGGCTTCCTTAAATTTTGGAATCACCCTGTTTTTAGATGCTTGTTCATACGCATAAGCAATGGCAATTAATGCGGGCTCACTATAAGGAGATCCAAAAAAGGAAAGTCCTACTGGTAATTCGTACACCAATCCACAAGGCACAGAAATGTGAGGATAGCCGGTTACGGCGGCGGGCAGCGTGAGAAAAACATTCCCCCAGCGATCACCGTAAACAACATCAATGCTACATGCGGGACCCATGGTAAGACCACAAATGGCGTCCAATTTGTTTTTCTTTATCAGCTCATCAATCTTTTTTCTTGTCTCGACATGACTTTTTCGAAAAGCGTCTTTATATTCTTTGCTGTCGAGTCCTCCTTTTTTGTCAGAGTCTTCCAATATCTCCTGTTTAAAATAAGGCATCGCTTTGTTTTCGTTTTGCTTGTTATAGGCAATAACGTCTGACAGTGTTTTCACATTCGCATTTGCAGAGGAGAGATATTTATTCAAGCCATCTCTAAATTCATATTTCAACACTAAAAATTCAGCGTCACCGACCTTATTTATTTCGTCCAGGTATTCCAGTTCTATGATTTCAACTCCTTGTTGCTTCATTAGGTCGATGGCCTTTTGTTGCAATGCGTGCATGTATTGATTATTCCCCTGCGGCTTTTTTTCGACTCCAATTCGCTTGCCTCCTAGTCCATTTATGTCCAGGAATTTTGTGTAATCGGTTTGTGCAACGCCCTCACTCTCCTTTGTAATGGGATCTGATGCATCTACTCCGCTCATCGCTCCCAGCAAAATAGCTACGTCCTTCACTGTTCTTCCCATTGGCCCTGCCGTATCCTGCGTGGCTGAGATTGGAATGATGCCGGATCGGCTAACTAAACCAACCGTCGGCTTAATACCGACGATACCATTCGTGGAGGCTGGGCAAGTTACCGAGCCATCCGTTTCGGTGCCTACTGCCACGACACAAAGATTGGCTGCCACAGCTACACCAGAACCAGAGCTTGAACCGCATGGATTATGATCAAGTATATAAGGATTTTTTGTTTGTCCTCCCCGGCTGCTCCAGCCGGAGCAGGAATTGGAAGAACGGAAATTTGCCCATTCACTTAAGTTTGTTTTTCCAATAATCACGGCGCCAGCTTCTCTTAATTTCCTGATCACGAAAGCATCTGTCGTTGCCACATGCCCTGTCATCGCCAGTGCGCCCGCAGTAGTTTGCATTTTGTCGCCGGTATCAATATTGTCTTTTACCAATATAGGAATGCCGTGCAATGGTCCCCTTGTTTTACCTGCTTTTCTTTCCGCATCCATTGCTTTGGCAATAGTGATCGCATCCGGATTAAGTTCAATGACCGAGTTGAGAACAGGACCTTTCTTGTCAATTTCGTCAATGCGTTTTAAATACAAATTGGTGATCTGCTCGGAGCTATACTTGCCGGCAGTCATTTTTTCCTGTAAGGAGGAAATACTTTCCTCAGTCAATTCAAACTCGTGATTTGGTGAAGCAGGTGGTGCTAATTCCGCATTCTTTGGTGAATTGGAATTACATGATGCTGTTAAGAGTGAACTAATTCCTGCCGTTGCGACGGCGGTAGCGCTTATAAA
>AR_comb_assmDRAFT_10514615_pt1 | contig 10443 bp, 9 predicted proteins | sample ArasoioldDNA_FD_10543 | JGI IMG/M metagenome (IMG submission 10543) | reverse complement strand
TTCAGGGCGGACGGCAAATTTGCTCTGATTCCAGGCGTTGAGTTCATTAAGGGTGCGGAGTTGAACTTGTTCGGTGGCGGAAAGTTCCTCACCCAACTCAATTGGCCGCGCAATAAATAATCGGTCGATGTAGGATAGATGATACGGGAGATCGGCAAATATCCAGTCAGGTCCATGAGGACGCTGCCAATCAGCAGGAGACATCTCCTCAAATAACGAGTCGAGCGCCGACCACAGCTCCTCCAATGAAGAAAGCATCCCGCTCACCATCATGTTTCCTGGCTCAACCATTTTTCGCTCCTATAAGGTGACATTTACCTGTATGACAAGCAATTGTCGTATCTGGATTAGTTCATTCTGTTTTGGATGCCTAAATTTTAGTGAGAGACATGAAGCACTCTCCTTTATTATTGCATCAATTTTCGGACTGCAGGCTGATTCAAAAATGATGCCGCGAACCCAACCTCACGCAGGGATTCGGTGATCTGCCCGATAATCTTACGCGCTTCGTTTCGGGTCCATTCAGCTACCTGGTTATTACCAAGCTTCTCATGGAGATCGGCAAGGCTGGTATAGGAGAGCCAAAGCTGGAGGTTCGCACCGATTGCACTGGCGCGGGAGCAAGCCTCGGTAAGGGCGTGAAGCGCTTCGTCGTATCGCCCTAGTTCTATCAATGTGATTCCTTTCATCCGCAGCACGTCGGGGACATCCAAACGCGTCAGGGGTTCCACTTCATCCAATAATTCATCGATCATCCTCAATGCAGTGGCATAGTCGCCTCTGGCATATGCCAGTTCGATGTTTGCGAGAACAATAAAAATCGTGAAGCGCGCATAAGGGATCGAAATAGGCTGGAGGGGCGTATTTCCTGCCGCGCGTTCAGCAGACCCAATATCCCCATGCAGCAAATGAATACGCACCATTGCCGCCTGTGGAAATACGCGCCATGCAGGTTGTCTGGATTCGGCAAATTGAATCGCGTGTGCTACCATCCGATACGCTTCGTCGAATACCCCGCAAAAAGCATGGGTCCATGCCAGTTCAGAGCGGAGGGTGATACTGCTGGCAATCAGACCTGCCTCATCTGCCTGCTGCGTGCTGCGCTCGCCGAGCGGAAGGGCTTTGCCAAGTTGTCCTTCCTGAAGAAGAACGAAGGTCATCAACATGCAGTCATACGATTGCCCCCAGATATTTTTGTTTCTTTCACTGATCTCCAGTGCCTTCCGGCTGATTTCAAATGCACGGGCGAATTCACCAGCGTTATATGCTGCCTCTGCTTCCGAGCCGAAACTATCAGCGAGCATCACCTGGTTGTTTTGCTCAATCCAGAGACTGCGGGCTTCCTTAATGACAACGTACGCATCGTCAAACCTTCCCAGGCAGGTATAAAGTCGGCAAAGATCATTCAGCACAAAGGCGAGCTGTTCTGGGTCCCCCAGATCACGCGCCAACGCCAATGCGGTTTCGCCATGCTTAAGCGCGTTATCGAACCTCTTCGAGAAGAGATTGTTCAGCATCAGGTTCCAACTCAATTTGGTCTGCGCGGTTCGGTCACCAAGTTCGCGTGAAATTCCGAGAGCATCCAACAAGAGTTTTGCACTCAGGTCAGGGTTGTGTAATTGACTGAAAATGGAATAAATGGTCGCCTTCGCCATGAGCGCAAACATTTCGGTAGCTCGATCTCCGTGTTCCCTTCCAAACGCGTACAGGTCATCATAGACCACCAGTGCCTGCTCATAGCGTCCCGACAATTCGAGAACCTGCCCCAACTGATTGAAGATCTGCTTGATTTGATTTGCATCGCCTTTTATTCGCTTTGCCACTTCCAACGCGCGGTGGAAGTGAGTTGCGGCTTCGGCATTGGCATTTAAGCGAGCAGACTTTTCACCCGCGATCAAATCATATTTGAGGGAACGGTCATCAGCTGCGCTGTAAAAGTGATGCGCGATCAACGGCGCGAACTCTTCGACACGATTCCTGTGGAGTTCTTCCAGGATCTCCCCAATCTGACGATGAAGTTCGGCGCGTTTTTTGATCAGGATCGATTCATAGGTCGCTTCCTGAATTAGTACATGTCGAAATGCATACTCTTCCAGGACCGCTTCGATCAAACTGACATCCTGCAAATATTGGATTTGTGGATCCAGTCCACCGTTCAACCCCGTCAGGCGTCTGAGAATTCGCAAATCAAACAAACGACCGATCACGGCTGCATTTTGCAAAACATGTTTGGGCGTTTCAGCCAATCGATCGATACGTGCACTCAGTACACCGCGTAATGTGTTGGGCAGTGAAATTCTCGCATCGTCGCTCAACGCTTTCCAATGACCGTTCTCATAGACGATCTGCTTTGTCTCAATCAGGGAACGGATCATTTCTTCAACAAAAAACGGATTGCCCTGCGCTTTTTCCGCGATCAAGTCCCTGATCGTCTTTGGTAAATTGTTGATCCCCAACAAATTATTCAACAGGATTTCTGTTTGATCTACCTGCAATGGTGCGAGCTCGATGGAATAAAATGTGCCGTTCAGCTTCTCTTCCATCTTGCGGATCGAATCCCAACTGGCAGCAGTGGTGTCAGGGCGTGCCATGCAGATAAATACGATAGGTTGTGAGGTTGACAATTCCCCAACATTGAGCAGCAAATGCAACGAAGCTTCATCCGACCAATGCAAATCATCGAAGACGATCACCCGCGGACTTTCCACCGCCAGCCCACACATGAATCCGCGTGTGGCATCGATCATCCTTTGGTTGAGCGCGTCGCCCTGAAAGCCCATCACAACCCTGGCACTCTCTTCGCTTTCAACGGCGAGCATCGCCTCCAAAAATGGAAAATCACCACCAGGCAATCTACAACAGTCGCAGACATAACCCAGCTTGTGGCGCACTTCCGCAGGCGAATCTTCATCACGGGCATCCACTGATTGACGGATAACCTGCCGCCACGGATAGTAAGTGATCGATCGTGTATACGATAACGATTCGCCCTTTAACCAAAGGAAGCGCGATCCCTCCGTGGACTTTTTCAACTCGGCGATCAACGTAGACTTTCCAAGCCCCGCTTCCCCTACTACGGCGACGACTGATCCCTTCCCTTGCTCCAGATCCTTCAAACGATCTTTGAGCAGTGCCAATTCTGTATCACGCCCTACCAGTGACGATGACAAACCTTCCAATCCGCGCAGCTGTTTGGGCGTGGATTTCACTCTCAACACGCGGTAGGTTTGGATCGGTTCAGACTTCCCTTTGACTTCGATGCCGCCCAACGGTTGAACATCGAAAAATGGCGCGACCAGTTTATAGGTTTCATCCGAGATTTGAATTGTGCCAACTTGTGCTGTCTGCTCCATCCGTGCCGCCAGATTGATTGCATCCCCAAGAGCGGTATATTCCATCCGCAAGTCCGAGCCGATCTCGCCGACAACAACCAGGCCTGTATTAATTCCCACACGCAAACCAAATTCAAGTCCGTATCCGATGCCGATTTCTTCCGCGTAGGGTTTAATTCCCTCCTGAATCTCCAAACCAGCCAAAACCGCGCGCTGCGGGTCATCTTCGTGGGTGATGGGCGCGCCGAAAAACGCAAGAATGGCATCGCCCATCAAACGCGGCACAAGTCCTTCATATTTATAGATCGGACGGATCATGATCTCGAACACGCCGTTCATGATATCCGTCCAGGTTTCAGGGTCAACTTTTTCGGCAGCGGCTGTAGAACCTTTGACATCACAGAACAACATGGTGATCACTCGTCGTTCCCCGACCATGGAGTTGCGTGAGCGCGCGGACTCGAGTTTTGTGATAAGTTCCTGTGGGAGATAACGATCCAGTTTGAATTTCGCTTTTCCCCCCGCACCTTGATTTTCGACGGCGAGTCGACTACCGTCCCTTACGTGAGCAGCCTCCGCAAGAGATGTACCACAATTCATGCAAAATTTTGCGGCTTCAGGATTTTCTGTCCGACAATTTGGGCAGTTCATAAGCTACCAACAATTCTCAAACCTTGACAGATCGTGTTCGCCCAAGTAAGGATCATAGCTTTTGGACTACTGACATAATGTTCCAAAGACATGAGGCATTATACCGCTGTGAATTACGAAGTGCCTTTTTAGCGTCCACTTTTTGGGGTCACTACAACTCTTGCCATTATTCCTTAAGTATTATGGGAATTCTTCAGGAGAAGATATGTTTACATTAGAAGTGTAAGAAATAGTTTTCAAGATGTAATTTTGAATTGCTATTTATTGTTCTTTGGTAGCAAGAACCTTGAGAAGAGCAACGGCAGTTTCCCGGCGCTCAGCATTCTGAATAGTTCGAAGCAAATAGACCGCTTCTTCTAGGAATTCGTCCTCATCAGAGACAGGGGGAAGTAAACCAGCCGCTCGGAAAGAGGCCTCTACAGGAACGCTTAACCCGTGGGATATTGCTATCAAGGAATCAGTATGAGGCAGGTATTTATTCTGTAAAAGTTTGTTTATGACAGCCCGGTGTAAATTAGAAGCTTGTGCAAGGTCAGATTGTGACCAGCCGCGTTCGTTCATTTCTTTGGCAAGCCACTTAGAAAATATTCTCCTTCTTTCATCAACCGACATCTGTCACGATCCTTTTTTTCTAAATGAGGGAAATTCATACAAATTTACCACAGTAGAAAGATGATTAAGCTTACTAAATATTGAAAAATAAATGTCTCAAATGTGCCATAATCAGCACACGAGACAAAAAGGAACCAATGAACAATTAACAGAACGAAGAGCCAGGGGTCAGGCGCTTTTAGTCCAAGGAGGACGTCGAAAGTAGTGACAGAAATACTGTATGTCACGAAGCACTCCCTAGATCGCTGGCGAGCAGAGGCGCATTGACCTGAAGGAGTTGGGGCTGGCGCAGAAGGATGACCGCCAAGATCAGAACGTCGGCGAAATGTTCTACACGGTGTTGAAAAACGTAACCAAACCTTCCACCGGTCGACTTCCAAACCGGCAGCTTCAAATGCCGGATCCGATGGGACAGAGGTTACTACCTAGGAAATTAAATACAGTTCAAAGTTTGTTTCGAATTAGCCAATATTTGTGTTACGCCAGTTATTTGCCGGAGTGCGAAAAACCCCTTAAAGCAGACATGAGAAAATTCCTGTACGGGTTAGCTGATCTATTGTGGTGTTAGCGGTGCCACACCAAAACAAACGGATCTCTGGTAAGGGCTCTGGATGTTGGGTCACCTTTCCTGTTTTGGGTGCGGTTTGTGTGCGGTTGGGATTGAGGTAATAGATTTAATGGACAGGATGTACGAAAGCCACCCGGTTTTATTTTTTACATCGCTAGGTTCAAGGATCAAGTCCTCGGCAAGGAGCTTTTGACAAAAAATTGCCCCGGCGATTCGGCCAGGACAAGTTTTTTATCTTATTGAATAGACTTTTTTGCGACTATGCAGCTAAAGCAAGTTCGTTTGTGTTTTGCTTCAAGACATATTCATACGGGAAAGGGATATGGTTTGTAAATCTGAGTTCCTTTTGGAAATCCAACCAGGCTTCTTCACACTGATCATCGAGCATCCGGTCTATTAAGACCTGTATTTGCCTGAGAAAGAATAATGCATTTTCAGCTGCAGATTTACATTTGCTCTGATCTCCTAACCTTTCATAAATCTGCAATTCTGCTATATAACCTTGTGCTACATCCATTTTGAAGGCAAGAAATTCTTTCAAGAATGGATCTTTATTGAGTAAATCTCGATTGATCTCAGCAATGAATTTACAACCTCCCAATTGCTGAAGAAGATTTTCGCTTTTGTTTTGAAAATCGTTGCTAACAGCCATACCATCTGCTCCAATAACATTCCACAAACTATTTAGTTTCTTCAACGAATATGACAGCTATAGTATAAATTTGTTGGGCGAATGTTGCAAGTTATTTGTTAACATAAGAAGATCCTATCTGAGGATGAGAATGGAACACTTGGAATCATAAACGCCAGGGCGACCTGGCGTTATTTTTCAATTTTGACAAATTACAAGAGCTGCTCAACTGATGGGACTACAAACTCGGCATGTTGATCGGGGTCAAAGATTAAGGTAAATTATGCAGAATTACAAAATTAGAGTTCTATGATCTTCTTTTGAATCGCATACTTGATCAAATCCCGGGATGTTGGGAGTGGGGGAAGCGCGCCGGAATGGAAGGTCCCTACTTTATGAATTGGTACGCGTCAGCCGCTGGCTGGCATCTTGTTCTGGATGGGGTATGTGTAGAGAATCATGTACTCAGGGAGTGCCTCTTACGCAGATGATCACGGTCATGAGCCATCGCATCCAAAATGAATTACATTATCGACCTGGAGATCCAGCCCAGCCGCTTCCTTGGACGGTGTGAACTTTATAACAAATTCCTGGCTTCTTCGTTGTTGAAATTGAATGAGCTCCCCTTCTTCTGAGCTTCATTCGGTTTCATGTTCTTCAATGAAAGGAGCAACTGATGGCTAAATATAGCAGGAAATCAGGTGAACAGGTCAAAAAGGCGGTACATAAGCAAAAGAAAGGTGAATTGAAAAGCGGTCGATCTGGCCAAAAGGTGAAGAGCCGCAAACAGGCCATCGCGATCGGACTTTCGGAGGCAAGAAAGAAAGGTGAGAAAGTACCGAAGAAAAAATCATCCTCCAAATCTTCAAAGAAGAGTTCTTGATCGATATAAACATTCCAAGGCAGTAGACCCCGGTAGGGGTCTTTTTATTTCTCAATAGAGTTATTCCATTTTATTTCAAATACAGATACTATTAATCACCTGCGTGAAATTACCTGAAATAGGGAACCTATGGTATATGCTAGAAGTCCTATAACCAGGAGGCTTCGATGAAAAAATTAACTGCCTTCGCTCTTTTGCTAACGATATTCCTTCCCGCCTGCGGCTCTGCTCCATCTGGAACCGGTGTTTCGACGCCGCTTTTCATGACAGCTGAAGTCAGTACGGTGATCGCGGTTGGGAGCGGGACAGAAGTGGCTTTCCCCACACCTGAAACGCCCACCCCAATACCGACTCTGGCCCGAGGACTTTCCGTCACAGAGCTGAAATATCGGGTACTGAAAGAATTTCCCAACTTTTTTTTCTGTGATCCTGATTACTATCCAGTCGCTCATGATGATGAAATGGCGCTCGCATTAAAAAGTTTTCCCGAGCTGCAAGCCAACCAGGAGGAGTTCGAGACAATCACCAAGCATCTTGGATCGAGCGGATCGAGCACCTTTACCGATGCACAAAAGCTGGATATCTATCAAGATTACAAAATGCTAAATGCCATCCACTTCCAGCTTGTCGATGGGAAGTATCAATTCCAGATCCTGACAGGACAAGAAGGACAACAACAAGGCACAATCATCACCGGGACGATCGGTAGCAACGGCTCGATAAACGTTTTGAAGCGCGAGCCGGGATTCTTGACCTGTCCCATTTGCCTGGCAGCCGGCACTTTGATCGACACGCCGCGCGGCGCTATCCGCGTGGAGGATCTGCGGGTGGGCGACACGGTCTGGACCCAGGATGAGGCGGGACAGCGCGTGTTAGCGCCTCTCAGCAGAACCGGACGAGTAAGAGTTCCCGCCACCCATCAAATGATCCACATCACACTGAGCGATGGACGTGAGCTCTGGGCCTCCGCCGGTCATCCTACGGCCGATGGACGAAGGATGGCTGATCTAAAAAAAGGAACCTTGCTCGATGGAGCGCAGATCATCCAGGTCGAGCATATTCGATATGAGGGAACTTATACTTTCGACATCCTGCCCGCTGGAGCTACAGGATTTTATTGGGCGAACGGAATCTTAATGGGAAGTACAATGTCCTCCCCGTGATTGGACTGGTGAATCAAAAAGGCGGCGAAGTTCTCGCCGCCTTGTGAATGATCTGTTTGATTACTCTGTTTTTGACCTATTCCAGAGAGCACTGACTTTGGGGAGCAGGAAGAAATCCAGGCCGTAGTATCCGGCGATCTTCCAGGCCAGCACGAGGAGCACAGACAGGGCGAAGAACATCCCGTTGACGCTGGCGGAGCCAGCCATGATGAAGTTCCAGTTCATAAAGCCGCCGAAGAAAGCTGTCAGGCCGACGAACACGCCGAGGATCAAGCCAAGGCCGATCAGCAATTCGCTGGCGGTGATCACCTTGGCGAACCAGGTGTAAGCCTGTGCATTGAGCATTGCAGTCAGGAATTCACGATACCAGGCGTAGGCAATGGGGGCGTGCCCATCTGCGGGGACCTGGATTGCACCAGTCCAAAAGCCTTTGAGAGCGACACCGGTCTTCACCCAAGCTGGGTTTGTCAACTTGTGATAGCCAGCCTCGATCCATTGCATGCCCAGCCAGACCCGGATGGGGAGCCAGAGGATAGCAAAGCGTTTGTCGGTGAACAGCATGGTGATGAACGAGGGAGCTTCGACTGTCTTGCTTTGGCGGGAAATAACATTTTCGGACATGATCTTTTTCCTTTCGAGGAATAATTGATTGAATTTTTACTGATGCACATAATTTACACCTTTCGGGTAGTAATTATCAGTGATAAATATCATAAATACGGCTGACTTTATCCATAAATTTATGTGAAAAATGTCACATACCGCACTTAGCCTCTGGATCATGATCGATGATTGCCTGAGGCATATCGCTTTGCTATAATGCCTCAAAGATTCCAGCAGGAGAAGGTGATATGCATTATTTTATTTTTCCCGATGCTATCCGCTTCAAGCTAGCCACGCAGCAGGAGGATACGGGTGCCAAATTCCAGGTCTTCTTCGGCGTTTTGGCGGGTGTCCTTGTGCGTTGGATCCTTGTGGATGTTCTCATTCGTAAGCAGTGGTCATCGATGGTTGGAGTTATCATCGCCCGCTTTGTAGTAGCTTTGATTGTCACTATCTTTGTTTTTTCCGGCTACTGGCAGAAAGTGAAGGATCAGTCGGCTGGGAGACGGTTTCTCAACTCGCTGGCCTATGGAATCTCCATCGACGCGCTTGTCGCTCCCTGGACGTACTAGGAGGAATGGGAAATGAACTCATTTGTTTTCAACGATGCAATTCGCTTCAAACTGGTAACCCAGCAGGAAGATACTAGCGCCAAGCTACAGGTTTTTCTGGGCGTTTTCATTGGCGTACTACTTCGCTGGGTATATGCGGTAGCTGTTGTGGTAATTAAGACTCAAGGTCCCTGGTGTTTTGGTGACTGGACGACAATCATCCTCCGTGTCGCAGTCGCGTTGGGTGTCACTTTCTTTGTGTTTTCAGGCTATTGGGGGCAGGTCAAGGACGAACCGCCAAGCATGCGGTTTTGGAATGCAATGGCGTATGGAATCAGCATGGATGTTATCGTGAGCTCCTTTTTACCACCTCCCGTCTGTTAGGGACACAGCAGATTTAAATCAAAAGAGAGAAGGTCAGTCTGACCTTCTCTCTTCGTTCAGATAAAAGAATTTATTCGGTCTTATCAGACTTCTCGGTGCTCTTTGTCTCTGTACCCTTCTCGGAAGTTTTATTCTCAGGTTTGCTGCCGCGTGATGTATCTCCGGAAGATGAGCGATGATCGGTGGCATAGAAGCCAGAACCTTTGAAGATAATCTTGGTGGGGGTGATCACTTTCTTCAAAGTTTTTTTTCGGCATTCCGGGCAGGTCTTTAATGGCTCATCGTTAAATGATTGATGCCTCTCGAACTGAACACCACAATTTTCGCAGCGGTATGTATAAACGGGCATATTTCTTACTCCTTGATAGCGGCGCTGATTATAGCGCGCCCGTATTAACGTGACAAGTAAAATACTCTAAGAGATCTGTTAACAGATGAAGTTGCAATTTTACAAGGGGTGATTCAGGTCCCACAGGATGCGTAGTCCGTCGAGGGTAAGCCAGGGAGCGATGATCTGGATGACATCGGTCTCCTGCGCAATGACCTCTGCCAGCCCACCGGTTGCGATGACCTTCATCTGCGGACCCAGCTCTCGCCGGAACCGTTCGACCATCCCTTCGACCATGCTGACGTAACCGAACAGCAGTCCCGCCTGCATGGCGTGGACGGTATTTCTGCCGATGACAGAGGGAGGCCTTTGAAGATCGATCCTTGGCAGTTTGGCGGCATGTGTGAAGAGCGCCTCGGTGGCCAGGCTGATGCCAGCGGTGATGGCCCCACCCAGATATTCCCCTTCGCGGGTCACGGCGTTAAAAGTCGTTGCCGTCCCGAAGTCGATCACACAGGCAGGTCCCCCGTACAAATACATAACGGCGACCGCGTCGGCGATCCGGTCCGCACCGACGGCTTTTGGGTCCTCATAGCGGACTTTGATGCCGGTCTTGATTCCCACATCTACAATAAAGGGCTCCTGTTCCAGATACTCCCGGCAAGCCTGCGCCACGCGTCCCGTCAGCTGCGGCACCACTGAAGCCAGACAAATCCCCTTCAAATCCTTGATCGTAT
>AR_comb_assmDRAFT_10168153_pt1 | contig 10443 bp, 4 predicted proteins | sample ArasoioldDNA_FD_10543 | JGI IMG/M metagenome (IMG submission 10543) | reverse complement strand
AGGAGGCGGACAAGTCTCCAGCACTATTCATGGAAGTGGAAGTGTGAAGAAGACGGATTAGAAGACCGCAGTCTGGAGTCCGCAAACCGCAGGAAGAAGATTTGTAATCTTTCTTTTATACATCCAATAGGCAAAGTAGGTTTAAACTCGAATTCTAATCCTTACCTGTCGAAAACCCTGAGCGAAGTCGATGGTGAGCGGAGTATAGAAATGGCTTGTCAATAGTTGATAAGACGAATTAGGAATTCGGAAACCCTTTTTTATTTCTTCATTGCCAGCAATTAAGTTTTGGTTAGATTAATGCCAGCGAGTTTATAATCTGGAACCTGCATCCAGTATCTGGCATCCGGTATCTAGTAGTACCGCACCGTAATCCAAACATCCCTATTTCTTCCCTTGTCGTCAGTACAGGAAATCTTTACTGGCCCGGCATCAGGAACAAAGAATTGTTTCGTCTTAACGGGACAGCTCTTGTAAAATTTATTATTGATATACCAATAAATCTGCTGCACATCATTGCCCGTATTACAGGTTAATTGAAGCGGCTCAGGTTCTTTCTTATTGATGAGGTACTCAGTCCCATTTACCGGGTAAGTGATCAGAGGTCCATTCTCTCTGAATACTTTTTCACATTGAGGATTGTGTTGCGGTATTTTGGCGTAGGCAATATTGTTCTGATCATAGTATGCCTGCATTTCGGGCAGAATGAGTTTGTAACTTTTCTTTTTATAGCCACTAGCCGGTGCGCATGTTTTGCAATAAGAGATTTTCTCATCCGCAGAAACCATTACCTCCTGCAGATTGTTGCAAACAGTCATCGATGAAATAAGAGGTATACTATAATCGCTTACAAGATTCTCGCAGGCCTCCGCGGGAACCATTCCTGTTTCAGAACATACCATTCGTAATTCGCAATCCTTTGGCTGGCTGAACCACTCCTGGTCTGTGTCGTAATCAATGGTGTTAAATATTCTAAATAAAAGTGGGGTCGCCACATTAGCTCCACTCAAATCAGAAACACCCACACCTGAAAAATTCCCTACCCAAACCCCCACTGTATAATGTTTGTTGTACCCAATGCTCCATGCATCTCTTCTTCCGTAAGAGGTGCCAGTCTTCCACGCAATCTTCGGAAGGTGTTCAGTGCTTTGCCAGCTCAATGGAAAATCCGGACGATTGACCTTTGAAAGAATATCATTAATCATAAACGCTGCTGCGGGACTCACTACCTGGTGTGCATGCTGCGAAGAAGACTGACCATTGTTGGTATAGGACGGACGAAGAAATTTGCCTTCATTAGCGAAGGACGAATACAGCGAGGTCATTTCTTCAAGCGTGGTGCCACAACCGCCAAGGATCACCGACAGACCAAGCTTCTGCCGATCTTTGGCAACCTGCCTGAAATTGCAACTGATTAATTCATTAAGAAACCTGTCCTTTCCTAACATTCGAAGTGATTTCACCGCAGGTATATTCAGTGAATGTTCTAATGCGAATTCGGCGGTTACATAGCCATTAAATTTCCTATCGTAATTTTCTGGCGTATACCCATCATAATTGATCGCTACATCAGTAAGCACTTTCTTCGGAGTAAGTAAGCCCTCATCAAAGCATAAACCATATACCAGCGGTTTGAGCGTGCTTCCTGGCTGCCGTACCGCCGCAGCACCATTTACCTGGCCTGCGTCAACTGTATCAAAAAAGTTCGCGGAGCCAATATAGCTGATGACTTTATGCGATTGGTTATCGATTACCACCACTGCGGCATTGCGAATGTTCCTGAAAGTAGTGGAGCGCACGTAATCCGCTACCAGCTTTTCAATTTGAGATTGTTTCTGCATATTGATATGCGTGTGCACGATATCACCTTCTCCTTTCAATTTGTAGGAGAGGTGGTAAGCGTACCGGGGCACCTGTCCCCGGGTGGCGGTCAAAGGTTCATTCAACGCATCTTCAATCTCCTTTCCGCTATATAATTTTTCCTTTGCGAATACATTGAGCCAATGATTTCTTTCCTTAATGATCTCTTCATTTGATTTTCCAACCACCAGGCTAGATGGCCTGTTGGGTATAATGGACAAAGCGGTGATTTCTGCGAGGGAAAGATGATCAGGGTTCTTGCCAAAGTATAAGATAGAAGCCGACTTCACTCCCTGGATGTTTCCTCCATAGGGCAGCAGGTTCAGATACAGTTGGAGGATTTCATCTTTATCATACTTCATCTCTAACTGGAACGCTCTGAAAACTTCGACCAGTTTATTGAAGTAGGTTCTCTTTTTTGGCTCCAATGCCCTGGCCACTTGCATCGTTATGGTAGAAGCACCAGAAGTACGTTTCCATCTCAGGATATTTTTCCCGAAAGCTCTTGCCATGGCGAGAGGATTCACACCCGGATGGGAATAGAAATATTTGTCTTCCTTATAAATAATGGTTTTCCTGAGCAAGGGCGAGATCTCGTTTAATTCGGTCTTCATCCTCCATTGTTGATCCTGCGTCAGAAATGCGTGGATCACTTCACCCCTGTCATCGGTGATGATGGTGGAGTATTCGATCTTATCGGGCAAAGGAAATATCCAATTGAGTAGAAAGAAAAGTAAAACAACAGCAATAATCGAAATCAACAATCTTTTAACGTTGCGCCTCATTTTTTTGATTGTATCTTTCGAGAAGAATTTATTTCTATATGGACTCTTCGAGTCTACCTCCATAGTTCCCCACGAATTTCTATCTTTCCCTTTTATGTGAACATAATCTTTCAGGGAATTTTATCTCCAATTCGTTATTTTAACACGATCATTAAACCAGATCAAAACCCTTATATGCGAATCGCACGTTTCACCGGCTTGCTGATGACGGGTATCTTAATTCTTTTCTACTCCTGTAACCGCAGCATCGTTAGCCTTGACTACACCAACGCAAAAGAAGAAGTACCTCAACTAGGAAACCTGATATTTCGTTTTAGCAATGCATTAGTGAAAGATTCGCTTCTTAACCGGTGGGATTCGGTGGACTATGTTTCCTTCTCACCAAATATTCCTGGCCGGTTTCGCTGGGAAAGCCCGGATGAATTGGTGTTTTCTCCGGCGCGGCCTTTACTTCCTGCGACAACCTACACCGCAAAATTGAAAGATGATATTCTTCAGTATTCCAAATACAGCAGTATTGGCAAGGCCGATAAAATCACCTTTCATACACCAGACCTAAAACTGGAGAACAGTAATGTAAGTTGGGTGCTGCCCGATGAACAATCAAAGAACGCGGTTCCTCAAATTGATCTTTACTTTAATTACCCCATTAGTCCCGTTGCGCTGAAAGACAAGTTGAAATTAAAAGTGGAAGGGAAAGAAACGGATTATGCGGTCATCACTGCATCCAATGATTCAAAAGTGAGCCTGCGTTTGAATGGATTCAAAGTGGAGGATAAGGATTATGAAACCAATATCACTATTGAAAAAGGATTGAAGCCAGATGGTGGGTCTAATAGTACTTCAGAGACTATTGAAACAAAGACGGGAATTCCCTCTCCCTATGTGCTACAAATTAATGATGTGCAAACGGAACACGATGGGTCAACGGGAATCTTATATGTGAAAACCAGTCAACAGGTGTTGAACGAGCGTCTTTCTTCATTCGTAAAGTTTGATCCCTCGGTGAAGTATTCTGTTGAATTGACTGATGATGGTTTCATGGTAAGCTCAGACAATTTTGACGTTGAGAAGGGTTACGAACTGGTTGTTTCAAAAGGATTGCGCGGTAGAATAGGTGGGGTTCTAAGAGAAGATTTTTATCACCAGGTAGCCTTCGGCAAGCTGGAACCTTCTGTTTCATTCAGCAATAGCAAGTCGGTTTACCTATCCTCCGAAGGTTCAAGAAATATTGAACTCCGGATTGTGAATGTTCCAAAGGTGAAAATATTGATTTCAAAAATTTATGAAAGCAATATCCTTACCTCTCAACGCTATGGATATTCTCCAAACGATAGAGGTGGTAACAGGTATGAAGACGAGGAATATGGATATTATAATGGAGGTGGTGACGCAACACTGGGTGACGTGATCTATGAAAAGGAAATTGACACGCGCACACTTCCTAAATACGGCGCCGGCAGGCTTTTCACTTTTAATATTGAAGACAAGCTGAATGATTTTAAGGGTATATACCATGTTCTCGTTCGTTCAACTGAAGATTATTGGATAAGTGAGAGTCGCTTTATTTCTTTATCAGACATTGGATTGATCGCAAAGGAAGGTCGCGACAGAATCTTTGTATTCGCCAATTCAATTAAGTCGGCAAACCCTTTAAAAGACATCAATGTCATTGCCTATGGGGCCAACAACCAGGTGTTGGGAATGGGCAGCACCAACGGTGATGGCGTTGCAGAAATTCAATATACCAGAAAGGAATTCGCCGGTTTTAAACCAGCAATGTTGATTGCGAAAACTGCCGGTGATTTTACTTACTTACCGTTTAGTTCATCCAGGGTAAATACTTCCCGGTTTGAAGTGGACGGAAAGCATTCTAATAGCACTGGCCTGGACGCATTCGTTTATGGAGAACGGGATATTTATCGGCCCGGAGAGCGTGTAAATTTCTCAGTCATCATTCGTGATCAGCAATGGAAATCGCCTGGCGAATTGCCGGTTATCCTGAAGTTCTTATTACCGAATGGAAAAGAACTCAAAACTTTCAGAAAGAACCTGAATGCCCAGGGATCATTAGAAGGTAACGTTGAAATCTCAACCGCTGCTATCACGGGAAGCTATGTATTGGAGGTGTATTCTTCCAACGAAGTTTTACTGGGAACGAAGAATTTCAACATCGAAGAATTTGTGCCGGATAGAATTAAAGTAACCACTAAGCTCAACAAGGAATTTCTCCAACCAGGAGATAAGTCTATACTCGCCGTCAATGCTGTGAATTTCTTTGGTCCGCCAGCAGCCTTCCGCAATTATGAATGTGAGATCCAGGTGAAACAAAAATATTTTTCCGCAAAGAAATATGATCGTTACTCGTTTGGGCTCAGCAATCGAACCTCTTTCAATGATAAAATAGTAAGAGAAGGGAAAACAGATGCCGAGGGAAATGCAACAGAAACTTTTGAAGTACCTGCCATTTACAAGAATATGGGACTCTTGCAGGCGAATTTCTATGCTACAGTTTTTGATGAAACAGGCAGGCCTGTAAGCCGGGCGACTAACGTGGACATATATACTCAATCCTTATTCTTCGGAATTTCGGATGACGGATACTGGTATTATCCATTGAACCAATCTGTTCGTTTCCCTGTTATTGCCGTGGATAAAAATGGCAACGCTGTGAGTTCTCAAGCCGAAGTTGAAGTGATAAAGCATGAATATCGGACAGTGCTTACGCGTAACGGGGATTATTTCAGGTATGAGTCGCAAAAGGAAGACAAAACCGTGAGTTCCCAAACCATTAACGTAACAGGTGAGAATTCTGCTTATTCTTTTGTTCCGCGTTCGCCTGGTCAATATGAAGTACGAATTTCTATTCCCGGCGCCGATAGCTATGTGAGCAAAAGTTTCTGGAGTTATGGTTGGTGGGGTAGTGAGTCGTCTTCTTTTGAAGTAAATACAGAAGGGAATATAGATATCGAAACTGACAAGGCCTCTTACGCGAGTGGCGAATCAGCAAAAATCTTATTCAAGGCGCCGTTTGATGGGCGTATGCTGGTAACGATAGAAAATGAAAAGGTGATTACTTACCAGTATGTCAATGTGGAGAAAAGGACCGCCGCAATGGATATCAAACTGAGTAGTGCGCATCTTCCCAATGTATATGTAACCGCAACATTGATAAAGCCGCACGATGTAAGTGAAATTCCACTCACGGTGGCACATGGATTTCAAAGTGTGCGCGTTGAGGAAAAGAGCAGAAAGATACCCGTTGAGATTGTGGCTGATAAGGCAGTCAGATCAAAAACACATCAGAAAATAAAAGTAAAGGCCGAGCCTAATAGTTATGTTACACTTGCCGCTGTAGATAATGGGGTGTTACAGGTAACAGACTTTCAAACACCTGATCCGTATGCTTACTTCTATGCCAATCGCGCGTTGGAAGTGAATGCATATGACATGTATCCGTTGTTATTTCCTGAGGTTCGTCCGCGGTTGAGCAGTACTGGTGGCGATGGTACTGAGATGGAGAAGCGTGTGAATCCGATGCCTGCAAAGCGTATCAAAATTGTTTCCTATTGGAGCGGAATATCACAAGCCAATGGAAGTGGTGAAGCTAATTTTGAATTTGATATTCCTCAATTCAGTGGGCAGGTTAGATTAATGGCGGTGGCTTATAAAAATGAAAATTTTGGATCGGCCGATGCGGCAGTGACCGTTGCGGATCCTATCGTTATTAGTGCGGCGTTGCCAAGATTCCTGAGCCCGGGTGATACTGTTGATGTACCACTCACGCTCACCAACACTACCAACAAAACCACCAGCGCAACTGCTAAAATTAATGTGACAGGTGCTGTGAGCGTAACCGGCAGCAGTTCCCAAACTGTTTCGCTAAATCCAAACAGTGAGAATCGCGCTAATTTCAAATTGGTTGCTGCCCAGCAGATCAATACTGGAAAAATAAATTTTGAAGTAAGTGCTCTTGGTGAAAAATTTACTGATGAAACGGAAATCAGTGTCAGACCAGCATCTACATTGCAAAAAGTTACAGGTAGTGGAGCACTTGGTAGCAACAGCACATATCCAATCAATATTTCCACTGCTGATTTTATGCCAGGTAGCGTGGATTATCAATTGGTGATTAGCAGATCTCCCGCATTGGAATTAGGAAAACAATTAAGTTTCCTTGTGCAGTATCCATATGGATGTACGGAACAAACCGTTTCCGCTGCTTTTCCACAACTGTATTTCAGCGACCTTTCAGAACTAGTGCAGTTGAAAGCATATAAACAGGCAGCACTCAGTAATGTGCAGGAAGCTATTCGGAAAATCAAACTTCGGCAATTGTATAATGGTGCCATAACCTTATGGGATGGTGAAGGGGAGGAGCATTGGTGGGCATCAGTCTACGCAGCACATTTCTTATTGGAAGCGAAGCGCGCAGGATTTGATGTTGATGAAAAAACACTCCAATCGCTTTTCACTTATCTCATCAATAGGTTGCGCAATAAGGAAACGATAAATTATTACTATAACCAGAACCAGCAAAAGAAGATTGCTCCAAAAGAAGTTGCCTATAGCTTATATGTATTAGCAATGGCCGGTAAGCAACAGGTGAGCTCAATGAATTATTATAAGTCCAATCCACAATTGCTCAGCCTGGATGCCAAATATCTTCTATCGGCAGCTTACGCCATTGCAGGAGACAAAAAACAATTCCAGGAATTACTACCTACTTCTTTCAGTGGCGAAGTTTCAGTGCCGCAAACCGGCGGAAGTTTTTATTCTGATATCAGGGATGAAGGTATTGCGTTGAATGCTTTGCTGGATGTGGATCCCACCAATCCACAAATACCCATAATGGCCAAGCATGTGGCTGATAAGCTTAAGCAGCGTTATTGGTTCAGTACGCAGGAAGCAGCGTTTGGATTCCTGGGATTAGGAAAAATTGCAAGAGCTGGTAATAAATCCACGGCTACCGCAGAAGTGAGAGTGAATGGAAAATCAGTTGGCAATTTCAGCGGAAACACTTTGAAGTTGAACATGAAGCAGCTTGGAGGAAATAGAGTTGAGTTGGTTACAAAAGGCGAAGGACAATTATTTTACTTCTGGCAAAGCGAAGGCATTAGTTCTTCGGGCAGCTATAAGGAAGAAGATAATTATATAAAAGTTCGAAGGCAGTTCTACGACAGAACGGGGAGTCCCATCGTCGGAAATACTTTCAAGCAAAATGATTTGGTGATTGTAAAGATCATCCTGGAGAAATCCTACTCTGGGGTTGTTGACAATATTGCCATTACCGATTTACTACCGGCAGGTTTTGAAATTGAGAACCCACGTACAAAGGAAATTCCCGGTATGGACTGGATAAAGGATGCAAGTACGCCCACAGCGCTGGATGTGCGTGATGATAGAATAAATCTATTTGTTGATTTACACAATCAAAGGCAAGTTTACTATTATGCAGTAAGAGCTGTTTCACCAGGGCTTTACCATGTAGGGCCCGTGAGTGCAGACGCCATGTACAATGGAGAGTACCATTCTTATAATGGAGCGGGGACGGTGAGAGTTGTGGAGAAGTGATCATTGTTTAGCGCATTATCCTATAAACGGGATAACGCAAATAATCCGGCTCAAAATAAGGTGAGTTTTGATAAACAAAATTCAACTGTGCCCTGCCGCTTTTGGCAAACGCGGTGTCAGTTGCTTTTCTTTCATCAAGCTTTGTTTTTACCTCAGGGTGCTCCTTCAGGTAAGCAACCGCGGTTTCTTCAAACACATAGTCAGAAACACCTTCCTTCTGTCCTAAAATTCCATCAAAATAATTCCAGGCAAAATAACTATCCTCTGCCTGCGGCTCAAGAGTTTCAACTAAAAACCTGCCAGCTGCCTGGTTTAATGGAATGATGTAATCACCTTTTCTGAAGTTTCTTTTTTGCATTGACGCACTAACTTTCACGTCACTATTGAGATGGTGCATTTCATAAGGCCTCGGCGATGCTTTGTAGTCGTCAATTCTATATACTTCCACTTCAATTGCAGTGTCTTTGGTTAACTGTCGCATTTTCACCTGGTTCAATTTAAGTAGGTCGATCACCCTCCACCATCCCTGCGGAATGACATATGCCGTTGGCTTCTTGACCCAGGTCTTCGGTTCATATTCATTGTAAAATTTCACTTGCTTCTCAAAAGGCTTTGTTCTGTCATAGTAAAGCCTTGACAATCCCGAGATATCACTCGGTTTTCTGCCCGACTGAAATCCTTTATAGATAATATCTGAAGATTTATTCCTGTTCAAACTCCAGGCTATGGGAAATTCTGTGGCATTTAATTGTTGAATTATTTGCGACGCTCTCACTCCTTTAATAGCGGCACTATTTCGGGAAGTAAACTCAATGAAAGATTGCATCAATGCATAAGTTGCTTTCACGCGCTGCTCATATGGTTTCAACATATGCGTTTCCGGGACAAACGCAAAGCAATTCCAAAGTGTGGCATATCCACTGCTGTACCGCGGGCTATCCCAAAACTCAGACCACCCTGATTCTGGCGTATCACCAAATGCATTTACATATGGCACCAGGTCGTATCCCTTTTCTTTCATCAATTGAAACAGACCTGGTTCAAATTCTTTATTCATGAAGTTTCCCATTGGTCCGCCCAGCTTATTATGCTGCGAAACCAACAAGGTCATGATGTGCTGATAATCGGCTCCGTCGCTAACATGATTATCAATAAAAACATCAGGATTCAACATGTGAAAAATCGCTGCGAAGGATCGTGCGTCTTTTGAATCAGATTTGATGAAGTCGCGGTTGAGGTCAAGGTTTTGAGAATTTCCCCTGAATCCTTTTTCCACCGGGCCATCCTGGTCTACCCGATAAAACGTGCTTCTGTTGAGGCAACCACCAATATTATAAACAGGAATGAGTGCCAGGAGAATATTAGCAGGCAGCGTGTATTTGTTGTTGGCAATATCTCTTATCAATAACATGCTTGCATCAATGCCGTCTGGCTCACCCGGATGAATGCCGTTGTTTATGAAAATGATTCGCTTATTCTTTTTGCGCGCACTTTCAATATTGAGATCACCATCGGATGAAACTAATATGAGGTTCAGATTAAAGCCGGCGTCAGTTGGTCCCATCGTCAACATCTTCACCCTTGTGGAGGCCGCATCCATTTTCTTCCACCAGTTGATGATCTCTCCATATTCAGGAGACTCTTTTCCTTTAGACTTTTCAAAATGCGTAGTGAGGTCCTGGCCGAATAAGTCTGATGAAAGGAAAAGAATAACCAGCAAAGGAAAGTTGCGCATAACAGAGAATTGAAAAATAAAAATAAGGAGGAAGACTATTAGAATGTCAATAAGAAAAAATAGAAAATAAAAAAGCACCCCGCCATAGCGGGGTGCTTCAAAAATATTTTAATGCAACGCTTACGCTTTTACAAGAACTCTCTTGCTCAATTTGCTCTTCAGGTTGGAGGCTTTGTTCTTATGAATGATGCCCCTCTTCGCGAGTTTATCGATCATGGACACCACCTCGGGCAATTCCTTTGCAGCCGCTGATTTATCAGTAAGCGCTCTTAATTCGCGGATGGCGTTGCGCGTGGTCTTTCCATAATATTTGTTCCTCTCCCTGCGCTTTGTAGCCTGGCGCACATCCTTCTTAGTAGCCTTATGATTAGCCATGAATCGAAAATTTTAGGACGGCAAAGGTAGGCGCAGGCGGGTTAAGTTCCAAAATTTGAAGGTATAAGTTTCTAAAATATTGAGAATTTGAGGTTAAATGTATGCGGCGTTACC
>AR_comb_assmDRAFT_10213122_pt1 | contig 10444 bp, 7 predicted proteins | sample ArasoioldDNA_FD_10543 | JGI IMG/M metagenome (IMG submission 10543) | reverse complement strand
TCGGGACAGTATCCGCGCTGGTCACCCGACGGCACGCGGATCCTGTACCAGCCAGGCCAGATGGTGCCGGGTCTCGCCACGAGCCATCTATTGATCGTCGGGCTCGACGGCGCACCGCCCCGCGAGGTCTGGCCAGATTTTTCGTTCGTCGGGGCGGCCAGCTGGCATCCCGACGGCCGCATCTCCGTGCTCGGCGTGCACAAGACACTCGGGCCAGGTCTGTTCACCGGATCGCCGGAGGCCAACGCCCCCGTGCGATCGGTCATCGACCGCGAAGTCGCGCAACAGCTCGGTGATTTCGGCTTGCTCAGCTCGGAAGACGTTCGATGGGGACCCATCGGATCGATGCTGTATCTCGACGTCGCGGACCGAGGCGTCGAAAATCTCTGGCGGGCGACGGTCGATCCCCAGACGTTACGGATTACGGCCGTCGAGCGCCTCACGACGGGACCGACACGCGATTCTCGCGTCGCCATTGCACCGTCCGGCTCACGACTCGCGTTCACGCCGACGACAGAGTCGGTCCGGTTGTGGTCGGTACCCATCGACGGCAAGACGGGCCGCCTGAAGGGCGAACCGGTCGCCATCACCGACGAAGGCATGCGCGTTGGCGGGTCGGACCTTTCTCCAGACGGGACGAAGCTGCTCTACGAGGTGCAGCGCACCGGTCAGCAGGAGCGGGAACTCTGGAGTGCCGATCTGGTCAGCGGGCGCTCACAACCGTTGTACGGCGACCTGCTGTTTCGAGGCGCACCGCGATGGGCGCCCGACAGCCGCCGCGCGATCTATTTCCGGGTCGGGCCGCCGGACACGATCACGCCGCCGCCGATGGAGGTCGTCGTCGGCGGCCCGGGCGTGGACGAGCGAATGATCATGCGCTTCAAGCCCGCGCCGGCGATGCAGCCGGAGTTCGTCCCACTCGACTGGTCGAGCGACGGCCGCTCCGTCGTCGGCTGCGAGATGGTCAACGGTACGTATTCCACTGTCGCGCTCCGCACCGTCGACCCGGCGACAGGCACGCCGAGCCGGACCGAACTCTTTCACGACAGCCGGTACAACTTCTGGCAGGTGCGCTACTCGCCAGACCGACGATGGCTGTCGTTCGTCTACGTGCCGGTGAACGGCCAGGGCTACCCGCTCGTCGCCATTGCTCCTGTTGCCTCGCCAGATCCGTCGCACTGGCACAAAGTCGCCGAAGAGTTCGGCTTCGTGGACAAACCGCGGTGGTCACCGGACGGACGGCGCCTCTACGTTCTCGCACGAGACGCTCGCGCACGCTTCAACGTGCTGGCCATCACGATCGATCCGGCGACAGGCCGACCAGTCGGACAGCCGTTCCAGGTCACGCGATTCGGTCGTCCCGACCTGCTCATCTCGCCTGACGTCGATCAAGCCGAAATGAGTCTCTCCGCGGACCGCCTCATCCTCACGATGAAGCGCGTGACTGGCAGTATCTGGATGCTGGATGGGCTCTGAGTTTCAACATCCGTCGTATTCGCTTTCGTTTTCGTGTTCGACCGGACTTCAAACCACGAAGACGAGCACGAATCCGAAGACGAACACGAATCCGAATCCGAATCCGACTGCTAGCCGCCCGCGATCTGCGCGGCTGCACGCTTCGCCTCGATGATCGACGACCGGTGATCCATGATCCCCGCGAGGTCGGAGTTCGCGAACGCGATGCGTCCGAAGGGCTGATGCCGGAGCACTTCCCCGGGCGCGGGAGCGCCGTTTCGTCCGAAGAAGAATCCAGGCGCGGGCGAGAGATACGCATGGCCCCAGCGGTTCAACACGATCGCGACGATGTCGCGTCGTGCGTCGAATCCGGCGGAGGCAAAGATCATCGACAGCTGTTCGCGCATGCGCCGTTCGTATTCGACGTACGGTGTGGCGAACAGCTCGGCGCGGCCCTTCTGAACCTGCGTGTCGAGTGGATCGCCGGGTGACGGGAACAAGACCTTGAACGTCAGCAGGACGGGCGAGTCCGGCGAGAGCGTCGGCCGTCCCGGTCCAAACGTCGGGAGGCGACGCACCGCGAGGAAGTTGCCGAAGCCTTCGAACCATCGGCACTCGTGAATCCCGCGCTCGTACAGGAAACGCCAGTTTCTCACGGCCACGTGTGCGACCAGTGCCGGTGTCCGCACGAACTGCGCGTACGCGTGCTGATGCGAATCAGGCAGGCTCCGCACGATGTGTTTGGCCGTCCAGCTGCCGCCGGCCACGATCACATGCCGCGCGCGGACGGCGCGTAAGCGGCCGCGCCGGCTGTACACCACGCGAACCGCATCGGCGCGATCCGGATGCCCTTCGTGTTCGACGGCGACGACGGTTGCCTCGCCCCGGATCCGAACGTGCTGGCCCTTGCGATCCAAAGCGGCGAGCGACACGTGACCTCGCGCCACGTCCTGCAATGTGTTCGATCCGGGAATGGCCGCTGGCAAGAGCGACTTCACGATATGCCGCGCGACTCCGACGTTGCCGCCGGGAAACATCTGCACACCATCGGCGTAGCGCCAGGGCAGCAGCACATCAGCGGCATAGTCCGAGTACGCGGAGAGGGCATCGGCGCCGAGTCCGGAGCCGCCTCCGAGAATCGGCGACATGAAGCGGCGCACCGTTTCTCGGCTGACGCCATAGGCCTCCATGACGTGATCCTCGAGCGTCATGGCGTCCAGACGCCGCGCCGCCTCGTCGCCATGTTCCTTTGGCTGCCACTTCGCACGGACTTCGGTCTCACGTGCGGCACTCAACACCTCACGGCGCACGTCATCGCTCAGTGGCGCCCCCTCGAGCTGACGCTCGATGGGATCGACGACGAGCGTGCCCTCTGGCCGGCCGAATGCTTTGCCGAAGTAGAAGGACGATCCCCGTCCGCCGCTCAAGTAGCAGGTGCGGCCGACCGGCAGCTCGGGACCGGAGCCATTCCAGGCCTGATAGTCGAAGATGTCGCGATCGATCCCGATCGACGGATAGAACTCGGCGAGAAACGATCCGGGCAGCGGAGGAAAGAAGAGCGCCGATGCCTGATTGCCGACGAGGCGCTCGCCGTCCACGAGGATCTCGTTGCTCTTGGCGAGACCGCCAAAGATCGGGTGGTCATCGAGCACCAGACACTGTCTGGGATGCGCCGTCCTCTGCAGGAACAGCGCCGACGCGAGCCCGCTGATTCCGCCGCCGACGATGACAGTGTCCACGGTCTCCTCGGGGGAGATATCACCGACGCGCAGACTGACGAACTTCCGGTCTCGAAGGCGATGGCCTTCCTGGACGACCGCCCACGTATTGCCGTTCGCGCCGGCGTAGTCGCCGACGCCGCTGTATCCATCAAAGGCCGCAGCTCGCGGATCCAACACGTCGGCAGGGGCCACGCCCCGCATGAGGAGCCCTGCAGAGGCGACGAGTGCGGCATCGAGGAAGTCTCTTCTGGTAATGCGTGCATCGAGGCCGAGAGATTTGGGGGTTGCCATGGTCTGCGGTCTCCGGTCTACGGTCTGCGGTTCGCAGGCTAGCGGAATTCCGCATTCCGCATTCCGCCCTCCGAATTGTGAGAATATCCTTCCGGCTGCGATTTCCGACCACCGTCTGCCTGGGGGACACCATGTCACGACGTCTGCGTACGCCTGGCCACCCGCTGAGCCGCCGATCCTTCCTCGCTGGTGCCGCCGCCGTCTCGGGTGCGCTTGCGGTGCCCGCGCGAGCCACTGCCCGTCTGGCGCCCAGCGACACGGTGCTGCTCGCCGTGATTGGCGCCGGAGGCCGCGGCGCAGACAATCTCAATTCGCTGAAAGATACCGGAGCGAGGATCGTCGCGCTCTGTGACGTGGATGCGCAGAACGCGGCCGAGTCGTTCAAAGCGTACCCGGATGCGGTCAAGTACAACGATTGGCGCCGGCTCCTGGAACACGAGCGCAACATCGACGGCGTCGTCGTTGCCACGCCCGATCACAACCATGCCGTGATCTCATGCGCGGCGATGCAATACGGCAAGCACGTGTACTGTGAGAAGCCACTTGCCCGCTCGATTTGGGAAGCGAGACAGATGGCCAGCCAGGCGGCGGCCAATCGCGTGGTCTCGCAGATGGGCACGCAGGGCCATGCCTTCGAGGGCTCACGACGTGCCGTAGAGGTCATTCGCTCGGGCGTGCTTGGCGACGTGAAGACGCTCCATGTGTGGACGGATCGTCCTGCCGGATGGTGGCCGCAAGGGATCCAGCGGCCAACCGATACGCCTCCGGTGCCGTCAACACTGAACTGGGATGTCTGGCTGGGTCCGGCGCCGAATCGTCCGTACAACCCCGCGTACGTGCCGTTCAAGTGGCGCGGATTCTGGGATTTCGGCACAGGTGCCATCGGCGACATGGGCATCCACAATCTCGATACGGCGTTTTGGGGACTCGAGCTCGGCACGCCTACTCGCGTGGTCGTGAAGGATGCCGCACGCGGTCAAGCCGATCACGAGACCGGGCCGCTGTGGAGCATCATCGAGCTGCAGTTTCCCGCACGCGGCTCACAACCGCCGGTCACGATGACGTGGTACGACGGCGGCAAGCTGCCGCCGCAGGATCTGTTCCACGGCGAGAAGCTCATCACGCACGATGGCGGGTCGCTTATCGTCGGCACGAAGGGCACGCTCTTCACGCGCACGTGGCACGGCGGAGAAACCGAGAAAGACATGTTCGTCCTGCTGCCGCGAAAGCGGTTCGAGGGTTACCAGCCGCCAGCCCCAACCCTGCCGCGGGTGAAGAGCCATCATCAGGAGTTCGTGGATGCGTGCCGGGGTCAGGGCAAGACGGAGTCACACTTCGGCTATGCCGCCGTCCTGACCGAATCGCTGCTGCTCGGGAACGTGGCGCTGCGGAGCGGCTCGGCGGTCGAGTGGGATCCGATCAAGATGCTCGTGACCAACAATCCGTCCGCGGGCGCCTTCATCAAGCCCGAATTCCGGGCGGGGTGGAGCCTGTAGCGAAACTCAGTAGTTCGGAATGCGGAGTGCGGAATGGGGAATGCGGCATGTCCCCTGCGGAGTGCGGACGTCATCCGTGGCGGCGACGTTCCGCGCGGCACTTGCGCACCTCCGCACCTTTCGTCCGCACCTGTCGTCCGCACCGGTTGTCCGCACGCTTCGTCCGCACCTTTGTCTGCACCTTCAATGATATGGACGTTCAAGACCTGTGCATGGGATGTATGACCGCACGCGAGGGTGCCTTACGGTGCCCCGAATGCGGCTTCGTCGAGGGCACACTGCCTCAGAGTCCGGTGCACCTTTCCCCGCGTACGGTACTGCGCGATCAATACGTGCTCGGGCGCGTCCTGGGTCACGGCGGCTTCGGCATCGCGTATCTCGCGTGGGACGCGCATCTCGAGATGAAGGTGGCCGTCAAGGAGTTCCTGCCGACGGACTATGCAACCCGAGGCGCGCAAGCCACCGAAGTGACTCCGTACAGCGGGGAGTCGCGTGACTATTTTGAGTACGGACTGACGCGCTTCCTCGACGAAGGACGTGCGGTGGCACGGTTCAACGACCATCCCGGCATCGTGCCGGTGCTGAACTTCTTCCGCGACAACGGCACCGGTTATCTCGTAATGCAGTACGTGCCGGGCATGTCGTTCAAGGAATACCTGGCCCTCAGTGGAGGCAAGATCTCGTTCGATGAAGCCGTCAGCATCATCATCCCGGTGATGGACACTCTCCACGACGTGCACCACACCGGCATGCTGCACCGCGACATCAGTCCAGACAATATCTACATTTCGACAACGAAGCGGGTGAAGCTGCTGGATTTCGGCGCCGCCCGCCTCGCGCTGGGCGACCGCAGCCAGAGCCTGTCGGTTATCCTCAAGGCCGGATACGCGCCTTTCGAGCAGTATCAGAGCCGAGGGCGGCAGGGGGCGTGGACTGATGTCTACGCGCTCGGTGCAACGCTCTACCGGGCAATTACAGGGACGAAGCCGCCGGAAGCGTCCGCACGAATCGCCGGCGAACCACTCCTGCCGCCGCTGTCGCTTGATATTGTCATGCCCGCGGATGCAGAACGTGTATTGCTTCGGGCGCTGGCGGTCGAGCCCGAGGAACGCTACCAGGAGATGGCTGACTTTCGGCAGGCTCTGCTCCAACACGCTGGGCCGCGGATTCGGACGACTCCGCCACCGCTGCCGCCACCACTACCTGTTCCACCGCTGTCGCCTCCGCCGTCACCATCACCACTCGGCGCGATCATCGCGCCACTCGCAGCGATCGCAAACCCGGTCAATGCCGTAGTCACACAGATCACCGGTCTGGCAGCGGCACCAGACGAGCTCGCCTCCGCACGTCGGGCCGCGCTCGTCGTCGCCGTTCTGGCCGGCGTGCTCGGCACCCTCGTCACAGCGTGGTTTGCACTCACGTGGCTGCGGCTCGTCATCCAGAGTGCGAATGCGCCACTGCTCGTCGGGGTGCTGCGTGCAATAGCAGGGTGTCTGGGAGCAGCGGCGATGACGGTGGGCGCCCTCGCGGGACTCAGCCGCGATCGGCGCGGCGTCGACGTCGTATGGGCAGCCGGATGGCTTCTCATCGTCGCCGGTTTTGCCGGTGCCGCTCTGCAGACCCTCGCCAATATGAGCCAAACGGCGATGAGCCTTCTCGTCTTCACCGCCTCCACGGAGATCAGGACGGCGATAGAGGCGCTCCTGCCCATAGGAGTTGTGCTGTTATTGCTTGGGCTGCGCCGTCGACGGACGACGGCGCACCCGCAAAGCAAGGCCGCCTAGCTGGCGATAGTCTGTGTGGCCGCCGACACGCTCGCCGGGTGCAGAATCGTCGTCATCACGGAATCCGGATCACTACCTTCCCGACGTGCGACTGGCTGGAGAGATGCTGAAAGGCGTCAGGCGCCTGTTCGAACGGAAACACGCGATCGATGACCGGCCGGACAGCGCTCGACTCGAACACGGCGTTCATGCGCTGGAACATCGCCCGCGATCCGACCATGATGCCCTGCAGCCGGATGTTGCGCATGAACAGTGTCGTCACCTGCACCTGGGCATTCCGCGACAGCGATCCGACCGCGGTGATGGTGCCGCCGAAGCGCACGGCCTTGATGGATTGCTCCATGGTGGCTTCACCGCCGACGTCGATGACGTGATCGACGCCAACGCCGTTCGTCAGCGTCCGCGCGCGCTCACCCCATGCGGGTTCCGTCGTGTAGTTGATGGTCTCGGCGGCGCCAAGCGCACGCAGCCGCTCCAGGCGCTCATGGCGGCTCGAGATGGCGATGACGCGCAGACCGGCGTGGACCGCGAACTGGAGTGCGAAGATCGACACGCCGCCCGAGCCCTGCGTGAGGAGCGTTCGATCCGGCCGTGGAACGTCTTCCTCGAACAGCGCATGCCACGCGGTGAGCGCGGCACACGGAAGCGTCGACGCCTCTTCATCGCTCAACGTCGTCGGAGACGCGAGGACCCCGCTCTCGGGGAGAACGACGGTGTCCGCGAGCATCCCTGGGGTGGTGCCTGCACCGAGCGCCGATTGAGCCGCTTGCAGGGAATAGCGGCCGTCAAGCCACAGCGGAGCGAACGTCGACGTCACACGCGCGCCCACCCTGACGCTGGTGACCTCACTCCCGACGGAGATGACCTCGCCCGCCATGTCCGAGCACGGAACCGTGCCCGGCGGGGTCGTGCGCAGGTATCGCCCGTTGATGAGCAGGTGATCGCGGAAGTTGAGCGACACCGCTCGCGTCCGCACGACGATGTCCCGGGGACCGGGTGACGGATCGGCCAGCTGAGTCAGCGAGAGGCCGGCAGCGCCGGTCGGTTCAGATACGGTCCAAGCGCGCATGGCAGCACGCGTCCGTTCGCGGACGCGACTGCCATCCTAACTCAGACGAGGGGAACTCTGGGCTTTGGGCTCGCGCCTTTGGACGTTGGAACTTGGGAGTTGGGAGTTCCTATTGTCCTTGCGCCTTGATCGTAAAGCCCCACAGACGTCCGCCACCGCCCGCACTGTTGCTTTCCACGAACCCGTATTCACCGGGTTCGAGCGGTTGTTTCAACGTGACCGTGAAGTCCTTTGGCCCATTCTTCGTGAACGTGAAGGGGATACTCGCGCTCTTCTCCGATGTCAGGATGCGATCGCCGTCCTTCTCCTCCAACCGCGCCAGCCGGTAGTCCTTGGGGCTGTCGCCCATCGAGAGTGAGTTCTGCTGATCCGCCATCTTCTCGAAATCCATCGTCGGCGTGAGCACGCGTCCTTCTTTGGAGAACAGGAATTCAAACGTCGGTTGTCGGTCGGCCGTCTCGACACTGCCGTGTTCGCCGCCGAACGTGAACGAGACCTTGGGCTTGATCAACCCGCCGGTCAGCATGGTCGCCGCCACGCCCGATTGTTTCTGATCGGTCGTCATCGTCACTGTGAGGCGCGTGGGGGACGCGGATCCAGCCTGGATGTAAATGCCAGACTTCTTCACGGCGGTCTCTTCAGCGAGCAGGCGCCCACCGAGATCGGCGGCGAGTACCGGAATTGCGATCAACAACACGAGCTTCATCCTGACGTGCATGTCACTCCTCCATCGAGCGACGCGGCTGTCCCAGCGGGCAGGTCCGCTCGATGGATTGTGGCTGGCGAGTGGAAAACGTGACGAGCGCGCGACTGAAGACCGGTCAGTGAGGCAAATCGTTGAGTGCGGCCAGCAGGCGCGAGGCTTCTCCGGCCGGCCCCGCACCACTTGCGGCCGCGGCCTTCAGCTCCGTCGTCGCGGTCGCGACGTCATCGTGCGCGAGTGCGGCCTTTGCCAGGTAGAAGTGTGATTCCTCGCTCCAGGGACTCACGCCGAGCGACGCGGCGGCCGTCAGTGGTGGCCGGGCCTCGGCGGGATAGCCGAGCAGCAGGCGGCTCACGCCCAGATAGAACTGTGCGGGCGCGAGCTCAGGTGCGCTCGCAACAACCGCGGTCAGACCGGCTTCGGCATCCGCGTACTGGCCAGCGACGTACTTCCGCATGGCCGCGTCGAATTGCTGGCGCGCGCGGGATTCATTGCCGCGAGTCGTCACGGGCGTAAAGGTAGGCGGCGTCACCAGCGCGAGCGTGCTGAGCGCCGCCTGGCGGGCCTGCGCCCGGGCAGAGGCATCGGTCGGCCCAGTCCTCGGACTGCTCTCCGCAGAGGTCCCAGCCGCCGGATGCGGTTGTGCCGTCCTCGAGAACCACTGCCACGCGCCAACCGCGAGCACCAGCACCGCTGCTGCGGAGAGCCCAGCAACCCAGCCCGCCGAGCGGCGCTGTGTGACGTGCGCGCCACCGGCTGGCCGAAGTGCAGCCTGTACCCGCTGCAACTCACGGACGCGATCGAAACAGATGTCGCAGGTGAAGAAATGCTGCTCGAAGGTCGACTGTTCCGGCTCGCTCATTTCTCCAGACACGTACCGTTCCGCGTCGGCCGGGTCTGGGTATCGCTCACAAGTCATTCATGCGCCCGTATCAAAGTGGTCACAAACCGGCCGGACGTAACAGGCCGGCCATTGCGGCCAGCACGCGCTTCAGCGCCCGGGATTTCCGGGTACGGACGACGTCGGCAGGCACACCGAGGCGTCCGGCGATGTCGCCGGGCGTCAAACCTTCGACCAGCGTCCATTCGAGAATCCGTCGATCGGCATCACCGAGTGAAGCAAGAGCCTGCTGCAGCAGCGCCTGGCGCTCGCGATCGTCGAAGTGGTCTTCGAACGAGACCGTCGCGGGCACATCGTCCACGAGCTGATCTTCCGCGCGCCGCCGGTTGCCCCGTAGGTAGTTGCTGACGACATTCCGTGCCACACCATGCACGAATGCACTGAGCCGCTCCGGGTCTCGGACCTGACCCGCCCTCGCGGCCCGGAGCACCGCGATGAGCGCGTCCTGCGCCAGATCGCGAGCGAGCTCGCGGTCTCGCGTCCGCGCGAGGACCATCGCCAGGATCCGTGGTCCAAATTGCTGAACGAGCGACGTTTCCGCCTCGGCATCTCCGTTCGCAATGCGCGCGAGGAGCGCCGGGCCGACCGACGAATCGAAGACGTCGCCCACGGGTCCATTCTATCGACCAGTCGCCCAGCCTGCCCACCGTAGACGCGAAGCGCGAAGGTGGGCCGTGTCACGTTGCTCGACCTCGCGCCACTAGGTGGCATCCAGATCACGCTGTGTCGGCGCCTTTGTGCCGGCACCAAAGGAGAGATCGAATCATGAAGCCATTTGTCCTCGTCGTCGTTCTCGCGCTCGGGTTGCAGGCCGTTCCGTTGTCGGCTGCAGGCGCCGATGACACGCCGCTCAAAGCCTCCATCCAGCGTGCGGCCACGACGGCTGCAGCAACCGCCTCACCATCGACCGCGCCGAATCCCATGCCGCACCGCAGTGGCAAAGCGTTCTTCAAGCGGCAGGGTGGAGGCAGCAGCACCATGATGGTGCTCGGGATCGTGGGTGCGCTAGCTGGCGTGGCGGGCA
>AR_comb_assmDRAFT_10008341_pt1 | contig 10445 bp, 6 predicted proteins | sample ArasoioldDNA_FD_10543 | JGI IMG/M metagenome (IMG submission 10543) | reverse complement strand
AGTAAAGCAACTGCAACTACAGCATCTTTTGATGCTATTCGTGAGCAAAGTTTCATGAGAGAATCTATATGTTGAAGATGAATCAACATATTTAAATTTTGCCGGCATAGTAACGCTATTGAAAGCATTACTTCAAGATTGTAATGATGATAAGATGCACTTCTTAAATTCTCATGCAGCAAGCGTATGAGATCATCATTCTCTTTCAGAAATTTTTTTGATGACTGCAAACGTTCATCATTCATTTTACTCCAGTCTGTCTTTACAGATAAATCTTTTCCTGAGGGAACAGGCAATAAAGGCAACGTTTGATCTTTTGCAGGCTTAGGTGTTGCATATACTCCTTCTGAGTTTCCGAAGATCGGTGTACGCCAAGGAGAATCTTGCCAATCCCAGCTCTCATCATAGAATTGCGCTTGTCTGCTTAAAAGTTGGTAAACACTATCCATTTCAACTGTTTCGGAACCATAAAATGATTTATAGAATTTATCTTTTAATTCATTTGCGGTTACACCTTTATGCTTCCAACCTGCAGCAGTACCTGTTGCATATCCAAGCCAGAAAGTTTCAGGATGTAAACCTGCATCAGCCCATCCCGCAACGATTACTCCCGTGAGATCGGCTTTATGTTCTGAGGCTGCAGAAGAAATTGTCTTCAACATACCTTCCACACGACCTGTTGCACGGTCTCTGTCTTGATCTGCAATACTATCACCTGAAGACATTGGATAATAACCCGGAAAAAGTGGTTCTTCACCTTGCGTATAAGTATATACAAATTGCCTGATCCCATTCTTTTTATAAATAGGTGCAGTACTGCTATCGTATTCACCACTGATAAGATGAGAAGGCAATGCAGGAATATCAGAAGGTGTTAAAGGATATTCTCCCCAGAAGATAACTTTCCTCCCTTGTTTATGCAACTCATTTGCGATCCTGCTGATAAACTGGGCTAATAATTTTCCTCTGCTTCCTAAAGTTTTCGCTTGTTGTTGTTCACCTGGTGCTTTGCCTACATAATACGGTTCGTCAGTTGAAAGTAAAATGTATTTGCCTCCTTCATTCGCTTTTATTAATTCAGCAAACATTTTCAACAAAAGAGTATCAGTGTATGGATTGATAACACTAAACTCATAGTTTGAATTTGGAAATGCTCTAAGGCTTGTATATTCAGGATGTTTTAAGATAAAAGAAACATGAGCAGGTGCATCAAGATAAGGTACAATGTCAACAAAATATGATTTTGCATATTCTGTAAATTCATGGTATTCATTTTCCGATAATGCATAAGGTTCTACAATGGCAGGTGCAGACTTGTATTGAAAATGTCCTTCAAGTTTTATTGCAACGGCATTGATCTTATAATATGCCGCGTTACGAATTATTTCCTTTAACGCCTCAGGCTTTTCAAGATGATGCGCATCATCCCAATAGATCATTCGTACACTCATATCAGGCCAGTCAACAATTTCACCTTCTGGAAGCAATACTTTTTCTTTTTGAAATTTTATTAACTGCAAAAGTGTTTGCACTCCATAAAACAACCCTTGTGATGCGTTTGCTGTAATACTGATTCCTGTATCACTTAAGATTATTCTGTAAGCTTGTTTCTCTATCTCAATTTTATTTGTATCCATCGTTGATTCCATGTGGACTGAACCCTCTTTTATTATTAAATGAATCTTGTGGTGAGAAGATTTTTCAATTACATTTTTTGACACGCTTGTAAAACCATTTGCTTTTTCTTTCAGAACTTTTATAAGACATTCATGTGCCATCTTGTTTTGCGCACTGATATTTTCGACCGTCCAATCATTATCAAATGAAAATGTTTTAGAAGAGAAATTTACGTGTTGCGGCACAGGAAGCAAACAAGATAAAAATGATTCAATTATTTTATTACTTTTTTCAATATCAGCATGAACTTTTTTTTGTGCCTTAATGACTGAAAAAGAAAAAATAAAAAGAAGAAGCGTTATTTTTTTCATTACGAAAAATTACAGAAAGTATTTGCAAACACAAGCCGAGCTTTTGCAAGTTGACAAATTTTTACAAAAACAACGGGTTTAATTAATATTACTTCCATTTCAGATTTTTTGATAGTATAGAAGATGGTTAGCGTGAAGAAGAAATAATTTAAAGAACCTTATCAGATTTGCAAAATGGGATTGGCAGAAACTGCAAATCCGTCATCAAATTACCCGTGGTATATTTATTGATTGATTCCGAAATAAAAAAGGAATGATTGGAATAATATTCATCTCTCTTATTTTCATGATCGTGGGAATGATCGTTCAATTTAACCTGAAAAGTAAGTTCCGCCAATATAGTGAAGTGCCCCTAAGCAGTGGCTTAAGCGGAAAAGAAGTTGCGGAAAAAATGCTTAGAGACAATGGCATTTATGATATAGAAGTAATTTCAGTGAATGGATTTCTAAGCGATCATTATAACCCGTCTAAGAAGACTATTAATTTAAGCCCTGATGTTTTTGCCGGAAGAAATATTGCCGCTGCCGCAGTTGCTGCACATGAATGTGGTCATGCTGTTCAACATGCTACTGCATATTCCATGTTAACACTAAGATCCGCATTAGTGCCGGTTGTACAAATAAGTACTAATTTGGCTCAGTGGGTGATTCTTATAGGACTTGGCGCTTTCACATTCGGAGGAGGTAATCAAACCGTATTATTGATAGGAATTATTTTGTTTGCCCTGTCAACTCTTTTTTCTGTGATTACCTTGCCAGTAGAGCTTGATGCTTCAGCAAGAGCATTAAAATGGTTAAGATCTGCAGGAATAACTTCAGTTACTCAACAAGAAAAAGCAAAAGATGCATTAAAGTGGGCGGCATTAACTTACGTTGTAGCTGCGCTTGCTTCTATTGCTATGCTAGTACAATATATTTTGATTTACCAATCGAGAAGCAGGGATTAAATAATGCTGCCTTTCTACATTACATTATGTTCACTGTTGAACTTTTATCTATGAAATCAGATGATAAAATAGAAGCAGAATTGGTAGCTATACTTGGGCCAGCAAAATATTATATTGATACGCCAGTATCAGAGAATGATGAGCATAGCTATTGGTTTCCAACCATCGGAGATAGCATGACTGATGGCACGGAAAGATCTATTCCCAATAGAAGTTTTGTTCGGGCACGTTGGCTCAGATTAAATAGTGTAAAAGATGTTCCGCTGAACCGCCCGATCGTGATTATTATACATTATAGCAGTGAGCAATTTTGTTTACTTAAAAGTGTGGCCGCTGTACATGAAGAGAGCACGGATAAAGAAATTTGTTTGCGCAGCTATAACTCAAGATGCGATGATCTTTGGGTGCCGCTTCAATACGTTAAATTTATTTTTGTGGTAGAAAAGGTGCGTTTGCCCAACGGTATTGAATTTATGCCTGCTTAGAACATGCTTCTGCTATCTTTCCTTCAATCCTTTTTTATTACCACCTGCCATATCATCAAGATAGTCATGAAGGTTGTTTAGTAATTTTCATTGTAATGTAACATCAGAATAAAACAATATTATGGCACAATACTTCATCACCCTTCCTAACAACAGGCAGGGGAATGTAAAAACCGGGATAAAAAGAAAGGAAACAAAAAGCTTTATGCATCTTTTTTTTCCACGGAAAGAATCGGATAAACAAGAAAAGATTGCTTATATAGTTGAAGTGTTACCGGTGTATGATATAAGTGAGTACCGTTTATTAAAAACAAAAGAAGGGAAGTGGCTTAACGAAGAAGAGGACAAATGGCTTCGGCATGGGGAAGCGACCTTTCATTCAGCGATAAAAAAGGCAATCGACGAATACGAAAGTGTGAATGGAAGACCTTTTTAGTGTGACGAATAAAACACAAAAGTTATCAGTAATAATAATTAAATAATAATAAAAGATGTTTCAGACAATGATGGCACCGGTACATCTTAAAGGGAAGTATTAATTATTTATCAGAATTATTCATGTCTTGTTCTTATCGTGCGTACCTCCATGCTGACTTCCCTATTATGATGAAGCTCCTAAAGAGAGATTATTTATCTCTCTTCTGATAAAATAGGAATGATCAGCAGAGATACGAAGGAAGCAAGCCTTTTAAAGATGCAATTTCAATTGCTGACCTAAAACCAAAATTTTTTTCTGAAAGTGCTTGCAATTAAGAATTTATTGTATTAAATTTCGGGTATTAAAATCTTATATCTTTTCGGGCAGGCTAAATTTTTAAAGGATGGCATCAGGCTACAGAATGACTGCATTGATTTTTTTTAACATCAGATCAAAGCCAGAATTTTACTTCAAACAACATAAAAAAACAGAAGGTGAAAGCAAGCACCTCTTTGGCTTTGATGCATTACATGATGTTAGAAAACTTTCCGATTCTTAAAAAACAGAACTGCTTTATTCAATAAAAACTTAGTTATGGAAGAAACCAAATTAGGTATTACCATAGTGCCTGCGGGTAATGGAGAACCAACTCCGTCTGCAACAAAAGAAAGACCTGTATCGCATATTAAAAAAGAATCAAGGCGAAATAATCATCTGTTGACTGCTGTACTTGGCGGTTGCGGTGTAATGGCGTGGATAATTCTTTTCAGCCTCGGTATGCTTATAGATTCAGGACCTTACAGAGCCGTGCTTCGTACCAATTTTAATTTGCCCGGCTTTATAATGACGCTACTTACCTTCACTCCTACCAATATTGCCATGCTTTGCCTGGTATCGTCGTTCACTGGAGGATGTGCCAGTTTAATGGTTGTTTCAAAAGCAGAAAAGGTTTTAGGTTTAGACCAAGAGAATCACGCAAAGACCACTTCGCACATATATATGAGCGAAAACCCTTTTAGTTCAATGCTTCGAGGCATTGTTGTATTTTTTGCTTTTCTTGCGGGTGTTTTTGTAACCAGCTCAAATGCTCTTACAGCCCCGACTGCGCAAGCTTACACGCAAGCGGCAGGTGTAATAAGCCTGCTCTCATTTGTTGTTGGATATGATCCTACTATGTTTCGAACATTAATAAGTATAGGAGAAAAAATTCAAGGGAAATAATAAATGCTGAAGTTGTTGCAGAAGTAAGAAACGCAAATTTTTCTTTCAAGATAATACGCTGTGTCTTAAGAATTCTTTTACCGATTTAAATTGAATTTTATCTTACTTCAGCTTAATAAAAGCGGCTCTCCATAGAAATGAAAAGCCTTGTGAGCTTGATTACTCAAAAAACCTTTTTATCTCAATACTTCTTGAAAGCATGTACAGGAACTTTCCAGGTAATTTGCTCATTAATGATTTTGACACTATTATTTATTTCAAAAATGATATGTAGCGGCCAAAATAAATGAACCAGTTGATTTCCCGGTTTGTGTAGCTGATTTGTAGAATATGTCATTCTTAGCATTATCGAATCTTAGTTCTGGAATAATAGTGAGATCATCAATACGGAAATTTGCCGAAAGAGTTTCTTCAAAAGCATTACCCAAACCGAGAACCTTGTCATTGTCTCCAAGATACTCACCTCTTAAGGTGAAACCAAACCAACTTACGGGATCTATATTTAGATATAAAGCGGAACCCCACCATGTGGAAGTTGTCCAATTTTTAAGACTATCACTAAGCTTTAAAGATTGTAGCGTTCCATTATAACCTAAACTAAACTTGTCACTCATTGCATAGGTCAAAACAACATCACCCTGTACTAATTTCTTTGAATCATTTTGTTTGCCGCCCTGAAAATTGAAATAGGCTTTCAACTTATCGTCTGTTGAAGCAGTTGAAAACTGAGCAATAACTGTTTTAGGCATTCCTGGCGCAGTTTTGAAATCTGTTGGATTTGCTATTCCTACCATCAAGGCGTTTTTACCGGAGAGCGCAATGTCGGCCTTCACCCCGGTATGAGAAAAAGGCCCGTAGGAGAACATATAGCTCATACTATAATTTCTGTTGAGGTGAGCATCTAATACCTCGTATCCAATATGAGTGGACCAACTCCCTACTGTAAATTTGATAGCGGAAGATGGAGCGTAAGTAAGATAAACTTGTTTGATAGCAAACCTTGTATTGGCATCATTATAGGCAAACTCTTCGACCCTGGTGCCGAAACCCAAGTCTGCAACCATTCCTACTTTACCAATAGTATGTTCAGCTTTTATGGAAGCCATCCCTATTTCAAATGAATTTTGGGAATGAGTAAAGCTCGTCGGACTATTATAGGGATAACTCTTTGGATTATCAAGGTTGTAACGATAGTAGATATCCGCAGAACCGGAAAGCTTAAAAGCAGATGCAGTTTTACTTGAATCTTGAGCTATTACGATTATAGAAATAATCATGCTTCCACTTGTTGCGATAAATTTTCTTAACATTGTATTGGTTTTTTTGTTATCAAAATGGGTACAGTGCTTAAAACCTGGATCAGAGGATTAATAAGCATTGTACCTTTTATTTTAAATTTTTACAAATATTATAATAATATAAATGTTATTTATTGATGCAATGATAATAAATTTTATAAAATAATTTATTATTTAATATATATTTTTAAAATTTTAATGTTTAAAAAATGTTATTAAAATATAATAATGGCTAAAGTTTAATTGTGAAATAAAGTGATTATAAAAAAAATTATACTATAAAAATCCTTATATAGAAAAAAGGCCGCTTCGAAATGAGAGCAGCCCTTTATGAATAATCGTTTAAAGAATTTTACTTATAAGGATCAAGCGCTCTTTTTATTCGTTCCGCAACATCTTGCAAGTGATATTTGCTGAGTTTATCACTTGTTAAAGGGATTGCCGCAAGAATTTCATTTCTTAAATCAGCAAGATGAGCTCTTACTATGGAGGGAACATCAGTGTTTTTTACATTGGCAGGAAAAAGTGTAAAAAATCCTACAGGTATATTTACCGCAGAAGTTGATGGGTTTAAAACATTAATCAGGGATTCAACATAAGCTTTCTGCAAATTACGACGGAAGTTATCAATGGGTTTTTTTGTTGACAGTTCCGACCATACTCCTTTCTTTACATCATGAAGCATGTCATCCAACTGGTAAGTATTTTCATCTCCAAAACGGTTGCTGCAAATAACTAAACGATTTAATCTTGAAGCGCTCAACAAACTATTCAAAATGCTCGTCTGAACATTTGCTACAGCCTCGGAACTTACGGGATCGCTGATCTTGTTAAGTATATTTACATTAAACAGCCATTTCGGTGTGGCAAATAATTCTTTGTTTAAGAATTCAATCGCATCTTTTTGTGTTTGCTTTGAAGTTACGCGATATACATCACCTGGTTGTTCTACGCTCTTTAGCGTTTCATAAATACCGCCAACATTTTTCAACACATGTGCCATGTAGCGATTAAACTGTATAACAAGTTGGGTGTACATGCCTTCGAGATTATCATATTTATCTGCTTCTTCTTTTGTCCATTCAGGAAGATTTGTAATAATACGCTGGAGATTTTTAATTCCATACGCATTTGCCTTCATTGCATTATCACCAAGGTCTTCTGTTTGTGACCGCGGATCAAAAGGATTCGTGGGCATCCCAAACCATAAACGAGGATTTGCTTTGAGACTGTCTATCACCCACTTATTCACAATCTTTTGATCTTCTTTTTCATTCTTTGCACCCGTGGCTGCATACCCCCATTGGATAGCCCACTTATCATATTCTCCTATTCGGGGAAACAATTCTGTTTCGGGCACACTATCTTCTGGTTGCGCTACATAATTGAAACGTGCATAATCCATTATAGATGGCGTATGCCCATGTAGTTTCAACCAGAATTTGTTGCGTAACATTTCAACGGGAGTTGTACTACTACTACCCATGTTATGTTGCAATCCAAGAGTATGCCCTATCTCATGCGAAGCAGCAAATCGAACAAGCTGACCCATTAACGAATCATCAAAGTCCATTGTTCTTGCTCGCGGATCTACCGCACTTGCCTGTATGAAATACCAATCATGCAAAAGCTTAAGTACATTATGATACCAACCTACATGACTTTCCAATATTTCACCACTGCGGGGATCATGTATTTGAGGTCCATAGGCATTTTCAATGTCAGATGCAAAATATCGTATTACTGAGTAACGTGCATCCTCAAGGCTCATGGTAGAATCATTATCTGGCCATTCTTTTGCCATGATTGCATTTTTAAAACCTGCTTTTTCAAAAGTTTTTTGCCAATCATTTACTCCTTGTATTATATAAGATCGCCATTGTTTTGGAGTTGCGGGATCGATATAATATATGATGGGCTTTTTAGGTTCCACTAATTCTCCCTGCTTCCATTTATCCATATCTTCATCCTTCGGTTCGAGTCTCCACCTGATAATAAAAATATCATCCTGCACTTTTTGTTGCTGATCACTAAACACGGTATATTGATCAGCGAAATATCCCACACGAGGATCAAACAATCTTTTCTTCATCGGCTCTTTCGGTAACAATATGAACGAAGTATTCATCTCCAATGTAACGGCGCCGGCAGCAAAAGCAGCGGGTAAGGCTGATATAATTACCGGGGCGTTTCCAAATCCGAGATTTACAGTAGAATTATAAGTTTTAACTGTTTTTATTTCTATATTGATGGGATAAGGTTCAATGTCTTTTATATAACTTCTGTCTGAAGCAAGTCCCATAAGATTAAGTGATCTTTTTCCAAACGGGTCAATATTAACCACCTGGTTATCTCCATCAAAAAAATCACTAACATCAATCACAACACTTGAAGAATCTTTTCCGATTGCTTTAATATCAAATGCTGCAGCAATGGGATTTACATTTGAATTGCTTACAGCTTTATAAATTTGATTAGTAGAATCAGCAACACTTACAGTGGTCACCACTCTTAAAAACACATTTTTGTCGGGTCCCTTTTCAAAAAGCAAAACCTGCTGATTTGCAAGCTCACCTCCGTACACAGATCCTCCGGCTGCTACTTTACTATAACGCGTAACAGCCATTATATCGCGATTGAACATTGAATCAGGAATTTCAAAAAACCATTTATCATCTACTTTATGTACAGTGAATAAACCTTTACGAGTTACGGCTTTTGAAGTTATAACCTCTTCATATTTTTTTTGCGGAGAAGAAGCTTTTGACATTGTTGAAATGGCAGTTGTGTCTTTTGCCGCAACAGGAACTTTTTCTTTTTTCTTTTGTGCGCTTGCAGTTGTTATCATAATAAGAAATGCCGGAAATAAAAAAGATATTTTTTTTAACATGATAAACATTTTAATCAATTGAAAATTGAATATACAGGAATATCAAATAAAGTTTTTAAAGGTTTGATAAACGAAGTACAAAAGTTGAATAATCAAAAGCGGAATTTTTTAATTGATGAACTTTAATTCTGTTCAGTTTTGTTATGCTGCTTGATTCCGTGCCCGGTTTTATATTTACCTTATGCGGCTGCAGAAATCCGGCGCGGCAATAGTAGAAGTTTTTTAGTCTTGCAAACAAAATACGTGTGTACATTGTTTTTTAATTATATTCGTATTTCGTTTATTCGCTTATAAAAACTCTTTTACTTTGCAAACTTATTTTTACGAAAGATGTTATTGTTGACCTGAAAGAGGAACGAAGAACGCCTTAGCCAGAACGAGTGATGCTTAGAGATAGGAAAATATGTTTCCAATAAATTCGATCCGTCTTAACAAAATAACACAAACTTTTGATGGCTATTTTTAAAAAAATCAAAAACGTTTGATTGTTTGCCTCAAATAAAATTTTTAATTTGTGTGCCCAATTAAATTATTTTAAAAATATCTTATTTTTTCAAGCGAAATTTTATTAGAATTGTGCTCCAAAAATTTTTAAACACCAGTTTTTAAAACCTAAAAATCAATTGTGTCATGGCAGAAACTAAACCAACTTCAGCAGCGTCTGCACCAGCAGTTAGAAGCGCTACTTCCGTACAACCTGTAAAAAAGAGCAATACTATTTCGTGGATTGCTCCGTTAACATGTCTTATTTTAGGATATGTCATCTGGCGATTCGTAATAGGCAATCCTGCAAACTTTACTCAGCCTGATCCTAACGGCGGTTTCTGGCCGGATCATCTGGGACCTAAAGGAAATCTTCCACGCATGTATGAAGGAGGAATTATCGTGCCGATTCTTATAGGCGCTTTGCTCACGGTTATAACTTTTACGATCGAACGTTTGCTTACTGTTACAAAAGCCACAGGTAAAGGAAACATAGCAGAATTTATTCGCAAAGTGCAATATAATCTTGCTAATAAAGATGTTGATAAAGCAATGGCTGAGTGTGACAGACAAAAAGGGTCTGTTGGGAATGTTATGAAAGCCGGTCTTCGCAAGTACAAAGAAATGATCACTAGTACAGAACTAACAACTGAACAAAAAGTTTTAAATATTCAAAAAGAAGTTGAAGAAGCAACAGCACTTGAATTGCCAATGCT
>AR_comb_assmDRAFT_10209922_pt1 | contig 10447 bp, 11 predicted proteins | sample ArasoioldDNA_FD_10543 | JGI IMG/M metagenome (IMG submission 10543) | reverse complement strand
CACGACACGCAGGCCAACGATCACCCGCTCGCCACCGCCATCGGTCCGCAGCGCAACGGACCTTTGCATCCGCACCTTGCCGAGGAATATCGCGAGTGGTCCGGCGGCCGCGACTGGAAAGACGATTTCCCGGAGTGGGAGCCGGTGCATCGCATCCTTTTCAAGAACGGCATTCTCGGCATCGAAAACGTCGGCGGCGATATCGACAAGGTCACCGGCAAACGCTGCACCTTCGCCTATTTCCCATGGAACTGGGACCGCGGCGATGGTTGCATCGTGCGCCTGGTCGCCATTGCCGATCCGTCCGGGAAATATCGCATCGAGCGTGGGAGGAAATTCTGATGCTTGTTCGCAAACTCTCCGAAGCGAAGCGTTACGAAGCACCAAACCATCGAAACTACGAGTCTCTGCGGCTGTTCGGCGCGGAAATGGGCGGCTCGCAGGCGCTCATCTTCGGCATCTCGCATTTCCAGCCGGGCGGCGGCGCCGGGCCGGACGCATCGCCGCCGGAAAAAATCTACCACGTACTCAAAGGCGAGCTGACGGTGATTGCCGGCGGCAAGGAGATCGTCGCCAAGGCGGGCGATACCTGCTTCATCGCGCCGAATGAGAACCGCGAAATCATCAACCGCGGCAAGGATGTTTGCACCATTCTGGTTGCGGTCGCTGCACCGAAGTGACGCCGAAGGCGTCATGGCGAGGAAATACCGGGAGGACGTAATGTCCGACGATTTTCTGAAGAATCCACTGACTCTGTTCGATATCAAGGGCAAAACCGCAATCATCACGGGCGCCTCGGGCGCCTTTGGCGCCTTGTCGGCAAAGACGCTCGCGGGCGCCGGTGCCAATGTGGTGCTGGCATCGAGCAAAGCGGATGAATTGAAAAAACTCGCCGCCGAATGTGAAAAGCTTGGCGGCAAGACTGAAAGCATCGCACTGCGCCCAAGCTCCGAGGAAAACTGCGACAAGATCGTCAAGGCCGCGGTCGACAAGTTCGGCCGTGTCGACATCCTGGTGGTCGCCTCGGGGCTCAACAAAGTGTCGAAGATCGTCGACCAGAAGGTCGCGGATTTTCTCGAAGTAATGGATGCCAACGTCAACCAGTCGTGGCTGATGGCGCGCGCCGCCGGCAGGCAGATGCTCAAACAGGGTCAGGGCGGCAAGGTTATCCTCACCTCGTCGGCGCGCGGTTTGCTCGGCCATCCGGCCGGCTACACCGCGTATTGCGCATCAAAGTCCGCGGTGGACGGCATCACCAAGGCGCTCGGCTGCGAATGGGGTGAGAACGGCATCACCGTGAATGCGCTCGGACCGACCGTTTTCCGCTCGGCTCTCACCGCGTGGATGTACGAGGACACCGAACGCGCGCAGACAGTGCGCAAGGGTTTCCTGGCGCGCGTGCCGAAAGGACGCCTGGGAGAACCGGAAGATCTGGCTGGGCCGCTGCTGTTTCTGGCATCCAGGGCGTCCGATTTCTACACCGGCCATATCCTTTACGCGGACGGAGGCTACACGGCGGGCTGAGCTGTCCCGGGAGGCAAAAGTTACAAGGGAGGGTGACATGACCAACATCAAGATGATTTCGCGGCGGACCCTGGTCAAAACCGGCCTCGGAGCGATGGCCGCTCCCGCCGTTCTGCGCGTGCTGCCGGCGGAAGCGCAATCACAGGTGATCAAGATCGGACACGTCAGCCCGAAGACCGGGCCGCTCGCGGGCTTTGGTGAAGCCGACAATTTCATCCTCGAGCAAGTCCGCGGCATTTTGAGCAACGGTCTGAGCAATGGCGGCAAGACCTACAAGGTCGAGATCATCACCAAGGACAGTCAATCGAGCGGCAGCCGCGCTGCAGAAGTAGCGTCCGAGCTCATCCTCGGGGAGAAGGTCAATCTCATCGTTGGCTCGGCCACACCGGACACGACCAATCCGGTATCCGACCAGGCCGAAGTCAATGAAGTGCCCTGCATCACCACCAACTGTCCGTGGCAGCCCTATTTCTTTGGCCGCAAGGGCGACCCCAAGAAGGGCTTTACCTGGACCTATCATTTCTTCTGGGGCCTCGAGGACGTGATCGCCTCGTTCCTCGCGCTGTGGGACGAGTTGCCGACCAACAAAGTTGTCGGTGGTCTTTTTCCCAACGATGCCGACGGCAACGCCTGGGGCGATGCCAAACTCGGTCTGCCGCCCGCGCTGTCGCAAGCCGGCTACAAGCTGCACGATCCCGGCCGTTATCAGCTGATGAACAATGACTTCACGTCGCAAATTTCGGCATTCAAGGCGGCGGGCGCGGAAATCGTCACCGGCAACATGATCCCGCCGGACTTTGCGACATTCTGGTCGCAGGCGGCACAGCAGGGGTTCAAGCCGAAGATTGTCACTATCGGCAAGGCGCTGCTGTTCCCCTCGGTGATTGAATCGTTGGGCGCGCGTGGTAACGGGCTCACCAGCGAGATCTGGTGGACACCGAATCATCCGTTCAAATCCGGGTTGACCGGCCAGAGCTGCCAGCAACTCACTGATGCCTACACCAAGGCTTCCAACCGGCCATGGACGCAGCCGATCGGCTTCCAGCACGCTTTGTTCGAGGTGGCGATCGATGTGCTCAAGCGCGCGAAAAATCTCGGTGATCCGAAATCGATTCTCGAGTCAATCGTGGCGACCAACTATCAGTCGATCGTCGGGCCGATCCAGTGGACCGGCGCGCCGGTGAAGAACGTCACCAAGACTCCTTTGGTCGCTGGGCAATGGCAACGGAAGAACGGCAAGTTCGAACTTGTCATCACCGAGAACAAGACCGCGCCGAACATTCCGACCGGAGGCAAGCTGCAGCCGATCTCGTAGATTTTACAGCCCATGGCTCCGATCCTGGCGCTCGAGGGAATCTCGAAACGGTTCGGCGCCGTCGTGGTCGCCGACGGGATCGGCTTTGAGCTGAACGAAGGCGAGGCGCTCGGCATCATAGGACCGAACGGCGCCGGCAAGACGACGCTGTTCGGAATTGCCGCCGGTGCAATCGCTCCCGATGCCGGCCGCGTGCTGTTTGCCGGCGAGGATGTCACGCGGCTGCCCGCGGAGCGGCGCTGCCGCAAGGGGCTGGTGCGTTCGTTCCAGATCCCGCAGCCCTTCTCAGGCATGACCGTATTCGAAAATGTCGTCGTTGCCGCCGCATTCGGCGCCAACGAAGCTGAAACCGCGGTTTATGAGCGTTGCGCGGAATTGCTCGAACGCTGCGGCCTGTTGAACAAAGCCAACCGGCATGCCGGCGGCCTCACTTTGCTTGATCGCAAGCGGCTGGAATTGGCGCGAGCTTTGGCCACGAAGCCGCGGGTTCTGTTGCTCGACGAGGTGGCGGGCGGTCTCACCGAACATGAATGTGCCGCCCTCGTCGCGTTGATCAAAAATGTGCGGGCAAGCGGCGTGTCGATCGTCTGGATCGAACATGTCGTACATGCCCTGCTCGCCATGGCTGACCGCCTGCTCGTCCTCCACGCCGGTAAGCTCATTGCGCAAGGCGAGCCGAACGTGGTGATCCGCAGTCCGCAGGTGGCCGAGATCTACATGGGGATCGCCGCCGATGCCTGAAACACCCCTACTCGAGATAAAGGCGATCGATGCGTTTTACGGCGACTTTCAGGCGCTGTTTGGCGTTTCATTGAGCATCGCGCCCCGCCAGGTGGTCGCCGTCATCGGTGCAAACGGCGCCGGTAAAAGCACGCTTTTGAAAAGCATCGCAGGACTCATGCAGCCGCATCGCGGAGAAATCCTTTTCGAAGGAAATTTAACGGCGGGCGCGCCCGCGTTCGATGTGTTGAGGCGCGGTATCGCACTGGTGCCTGAAGGACGAAGGCTTTTTCCCTCGTTGACGGTGGAAGAAAATCTGCTGATCGGCGGTCAGTCGGGCCGTCCAGGCCCGTGGACGCTTGCGCGCGTGTACGAATTGTTTCCGGTGTTGGCGGAGCGGCGAAACCTGCCCGCGCCTGCACTCTCCGGCGGGCAACAGCAAATGGCCGCCATCGGACGCGCGTTGATGGCCAATCCCAGCCTTCTTTTGTGTGACGAAATAAGCCTCGGTCTCGCGCCGATCGTGGTGCGCGATATCTACGCACGGCTGCCGCAGATCATGGCGGAGGGCCTGTCGCTGATCATCGTCGAGCAGGACATCGCGCAGGCTTTGCGCGCGTCGAGCCACGTCTATTGCCTGCAAGAAGGCCGCATCGCCCTGCAAGGATCGGCCAACCAATTAAGCCGCGAGTCGATCTCGGCCGCCTATTTCGGAGTCTGACGGCAATGCAGTGGCTCAACGTCATCCTGCAAGGCGTGCTCATCGGCGGCTTGTACGCAATGTTCGCAGCCGGCCTGTCGCTCATCTTCGGCGTCATGCGGCTGGTCAACATCGCGCACGGCGATCTCATTGTGCTCGCGGCCTACATTTCGCTCATGGTGACGCAAAGCGTGGGTATCGATCCCATCAACTCGCTCTTAATTGTCGTGCCGGCGATGGCGCTCCTCGGTTACGCCCTGCAACGCGGCCTGCTCAACCTGACACTCGGCGACGATCTGCTACCGCCCCTGCTGGTGACGTTCGGTCTTTCGATCATCATCCAGAACGGACTGCTTGAATTTTTCACCGCCGACAGCCGCCGGCTGCAGGCCGGATTGATCGAAGTAGAGACATTTCAACTGGCGCAAGGTCTGTTTATCGGCGCACTGCCGCTCATTCAATTTGCTGTCGCGATCTTGGTGATCGCCGGACTGCAAGTGTTGTTTTACAGGACCGCGCTGGGCCGCGCTTTCCGCGCTACATCGGACGACCAGTCCGTGGCGCAGCTGATGGGCCTCGATACGCGGCACGTCTTTGCCATGGCAATGGCATTGTCGCTCGCGGTCATCGCCATCGCCGGGGTATTTCTCGCCATACGCACCAACTTCGACCCGGCCATCGGCCCGGCGCGGCTGATCTTCGGCTTTGAGGCGGTGATCATCGGCGGACTCGGCAACATGTGGGGCACGCTTGCAGGCGGCGTTATTCTCGGCGTTTCCCAGGCCATTGGCGCGCAGATTGATCCGGGCTGGCAGCTGCTCGCGGGGCACATCGTGTTTTTGGCAATCCTTGCCGTGCGTCCGCAAGGCCTGTTTCCGAGGATTTCAGGATGACCCGCGTCGAACATGCCACGCGCTCCAGCCGAATCGGTGTCGTGGTTATTTCCGTTGCGCTGATTGTGCTCGTCCTGGCGCCGTTCTGGGGCGACCGCCAGACGCTGCGGCTTTTGGCCGAAATGTTCACCTTTGTCGCGCTCGCCAGCTTGTGGAACTTGTTGGCCGGCTATGCCGGATTGGTGTCAGTCGGCCAGCAAGCATTCGTCGGCCTCGGCGGCTATCTGCTGTTTGCCCTCGCCATGCTGCTGGATGTGCATCCGGTCGCGGCCATTCTGATCGCCGGGCCAATCGGAGCGCTCGTTGCGATCCCGGTGGCCGCCCTGATGTTCAGATTGCGCGGGGCCTATTTCGCCATCGGAACCTGGGTCATCGCGGAAGTATTTCGCCTGCTCGCGTCGCAGATCTCCGCGCTCGGCGGCGGTTCAGGCATCAGCTTGCCTGCGTCGGTGGTCGTCGCCATGGCGCCAACGCGGCAGGCGCGCGAGTTCGAGATCTACTGGTTGGCGCTTGCGCTCGCCGTCGTCATTCTTGGCGCTATCGTTGCGTTGCTGCGCTCGCGTCACGGCCTTGCGCTGACGGCAATCCGCGACAACGAGCTGACAGCCCAGAGCATCGGCATCGACGTGTGGCGGATCAAATTTATCGTCTACGTGCTAACGGCGTTCGGAACGGCGATGATCGGCGCATTGATCTTCCTTCAGAAACTGCGCATCTCGCCCGATACCGCCTTTAGTGTGAACGACTGGACCGCATTCGTTATTTTCATCACCGTCATCGGCGGCATCGGGAAGATCGAGGGGCCGATTATCGGCACCATCATCTTTTTCGCGCTACGGCAAACGTTGGCTGACCTTGGCAGCTTGTATCTGTTGCTGATGGGAGCGGTCGCCATCGTTGTCATGTTATGGGCGCCAAAGGGATTGTGGGGCATGATCTCCGAACGGCTCGGATGGCAGGCGCTGCCGTTACAACGGCGGCTGGTGACTGGAAAAGAAACGGGAGGCAAACTGTGAGCCCGATCATTGATATTTATTGTCACATCTTCCCAGACCGCTTCTTCCAGGAAATGACGAGAGTGGCCCCCAAGCTCGAGAATATCGGCAAGCGGCTACGCGGAGTGACAAAGCTTTTTGATCTGGACGCACGTTTCAAGGAAATGGATGAGTTCGGCGACTACCGTCAGATCATTTCGCTGCCGAATCCGGCGATCGAGGATATCGCAGCGCCCGAGGTTGGCTTGAACCTGGCTCGCATCGCCAACGATGCGATGGGCGAGCTGTGTCGCAAATACCCGCAGCGCTTTCCCGCCTTCGCGGCGGCGCTGTGCATGACCGACGTCGAAGGCTCAGTTACCGAGGCGCGTCGCGCCGTCAAGGATCTCGGCGCACGCGGCGTGCTGCTCTATACCAATGTTGCCGGGCGCCCGCTCGATGACCCTGAATTCGAGCCGATCTTTGCAACGATGGCTGAGCTTGATCTGCCGATCTGGCTGCATCCCGTCGGAACGGCGGCGATGCCCGACTATCCCGCCGAGAAAAAATCGCGTTTCGAGATGTGGTGGTGCTTCCACTGGCCTTACGAGACCTCAGTGGCCATGGTGCGGATGGTTTTTTCGGGCCTGTTCGACCGCTATCCCAAACTTAAAATGATAACGCATCATCTCGGCGGCATGATTCCCTATTACGATGGGCGCGTTGGGCCTGGCTTAAAAGTCCTGGGCCAGCGGACGTCGGATGAGGACTATTCGAAAATCCTGCCGTCGCTGAAACGACCACATATGGATTATTTGCACGACTTCTATGCCGACACAGCAATGTTCGGCGGCGGCGTGCCGGCAACGCGCTGCGGATATGAATTCTTCGGCGCCAATCGAGTCGTTTTTGCCACCGACACCCCGTTGGGGCCGATTGCACCGACGATCAAGACGGTTGAAGGACTGGGTCTTCCGGCCGCCGAGGAACAAAAGATTTTTGCCGGCAATGCCGAACGGCTGCTGAATATGAAGTTCAGCTAAGTTCGCACTCCGTTGACCTTTTTCCGTTTTCTCTCGACGTCAGCCGCGCTGGTTACGCCGGTGAAGCTCGGAGGATCGCTGGCCGGGAAGCTGTCATCCGAGCTGGTCGCCACCTCGTCTTCCTTCCGCTTGTCCCGCTCGCGTTCCGCCTCGATCTGTTCGCGCACAGGTTTGTCGCGATTGTCATTGTCAGATCGCGGGTGCCTGGACTCGGTCATTTTTTCGGTCTCCTGCAAGGCAGCGGAAGAAAGTTCCACTGCAGATGAAATCGTCTGGCCATAGGAACTCCCGAAGCCGTGGAGACGTTCCCCTTCGGGCAGGCTCGATTCCGTTACAGGTCCTGCCTGATCCAGGCCGATTGTACGTCCGCGCACCAATTGCCGACATTCCATTCACCCCAGGCGCCAAGACCGCCCAATTCGTCCGGGCCGCAATAAACGGGCACGTGCACAACCGAAAGGCCGTCATGCGCATGGGCGTTTTTCAGTGCAGCGCGAAGGGCATCCGCACTATCGCCGCCTGAAATTGCCAGAACGCCGGTTACCGCCGAGGCCAACTTTTGATAGTCGACGGCTACATGATCATTGGTGCGGAAATCCGCATTGTACTGTGCGAGTTGCAGCCCGGTGATTGCCGCCATCCGGCGATTGTCAAAGATGACGATCATGCCACGCACGCGGTGTTCCACCGCATCAATCAGGATTTGCGGATTCATCATAAAGGAGCCGTCGCCGGAAAATGCGATGCCATAGCGCGGCTGATCAGCCAGCGCTGCAGCAAGCAACGCACTGGCCGCAAAGCCCATATACGACGCGCCGGCCTCGGTAAACGTGTCTCCCGTCCTGTCATCCTCGACAATCTGAAAGCCATTGGCTTGCACGTCGCCGGCGTCGAAAAACTTGGCGGCGCCAATCTGCTTTGCGAAATCAGCAACGATCTTGATCGCCGCTGGTTGCGATAGCACCGGCCGCTGCCAGACCTCATCGCGCAGAGGCGGAGATTCAAAGCGTTTGCGCTTGTAGGCCGTCCACTCGGTTTTTTTAGCGGCACATGCTTGCAGCCACGCTCTCTTGTTTGTGCCCGCGCTGGATTTTTCCAGTTTGGCAGCAAGACGATCGGCGACGGCAGTGATGTCACCAATCAGCGCAACAGTCTTGTTATAGTGCAGCGCGTCGGCCAGATCGCCATTGATATTGATTACCGCCTGCGCGTTCTTGTAGCCGATCCCGGAACAATCGGCCTGGCAGACCGCGCGCGAACCGATGACAATCAGCAGCTCGGTCTCTGTCATCGCATAGTTGCCGCTGATCGAACCCTTGGAGCCGCCGACGAGCATGTTTTGCGGATGCGCATCGGGCAGCACGCCAGTCGATCCTGGGGATAGCACCACCGCAGCCCCAGCCGCTTCGGCCAGGCGCCGCACCGCCGCATCGTGACCGCGCGTGCCTCCGCCGGCCTTGATCGCGACTTTGGCCGCCTTGACGATCATCGCGGCTGCTTGGCCGATCTTCTCATCATCGGCGGGCGCAAGCTTCGGCAGCTCCGGCCGTGCCGGCAGCGCGGCAAGATTGATAGTGAGCTTCGCGGGCTGCGTATTGAGCGGCAACAGCAGGTAGAATGGCTCGGCGAAATAAGGATGATTCACGCACACGGCACCCCGGCGCAGCGCGTCACGCAAACCTTCCGGCGTGTGCAGGACGTAAGATTGTCCCATGATGGCTGTCATGCGGCCGAACAAACCCTGCTCTTCCTTCGGCACCTGCTGCATATTGTAGCCTTCGCCGAACGTCGTCTCGTCGCCATAGATGTGATAGACGCCAACGCCATTCGATGCAGCGGCCAGCGAGCCGGCGAAGGCCTGCATGGCGCCGGGACCGATCGACGTCACCACTGCCGACAGCTCGCCGTATTGCCAGCGCAATGCCGTCGCAGCGTGCGCCATCTCAACCTCGTTGCGGCAATTGATGGTGCGGGTCGCGCCCTCTTCCTCGTAGATGCGCAGGACGTTGCCGAGATCGGTCGAGCCATGACCGAAGATGGCGAAGAATTTGCGCACGCCCTGCTTCAGCAGACCCAGGACAAGCGCCTCCGAGAGCGTCGTTTCGATCAGCTTGGGCAAGCCTTTGGTAAGGGCTTGTTCGACGCCGCCAGCCTGGCGGATCGCACGCGCCCGCGCGCGAATTGCTCCCTCGCTGTCGCTGCGCGTGAGCATCAGTTGGTCTTCTCCGCCGCCGCTTTCAGGACCGGATTCCAACGCGAAATATCGGTTCTGAGCAGGTTTGCGAGATAGGCCGGACCACGTTCCGTCTTTGGCGGCACCGTGCCGCCAAGTTCCACCAACCGCCGCGCCACCGCCGGATCATCAAGCGTCTTGCTTAGCGCATCGCTGAGCTTGTCGACCACGGGCTTGGGCGTGTCCTTCGGCGCGAAAATCGCGCTCCAGATATTGATCTGGTAATTGCTGACGCCGGCTTCCTTCGCCGAAGGAACGTCGGGCAGCGCGGGCGACCGACCGTTGCCCGACACAACATAGGCTTTCACCGTGCCGCCGCGGATCGCACCTTGCACGCTGACAACTTGCTCGCAGAAGAAATCGACGTGCCCGCCGATGACATCGTTCAACGCCGGCCCCGTGCCCCGATAAGCGACCAGGTTGGGCTTCAGGCCAAGTTCGGAGGTGAAAAGCAGGCAGGCCATATGCGACGACGAACCGACGCCGCCGTGCGCTTGTTTCACGCTGTCACCGTTGGTCCGCAGATAGCTGAGGAATTCATTGAAGTTATTCGCCGGAAAATCTTTTCGTGCGACGACCACGGCAGGCGCGTTCGCAGTCAAGCCGATCGGCTCGAAGTCCCGGGTCGAATCGTATTTCAGATTTGTGTAGAGCGCCGGCGCCGACACGTGCGACCCCATGCTGGCCGCAAGCAGCGTGTACCCGTCATGCTCGGAAGTCGCCGCACGCGCGGTGCCGATCGTTCCGCCAGCGCCGCCGACGTTTTCGATCAAGATATTCTGGCCGAGCACCTTGCTCATGCCTTCGGCCATAATACGGGCGACCACATCGCTCGGACCGCCGGCCGGGTAAGGAACAATCATCGTGATCGGGTGCGCAGGATATTTCTGCGCCGCCGCCGGCACCGCGGCACCGGCCAATGCAGCCAGGACGATGAGACCGGTACAGATTCTGTTCATGAACTCCTCCACACTGCGTGCGCCAGTCATTTATTCGGCGGCTTCTACCACCGTTTCTTGACGTTCCTTTTCACGGATTGCCATCA
>AR_comb_assmDRAFT_10895101_pt1 | contig 10448 bp, 9 predicted proteins | sample ArasoioldDNA_FD_10543 | JGI IMG/M metagenome (IMG submission 10543) | reverse complement strand
GTCCTCCATATGGCACATGCACTGATTGATCCGAAGAAACTTTTCCTGTTGACCAGACAACATTCTTGAGCGAAGGCTGATCACTCACTCTTACTTCATAAGCAGTTTGTGTGGTATTTCTTGCAGTGGATTGCAATTGCCAACTGAATCGCGGCTGGTTTACATCAAGGCTCAGAGGATTAGTTAGATTCTCGCACAAAAGGCTGCTCACTTTTACCTGCGAATAAGAAAGAAACAAGAATGATTGAACAATCAGGAGGAGGGATAGTTTTTTCATGAGAAACCTGGTAAATCGTTAGTGAATTATTGAATTGGTTAGAGAAGATAAGCAAATTACAAAAACAGGAACTCAACTTTCCACAACATTCTTGCCGGCGGGATAATGTTTTAGATCAACCAGATTCTTTGGGACATTATGGTTGTTCCAGTGCTGATGAATAGCAAGCGCTGCACCTAGGGCTGAAGCCTGCGGGATAGATGCGGCAAAAATTTCCAGCTCAGGAAAAGCTTCAGCCAATAAATGCATGTATACTGGATTTTGACTAAATCCACCATCCACAAAAATCCTCTTCACATTGGTTCCTCTCAAAACAAGACTGGTGGATTGTTGTTGCCTTGCAATCAACTCTAGCATCAATTGATGATAGGCGGTTTCGTAATCCTCAAATACTGTCAGATCTCTTTGCTCAATTGGGACACTACCGGCCATTCTGCTTCGGAGTTTGGCTGTTGTTACGGGATTAAAACGAATTTGCTTGTAATAGCTAGTTGATTTGTTGAAATGACTACTGATCCTCTTGACCTGCTGATCATGTTCATACCCCGCGAACAATCGGGCTGTTTTAACAGGGCGGCCTTCAAAACTCAGATTGCATAAGCAATCCTGTTGTAATTCTTCGACAGTCAATGGTGTTTGGTTGAATGGATTTAAACTGATGGACCATGTGCCTGTTGATATGAGTGCGAATGGCTCTCGAAAACTCACGAGATAGGGTATAAGCGCCGCAGAGCTATCATGTAAACCAATGCCTGCAACAAATTCATGACCGTGCCAGTTACACGCAATTCCAGTGGTTGAAGAAACGATGGGTGGAAGCATATAGATCAATTCCTCCTTCACCACCCATTCATGGTAATCCTTCTTAGAAAAATCCCAAAGTGCAGTGTGGCAACCAATGCTGGTGATATCTGAAAATGCTTGTCGGGTAACGAGGTAGCTGATGAATTGAGGAAGATGAAGTGCATACTTGAAAAACCTGAAAGTATTCGGTTTTTCTTTCTTCATTCTATACAACTGGAGGCCTGAGTTGAGATTACCCAAATCCGGGGAAGCTGTTTCCAAACAAAATTGATCTATCCCACCATAATTTGAATAGAATGCGTCTTTGAGAGCAGGTGGATATTTTTTGAGGTAATTGTACAGTGGTGTAAGCACGTTTCCATCTGCATCAATATAAACCAGGCTTGCTCCATATGCGGAAAAGTTCATTGCTTCCACGTTGAACTTTTCCTGGCGGAAAAGATTTTCAATCGAGTTTCTTAACCACGAAGAAAGCTTCTCAACATCTTCACACGGATCGCCATCTTCGTCACGCGTTTCATCGAACTGCTCCGTTTCCTCGAATACTATTTCATAATCCTCATTGAAGAGAAAAACTTTCTTATTCGTTTTCCCGATATCAAATATTGCAATTACGCGCACGATTTAGTTTGATGTTTAATCCACCAGGTTGCATGTTACAAGGTGCAAGTTGCAGGCATATACTCCTTGGCGCCTTGGCACTTATTGCTTGTGTCTTCCTTGTACCTTGTGCCTTGTACCTTGTTCTATAGTCCCGACGCCACCGTCTTCTCCCCTCTTGCCTTAATCAACTGTTTCCTGATTTTTTTATCTCTGAAAAGTCCCAATGGATTTAATGCTCCTCCTGATTGAAGTCGTGCCTCAGCAACAATTGATCGCACATCAGTTCGAAAAGATTGCTGCAATATTTCCTGAGCTATTACCACATCATTCTGGTTTCTTACCTCTGCTAATTTCTTAGGGTCGACCAATAAGGCTTGTGCATAGGCAATCATGATTGCTTCAACGGACTGTATTAAATCTTCAAGGGGATCTTTCACATTATGCGACGCATCGATCATCCATCCCAGGTCAGTAGCATGATTCATACTTTTTGCATCCATGCCTTCCACTAATTCCTGGAAGATCAGGAATAGCTGATATGGATTGATGCTTCCCACGGTAAGATCATCGTCGCCATATTTGGAGTCATTGAAATGGAATCCTCCAAGTTTTTCTTCCATCAATAACAATGAAACGATTTGTTCAATGTTTGCATTTGGAAGATGATGCCCAAGGTCAACCAACACCTTTGCTTTGGGACCTAGCTTCTGACAGTACAACAATGATTGTCCCCAATCTCCCACGGTCATAGAATAAAAATTCGGTTCGAAGGCTTTATACTCCACGAACATTTTCCAGTCGTTAGGAAGCGCGGCATATATTTCTTTCAAACTCTCCAGTGTGCGTTCAAACGCGTTTCGAAAATTTAGTTGACCTGGAAAACAAGATCCGTCGGAGAGCCAAACGGTGAGCGAGTTCGATCCTAAATCAATTCCATATTGAATCACTTCAAGGTTGTGTTCAATAGCCTGTTGCCTTACATTTTTGTCCACATGTTGAAGAGATCCGAATTTATAACTGAGTTCTTGTCCGGGTTGGTCCTGGAAAGTGTTAGAGTTCATCGCATCAAAACTCAGTCCATATTGTGCAGCAAGCGAGCGGATAGAAGCGGCATTCTCCGGAATGTCCCAGGGAATGTGCAATGAAATAGCGCCACTTGATTTGTTTAATAAATGCAGCAGTCCAACATCTTCAATCTTCTCTTCCAATGTTCTGGGTTCTCCGCCACTACTGAAGCGACCGAACCGGGTTCCACCGGTACCCAGGGCCCAACTGGGAATGGCCACCTGGAAATCAATTAGCCTCTTAACAATTGAGTCTACGTTCGACAGCGAGTCGGAAACAGCATTCAATTTTTGCTTGTGGGTGGCAAGTAATTTCTCGTTATGCTCTTCCACAGTCCTTTTATCTATCTGCATGAGCAATCGTTTATGGTAAATAAAAAACTTCTTTTAAGGGAATCGACTTCGGTGAATTGTCGGGATTTGTTTCCATTATATCCTTCATATAATTCCACCAGCGTTGCATCACAGGATGCTCAGGCAATCGATCAATCAAAGAGGGGTCAGTCGATTTTAATATGCCGATCAAAGCATTGGTTGCCTCATCATAAAAAATGGAGTACTCACTGATTCCGGAATCTTTCAATAACTTCTCCAACTCAGGCCAGAGCGCATCGTGTCGTTTCTTATATTCTTCTTCGAACCCTTTGAAAAGTTGCATTCTGAATGCTATGCGCTTCATCAGTTTATTTTATGAAGAGTATCATCTAACAAATCCGGCTGCTAGTCCTCCATCTACATTCAAGACATTTCCTGTGGATTTATTCAACAACCCACTTACAAACAAGAAGCAGGCATTCGCAATATCTTCAGGATAGATGATCTCATTCAATAGAGTTCGCTTTGCATAGAAAGCTGGCAATTCTTCAACCGTAATGCCGTATGCCTTTGCTCTGCCTTCAGCCCAACCACCTGCCCAGATTTTGCTATCTGAAATTACTGCATCGGGATTTACAACGTTCACGCGAATCTTATCTTTTCCCAATTCGGCGGCATTTAGTCGGCTCAAATGCAACTGGGCAGCCTTAGCAGAACCGTAACCTGCATTGTCTGGTCCGGATACAAGTGCATTTTTACTAACAATATTGAGAACATCACCGCCTGTTTCCTGCTTACGCATAATTTCCACTCCAGCCTGCGTAACCAGGAACTGTCCCTTTACCAGCACATCATATAAAAGGTCCCAGTCTTTTTCCTGATGGTCTTCAATCTTTTTCGAAATAGAAAGACCGGCGTTATTGATGACGATATCTACTCCACCAAAATAAACGTTTGCGATCTTGAAAGCATCTTCGATCACTTGCTTATTGGTCACATCTAACACGGCGGTAGTAAATACATCCTTTCCGAATTTCTTATCAAATTCCTCTTTCGCCTGTTCCAATCTATTTTCATCGTTGTCATTAATAACAATACAAGCACCTTCTTCAGCGAATTTCTTAGCAATTGCTTTTCCTATGCCCCCTGCACTTCCGGTGATCAATGCCACTTTTCCTGTCAGAGGTTTCGGCTTCGGCATTCTTTGCAATTTTGCTTCTTCCAATAACCAATATTCGATATTGAAAGCTTCCTGCCTGGGAAGTGATGTATATTCTGAAATCGCCTCTGCCCCCCGCATCACGTTGATGGCATTGGTATAGAATTCTGCGGCCACCCTTGCGGTTTGTTTATCCTTTGCAAATGTGAACATGCCTACTCCAGGATAAAGAATTACGACTGGATTAGGATCACGCATCGCCGGACTATTATCATGCTTACACTTATTATAATACTCCGCGTAGAGTTTTCTGTATGATTCAAATTGAGGGCGTAATTTTTCTCTAATGGCAGTGGTATCCGCCAGGCTTTCTGATGGAGCGAGATTTAACACCAATGGACTGATCTTAGTGCGTAGGAAATGATCGGGACATGAAGTGCCTAAAGGAGCCAGCCGCTCCAGGTCATTTGAGTTGATGAATTCAAGCACGCGCTCATCATCACTGAAGTGACCCACCATACGTGCATGCGAAGAACAGAACCCGCGCAGAATGGGCGCCAGGCTAGCAGCTTGTTCAAAACGAGATTGTTTGTTTAATGATGAAAGCTTTGCACCATCAAAAGTCTTTTTCCCTTCGGACGCATTCTTAATATACTCGGCACAAGCTTCTATCACTTCCAGTGTATTCAAATAACTTTCATATGCGGTATCTCCCCAGGTAAACAATCCATGCGAGCCCAGCATAATACCACGAATGCCTGGATTTTCATCGAGACATTGTTTCAATTTAAGACCGAGGTCAAATCCTGGCCGTTGCCATTCCACCCAGCCGATTTCTCCTTTAAAAAGTTCCTGCGTAATCTTCTTACCATCCTTGGCGGCAGCAATAGCTATTGCCGCGTCGGGATGCAAATGATCAATATGCTTAAATGGAAGAAATGCATGAAGAGGAGTATCAATGGAAGGCGCTTTTGAGTTCAAATCATAAATACTATGATTGAACAATTCCACCATTTCATCTTCATACTTAATACCACGATATACGTTTTTCAAACTGCGCAACCTGTCAACATACAAAGCGGCAAGCCCACTCTTTTTCAATGTTCCCAGGTCGCCCCCGGAACCTTTCACCCACATCACTTCAGTATCTTTTCCCGTTAGCGGATCCTTTGCAATAACCTTACACGAAGTATTACCACCACCATAATTGGTTAACCGGAGATCTGCGCCCAACAGATTTGATCTGTAAATAAGCAGGGCCACCTCGTCTCCTTTCATTGAAGCGGCAACCTTTTCATCCCATAAATAACTCACATGATTAAACTCTTTCGCAGCTGTGGCGACTGAACTTTTTTCCTTTACTTCAACATCCATAAAACAGGTTTTTATTTCTTTTGATAAAGGGAGACCTCTTGGTCACCTTTGCTTTTTTCTTTCAGATAATTGCCATATCCCACCAGCAGAACCGACAACAGTATGGTAATTAAGCCAACGGAGAATGTGACTTTGGTTTTCTTGCTTACTGCCCCCCACTCTTTGAGAAGTATGCCCCACATGTTAGCGACCAGAATGATGAAGGCCATATGGAGGATCCACGAACTTGCACCATTGCCCAATTTGCTTTCGCCCATACCATAAAAAAAGAATTGCAAATACCACGTTGTACCCGCAAGGGCACAGAAGAGATAATTGCGAAGCAGTGGGGTACGTTTGTTTACATAATCCCCGGATGTTTTATTCTTAATACTGAGAAAAATACTCCAGATTAAATTGGTAGTAAGTCCACCCCAAAGTAACACAACATAGGTCACATTATTTTGAAACAGGGGATTCATACCTTCCCTAACAGCGGCTTCGGCCATCGGCTTGCCGGCCTCAATGCCGAAATTGAAACAGGCACTCATAATGCCGGAGAAAATGGCTACTACCAATCCCTTTACGAGGCTAAATTCCTCAACAGATTTCTTCTTAACGTCTTCAGGCAATTCCTTTTCCTTCATCATCCCGGCCCTGCCGCACAAGTATATACCCAATAAACAAATGCCCACTCCTACTAATACTATCTGTCCCCACGTGTTATTCAGCAATTGCGTGAAATTGGTCTTGCCTTCCTGGGGATTGAAGTTGTAATAAATGGCGGGAACAAGAGCGCCGAATGCTGAACAAAAGCCCAGGACTACAGAATTTCCCAGGGACATGCCCAGGTATCTAACACCCAAGCCATAAGTCAAACCTCCAAATCCCCATAAAATTCCAAAGAGGTAAGTATATTTCAAGACGCTCGACGAAGTGGAGGCGATGATATCAGTAAATCCGGGTACCGTTAAACAAGCAGCAAGTGGAGGAACAATTAACCACGAAAATAGACCTCCAACCAACCAATAAGTTTCCCAGTGCCAGCCCTTTACTTTCTTATAGGGCATGTAAAAACTACCTGACGCAAAACCACCAATGAAATGGTAGATGATTCCAAATATGACCTGCATGTTAGAGTTGATCGATTAGTATCCTTCGAAAATAGAAAGAAGCAGGTGGACATCCATTATGGACTGTCCTGTATGCCGCCCCCCAGAACCTATGATATGCAGTGATCGGGATTGCAGGTTCTCGCTTCGAAGTACTTAGACGTACTCCGCCTGTTGTAAAGTAATACTTAACCGTAACCTATTTCTCCGGAGTACTTAGACAGAAGCCTTATGCTCGACCGATCGAAAATATATTGAAACTTCTGCCTTTATAATGCTCAATGCCATTTTGCGCGGGCGAAGCGAACCAGTAAAAAGTTTGCGCAATAAATAGTTGAGATTCTGAAATCGTAAAAACTGTATCCGTAATAAATGATTTCCGTTCACCTGGATACGAAGTGTCCCAAGCCATTGGTTCGAACTACATAGATTTCAAGAAAGAAAAGGAAGTTTCAATTTCGAAATCCTCTTCGAAATAAGGGCTTTCGTCTTTGTACTCCGGAGAAGGAAGTTCAGATGAAGAATAAAGGATCGTCCTTCATGGTGCGTCTAAGTACTTCGAAGCGAATTACAAATTAACTCTTCACCTTCCCGGCGAGAACAGTTGTACCAAGTCCCAGCAATGCTATCAATGCAAATGAGAACCTGAGACTCGAGGCTTCCGCAATAAAACCAATCATAGGAGGGCCTATAAGGAATCCAAGAAATCCGATTGTGGAAACGGCAGACAATGCCATGCCCGGCGACATAGTATTTGATCTTCCTGCAAGTCCATATGCAATGGGCACTACCGAGGATACACCAAATCCAACAAAAAGAAATCCAGCAGTAGCGGTAATAATATTCGGGAATAAAACGGCTAGAAGAAGTCCGGCCGCAATCAATGTGCCACTCCATTGCAGCACTTTCTTCACTCCAAATTTGGTGACTAACCAGTCGCCAAGAAATCTGCCCGTTGCCATTGTCCCTGTAAATGCAACATAACCCAAGGTGGTATAGGCGGCGGCAGTTTCAACTACTTTTTTAAAATAGACGCCACTCCAATCAGCCATCGCTCCCTCGCAAACCATGCAACAAAAAGCAATGAGGCCTAAAATGAGAATGTGTTTATCGGGGCGAACAAAAATTGGTTGCTTGTTTTGAACGTCGGCAGCCGCTGGCAATGTTGATCGATAAGAAACGAGGACGAGCAATCCACTGGCAATGGCCACTAATGAAAAGTGAACAAATGGAGATATGCTTTGCGAAACAAAAAAAGTTCCAAATGCAGCCCCGGCAAAACCTGCCAGGCTCCATAACCCGTGAAAGGACGCCATTATTGATCTCCGATATAATATCTCTACTCCAACTGCTTGCGTATTCATTGCGATGTTCACGAAATTCGCGATCAACCCAAAGAAGAATAGGCCCACCACCAATTGAAATATTGACGAGGCAATTGCCAACACCACTAAAATTGCAGGGTATACAATCGCGGCACCAATCACTATCCTTCTGCTTCCATATTTTGATACCAGCCAGCCAGATAGCAGAAGGCTGGCCATTAATCCAACCGGTAATGCAAATAAAACAGATCCAAGTCCCGCTTCAGATAAATGTAGTTTATCCTTTATATCGGGAATGCGACTGGCCCAGGTAGAAAAAGTGAGTCCTGCAATAAAGAAAAAGACACTTACCGCAATTCTGTGAATTCTTGGACTCATGGAAACCGCAAGGTTCATAATTTTTTATTCGAAGTTTTAATTCGCAACCAAATTCCAGTACCTGCTCACATTGGTTAAACAACTTTCCTTTCATCAAATACCTCAACTTCTTCAGAAGCTTTCAAGTATTGATCATTAAGGAAAGCGGAAGTAAGGATTACCTCCGCTGTGCTCTTGTTTAGAGCAATTACCAGGTTGTGTTCTTCTGCCAGGTGACGCAATGATTTCATATAGCTGTCAACTGGCTTTGTTTTTTTAGGGTAGCCCAGGAAGATGATCACATCTACCTTTCCTTCAGTAATCATTCTACCCATTTGAGCATCTCCGCCCAAAGATCCCGTCACTAATTTATTCACTGGTATATTTAATGTTCCTTCAAGTACATCGGCGGCATAACCTGCAGCAATGATCTCATGACGTTTCAAAACTTCCCTGTTGTGAAACGACCAATCAATCAAATCACTCTTACTGCTATCATGGGCTACGATGGCTATTCTTTTTACTATATTCATATTATCTGTACTCATACGTTTAATCTTAATTTGTTGGTCTCTCAATCTGGATACTGGATGCTGGGCACTGAGATGCTGAGTTCATAATACGGCCAACCAGTTTTAGCGAACACTACTAGTTTTTCCTACTCACTACTCACTACTCACTACTCACTACTCACCACTCACCTCAGATGATTCGAACCTTCTTCCCTGCTTTGAGAATGTGTTGCACCAGCACGGAATCTTTTGAATTGGACGCTGACATAATCACCAATTCAATTCCTGCGTCTTCAATTATCGATTGAATATTATTTACAATTTCTGCCTGGGGATATTGTGATTTCGCAATACCTTCTGTTACATTATCGTCGGCAAAAATTTTCTTTAGATTGAAATTTTGAGACCTCTCAGTAGCTATCGCTTCTTCCAAAACTGCACTACCGATCAGGCCCACATTGATTACAGTACTCATAGTGTGTGGGTTTAACAATTAAAAAATATTGTTCCGAATCAAATAACGTTGATTCCAGCATTTTTATATGGCGCGAGCAAATCGAGTTCGGGAGAGGAAGTGATCATTCCATTCAGCGCCTGAATAGGCGCGATATGAAACGCTTCGGCGGTATTCAATTTCTCAGGTGTAGAAAGTGCGATTACTTTACCCGAGGATTTAATCATTGCTTTCTTTATTGCACATTCTTCATAATGATGACCTGTTATTCCTAATTCGAGGTCTATACTGCAGATCCCAAGAAAACAAATATCCGCACGTATACTTTCAAAGAATGATATAGTGTCGTGACCAGTTGTGATCATCGAATCTCTAAATAATCGTCCACCCGCAAAAAACACTTCCACATCTCTTCTTTCTTCAAGCATGTTTACGATCGGATAACTATTCGTGATGATCGTTAATCCCAAATCCTTGGGAAGCATGCTCGCAACAGCAAGTGTTGATGTTCCACTATCCAGTAGCACCACTTGATTTGCCTTTAATAGTTGAATGGCCTTTTTCGCCATCAACTGCTTTTGCCTGCTCGCAAAATTTGCCCTTTCCTTCAAATCATGAGGTCCCGGAGCATGTGGTATCGCTCCCCCTCTCACTTCCTTCAATAGTTTCTGCGCCGAAAGTTCCTTGATATCTCTTCGAACTGTATCTGCCGAAACTTTAAGCTGCTTACTCAAATCAGACAGGATCACCTTTCTATCCTTCTGCAACCAACCGAGAATCTGCTGCTGTCTTTCTTCTTTTAGCATGATGCAAAGATATGCCAATAACGCTTGATATTGCAAAATGTTGCAAATGGTGCGCCAATTTTAACTAACGGGAAGATTCTTGATGTAACTGCCAAGCCTTCAACTAGATGAGGTCAGGCTACAAGTTGAAGGGCGATTCAAAAATGTAATCTCCGGAACCTACTTCCACAACTGCATACCCATTTTCATTGCGAACCTGCGTGATCTCTTTGCCTGATTCCGTTACCCGCGATCCTGTTTTAATGGGTATCCAAATTTCGGCCTTTGAGTTGGGAGGTATGGTAACTTGAAGTAAGAGTTTTCCATT
>AR_comb_assmDRAFT_10900237_pt1 | contig 10453 bp, 8 predicted proteins | sample ArasoioldDNA_FD_10543 | JGI IMG/M metagenome (IMG submission 10543) | reverse complement strand
GATAACATCAGCTGTTTATCTACAAAAACAGAAATAGTATCATCATCGATTTCTCCATTGTCGTACAGCTTGATACTGATCTCTTCGGCATCTACCGTGATCGTTTGGGCCAGCGCATTTTCCCTTGTCTTCAATACGTTGGGAGTAATCTTGCTTTCTGTGACCGGATTTTTGACCGCAGGAGACACAACAACCTTTGTCATACTGTCGGTCTTCGCAATACCTGTATTTGATTTTACGACTGGCTTAGTTTTCGAAGTGTTGTTGTTCTTTACCACCGGAGGATTACTCTTAGTCTTCGACGAAGTCGTTTTTTGAGTGGTTTTCGTCGAAGTCGAATTTGTTTTGGGGGGAGCTGTTTTTACGACCGGTGGATTCGGTTTTGGCTTGGTCTCCGTGGTTGTATTCTCATTTGGCTTATCCCGTAAGAATGGTTCCACATAAAAGTCCGAAGTGGCAACTTTGCGCAGGTAAACAGTGCCGCCTCCACAATCACCCCACGCGCCATTATTCTTAGGGTCCAATCGATCCTCAGACTTACCTAAAAAAGTCCCTTCAAGAAACTGTTCCTTACCCGACGTTGAATAGAGAAACTTATAGTTCATCAGACACGTACCTCCACCCCCGAGATTCTTTACCTCGACCGTACGCAGTTCCTGAATTTTGAATTGTTTATCTGATTCCTGCAGACTTCCGGTCATTGTTGCCTTGCCATAAAAACGAACATCGAGATAAGAGTAGGAAACTCCAGTGATGGAAGAAGAAGAGTTTTGCTTTATTTGAAATTCGAGTTTGTATTGTTCGCCACCATCCGTGATAAAATAGCCTTTCCAAATACCTGTGAGATCCTGTGCTGACGAGAAAAGACAGGGAACGAATATGAACATTGTTAACCCGAATGACCGTAATAAAATTCTCATCACACTGTAAAACTAACGAATAACTTCGTATCCATTCTTATGGCTCTGAGGCAAGAGTTTGTTAATTTTGCCGCTCATTAAACGCATACAAAAAATAAAAGAACCACGTCCCAAACCAAAATCCTTGGGATAATAGCAAACACGAATGATCAATATTACATTTCCCGATGGAGCCACGCGGCAATATGCTAAGGGAACCACAGCACTGGATATAGCTAAATCAATATCGGAAGGACTTGCGCGAAAAGTAGTTGCGGCCAATATCAATGGACAGGTTTGGGATGCAACCAGGCCTGTCAATCAGGATGCAACAATAAAACTACTCACGTGGAATGACGCTGAAGGCAAGAGTACTTTCTGGCATTCGTCTGCTCACCTGATGGCCGAAGCGGTCGAATCGATGTTTCCCGGAGTAAAATTTTGGGTGGGCCCCCCTGTTGAAAATGGTTTTTACTATGACATGGATCTAGGTGACAGAAAGCTGAATGAGGAAGACCTTACGAAGCTCGAAAAGAAAATGAATGAACTGGCAAAACAAAATAACGCGTACACAAGAAAAGAGGTTTCAAAGAAAGATGCCGTAAAATACTTTTCAGACAAAGGGGATGAATACAAACTTGATTTATTGCAGGGTTTGGATGATGGAGAAATCACTTTTTATACACAGGGGAATTTCACCGATCTCTGCCGTGGTCCGCATATTCCCAACACCAGCTTTATAAAAGCGATTAAGCTTACAAACATAGCGGGTGCCTACTGGAAGGGTGATGAGAAAAATAAAATGCTGACAAGAGTGTATGGAGTAACCTTTCCTTCGCAAAAAGAGCTTGATGAGTATTTAAACATGCTGGAGGAAGCCAAAAAGAGAGATCACAGAAAACTCGGAAAGGAACTTGGCATTTTTACATTTGATGACGATGTAGGCCCGGGTCTCGCACTGTGGCTACCCAACGGTGCGGTCATTATTGAAGAATTGGAGCGACTTGCTAAAGAAACCGAAGAGCAAAATGGATACAAGCGGGTCGTCACTCCTCATATTGCTAAGGAGAGCCTCTATCTCACCAGTGGGCATCTGCCATATTACCAGGATAGCATGTATCCGCCTATGGAGCTGGAAGGCGTAAAGTACTATCTCAAGGCAATGAACTGTCCACATCACCACAAGATTTTTGCGGCAGAACCAAGAAGTTATAAGGACCTCCCGTTGCGATTGGCGGAATATGGCACTTGTTATCGTTATGAACAAAGCGGGGAGTTGTTTGGCTTAATGCGCGTGCGTTGCCTCCATATGAATGACGCGCACATCTATTGTAGCAAGGAACAATTTTATGAAGAGTTTAAGGCGGTAAATGACATGTATCTAAAGTATTTTAAGATTTTTGGAATTGACAAATACGTGATGCGTTTGTCATTGCACAGCCCGGATAAACTTGGAAAAAAATATGTCGATGAGCCTGAACTTTGGATAGAGACGGAGCAGTTGGTTCGTGACGTTTTGATAAAGACGAAAACGCCCTACGTCGAAGTTCCAGATGAGGCAGCTTTTTACGGGCCAAAGATCGATGTACAGATATGGAGCACGATTGGGAGAGAATTTACACTGGCAACAAACCAGGTTGATTTTGCCCAGGGCAGGCGATTTAAACTGGACTTCACCACTCACGATAACAAGGCTGAAACTCCGTTGATTATTCATCGCGCACCTCTGGGAACACATGAACGCTTTATTGGGTTTCTGTTGGAGCATTATGCGGGCAAACTTCCGGTGTGGTTGTCCCCGCTGCAGGTAAAGATTTTACCGATTAGCGACAAGTTCATTGACTACGGTAAAACTATTTTGCAAGAGTTGAAAAAAGCTGATATTCGTGCTGAGATCGATGACAGAAACGAGAAAATTGGAAAGAAGATACGGGATACCGAATTGATGAAGGTACCCTATATGCTTGTGATCGGGGAAAAAGAAATGAACGAGAAAAAAGTATCGCTCCGCAGGCAGGGCAAAGGTGACTTGGGATCGAAAGTTGTAACAGAATTTATTATGGAGGTAAAAAGTGAAATTGTAGAGAGGAGGGGGGAGTGAGCGCTGGGATTCGTTGTTTAGTTATTGTATATTAGTTATTAGAAATTAGATATTACCAATTGACTTTGGTTCCTCCAACCCCAAAAGGAACTCGATTAAGAAAAAATTGCTCAGGGGTAGAGCATAACTTAAAAATTATAAATGGCAGTACCGAACAAAAGTTTTCAACCAAAACCAGGTGGATTTCGACCAGGTGGCGGGTTTAACAAAGGTGGTTTTAGGGGACGCTTTGTTCCTCGCAAAGAAGCAGAACACAGAATTAATCATTTTATCAGGGTACCGCAGGTGCGGTTAGTAGGAGACAACGTAGAAGTTGGAGTTTATCCAGTCAGCGAAGCTCTTAAAATGGCCCAGGACCAGGGTCTTGATCTCGTCGAAATTTCTCCAAACGCAGATCCGCCTGTTTGCAAGATTATCGACTACAATAAATTTCTCTACGATAAAAAGAAAAAAGAAAAAGAGATGAAGGCGAATGCCAAAGTCTCCGAAGTAAAGGAAATTCGTTTTACACCGAATACGGACGAACACGATTTTAATTTCAAAGCCAAGCATGCTGAAAATTTCTTGAAAGAGGGAAATAAAGTGAAGGCTTACGTGCAATTCAAGGGCCGCGCAATACAGTTCCAGGACAGGGGACAATTACTATTGCTGAAATTCGCCGAACGCCTTTCCGAGGTTGGAAACCTTGAAAGCATGCCGAAAATGGAGGGACGTCGAATGCTGGCTATGTTTGCGCCCAAAGGCAAGAAGAAAACCGATAAGAAGGAGAGTACCGTATAGACCAGGCTTCTTCCTAAGCAAAGAATATTATTTGAAACCGTCTTTAATAAGGTGGTTTCTTTTTTTACTTACTCCTACGGTATTTTCACCGGCAACCGCTCCTATAAAAACTGTTAACGACAAGCCGAAGTACGGGTACCTTTAGTATCTTGCCTCCTTCATTCAAAGCAATCATCTATATGGTTAAGTCACTACAATCTGTCACCCTATTAATCCTGGCTATGACCGTTGTAACCCTGTCGTTCGCCCAACAAAGGGATAGCACCCGATCCAGTTTCGCAAGTCCGTCCCGTTCCACAGGCCCGAAGCCCTATAAAGATGTCATTACTGACAAAGCAAAAACCGACGAGGGTTTATTTAAAGTTCACCGGGTTGACGATAAATATTATTTTGAAATTGCCGATTCGTTGCTTGGGCGCGACATAATGGTGGTAAACAGGGTCACTAAGTCTTCGATAAATTCTCCAAAGGGTTTCGGTGGATATGCAGGCGATCAAATCAACGAATCGGTAATTCGTTTTGAGAAAGCGCAGGGCAATAAGATTTATTTGAAAAGTGTTTCGTACGCTATCATGTCAAAGGATTCAACGCAGCCTATGTACCAGGCTGTCATGAATTCGAATATTCAACCAATTTCAGCTTCATTTGATATAAAGGCTTTTTCAAAGGACTCGACCGGAGAGGTAATTGAGATGACAGATTATCTAAACAGCGATAATGATATCATCGCTTTTGCTTCTGGCAGTGGAACTTCGACGAGCGTGCTAATTGGAAAATCTTCTTTCCAGGCGGGAGCTATTCAAACCGATAAAAGTTACATATCGGGAATCAAATCATTTCCGATGAACATCGAAGTCAGTTCCGTTAAAACTTATTCCAAAACCGCGTCGATTGGTTTGGGAGGTTTTGGCGGCGGAATCTCTTCATCCGCTGGTAGTCAAAATAATATTACTCTTGAGATCAACAGCTCTTTTGTACTATTACCTGCAAAACCGATGACCCCGAGATTATATGACAGTCGCATCGGCTATTTTTCCCGCAGTTATACGGACTATGATTTGAACCCACAGGGTGTTGAAACTACAACAATGATATCGCGATGGAGACTAGAGCCGAAAGAAGAGGACATGCAGAAATATTTACATGGTGAATTGGTTGAACCGAAGAAACCCATCATTTTTTATATTGATCCCGCTACTCCCAAAAAATGGGTTCCCTATTTGATCCAGGGGATTAACGACTGGCAGGTTGCGTTTGAAAAGGCAGGCTTCAAAAATGCAATTTTCGGCAGGGAGGCACCGGTAAGTGACCGTGACTGGAGCCTGCAAGATTCCAGATACTCAGCGATAGTTTACAAACCTTCGGCGGTTGAAAATGCTTATGGTCCGGTAGTGACCGATCCTCGCAGCGGTGAAATTCTCGAAAGCCATATCGGCTGGTTCCATAATGTAATGAAGCTGATTCATGACTGGTATTTCGTGCAGGCCGCAGCTGTTGACCCACGTGCCCGCAAGATGCAATATGATGACTCACTGATGGGCCAACTGATCCGATTCGTCTCTTCGCATGAAGTCGGCCACACGTTAGGTCTGCAACATAATTGGGGCGCCAGCTCGACGGTACCGGTTGAAAATTTAAGAAATAAAGCGTGGGTGGAAGCCAATGGTCACACGCCGTCTATTATGGACTATGCGCGTTTTAATTATGTGGCGCAACCCGAGGATCACATCAGTGAGAAAGGGTTATTTCCACGCATCGGTGATTACGATAAATGGGCGATTGAGTGGGGATACAGGCTATTCCCACAATTCAAAAGTGCTGAAGATGAAAAGGCATACTTAAATAAATGGTCGATTGAAAAATTAAAGAACCGAAGGCTATGGTATGGAAAACAGGACAGCCCTGATGATCCACGCGCACAAAATGAAGACCTCGGTGACGACGCGATGAAGGCCAGCACTTATGGCATAAAGAACCTTCAGTACATTCTGCCACATTTAATGGAATGGACGAAGGAAGACAATGCGGACTATTCAAATCTTAGCGGCATGTATGGAGAAATTGCGGGTCAATTTCGGCGCTATATGGGACATGTAGCAAAAAATGTTGGTGGTATTTATGAAACTCCCAAAATGGTAGAGGAACCAGGGGCTGTTTATGAATTCGTTCCCAAAGCCAGGCAAAAAGAAGCCGTTGATTTTTTGAATAAACAATTGTTCACGACTCCGCTCTGGCTGGCTGATAATACTATTTACAATAAGATTGGTGGAAGTGCCTTAATCACCATTGGGAATATCCAGGAGAGTATTTTAAATCGTCTTTTTAGCACCAATACGTTCGGGAAACTAATACAATTTGAAGCTGCCCAGGAAAACCAGGCGTACACCATGAGTGAACTACTTTCCGACGTCAAAAAAGGAATTTGGAGTGAGCTTGTCAACAAAAAGAAAATTGACGTGTATAGACGAAACTTGCAGAAAGCTTATGTCAATATTCTCACCAGCATTATTGCACCGCCCAAAACTTCAGAAACGACTATTGTAATTAATTTTGGCGGTCTTAACCGCCCTCAACTAAATACAGATAAATCAGACATCAAAAGCCTGGTAAGAGCTCATTTGATTTCTTTGAAAAATGAAATCAAAGCAGCAATTCCAAGCATACAAGATGACATGAGCAAATACCATCTGCAGGATCTAATTATAAGGATTGACGATGCTTTGAACCCAAATGATTGAGATTTCCAGACAAAGCAGCGAGCACTCATGATTAGGGGTTGCTCCTTTTTTGAACTTTTTGTTCCAGTTTTTTCGCTGCTGATTCCAGCTTCCTGAGGTGATTTATTTCTGCTTCGTCTAGCGAGTGCGACGCATGAATGTTTCTTTCCTTTTTCGCTAAGACCGACAATCGGGTGTAGAACTTTTTCAACACCTCGAGTTCCTCGGTCGTGAGGTCTTCTACACTAACCAGGTTGTTGCTCGCTGAACCACTGCTGGCAATGAGTTCGTTCAATTTTAATTGCAGCGCGATGGTATCCTTGTTCTGAGTTTGTTGGATGATGAATACCATTAGGAATGTGATAATGGTAGTACCGGTGTTGATCACCAGCTGCCAGGTATCCGAGAACCCGAAAATGGGACCTGTGATCGCCCACAGAATTATCACAAGGCAAGCTAAGATGAAAGCCGCAGGTCGACCAGCCGCCTTTGTGACCGCTGTGGCCATCCGGTCGAAGAATAACGAAAATTGCTGTCGTGATTTATTTTTCTTCTTCATTGCTTTTTTAAAGCAAACGACGAAAAACTCAGGCCAAATATTTTTCAGCCGTTGAAAACCGACAAAACCGGGCGGGTCTTGAATCAAGCTCTTAATTTGGTCATTTACCCTTATTTTTGCGGCTCAAAATCAATGTCTGATGTCTTCAGATTCACCACCAGTTCGCTCGTTAAAAATGGCTACAATTTTCTCCAAAGAAACTTACCTGTACTGGTATGAGCTGATGCAATTAATCAGGCAGTTTGAAACGACAGCCGAGGAAAAATACAAGATGGAAGGAAAGATTCGGGGCTTTTTTCATGCTTATGTCGGACAGGAAGCTATTGCAGCCGGATGTATGACAGCTACGAGACCGGAAGACATCTTTATTACGGCCTATCGCGACCATGGACTGGCTATTGCAAAGGGCGTATCGGTAAACTCATGCATGGCGGAGCTATATGGAAAAGCGACAGGGAACGCGAAGGGCAAGGGCGGCAGCATGCATTTTTTTGGAAAATCAGTCAATTTTTACGGTGGTCATGGGATAGTGGGAGCGCAAATCGGTACGGGCGCAGGACTTGCGTTTGCGGAACAATATAAGGGTACTGACCACGTGGTGCTTTGTTTTTTTGGCGACGGCGCTGCGAGGCAGGGTATTCTCCATGAAACGTTTAATCTTGCGATGATCTGGAAGCTGCCCGTAATTTTTATTTGTGAAAATAATAATTACGCTATGGGTACGTCGGTGGAGCGGACATCAAATGTGATCGACATTTATAAACTAGCTGACGCGTACGAAATGCCCGGGGATGCTGTGGACGGCATGAGCGCAGAAGCAGTGCATGAAGGCGTAACAAGAGCAGTGAAGAGAGCAAGAGAAAAAGGCGGGCCCACTTTGCTCGAAATGAAGACCTACAGGTACAAGGGACATTCGATAAGTGATCCGGGTAAGTATCGAACAAAGGAAGAACTGGAAGAGTATAAGGGTAAAGACCCCATTCAATTAATTCTTAAAACCATCTACGAAAATAAATTTGCTTCAGAGGATCAGATAAAGAATATTGATGCAAGAGTTGAGAGCACGGTAGCTGAATCTGTAAAATTTGCTGAGGAAAGCCCATTCCCCGACGACAGCGAAGTACTCAAAGACGTATATGTTGATCCAAACTATCCTTTCATCGTTGACTAAATCTTTAAATACTTAAATCGAAAATCAAATTATGGCGGTTAAGAAACATGAAGTGCATGATGATCCCAACTTGCTTGTAGTAGAAAGAGCTAAGGATTTCTGGACACGATATAACAGGCCCGTAATGATCATCGGTGCGGTTATTATTTTAATTGCAGGCGGATGGCTTGGGTACAAGAAGTTTTATAAAGAACCAAATGAACAGAAGGCTTCGGATGCCATGTTTAAAGCTGAAAGTTATCATCGCAGTGCACTGCTGATTCAAACCCCTGATTCGCTTATGAAGCTTGCTTTAAACGGTGACGGTGCAAATCCCGGCTTTTTGAGAATCATTAGCAAGTATAAGGGAACAGCTGCCGCTAATCTTGCAAGGCTCTATGCGGGGGAATGTTATTTGGTCCTGAATGATAATGCTAATGCAGTGAAATATTTAAAAGACTTCAGCACGAGTTCGAAATTTTTCCAGGCAAGAGGCTATAAGCTGTTAGCTGACGCATATGCTGACCAGGGTAAGGACAAGGACGCACTTGAATATTACAAGAAAGCAGCTCACCACTTTAAGGAGGATGCAGAAAATTCATCTGAAGCGCTTTTTCTTGCTGCTTATCTCGCTCAAACAAAATTGAATAATTCAAAGGAAGCCGTCGAACTATTCAAGGAATTAAAAGAAAAGTTTCCTAACACACAAAGAGGATCAGAAGCCGATAAATATCTTGCGCGCCTGGGCGTTTACGAGACTGAATAACGCACAAGGAGGGCATAAGGCTCAAGTCTAAACGGTTGTTATGTTGCAGGAATTGGAAGAGCGATTTCATAATTTCGGTAAAAGAGTCAGAGATTGTGGCCAGTGGGAAACTATATCGAGGCTTCGGATGATTTGGGAAAGCTTCACAATTCTCAAAAGACTTGAATGATAGTTTTATAAACTTGTTCTTTCTTGTGCCTTGAATCTTGTGCCTTGAGTCTTTAGTTTTATGGCAGACGTCAATAAAAGTAATCTCAAAAAAAATGCAGGCATTCTTCCAAAGGATGCCTGTGTTGTTCTCGTAAGAACAGAGTGGAATGCCGCGATTGTTGATGAATTGGAAAAGGGATGTCTGAGCAAATTGAAAGAGCTGAAAGTAAAAAAGGTCGTTTCTATAACTGTTCCAGGCGCCGTTGAAATTCCTTTTGCGATAAAAAGCTATTGGGAGAATTCCAAAACGAAGAAAAAACCTGACGCATTCATTGCGTTGGGCTGCGTAATACGAGGTGGTACTCCTCATTTTAACTATGTGTGTAAGGCGGTAACGGAGGGTGTGCTTCAATTGAACCTCCTGTTGACGGCGCCAACCATTTTCGCTGTGCTAACTGTCGACCATGAAGACCAGGCAAGAGATCGGGTGGGAGGCCGCCACGGCCACAAAGGCGAAGAAGCGGCTATTACCGCAGTAAAAATGATTTTACTGAATCGATCATTTGATAAATAAAAACTCGTCAAATTGGAGGATTGCAATCCGCTTTGAATATTCAACTCTTCATACCATGTTTTGTCGACCAGCTGTATCCGCAGACCGGTTTTAATATGATAAAAGTATTGGAGAAGATTGGTTGTTCTGTTACCTACAACACTAATCAAACCTGTTGCGGTCAACCTGCATTCAATGCGGGGTTTTGGGACGAGGCCAAAGACGTATGCAGCAAATTCATTAAAGATTTTGAAGGGACAGATTATATAGTAGCTCCCAGTGCAAGCTGTGCAGGTTTTGTTCGCAACTATTATTCAAAATTATTTGATAATTCTTCGCTTCATAATGATGTAAAGGAGCTTTCTCAACGCACTTATGAATTTTCCGAATTCATGGTCAAGGTTCTCCAGGTTTATAACGTCGGGGCATCGCTAAAAGCCAAGGCAACTTACCATGACAGCTGCGCCGGGCTGCGCGAATGCAAAATAAAGTATGAACCTAGAAAGCTTTTGGCAAACGTAAAAGGTCTTGAGCTGGTTGAACTAAACGACGTAGAGACCTGCTGCGGTTTTGGAGGCACCTTTGCCGTCAAATTTGAATCCATTTCTATTGCCATGGGAGAACAGAAAATTGAAAATGCATTAACCACCAATGCTGAATACTTAATCTCCACTGATTTGTCATGTTTGATGCATCTCGATGGATATATCAAAAACAAAGGGTATTCGCTAAAAACTATGCACATAGCCGACGTGCTGGCTAGCGGATGGTAAGCCCA
>AR_comb_assmDRAFT_10276199_pt1 | contig 10456 bp, 9 predicted proteins | sample ArasoioldDNA_FD_10543 | JGI IMG/M metagenome (IMG submission 10543) | reverse complement strand
TACAGGGATTAAAAACAGATTGAGTAAAAAGCATCTATTGAGCGGCGTTATTTAGCGTTTTATTGCGTATTGTTGTGGTTTGGTCAATGATACCCCGCAAACTGCTCAACCATGAACGGCTGCTTAAATCGTCCTTTATTGCGTATAACAGTAGTGTTTTTTGTCTTCGCCTGGTTTGTTTCATGCAAAAGAACGCCGGTTGATCTTCCGAAATCTGTTTCTGTCACAACTGAATACAATCTCTCTTCAACCTGCGACCAGCTTTATCTCACTTCCCGGCATGATCTGAGCAAAGATTTTCTATACGTCGCAGCCAAAGAAGGGGGATTGAAAATTTATAGCCTTATTGGTAGCCTGCCGCTGGTAAAAACAATTCCAGTTACACAACTCGATTCACTGGAAGTAATGAACCTGACACAGTCAGGCAATTTTTTATACCTCGCTTTAGGCAATCATTTTGGAACGGGCCAGCAAAATCCCGGCCTGGCAATCGTTGATGTAACTGATCCCGCGAATGCAATCATTAAATCGGTTTGGAAAGACCCAACTGTCATGACCGGTGCAGGCATAATTGAAGTTGATGGTAATTATGCATACCTCGGTGCAATGCGAAACGGGTTGATGATCTTCGACATCACCAATAAAACAACACCGCAGTTACTATCGGGCATTCTACCTTCTATTTCTTTTCCTGATCCAAATCCGGATCCCACCAAATACAATGCAAGAGGAATGGCCGTCAAAGGCAATATGATTTATCTATGTTATGATGCAGGTGGTTTGAGGATCATTGACATTTCAGATAAATCCTTTCCGGCTGAAGTGGGTCAATATGCCAATCCTGTCATGAGCGGCAAGCCGAGGGCCTACAACAATATTGTACTGGATGATTCACTGGCTTATGTGGCCGTCGATTATTGCGGCATGGAAGTGCTCAACATTAAGGATCCCGACAATATTCGTTTGGTCAATTGGTGGAACCCGTGGCACTGCGAAACCGATGCGCTCAACTGGTTTGTCAGCAATGGGCATTCAAATGAAATAGCATTCGATAAAAGCAATAAGCTCGTCTTTATCGCCACCGGTAAAAGTGATATGGATATAGTGGATGTCAGCAATCCACAAATCAGCCTGCCCACAAGGTTTGAATATGGCGGCATAAATAACGGTATTGGCACATGGGGTCTCTCTCTTTATAAAAACAACATCTATCTCTCTTATATCTGCAATGCGCTGGCATGGCCTTTCCCATCTAACTGGACAGGCGTTAAGCTCCTGAAGTACCAGGTGAATTAATGCCGGATATTAAATCAGGCTGCCTTGTAATTTCTTTTCAGGAACGAGAAGAGTGTTTCGGGGTTAAATGGTTTAGTCATACAATGATCAAAACCGATCTTAAGCAGTTCGCGGTGATTGTCTACAGAGGCATCTGCCGTAAAAGCGACGACAAGAATATTCTTTACATTCTCATCAGATGATTGACGTATGATCTTCGTGGCTTCAATACCATCGAGGTTAGGCATCTGGATATCCATCAATACAATATCAAAGTTCTCTCTCTTCAGCATTTCGAGCGCCTGTGAGCCATCGGTTGCTATTTTACTTTCAATATTCCATTTGGTAAGAAAACGCGTAAGCACCATTGCGTTGATATTGTTATCCTCTGCCACAAGAATTTTCATGCCATTGAGGTCCTTGTTTTGATTTTTCTCGGCAGTAGTGATTAGAGGCAAAGCGTCTTTTCTGTATACATGTTTATCAAACGGCAGCTCCACGATAAATTCGGATCCTTTTCCGTAAGTACTCCTCACCGAAATATTACCGCCCTGTAATTCCACCAGCTTTTTACAAATGGTAAGGCCGAGACCCGTTCCTCCATACTGCCGGGTAATAGTTTCGTCGGCTTGCGTAAAGCTTTCAAATATGTGCTTTTGATTTTCTTCGGGTATACCGATTCCAGTATCCCTTACGCTAAAGATGATCCTTACTTTATCTCCTGAATCATCTTCTATCGAATAGCTGAAGTCGATTCTTCCTTTGTTGGTAAACTTTATCGCATTTGACAACAAGTTTGAAATAACCTGGTTGAGGCGAACATAATCGCCATAAAGTGAATAAGCCTTCAATGGTGCCGGTGAAAAATTAAAGGTGATATTTTTTTCCGCTGCTTTATTGGCAAACAGGTTGAAGACGTAGCGGCAGTTCTTTTCCAGATTGAATGATACCTTCTCGAACACCATATGACCCGACTCGATCTTGGAAAAATCAAGAATATCGGAAACGACTGTGGCAAGATGCTGCGCCGAAAAGTTCAGCGTTTGCACATATTCTTTTTGTTTCTTGTTGAGGTCCTCTTCCATCAGCAGGTTGGCAATACCCACCACACCATTGATAGGCGTTCTTATTTCATGGCTCATACAGGACAGGAATTCCGACTTGGCCATCGCTGCCTGTTTTTGCTTGGTGATGTCCTGCACGGTACCACGCATACCCACGATAACCCCCGATTGGTCCCTGATCGCTTCACCAATTGCCAGGATATATTTTATAACACCGGAACGACTCACGATTCGTAATTCAATTGAATCGGCTCCTTTCGTGCGTATAAGATTCCTGATTGTTTTTTGAATAATCGGAATATCATTGGTATGTATGTTGTTCCTGTAAGATTTCGCGAGATTGTTAGCATCACGTTCGTTCAATTCAAAAATCCGGAACATTTCTTTTGACCAGATGATCTCTTTTGTCTGAAAGTTTAATTCCCAGTTGCCGATATGTGCAAGCTCCTGGGTTTCTTCAAACCTTGCCTGGCTCTTTTTTAATTCAGCTTCAACCTGGCTTCTTTCCCTGCGTTCAGATGTGATGGCGATAATGTCGGCGATTGAACGGGCAAAAACCTGTTCACTAACCACCCATTCTCTTTTTACACCGATATGTTCAAAACGAACGATCCCGATAACCTTGCCGGCGCTTCGGATGGGTACACCCATGATAGAAGTGATGCCAAGTGGAACAAGATAGCTGGCTGTAAACTCTTTGAATGCGGGGTGAATGAGAGCATCATCGGCAACGATCAATACATCCTTTTTCAAATGACGGAAGTAATTGGGGTTATCATTTTCAACGATCCTGCCTCCTTCGGTGTAGCTGCCGGTACTTAAGCGGTATACAAAATTAGATGCGATCGCCGCTTCATCTTTATCATACAACCATATTCCCACCCGTTCGCAATTGATCGTTTTAGCTCCATGTGCGATCGTCTCTTTGAGAATATCTTCGAATTCAAGATTGTTAATGCTATTATTCAGCTTAAGGATTTCCTGCTGTTGTTCCAGGAACTCTTCCGCTTTTGCCTTTTCCGTTTGTGCAGCTTCTTTTTCTTTCAACGCATGATAAAGTTCCTGCTCAGATCTTTTACGCGTTTCAATTTCGGCCTGCAACTTTTTGTTCTGTAAAAAGAAGTCGGTGATTAATCGCGACAGGTCGCCAAACTCATTTTTTCTTTTATTGTAGCGTAACAACTTTTCAGCATTCTGTTCATGAAGTGCTGTTGACAATAAAGTAAGTGGTCCGATCAGGATCACTTTTGAAAAAAGATAGAATAAGCCACCGATGAAAATCACTATTGCCAAAAAACCCACCAGGTAACTTTTCAGGTAGGTCTGGTAGGAATTTAAAAAAGGATAACTTCTGGAGATTTTCAGCGAGGCAACCGGGCTACCGGTGATGCCTGTTAATGGCACACTGAATTGTAGCGAACCGCTGCCGGGATCAACATCTGCGTCCATATTCCTGAGCGATTCATCCAGTTTAAAATTGATATCCTCAGAAGGGCTTCGCAAGCCGGCTATATATGTGCTGTCGACGATATGGCCCAGCATCAAATAACCCCTTGGGTTCGCTTTATCATCTGTTGCCAGCAGCACCTGGCCCGAGAATACCTCTACCAGGTTACCATTATGCTTTATAAAAAATGAATTGTATCGCTTGGCGCTAAGTTCTTTTGTAAGCGAAGAAGGAATGATCGTTAAACGGGTTGCTTCCAGTCCGCTTTTTGTAGAGCTCGTGTAATAAGGTCTTCCCTGGTCATCGGCAACCCATATGTAGTCAATTTCAGGAATGGATAGCTCGTTATCCAATACTTCTTTCGCCCAGGCTGTATCTTTTTTTACGGTAAGGAAATCGACCAGCTTTTCCCAACCGGAATAATAATAAGTATAGCCGCTGATCCTGGCTGTATTTCGCTCCAGTATCTCGGTTACATCTTTTTCTTTTGTCTCATCTAATTTTTGAAGGAGAAGATTGCGGGTGTCGTTGTTGATTTTGTACTTCAACCATAAAGAAAGTCCGGCGAGGCTGACCAATACGGACAGCAGTATAAGCATTAACTGGATACGGACTTTCATCATTAAGGATATTGGTGGCTCAAATTAAACTAATATTCTTACTCTTTATTGCCCTGTAATCATGCATACTCTCAATTATTTATCAAAAGTTAAGAGTTATGCCTTACCCAGGCGGGCAATCTCCTGGCTTACCGGCACAATGCTTTGATTTATTATATACATCAACCGCTCGAACGATGATTTAACCAACGCTGTATCAGCGGCTTTTTTACATTCCAGTTCGAAATTTTTGCACTCAACCGTAAGTTCAGGCATCCCAATATAGCTGAAAGAAGGAGAATGACGGTGAGCGCAACGGCTCAACGGGTCGATACCAGCATGAAATGCTTCATTGAATGAGTTGATGATCTCGGAATGTTTCTCAAGATAATCATTGAGAATAAACCGTGCATCATCAAAGGAACCTCCGTAAAGGTCCAACAACATTTGGCTATCAAGGGTAAGGGTCTTCATAAATATGTTTTATAAGGCAACGGTAATACTGCTACGAAATAATTATGGGTAAATACTTATGATGTAACAGTGAATTTCCAGTCCAAAAGAACAGCTTTTTTTTCTATTGGTATAAGAAAAACTACTTAGGATAACCACGTTTTTAGTATTAAATCCTGATTAAAGAAAGAGGCTGAAAGTCTTATCCAATGCAGGCTAACGACCATCAGCGTTTATTCCCTTTATCTTTTTTTCGTTAAGTCGCTGTAACGTGTAAAATGCGGAATCAATTACGTTTGACAAACGCGGGCAGACTAAAATTATTTTCGTTAGATCTCTGAAAAATCAGTGGGGTAATTTAATGTAGCTGAAACGGAGACTGGCCTTGCCACCATATTTGTTTCCAAATCCTCCTGGGATTTCTTGTTGTATAAGCAGGTTACTGCTATTAAATGTGTTCACAAAATTTCCTATGTACAATTTAAGATCGGAACTAAAGCCATAATAAGTTGTCCATCTTTTTGCCGTAATGGCGGGATATTGTGCATACAGGTAATACTCACCAAAATTATATAAAGCCGCTTCTGCAAAAAGCGGATACCAGGCCATGTTCGCTAAAATCTTATTTAATGTCTTCCCGATTTCTGTACCTCTGGTTTCCCTGTTTTGAACGATAATGCTGTCATAGGAACTGACCCAGTATGATCCTGATGGGTACGAGTGAGTGATAACAGAATTATCATAATACCGTGTCAGGTTATTTTGTGCATCATAGCTCAGGCGTGTATAGGTTGTATCATAATAAATTGGGAAGCCAATATTTTTCCAGGTTTCTTTTACAGAATCAATCCGGTTATTTGTTCCAAGGTAATAATAAGTAATACAAGGCTCAAGTTGTGCAGGTAGTACCATTGTGTCATATAAAGTAATGGTCTTACTCCCGTTTGAATAGGTGATATCGTTGCGCCATGTATTACCACTCCCGTATACAATATCAACCCTGGCTGCATTCGTACCGGAATAAGTAAACAGCATGGACTGAATGTCCTCGTCGTAGGGATTCGTAGTATAATCAAGATTGAGCTTTGTCACCCGGTTAGTTTGATCGTAGAAGTAAGTGTATTGTAACGAATCCAACGTTCCAAACTCATTCGAAACATACTTGTAAATCGTTTTATCCTGCAGATATGAAAAATAATCGGCGGAAGAATCGATGAGCGTTCCCAGTGTATCATAATCCATGCGGTGGATTGCGCTAACATACCATGCGGAATCATTTGCAGGAGGCGGAGGATTGCCGAGATCAATGTTAATTTCTTTCTGACACGAGCAAATGAAGAGGGTTGCGAGTAGCAACGGAAGGATAAGGCTTGTTCTCATAATGCTGGCTGTTGGTATGAAACAGAAGAATCTCTGATGAAGATAAAGAAAATTGTAAAATCATCTAAATGCATTGTTAACGCCGTTCCATTTCATTAACCTTAAATAACATTGCGCTTAACGTTTCTTTATACCATTTTTGGCACACTGGCACCTGCTTTGAAATAGTAGAGGCACAACCGGGAATTAAAAATAAAAAGTCTCCGGACACCGGTTGATCCGGCGACATAAAAAATAAATGTACTATTATGAAAAAGATTTTTACTCTCATTGCAGCGCTTGTTTTAACGGTAGCCACTTTCGCTGCTGACCGAAGACCTACAGTAACACTCAAAAGTTCCAGGAACTATGAAGTGGTAATCGATGGCAGAAGCTATCGTAGCAACGGTGCAATGGAAATTAATTTGATGCGTGGACGCCAACACACAATTAAAGTGTATGAAATCCAGAGAAGTGGTTTTAGCATCTTCAATATTCGCAGCAAGAGATTAGTGGATGCTTCTACTTTCCAGGTTGACAGGAATGATCTTGATATCAATGTCGACTTCCGTGGACAGATCAGCATCAGGGAAGACAGGTTTGGTCGTGATGGCAGATGGAATGATCGTAATGACCGCAATGGTCGCGACTATGGCCGTGACAAAGATTATCATAACGACAGAGATTGGAACAATCATTTCTAAGTAACGCAACGAATCATTTTATCCAACCGTCTCGCTTTTGCGGGACGGTTTTTTTGTTTCGGCGTGTTCACCGCGAATTAACTTTTTTGAAGAAACTCTTTTTGTAAATTGACTCGATAAAACCCACTTTATATGAAAATAAAACGTCACACGTTAGGTGCAATGTTATTTATTGCCCTTTCGTTGGTTTGCTGCAGTGATCTTTTCGCACAACCGGGCCGGTACAGTCATGGTCGCGGTTATGCTTATGGCCGTAGTTATCGTTACTATCCGACAGTACGTTCAACAGTACGTTACTATCCACAAAGAATTTATTACTCCAGTCGGCCTTACGTCGACATTTATCATGGTGGCATAAATTATCGTTACCAGCAGGGTTATTATTATCGTCCTTATGGAAGCACGTTCCGGTTTGTTGTGCCACCATTCGGGTTAATGATTTCCACTTTGCCCATGGGCTACAGGACAATTCAAATCGGGCCGTCGCCATATTATTATTATGGCGGCACGTATTATCGTCCGCGTCCAAATAATCGCTACGAAGTTGTAGCACCACCGCTGGGTGCAGTGGTGGATCAATTGCCGTCGAATGCTAAAGTAACAGTGATCGATGGCAGGAAGTATTATGAAGACAATGGAACCTATTACGAAGAATCAATAAGCTCCAATAATAAATTAGAGTATACGGTAGTAGGTACCGATGGTGTGTTGAACACTGAAGGAATGACCAATGAACAGGTGAGCACTGAACCAGCGATCGGCGACAGGTTTGAGGACCTTCCTTCTGATAGCAAAGCAATCGTGATCAATGGTGAAAAATTATACCTCGCTCCATCCGGCTTGTATTATAAAGAAGTGATCGATGGTGACAGGGTATACTATGAAGTTGTAGGAAGCTAAAACTTTTTTTAAGCCATGTCCTGTTGTATTACCACAGTTCGACAGGACATGGCATTTTTATTTGTTGTCGTTTTCGCTATTGCTATTTAGCCGGCGGATTGTTTTTAGCCTTCAGTATATCGCGAAGGCTTTGCAGCTGGGCGGATACCACCGGGTTTTTGCTTTTGTTCAGCATGTTCTCAACTTTTGTTGCCATATTGGAATAATCGACATCCGGAGCAACAGTATTAATCAATGCGGGAAAAAAATCTTTGATGCCTTCCGCATAACTCATCAACGCAGCATCAGTAAACCTATCTTCATGATTGATGTAGTCGAGATAAATGTCATAGTTCTTCACTAATATCTCATGATTTTGTCTGAGCAGGCTGACAATGTCGTCTGCTTTTGGATCATCCGCATTCTTCAAAATATTTTCATTGCCCATATTGATGTAATGTACCTGCAATGGCAGCCCGAATTTCAGGATCTGTACAAACTCGACGGGGTACTGATACTTATCTTTGCGGTCGATGATTGAATATGCCGAAGCAAGTTCACGGTACTCTTTAAATAAATCACTCATGAATTCTGAACGATGCTTTAAACCCAATTGATCGTCGCTTGCTACAACTGAAAAATTAGTGGTGTCGACAATCTTGTTGAATATCGGCGCCGTTTTAGGATTATCGAGGTTGGGCAACTCTTTCTCCGTTTCTTTTAAACTGATCAGTTCAGTGTTGATGGCATGATAATCGTCCGGTGTCCAGTAACGTTTGTTCATTGGGAACGCACTGTCGTCACCGCCACATCCAACGGTTATAATCAAACACGTGCAAAACAAAACAACGAGGTGGAACTTTTTCATCGCTTTTTCCTCAAATATAAAGTTTAAAATTTTACTATTTCACTATCAGCAGCGAACTTGAAAAATCAGCTAAAGATAATAGCTCCTCATCAATCAACGTCTGCCATTTCGTTTGCTGTTGCATGACATAGCTATGATTCGTTTCTTCATCATAACGTTGTTGCATTTCTTTTTCGAGCTGATAATATATATCGTCCTGCTTTGTTATATAACTCCGCAATGACTTGCCTTTATATGACAGGATATCTTTTCGAAGAAGTCTTGTCCAGTATTCTGTGATATGAAAGTGATACAGTTCATGCCGTAGCAGGTCCGGATTCCTTATTTGTTCATTAAAAACGTAGGACCGGGCGGGGTGAAAATAGGCAGTGACCCGGATTTCTCCGTTAGATTGGTAAACTATTTCACGGCTGGTCCTGATATAAGCAAACCTGGAAACATCCTCGAGTGTCAGCCCAGGTTTTTTTAGCCCTGTGAAATCATAGAAGCTGATGGTTTTCCATTTCTCAAAAGGGATAGGACGTTTGTAATTAAAAAAATTAACATCGAACGACGCTGATGTTAGTAACAGAATTACTCCTGCTATAAAGAATATAATATTAAACCGCACGCTTCTTTATTAAGGTAAACAGGTAAAGTATTGAGCCAATAATGAGATTCAACACGAAGAGCCGCGCATAAAAGCCAAACTCAAAATAATTATGAGGCAGCCTGATCAGTAGATAATAACCATAGGCGAAAACTGTAATCAATAATCCAAACGAAATACAACAAGTAATATATTTCTGGTAATTCAGCTTCACGCTGAAGCGGATCTTAAACAGGTAGTAATTCAGGAAGCAAAGAATAGAGGATACGGCAACGACAGCGAGAAAATATTGAAGGTTGCCCGGGAAGAAATAAATAAACACGGACATAATCCTGATCACCGCAAATGAAAAAAAGCTCCACACAAACATTGACACTAATTCTTTCCTGGTGAAGAGGATCAGCTGCATTTTGCTGGTTTATCTTTCAACCGAAGATATTCCTTTACTACTTAACTTTAATGAGCAAAACATTTTTATGAAACACCCCGCATTGATTTTACTTTTATTTACCTGCACAATTACTGTTATGGCACAGCAAACTCAGAAACCGCCATTGCATGGAAAAAACTGGATGGCTATCACTGGTAAACCATTGGCTGCTGAAGCAGGCGCCATGATCTTTCAAAAAGGGGGTAATGCGGTGGATGCTGCCTGTGCAATGCTGGCAGCAACTTGTACAATGTGGGATGTATTAAGCTGGGGCGGTGAAACGCAGGCACTCATTTACAATCCGAAAACGGGAAAAGTGATTGCAATTAATGCATTGGGTATTGCACCAACAGGAGCTACAGTTGAATTTTTTAAAAACAAAGGATACAATTTTCCTCCTGAATATGGACCATTGGCAGCGGTAACTCCAGGCACACCGGGTGGCTTGTGTACAATGCTTGCTGAATATGGTACGATGAGTTTAAAAGATGTGTTATCACCCGCCATCCAATTGGCCGATGGTTATCCGATGGAAGCACAAACTGCAACAAGTATTGAACGAAATAAAAATCATATCAAAGAGTGGCCCTATTCCAAAACTGTTTTTCTTCCGCATACGGGTCAATCGTGGGAAGCGCCGGAAGCCGGCGAGATATTTAAGCAAGCCGATCTTTTACAAACATTGCAAAAGATGGTAGATGCCGAACAGGATGCGTTGAAAAAAGGAAAGAATCGTAAAGAAGCGATCTATGCGGCTTATGACCGGTTTTATAAAGGAGATATAGCGAA
>AR_comb_assmDRAFT_10514673_pt1 | contig 10457 bp, 10 predicted proteins | sample ArasoioldDNA_FD_10543 | JGI IMG/M metagenome (IMG submission 10543) | reverse complement strand
TGCGGCGAGTCCGACGAGGGATGCGGCGAGTCTTGCTCCCACTGAATGAAAAATGGCACCAGGGGAGTGGTCGACTCGATTGCAAGCGTTTGCCAACGCAGCGTCTTGCCGTCCGGACGTTGTCTAGAACCTGCTTGTGGCCCACTGGTTTTGATGCCGTTCGCCTCTGCAGTACTCTTCACGTCTGCAATGTCTTCTGTGTGAACCGCCCATTGAATGATGCGAGGCGATGAAAGCTGTCTCAACTCGCGTTCATCAGGCACGTTAGCCTGCGCCGGATCGGGCGCGATGATTTCCAGATAGTGGCGCTCGCCGAGTGCCAGCAGAGCATTGCGCGTGCCACGACCCGGGTGATTGCCGCCGAAGTTTGCGCGCACTCCCGTACGGTCCTCAACCCACCGGATGCCAGCATCCAGATCAGCCGCACCGAGCAGGATGTGATCGAATGCATCTGCGGCGGTGCGTAATGGTGAATCCATCCTGCCTCTCAAAGACGCCGCGACCAGATCGCCTGTCATTGACGCCAGGCACCCCGCGGACATCGCCATCCATTGACGCCGATTCATGAGCGCAGGGTAGAGCATCGCCACATCAACGTCAAACGTGTACTCAGCTCCATCACGTCAGGATTTCTGAATGGAGTCAAAGATGCAACGGTCCTGTTCTGAACCTAGGTGAGTCGCACCGGAAGAATGGACTACGTCGCGTGCGGTTTCGCTGCCATCGCGCAGATCCACCCCTTGTTTCTCTCCTCAAAAATGTCCGGATTGACATAACCAGTGGCTGAAAAAAGTTCTCGATGATCCTTTACGCCCAGGTGTGCCGACCGCAACAGCCACATTACGGGCCACTTCAACCAATCGTACCTTCCACCTTTGTACATTTCGGCGATGATCACGAGCTTTCCGCCGGGTTTTAGCACACGCAAAATTTCGCGCATGTCTCCTTCGAGATCGGGCCAGTAGTACTGGGTCTCGATGGCTGTTGCCAGGTCGAAGGTGTTGTCGACGAACGGCAGCTGGGAAACAGACGCCTTCTGTATGACAACTCGGCCAGCGCTGATGAAGGAAGTATTGTGCTCGCAGGAGACCGCGATGCTCCCGTCGGCATAATCAATACCGTAGACCGAACCGTGTGGCGCCATTGCAGCCAGTTTCTCGATGGTTCGGCCGCCACCGCACCCCACATCCAGAATCTTGAACTGGCTTCCAATCGGCACCGGCTGCAGGCCCCAGTCGGTCATGCTTTCATGTCCAGTATTCATGGCTCGGGCAAAGATCTTGCCGAACTATTTGTCAGGCTTTCGCGCTTGAAGCAAAATGTAAGGGACTAAGGCCAAGCCCACGCCGTAGCGCAACAATGTGTATGGATTGAAACGAACCATTGTGATTTGGGAATATTAGCGCAAGAGACAACCTTAGGATGATTCCATGCCTTATCCCATCAAAACCTGCGTAGTCTGCGGAGAAGAATTCGAACTTAAACCAGGCAAGCCCGGTTTCGCCAATCGCTGCCCGGATTGCAGCGCAGAAGAAAGTGCCGACACTGGAAAATCCTCCGACCCTTTGAAGTCCGACAAGGGAGCCAACGCGGCCCGCCGCGAAGCCATGCGGAATCTTCTCTACCGAAAAGACAGCTGAGACAAAAAGCAGCGCACGGTGAGCAACTACGAAGAGGTTCTGCTCATAACTCACCACTCGTGTTGTCATCACGCGCGCACAATTCTTTGACAATCTAGTTACAACTCTTCGCAATCCAAATTCATTGCTCTGAATCAAATCCCCTAACGCGCACAAAACAAGTTTTTATCCGGATTGAGTCCAAACATTCGGGGGATCTACGTGTGTGCAGTCATCAAGCCGGTACAAAGGGGCGCGTAATCACGAGAGATCGTGAAATTACATGGATGAAAGAGGAAGATCATGCAGAGTCTAAAGAAATTCACGCTGTTTCTGTTGCTCACTGTTTTTGTTGCATCCGTTGGGATCGCTCCTGCCCGCGCCCAGAGTGGGTTGAAGGCAGACATCCCGTTCGACTTTGAAATCGGCAAGACCACCCTCAAGGCGGGTACGTATCGCGTTGCAGTCGATGGCTCGTTCGTCCTGCTGCAGGGACCCGATGGCAAGACGATCAACGCGTTACTGCTTCCCGGCCGCGCGGACCATCGCCACAAGGACGAGGCGTATCTCGTTTTCACGCGCTACAGCAAGGAAGCGTTCTTGAACACGGTTGCGTTCTCCGTCGACAAGACCTATGACCTGCCGCGCAGCAATCGCGAAAAAGAAGTGATGGCCCATGTCGAGTCCGGCGAGCAGTTGGCTGTCCTTATCCAGCCAACCCGGTAAGTTGTATGGCGTACGCATGTGGGGCAGCATCGTGGAACATACACTCCTGTGTTCGCGATGCTGCTTCGCAATAAGCTGGTGTGATCTTCTTAGAGGAGGGGGCGTCGGTAAGACTTTTGAAAAGTGGAAGGAACGAAAGCGGGACTCTTACTGCTGCAAAATCCAGGAACCAACCTTCTCCAGTGCCACGGGCGACATCGTCTCTTCAATCTGTGCATATTCCACTGGCGAGCCGGTCTTCGCCGTCTGGAACAAATGATTCAAGCCTGGCAGTTCGTCAATCTCGAAATGCCTGTTGCCCGCTTCTTCCAGCGCCTTGCGAATCACCGGCATATTTTGCGACGGGAGTACCTGCTTGTCGAGTGATCCATTGATCGCCAGCACCGGGCACGTCACTTTCCGCAGGGCGGTCGCCGGATCATAAGTCAAAAAATATCGGAACCACGGTGACGAAAACTGCCGGATCTCCATTCCGATCTGCGCCTCGGGAAGCGCTCCCGCAACCTTCTCGCGAATCTCCTTCTCGATTACCGCCTGATCTTTTTCCGACTCCACCAGTCGTAAGACTTCCCGCTGCATCGCTGCATTCTTCGCGGCCGATGCCGCATCCCGGCCGTTAGCCCGATCAATCGCTTCCATCTGCGCCACCAGGACGTGATCGCCCGATACCGCTGTTCCGGCCATCATCACAAGGAACGAAACATCCTTATTCCGCGCGGCCACGATTGGTGCAACCATTCCTCCTTCGCTGTGCCCGACCAATCCAATCTTGCGCGGATTCACTTCCGCCCGCGTTTTCAGATACACCACGCCGGCCTCCGCGTCATTCGCAAAATCTGCAGTCGTCGCCTGCGAAAACACTCCTGTCGATTTCCCTGTTCCGCGATCGTCCGCGCGGAGGACCACAATCCCATGTCGCGTCAAATAGTCGGAGAGAATCAGAAATGGCTTGTGCCCCATCAGGCTCTCGTCGCGATCCTGCGGCCCCGATCCGGTAATCAGGAGCACGCCGGGAAACGGCCCCTTTCCTTGCGGAATCGTCAGCGTAGCCGCCAGCGTTACATTCTGTTGTTTGTTCTCATACGTGACTTCTTCTTCTCGATAGGGATACGGCCGCACCGGCACCTGTGGCCGTTTCCCGTCCAACTCGGCGAAATCCTTCAGCGGCTTCAGCAGGAGCGGCATGGTCGCACCGCCCTGCGACCATTTGCCGTTAATCGTCGCGAGATCGGCAGCTATCGTCCCCTCAAATACTCCCCCAACCGTGCCGACTTCAATTTTGAGGGACGCCCCATCGCGCTTTACCGACGACGTCGGCATCCCAGCCACTCCCTGATCAGGACTATCCAGCGTTGCCTTCAATCCCTCGTCCGTATTCATCACGCGAAATACAACGCGTAGTTTGATCGCTCCCGTGTCGACTGTTCCGATCCACGCGCCGTCAATATCCGATGGCGCAACTGGCACGTTCTGGCTTTGCTCCTTGCTCCGCTTCAAAAACAGCGTGAACTCAGCTCCGTTTTGAGACCATGTGCCGTCGATCGAGGAAAGGTCGGCCGCGATCTTCCCGTCGAACATCCCGTTGATAACCTTCAACTCGATCTTCAACGAACTGCCGTTGCGTGTGACCGACGATGTCGGAATTCCTTTCGCGCCTTGATCCGGGCTATCCAGGGTCACGACCAGCCCGTCTTCCGTGTTCGTGATGTGGAACACCACTCGCAGTTTTCCCGTTCCGGTGTCCAGCGTTCCCGACCAGGTCCCATCAATGTCTGAGGGTTTCGCTGGCTTGTGCTCTGTCTTGATCGGCACCGCCTGGCGCTTGAACTCCAGCGGCAATGCTTTACCCTGCGACCATGTCCCCGAAATCGTCTTGCCATCTGCCGCGACGGTGCCCTCATACGTTCCATGTACCGCCTCAATGTCGAGATTCAGCTTCGAACCCTTCAGGACGGCCGACTTCACCGGGATACCACTCGCTCCCTGATCCACGCTATCGAGAATCGCCGTCAGGCTGCCGTCCGAGGCTTTCGTCAGATGCAGCACCAGTCGCAACTCTCCCGCTCCCGTGTCCAGCGCTCCCTGCCAGTCGCCAGTGATATCTTGCGCGCGCGTCAAACTCACGGTGGTTATCAACGTCAACAAAACCAAGATGCGCTTCATACAAATTCTCCTCGCGGCCATTCTGGGTGCCGCACTTAATAGTACGGTTTGGGCGGGCGTGATTTGTCCCATCACTCGGCCGCATTCAACTCATCAATCGACTTCTGCAGACACCGGGCCGCGCGCTGATTCATTTTCCAGACCCCGACAAAAATCAGCACTACAAATCCATCAAACGCCGCAACCCCAATCCATCGTACTGGCTGCGGAAAAGCGATCGCGTATGCAATGGTTAACATGAGGTAGCCCGGAACTAGGGGTGCCAGATACCACGGCCACACGTTTCGAACCGCATCGCGCTGCCGCTCCAGTTCTGTCCGAAAGAAGTGCAACGAGGTTGACGCTCCCAGAGTTGGTGGCAGGTTCCGGATCGACCCCTTGCGTTGCAATTGCACCGCGACCCAGATCATGCCCGCGATGAACAATCCGTACGCGATGCGAAACAGCAGGTCATGATTACCGATCATGAAATATGCAAAGAGTCCCGAAACGAGTATGCATCCGAGAGTTTCTCGCCGATTCCTTCGCACAATACGGCGCTCAAATTTTCCAGCACGACGACGGATTTCTTCGACAGACATTTGGAGTCCCTCTACTGGCTGCTGCTGCCAGAGCTTCTGCACGGGATTTTCGACTTCGTTCATGATTCGTTCCCTCCCTGCCGAAACTGGCGAGCCAGCATGTTCTTAATGCGATGAATTTTGGTGGCGACGTTACCAGGCAACAGGCCGCTAATCTCGCCGATCTCCGCCGCATCCATCCCTTCCAGATATGCGAGCATGACGTTGCGGTCGAGGGGCTTCAGCCGCTGGATCAACTCCAGCAGCCGATTCAGCGCGTGGCTGCGGTCCGCGGCCACAGGACCGCTCTGCGCATCCGCCATGTTCTCCAGTTCTTCTAGTCCGACCAGCATCTGCACCCGCGTGCGGCGCTGGCTGAGAACGTGCGACGCAGCGACGTTGTGAGCCACGCGGTAAATCCAGGTACGCAGCGAGCAGCGGCCATCAAACCCGTCAAAGCTCCGCCAGAGCGCGACGTGAATCTCTTGCAGCAGATCCCGCCGCAAATCCGCATCCGACTCATAAGCACGAGCCAAACGTTCGAGTGCCGCTCCGTAAGTCTCGGCCGCCTCGTGATACAACTCGTCCTGTGCCGATGCCTCTGCTGCCACCGCGATGGCCTCAATTGCGCTCACATCTAGGTAGTCAATGGAAAGTGAACTTTCTTACACGAGAGATTGTCGCCGCTATCTTCTTGATAAAGCACTCACAGAGTCGCCTCAGAAGGTTCAATTATGAAGTCATGCAACTCGGACTAAAAGGCCAAAAGGAAAATAAGCGAGATCGCCTTTACTAGCATGGAGGGTTGCTGGTAAAAGGCTCTTTTAATCGGCCGAAAAGCCTTGCCTGACACGGCTTTTTAGGGCTTGGGTTCCAGGGGGCTGCACGATAGAATTAATCTGAAGCCGACATTCTGTCGGTCCGGTGAATCACTCCGGCCTCCCCGATTCGCGCTCATGAATCTGGCCTCCGCACTCCTGTTGAGCCTGTGGTTGAGCATCACTCCGCTTGCCCAAGAGGGATCGAAGTCGCGCGCTGCGATCGAAGGCTTGGTCACGAAGGATCCCGATAGCCAGCCCGTCAAGAAAGTTCTGATCGAACTAATCGCTGAGAACCAGTCCGAAGCCGGAGACTACACCGCGATCACCAGTCCTGACGGAACATTCCGCATCGAGAGCGTCGTGCCTGGCCGATATCACCTCTTCGCAGAGCGTACCGGATTTCTCGACAGTGAAAAACAACACGGCCGGACCGACGGACGAATTCTGACGCTCACCCCTGGACAAGAACTCAAAGATGTCCATATTCGCCTGCAGGCCGCGGCGGTGGTGCGAGGGCGTATCACCGACGAAGATGGCGAGCCGATGGCTAATGCGGAAGTGACCGTACTGCGCTCGACGTTCGTTGCTGGCCGCAATCGCTGGGAGGCGGCTGGCGCTGATCTCTCCAACGATCTGGGCGAATACCGCATCGCTAATCTGCCGGCGGGAAATTTCTATGTCTCGGTCAACCCGCCTCCCGACTTCAAGAGCCTGATCGACAACTCAAGCCGTGGTCCAGCAGAGCCGCGCAGTCCCAACGCACCGGAGAAGCCGGCATCCACGTATCAAACGTCTTTTTATCCGGGCACCTCGGATCGCAGCCAGGCGACGCCCATTCAGTTGCACGCAGGCGATGACTTTCCTGTGAACTTCTCGCTCATGCCGGGTCCAAGCCTCAGCATTCGAGGGAAGGTAATCAATCTGCCGCCGCGAATGTCGGCCAACATCATGTTGCAGTCCCGAGACTTCAACGTGGCGTTGAACGGCTCCGAGATGCAGAAAGACGGCTCGTTCGTCATCCGTGACGTTTCGCCGGGCAATTACACGATTGTGGCCTCGGTAGACGGGTCACAGCCGCCCTTGACTGCACGACAAGTGGTGCAGGTCGGGTCGACGAATGTCGATGGGCTCCGGCTTGCGCCGCAACCCGGCGCTGGGATCCGAGGGCATCTGCGGGTGGAGGGGAAAAGTTCTGGGCGATTTGATCCGGAGCAGGTCTTTCTCTCTCTCCACTCACTCGACGGTGCCGATGATGAACGAGGAATCGCCGTGGGGGAAAATTTTACCAACTTGGCGCATGTGAAGGGTGATGGCAGCTTCGAATGGAATGACATTCCAGCCGGGAACTACTACGTGGAACTTATCGGGGATCGTGGCGGTGCTAACGAAGACTGGTTTCTAAAATCGGTGCTGCAGTCGGGACGCGAGGCGAACGATTCGGGCATCAGCGTCAGTGGCGGAATGGTGACGCTGGATGTGGTCGCAAGCGAGAGTGGAGGCGTGGTCGACGGAGTGGCCGCGAACCGTAAGGGTGAAACAGTGGCAAACGCTGTGGTGGTTGCCGTTCCCGAGACGCGGCTGCGCGGACGGGTGGATCGCTATGCTCAGACCGTCAGCGATCAAACCGGACATTTCACGCTGCGTGGACTCGCCCCAGGAGGCTACACGGTGTATGCATGGGAGAGCGTGGACGGGGAAGCGTATTACAGTCCCGAATTTCTCAAAGGTTTTGACGGCCGTGGCATCTCCCTCCACCTGAGCGAGGGCGAGCGCAAATCGGTGCAGATTGCGGCTATCAGCGAAGAGGAGTGAGCTCAGCCAACACCCTTGGTGGCTGCGCCATCCGCGTTATTTTCCTGATTTTTTCGATTCATTCTTGATCTCTTATAGATCCCACAAATCTAATATAAATCATTTAGTATCAATAGCTTAAGCTTGCATCCCCTCCTTCGCAGTACTCATCTAACCTGGTAAGCGGTTTTTCTCTCAGGAGGTGAGCAATTATGAAGCTGGTTGCATGGAAATTCATGGCCAGTAGTTTCTTAGCGGCGCTCCTGTGTCTCCCCACACTAAGAGCCGACGATTCATATCAGCGTCGCACCGCGGCGCCTGGAACTCTGAATTATGTGGAAGGCCAGGCGTCAATTGCCGACCAGTCACTGGATAACAAATCCGTCGGATCGGTAACGCTCCAGAATGGCGAAGTAATGGAAACAGGGAATGGCAAGGCGGAAATCCTGCTGACGCCGGGCGTGTACCTCAGGCTCGGAGCGGACAGCAGCGTAAAGATGGTTTCCAATAGTCTGACGAATACACAACTCGCACTGAATAAGGGTAAGGCGATGCTGGAAGTCGACCAGCTCTATTCGCAGAACAACATTCACGTTACGCAGCCCGGAGCCGATGCACGAGTTCTGAAGACCGGCTTGTACGATTTCGACGCGAACAATGGCGAGGTGCGGGTATTTGATGGCAAGGCGATTGTGAATGCTAACGATCGCAATGTCACGGTGAAAAAGGGACATGAGTTGGCGGTGAACAGCGAGAAGCTCAAAGCGGTGGGCTTCAACAAGAAGGAAGTTACCGATAACGACTTGTATCGCTGGAGCAGCTTGCGTTCCCAGTATCTGTCCGAAGCGAACGTTGACACTGCTCGCATCTATTACGCGAACGGCTGGTATGGTCCGGGATGGTGGGGACCAGGTTGGTACTGGAACCCATGGTTCGCAGGATTCACGTTCGTACCTGGCGGAGGGTTCTTCTATAACCCGTTTGGCTGGGGATTTTACTCTCCGTTGTTCGTGACGCGGGCGCCTGTGGTGATTGTTCGCGGACCTCACCATTTTGATGGAACGCGACCTGTTGCGATTGGACAGGGATTCAAGAATCATGCTGTGACATCGTTCCGCGGGAGCGGAATTAGAGGTGGTATGAGCGCTTCTCGACCGGCGGCACCGCATGCAAGTGGATTCAGTGGAACCCATAGCGTACCGGTGCACAGGTAAGTCGAATTCAGTCGAAAGTTGGGGCGCGCGAGAGCGCGCCTCAATTTCTTGGCCTCACCAGTGGTGCGTCTCAACAACTGGTGAATTCGCATCGGCGGTCTTCGTTTCATCGGCATGGATCTTGCCGTCCTCTTCTGCGTAGAAGGACCGATGTTGCGCGTCCGGAGACTTGGGCGTCATGGTGAGAGCGAAGCCGTCTTTCTTCCCCTTATAGCCGACGGTGTAGTCTCCGCGGTCGGGATTGACCATGCGCTGGGTGAATGTGCCGGAGTGAACCAGTTGCGACAACGAAGTGGCGTAGTGTCCGTATTGCTTGTTGAATCCAACCTCGGCGCGCATGACGACTCGCATGTAAGCAAGCGTGACGGCTTCAGAATCGGAGCGGGCTGGATCGCCTTTAAACTTGGGGGTATAAGCGGGAGTAGCCTGGGTTCCTTGGCTTGGGATAACGGGAGGAGGAGCGGGTTCAGCTTGTTGCGCAAGAGTCGAAGTTGCGATAAGGACGATCAGGACCGCCAGAAAGCAAGGTTTCATTCCAGAATTTCCTCGGAAATGGTTATGATATGCGCTGCCAAATCGTAGAGCGACAAGCATTTTCAATGTTACTCCCGTAATTTCCCTTCGGTCACCTTCTCTTTGCATTGTGACGAATTATTACTATGCTGAGTAGAAGAATTCAGGCCCACAGGGAAAACTATGAAAGCAGCAGTCGCCAGAAAACCAGTCATCCGAATCGCGGTGGTGGAAAGCGATCCATTACGCTTTGTAGGGTTCCGCGCGTTGTTCGATTCCGAACCGGAGTTCGAACTGATCTCCGCGGCGCTGCCCGAAATCAGCGTGCTGCAAGGTATCGATCTCATCCTGCTCGGCAACCGTTCCGGTCAAAACTTGTTCGACGTAATGGCCAGCCTGAAGGCCACTCGTCCGGACTTGAAGATCATCGTTACGGGATCGGGCATTGATGAGGAAACCATTCTGAAGGCGATTGCTTCGGGAGCGAAAGGCTACGTGGATGAAGCGGCTCCCCCGTCGGAATTCGCGCAGGCCATCCGCATTGTCCATCAGGGATCGGTTTGGGCGCCGAGGCGCGTGCTGTCGTTGTTCATCGAGCGGGTGTCGTCCGCGCCTGGACGGATCTTCCCGGCGGGGCGCGTGACGTTCACCGATCGCGAAAAGGAAGTGCTCGAAATGCTGGTGGCGGGCCGCTCGAACAAGGAAATCGGTTCGCAGCTAGGGATTGAAGAACGCACAGTGAAGGCGCACGTCGCGAAGCTGATGCGCAAAGTTGGTGTGCAGAACCGGATTGCGCTGTCTGTCCATGCGATTACGCACTCGCTGGTGACCACGAAGTAGCGGTGAGCAGTGAGCAATGAGTAGTGAGCGATGAGCTGGATCGAACCTGGTTAGCTCATCAGTCATTGCTCATTGCTGACTCATCCAAGCCAAATCTCGCCCGTAACTTCGGGGCGCTTACCTTCGTAATCTTGCCGCCTCAGAAGGCCTGACTCATACTCGCTTCACCTACCACAGAACCTGGGAGACGGGGTTGAGAGTGGCGATTAG
>AR_comb_assmDRAFT_10576576_pt1 | contig 10458 bp, 7 predicted proteins | sample ArasoioldDNA_FD_10543 | JGI IMG/M metagenome (IMG submission 10543) | reverse complement strand
GCGCGAGCGGCGGCAGGACGGCGATTTCGCGTGCCGTGCGCGGCGCGCCTAACCGATATTGCGGGATCGCCGCCGCGGCGTGTCGTCGACACGCGCCGCGGTCTGGAGTCGCGGCAACCCGGCGGGGTCACCCGCCGGGGCCGTGGCGAGATGTGACCGTCTACGCGATGTCCGCCCCGCGCGCGAGGAGCAGCTCGCGCAACACGGAGCGATGGCAGCGCGCCTCGTCGGCGCAATAGCAGCCGACCGAGAGGTTCGTCGTGTGCGACAGTGCGGCGAGCAGATCGAGCACCCGGCTCGCGTCAGGCGTTTTCATCTCGGCCGTGAACGTGCGCCTGAACGAGGCCCAGGCTCGGGCATCGTCAGCGCTCCGACCCGCCTTGAGCAGTGCTTCGCTCGGCGCGAGGCTCGGCAGCCAGACGTCATAGAAGTCGCGCGAGGCGAACTCCGCCTTCGGAACGCCGCGCGGGGGCCGGCGCACGGTTCCGACGCGCAAGCCTTCGTTCGCGAGACGCGGCGATCCGAGCCGCACGATACGGAGGGTCATCCCCGTCCGGCCTGAACGTGGAGGCTCGACGGCATCGCGGTGAAATCGCCGGTGCGGTCCAGGAGATTCAGCGTGGCAAGCATCGCGGGCGGGGCCGGCACGAGTTTCCTCCCCGCGAGATCGAGCCAGCCGCCCGTGCTGGTGACCGTGGCGACGTCCGGTTCACGCCGTCCGTCCGCACGTCTGCTAGCTGGAGGATTCCATGTCGAAGCGCGCCTTGTATTTCGCCGTCGCCACCGGCCCCGGACTCGCCATCGGCGCCTTCGGATGATGCCAAGGTGGGCACGGCGAGGCAACTTCGGGCGACGCCGCGACGAAATGGTAACCTGAGACTTCCGCGATCCCAGAACAAAGCGCGCCGCGCGCCGGACGCACCCTATGCAGGCCACCACGGGCGTCGTCACCTTCCTGTTCACCGACGTCGAGGGCAGCTCTCGACTGTGGGAGCAGGAGCCCGCGCGCATGCGGAGCGCGATGGAGCACCACGACGCCATCGTGAAAGCGGCGGTCGCCGAGCGTCGCGGCAAGGTGGTGAAGATGCTGGGCGACGGAGTGCACGCGGCCTTCGACGACCCGCTCAATGCGATGGCGGCCGCCATCGCGATTCAGCAGGGGTTGGCCGAAGCAACCGGCCATCTGCGGCTCGCCGTTCGTGCGGGCCTTCACGCGGGCGTCGAGCAGGAGCGCGACGACGACTATTTCGGCCGCTCGGTGAATCGCGCGGCACGACTCATGAGCGTCGCCCACGGCGGGCAGATCCTGCTCTCGCAGGCGGTGGCCGCGCTCGTGCAGCAGCGGCTCCCCCCGGGGGTCACGCTGCGCGACCTGGGCGAAGTGCGCCTGCGCGACCTCGCAAGTGCCGAGCGTGTCTTCCAGGTTCAGCACCCGGCCCTCCGCGCCGATTTCCCGGCGCTGCGCGCACTCACCGCAACCCCGAACAACCTGCCCCAACCCCTGACGTCGTTCGTCGGCCGCGAGCGCGAGGTCGAGGACGTCGTGCGCCTCGTTGCCAAGAGCCGGCTGGTGACGCTCACCGGTGTCGGCGGCATCGGCAAGACGCGGCTGTCGCTGCAGGTCGCTGCGCGGCTGATGGACGATTTCCCTGACGGCGTGTGGCTGGTCGAGCTCGCATCGCTCGCCGATGCGCGCCTCGTGCCGGAGGCCGTCGCGTCCGTAGTGGGTGTGAAGGAGGAGGCCGGGCGTCCCATCACCGAAGCGCTGGCGCGGTTCGTACGGGACCGGCAGGTGCTGATCGTTCTCGACAATTGCGAGCACCTGCTGCAGGCATGCGCGGAGCTCGCGAACACGCTCCTCCATGCCGGGCCCAAGGCGAAGGTCCTCGCGTCGAGCCGCGAGCCTCTCCACCTGGGTGGGGAAGTGGCGTTCCCCGTGCCGCCGCTGCCGGTCCCCGATCCGTTCCGGACGTTCATGCACGACACGCTGGAGCAGTACGGCGCCGCGCGGCTCTTCGTCGAGCGCGCGGTTGCGGCGCAGCCTGCGTTCGCGGTCAGCGAGGAGAATGCGGCGGCGATCGCCGGCATCTGTCATCGCCTCGACGGCATTCCGCTCGCGCTCGAGCTGGCCGCGGCGCGCGTACGCGCGTTGTCGGTGGAGCAGATCGCGACGCGACTGACCGACCGCTTCCGTCTTCTCACCGGCGGCGATCGCACCGCGCTGCCGCGCCAGCAGACGCTGCGTGCGCTGATCGATTGGAGCTACGACCTGCTGAGCGACGAGGAACGCGTCCTGTTCCGAAGGCTTGCCGTCTTCGCAGGCGGATTCACGCTCGAGGCCGCCGAAGCAGTGGCCTGCGCCAGTGACCTGGAGCGGAGCGCCATCCTCGATCTGCTCGCGCAGCTGGTCGAAAAGTCGCTCGTCGTCATCGACCGGGACAGCGGCCGCTATCGGATGCTGGAGACGGTGCGGCAATACGCCGAGCAGCGCCTGGAGACGTCCGAGGAGGCCGCGTCCACGCGGACCCGGCACCTCCTCCATTTCGTCACGTTGCTCGAGTCGACGCTGCCGCGACTGTTCGGACCGCGACAGGGCATGTGGCTGGCTGAGCTCGATCTCGAGCGGGAGAACGTGCTTGCGGCGCACGCCTGGAGCGAGCGGGCCGACGACGGCGCCGCGCTCGACCTGCGCCTGGCGCATGTCATGCGGCAGTACCTCACGAACCGCGGGCTGATGAAGCTCGCGCTCCAGCTGACCCATGAAGCGCTCGCGCGCCCGGGTTCCGAGCGGCGCGACGCTGCTCGCAGCCGCGCGTGCTTCGATGCCGGCTGGGTCTGCTGCGGGATGGGTCAGTATGCGGCGGCGCTGGCGGTGCTCGAGGAGGGCCTCGGCATCGCTCGCGAGACGGGAGACATGGAACGCGTGGCCCGGATTCTGCAGCCCTTGGGCTTCGCCGCGCTTGGACAAGGCAATCGCGGGGCAGCGCGCGGCTACCTCGAGGAGGCCGTCGTGCTTGCGCGCGAGCAGGGCGACCGGCGCGAGATTGCGGCGGCCCAGAATGCGCTCGCGCAGTTCCATCGGTCCGGCGGTGATCTTGCGTTGGCCCAGGCGCTCTACGAGCAGGTGCTCGCTATCACGCGCGAACTCGGTGACCGGGAAAGCACCGGCATCGCGGAGCTCAACCTCGCCATGGTGGCGGTCGACCGCGGCGACGAAGCGCAGGCGCGCGCGCTGCTGCAGGACGCGCTGTCGCTCGGTGTCGAAACCGGGTCGAAGCCGGTCGGGCAAAGCGTCATCGAAGTTGCGGCCGGGCTCGCCGCCGCGACGCATCGCTGGGAGCGCGGTGCGTTCTTCTTCGGGATCGCGGAGGCACAGAATACCCTGACCGGAATGTCGCGCGATCCGGCCGACGAAGCGTTTCTTGCGCCGCTCATGGCCAAGGCGCGCGCCGACCTGGGCGCAGCCGCTTTCAGCGCAGCCGAGCGTGACGGCGCGGCACTATCCTGGGATGACGCGATCGTGGCGGTGCGAGCCTTCCTCTCGGAACCCGCTGACAGCGGGCATCCGACGCGCGTCGAGGTCCCCTAGCTTGGAGCAGCGTTCCGGATGAACGGGTCCTTGCGGGCGCACGCGCTTCCGTCGTTGCGCAGCAGCTGGATGTTGTATTTGAAGTCGGTCGGCGTGCTCGCGGTGTTTGCGTCCGTCAGGTTGTACTTTCTGCCTCCCGCGGTCGCGTTAGCGCTGTGGAACTCGTCCGCGGGTGGGAGCGGCGGCGTCGTGAAGGTGATGCCGTTGGGCTCCGGCGCGAATTTGAAGCCATCCGTCTGGATCTCCCAGTGGATCTTGATCTGATGGAACTCCCGCGAAACGGGAAGGGTGTCGGGTACGACCGTGATGTCTCCCGCGCTGCTGCAGTTGCCGGCGACGGTGACCTTGACCTGACACGAGTTCGGGTTGCATTGCTGCGCCGAAGCGCCTGAGGGCGTGCCGGTCCCGCACGCGAGGAGGGCGCAGCTGGCACAGACCAGAGCGCCACAGGATTTGAGCGTCATGAGGATCTCCCTGTCGAGCGGGGCGTGACCGGCTGAACGGTTTTCGAGCTTGTTCGGACGACCAGCAACCACGCGAAACGCTACGGATCAATTGCGGATGAACGGATCGAGCGGGTACGGCGTGAGAACGCCCTTGACGAGCGTGATGGTGTACTTGTAATCCGTCTTCGGCTTGAGATTGCTGATATCGCACGAGAAGACCTTGTTCGACTCGCCCACCGGCGCGCACGCGGTCTTGGGCTTGTGGTTGTCGTCGACCACGAACACGATGCCCGTCTTCGGGTCGAAGCGCGCACCCAGGATCGAACTCAAGTCCCACGCCACCGTCACGACGGCGTCAAGTGTCTTGGCGTCGACCTCGACATAGTCCGGAACCGTGGGCGTGCCGGGAAAGTGGTAGCTGACGGGAACGTCGCACTTCTTGTTCTTGCAGTCGAGGGACGTTTCGCCGGGCGAGGTGCCGGCGGGGGGTGTCGGGGGGCTGCTGGCGCACCCGTAGATCGTGACGGCGGCAGCGACAGCGGCGGCGGACGCAAGCGACTTCCGATTCATCGTGTTGTCCCCAGATCTAAGACATGATGGGCCGGCCGACGCGACAGCGATCGCGCCCGGCCGGGGCGGTTGGTGGGACTTTCCCGGGCCCAAAGACGAGCGGCAGTCTAACGCGTTGTCGTGGCCCGTTCCACGGCAAAGTTGAGCGGGATCAAGCGGGAGGGAGGCGTCCTGCTCCGGCTGCGCGCTAGACTTCCCCTTCGATCCGCCGCGCCCCGGCACCGCGACCCGCAAGAGGCTCCCATGCACGAAACCGTCAAGTACGTCCTCGACGAAAGCCGCATCCCCAAGTTCTGGTACAACCTCCAGGCCGACCTGCCGAAGCCGGCCCCGGCGGTCCTGCATCCGGGCACGCACAAGCCCGTCGGTCCCGACGACCTGGCGCCGCTCTTCCCCATGGCGCTGATCCTGCAGGAAGTCTCCACCGAGCGCGAGATCGAGATTCCCGGGCCGGTCCGCGACGTCTACCGGCAGTGGCGTCCGACATCGCTCTACCGTGCGCGTCGCCTCGAGCGCGTGCTGCAAACGCCGGCGCGCATCTATTACAAGTACGAAGGCGTTTCGCCCGCCGGCAGCCACAAGCCCAATACCGCGGTCGCGCAGGCGTTCTACAACTGCGAGGCGGGCGTGAGGAAGCTCGTCACCGAGACCGGCGCCGGGCAATGGGGCAGCTCGCTCGCGTTTGCCGGTGCGCTGTTCGGGATCCATGTCGACGTGTTCATGGTTCGCGTGTCCTACGACCAGAAGCCGTATCGTCGCGCGCTGATGGAGACCTACGGAGCGCGTTGCGTCGCCTCACCCTCCAAAGAGACGCAGGCGGGACGCGCAATCCTCGCCAAGCGCGCCGACCATCCGGGTAGCCTCGGCATCGCGATCTCCGAGGCGGTCGAGGTCGCCGCGCGGCGCGAAGACACCAAGTACGCGCTCGGCAGCGTCCTCAACCATGTGCTTCTGCACCAGACGGTCATCGGCCAGGAGGCGATGGCGCAGATGGAGATGGCCGACGACTACCCCGATGTCATCGTCGGCTGCACGGGAGGCGGCTCGAACTTCGCCGGCATCGTTTTCCCGTTCCTGGGCGCGCAGCTTCGCGGCGGGCGCAAGGTCAAGGTGATCGCCGTCGAGCCGGCCGCCTGCCCGAGCCTGACCCGTGGCCGCTACGCGTACGACTTCGGCGACACCGCGCACCTGACGCCGCTGACCAAGATGCACACGCTCGGCTCGACGTTCACGCCACCCGGCTTCCACGCGGGGGGCCTCCGCTATCACGGGATGGCGCCGCTCGTGTCGCACCTGCAGGAGCTCGGGCTCATAGGTTCCGTTGCGCACCCCCAGTCGAAGGTGTTCGACGCGGGCGTGGAGTTCGCGCGCGCCGAGGGCATCCTGCCCGCGCCGGAGGCCAATCACGCGGTCAAGGGCGCGATCGACGAGGCGCTTCGGTGCCGAGACGAAGGCGTCTCGCGCGCGATCCTCTTCAACCTCTGCGGCCACGGGCATTTCGATATGCAGGCCTACATCGACTACTTCGCGGGCAAGCTGCAGGACCTCGACTACGACGAGAGTGAGCTCGCGATGGCGCTGGCCGGGTTGCCGTCGGTCGCCGAACCGGCGTAGGCGGCGTCGGGCACCGTCTCGGGGCCTTCACGGGTGCTTTCGCCGCCCGAGTCGCTGACTTCGACCCCAGCCGTGCGGCCTGTCCGTCGGACTTGCCGCTCAGCCGTCGGACGACGCAGCTGGTCACAATGGGTTGGCTTCCGACGCGGCCGCAAGCCTACGCTTGCGGCTTGCCCGGCCCCGGTTTTCGCCGCGCCAGAATTGTGCCGTGCCGGCTCCCGGGTACCCGAACGGAGGACGGACATGTCGAAGCGTTCACGTCATCTCTTGTTGGTGGTCATCACGAGCAGTCTGTTCATCGGGCAGCCCGCCGTCGCGGCGGAAGGGACCCCTGGCCAACTGGTCAGCGTTCCGTGGCTCGAAAGGAATCTGCAGCGCGACGACGTGCTCGTGCTCGACGCTTCGCCCGCAAAGCTGCACGCCGCCGGCCATATTCCCGGCGCGGTGAACGTCGACATATTCAGTTTCGGCGGCCGCGAGGTTCCCGTCGGCGAAATGGAACGGCGAATCCAGTCCTGGGGCGTGAGCCCAGGGAAGAAGATCGTCCTCTACGACCAGGGCGGCACTTACCTGGCGACGAGCCTCTTCTTCGATCTCTACTACTACGGATTCCCGGCCGAAGGGCTGGCCATTCTCGACGGCGGGTTCGCCAAGTGGCGGACCTCAGGCGGAACCGTCGCGACGGACCCCACCCCGGCCCCGAACCCCGGCGCGTTCCGCATTGCGAAGCTCAACGAGGATGTGCGCGTGCGGCTGCCGGAGTTCCTCGTCGCCTCCGGCGACCCGGCGAACAACGCGCTCGTCGAGGCGCTCGAGCCCAGCCAGCACTTTGGAGGAGCCAAGTTCTTCGATCGCCCCGGCCACATCCCCAATGCCATCCTGATGCCCGCCGCCGACTTCTACAACGCGGACAAGACCTGGAAGCCCGCCGAGGAGATCCGGCGGATGCTCGCCTATCAGGGCATCAGGCCGGACCAGAACGTATATGCCCATTGCGGCGGCGGCATTGCCGCGAGCGTGCCGTTCTTCGCGGCCAGGTTCGTGCTGGACTACCCCAAGGTCAAGCTCTACAAGGAATCCCAGCTGGAATGGCTGCGCGACGACCGGGGACTGCCGTTCTGGACTTACGACGCGCCCAACCTGACGCGCGAGAAGACGTGGCTCAACGGATGGGGCAATCCGATGCTGCGCAGCTTCGGCGTCGCGAAGCTGAGCGTCGTCGATGTCCGTCCGGCTACGGCGTTCAAACAGTCCCACGTGCCCTTCGCCATCAACATCCCGGCCGACGTATTCAAGAGGCATCTCGCCACGCCCGCGAAACTGACGGAGATCCTGGGGGCGGCCGGCGTCGACGCGGCGTACGAAGCGGTGATCGTTTCCGACGGAGGATTGAACCCCGATTCCGCCGTGGCGTTCCTGCTGCTCGAAAAGCTCGGACAGAAGAAGGTCTCGGTCCTCGCGGATTCGCTGGACGACTGGGGATTTGCCGGATTTCCGCTGGACAAGGAGGCCGACACGGCCGACCCCAGGGAGGCGGCGCCGGGTCGCGTCAGCGCGCCCACAATCTACCCCGTCAATCTTCGCCCGGGTATCGTGATCAGCGATTCCCGCGGGCAGGGACTCTATCCGAAGGTCTACATCGCGTCGGGGAAATCGCTTCCCGCCAAGGTGCCCGACGGGAAGGTGGTCCACGTGCCCTACACCGAGCTCCTGAATGCCAACGGAACCCCCAGGGCCGCAAGCGACATCTGGAACACGCTCGTGAAGGCCGGCGTGCCGCGATACGCCGAGATCATCAGCTTCTCCGACGATGCGGGCGAGGCCGCCGCCAACTACTTTGTCCTGAAGCTGATGGGGTACCCGGACGTCAAGGTGCTGGTGCTCTGACGCGGCGGTTCGACCATCGCAGGGGTCACCCCCGCGAACGCTGCTCCACCCGCTCGCGCAGCAGGCGCACCGCGCTGCTGACCGTGGTCAGGACCGGCACGCGAAGCGCGTGCTCGACCGCGCCGGAGGTCCGGGCGAGGCTGAACTGCGCGAGCGCGACGACGTCGCAGCCTTGCGCCTCGGCGCGCTGCGCCGCTTGCACGACGAGCCGGTCATGCAACGCGTGGTCGCCGAGCGAGAGGGCGTCGAGCGCGCCTTCGGCGAGGACGGGCAGCACGGTGACACTCTCCGGAAACTCTGCCGGCATCGACGCGAGCGTCGGCGCGAACGACGCGACGAGCCCGATCCGACGGCCCCCGCGCACCGCGTCGGCGATCATCGCCTCGTTGGGCTTCAGCACCGGGATCTCCGGCCAGCGTTGCGCGACGGCCTCGATGCACGACCCGAACGCGGAGCACGTGAACAGGATGCCACGCACCCCGGTGCCCATCACGTAGGCGCCGAGCGCAACAAAGCGCGCGGTCATCGCATCGTCGAGTCCGGTCGCGCTCGCCGCGAGGTCGGCGGACAGCGAGTCGTCGAGCAGGTTCATCCGCACGCAGCCGGGCCACGCGCGATCGAGCTCGGCGTTGACGGGCGCGATCGAGTGCGCGAGCGCGTGGATCAGCGCGATGCGGGGCGGGGCTCCGGCCACTGCGATGCATCCTTCGCGGGCATCCGTCGCCCCTGCGACCACCAGACGAGGGCGGCCAGCAGCAGCGCGGGCAGGTAGAACCAATGCTCGGTCGGACGCCCCGACGGCACGTCGACGCGAGCGACCTCCCAGCCTTGCTCGAATCCCGACTTGCGGGCCCGCGAGCCGAATTTCACACCAACGATCTGCACGCGGTCGCCCGTCTGCGCCAGCGTGAGACCGGCGTCGGCCAGTCGCTTGCGTCCGTCGGCGCCCTTTTCGCCAAGATCCATCGCCACGGTCTTCTGCACCTCGTCGCCCTCGATCGTGGTGCCTTTGATCACGAGCACGATGCGATCGCCCGAAGGCGTGTCGCGCGCAACATCGTAGACCCGAGCCGGCGATGCGACCACGTACTCGGGCACGACGAAGTCCATGAAGAAGTCCGGCCGGAACAGGAGCGCAACCGCCGCGAGCAGCACGAGATTCTCCCACAACCGGCTCTTCACGCGGAACCAGTTCATCGTCACCGCCGCGAACAGCATCATCGCGAGGGTCGACGCGACGACGACCTGCACGAGCGACCAGAGCCCGTGCACGTCGATCAGCAAAAGCTGCGGATTGAAGATCCAGATGAACGGCAGGATCACCGTGCGCAGCGCGTAGAGCGAGCCCTGGATCCCGGTCTCGATCATGTCCTCGCCCGAGATGGCGACTGCGGCGAAGGTTGCGAGCCCGACCGGCGGGGTGATGTCGCCCATGATCCCGTAATAGAAGACGAACAGATGAACGGCGATCAGCGGGATCACGAGCCCCGACTGTGCGCCCAGCTCGACCACGACCGGCGCCATCAGCGTCGCGACCAGCACGTAGTTCGCCGTCGTCGGCACACCGAGACCCAGCACCAGGCACGAGAGCATGATGAAGAGCAGCATCAGCATCACGTTGCCGTGCGAGACGAACTCGACGAATTCGGTCATCCGCAACGCGAGCCCGGTCAGCGTGATGGCCCCGACGATGATGCCGGCCGTCCCGGTCGCGACGCCGATGCCGATCATGTTGCGGGCGCCGTCGTTGAAGCCATGGACGAGCTCGCGGAGGCCCGCGACCCAGGCGCCCGGCGTGCGGGTGCCGCGGAAGAAGTCGAAGAGCGGCCGCTGCGTCGACATCAGCACGGCCAGCATCACGATCGACCAGAACGCGGACAGCGACGGCGACATCTCCTCGACCATCAGGCACCAGATCAGCACGCCGACCGGCAGCAGGAAGTGCAGGCCGGCGCGGACGGCGGGCCAGGTGTCGAGCGCGCGCGGCGCGTCGATGTCGATGTCCTGCGGCAGGTCCGGACACGCGGCCGCCTGTTTCACCGCGAAGAGATAGAGCGCGCCGACGACCGCGCCCGTCGCCCACGGCGCGGCGGCGCCGAGGAACCGCTGGATGCCGGCGAGCGTCCAGTAGACGAGCCCGCACACGACGATGCTGCCCGAGAGCCCCAGCCCGAAGCGGACCCATCGCTCCCGCCACGGCCGCGGCGTGCGCGCGATGATGGGTCGCATGCCGAGCTTCACGGCTTCGAGGTGCACGATGTAGAAGAGGCCGAGATACGAGAGGATGGCGGGCAGGAACGCGTGCTTGACGATGTCCGAGTAGGGGATGCCGACGTACTCGACCATCAGGAA
>AR_comb_assmDRAFT_11034422_pt1 | contig 10459 bp, 11 predicted proteins | sample ArasoioldDNA_FD_10543 | JGI IMG/M metagenome (IMG submission 10543) | reverse complement strand
ATCGCGGATCGTTTGAATTATCGACATATTAGTATATAGATTAAAAAACCTCCAAAGACCCAGCTTTGGAGGATGGCAAAAATAGGGTAATTATATGTAAAATGCTATATCGCAAGGCCTCGTTGGGAATGAAAAAAATTGATGTTTGGGAGGTGCGGTGGGTTTGCGAAAGAGCTGTTTTTAATTTAAACTCTGTTTTTGCCTCTCCGGAAAAAGTTTTTCTCCCCATCGTGCTGTTAATTTGAATCAATATTGGTGAATAAGCCGTCGTGAAACGTGGATATGAAACAGTATTAATGGAATTGAAATGGGCTCCATCTTTATTTTTATAAGAATCAGGGTAATCATTAACGAAATATCACGGCCTCATCAACACTAACAATTGTTTATTGACCGCAAAATTTTTCTCATCCCGGCATTTCCACATTTGTGTGGATTTCCCCGGCAAATCAAGGCTGGCGCAATTTCCTTTTGTGGATTCCGTGACGACATCTGTGTATAACCACAAGTTGGTAATTTTGTATTTGTGAATTTTGAATTGTTTTACACTTATTCACAGGCATAATAATAATAGTGATTTTTATAAAAATATAATTGTATTAATACTATTAGATCTAAAAGGCGGCTACAAAAATCTTTTTGAAAAACAGTTTTAGTTGTTGGAATATTGTCGTTCCAAAAAAAAAATTTTCATGGAAGCAGAAATGTTAGAGACGGCGAAGGCGGACGTAGTTCAAACAGGGTTTCTTGATATAGAGCTTGATCCCACACTGGACCTGTTTGCGGAAATAGAAAAATTGAAAAAAGAAAAGAATGCCGTCCTGCTAGCCCATTACTACCAGGAGCCCGACATACAGGATGTGGCAGATTACATCGGCGATAGCCTCGGTTTGGCACAGCAGGCAGAAAAAACAAAGGCCGATATGATCGTGTTTGCTGGTGTTCACTTTATGGCCGAGACGGCAAAAATTTTAAATCCCACAAAGAGGGTTGTGATCCCAGACTTAAAGGCCGGTTGCTCATTGAGCGATAGTTGTCCGCCGCCTTTGTTCAAAAAATTCAAAGAACAACACCCGGATCATGCGGTAGTGAGTTATATCAACTGCAGTGCAGGAATCAAAGCATTAAGTGACGTGATCTGTACCAGCAGTAACGCAAAGATCATTGTAGAAAGTTTTCCAAAAGATAAGCCCATCATTTTCGCTCCCGACAAAAACCTGGGCAGCTATATAAACAAAAAAACAGGAAGGAAGATGTTGCTGTGGAACGGGGCCTGTATGGTTCACGAAATTTTTAGCCTTGAAAAAATTACGAGATTGAAAGTGAGGCATCCTCATGCCAAACTTATTGCTCATCCCGAATGCGAAGATCCCATATTGAGAATCGCTGATTATATAGGATCAACAACAGGATTGTTGAAGTTTACAAAATCAGATCCATCCCGGGAATACATTGTTGCTACAGAAACAGGGATTCTTCACCAGATGGTGAAGGCAAACCCAGAGAAGACATTTATACCCGCACCACCCGATAATGCATGTGCCTGTAACGATTGCCCGCATATGAAACGCAACACACTTGAAAAGCTTTATCTGTGCATGAAATATGAAACTCCGGAAATAACTATGGAAGAAAGCTTAAGGGTGGCTGCAAAAAAGCCGATCGATCGAATGCTTGAGATCAGCGCAGCAGCAGGATTATGATCTTTCATATTAAAGAGGAATTACATTGCAATAATTTAACGAACGGTAATATATTTAGAGAACCCTGATAGCTACATTTGCAATTTTAATGCCCTTTACATTTTCACATCCAGCAATTGTTTTACCCTTAACCAAAGCCAGAGTAAAGCTTTCTGCCACCGGGCTTATCGTTGGCAGTATGATTCCGGACTTTGAATATTTTATCCGGATGACGGACCTGACGAGGTATAGTCATACATTAAATGGGATCTTTTGGTTCGATTTACCATTAGCTCTGGCAGTAAGTTTTATTTATCACCTTATTGTGCGGAACGCTTTGTTTGATAACCTTCCATCCTTTTTGAAGGAGCGATTTTCTATTTATAAAAAGTTTGATTGGTCAAGGTATTTTTTAAGAAACTGGGCTCTTGTTTTGGTTTCTATCGTTATCGGTACAGCGTCTCACATCGTGTGGGATGCGGTCACTCATAACACACTGTTTTATGTCACCCAGGCCGATCTGTCAATGATAATGAAGATCGGAACGATAAACCTGGCAGGATATAAATTCCTCCAACTGGCCAGTTCAATTGCAGGAGGACTCGCTGTTATCTTGTCCATTTTTGCCTTGCGAAGGATTCATCAACCTAAGACAAAAATTAATTACTGGTATTGGGTCAGTGTCATAGTCATCACCTTTTTTGTCTTCTTTTTAAGATTTTCCAGGCATGGCTTTCACTTTTATTACCTGAAATATCATCGAGTCGTCGGCGTATCCCTTATTTCAAGTGTCATGATCAGTCTCATATTAACGCCATTGCTTTTAAATAAAAAAGAACCAGCAGGGGCAAATACATCTTTAAAGAAGAAAAAAGAAGTTGACGCAGCAACCGGTAATTGAAAACGATCAACAGCTCGTCAATGATTTATTTTTGCTTATGCCTAAACTTAGTGCGGGAATATTAGTTTACCGGGTAAGAAACAGGAGCCTCGAGGTGTTCCTTTGTCATCCGGGGGGACCATTTTATAAAAACAAGGACCATGCGGTTTGGACAATTCCCAAGGGCGAGTTTGATGAAGACGAAGAAGCTTTCGCGGCGGCAAAAAGAGAATTCAAGGAAGAGACCGGCCAGCAAATAAATGGAGAGTTTGCCCCGATGAAACCAATAAAATATAAGGATGGCAGAAAGATCGTTTATGCTTGGGCCGTTGAAGGAGAAGTTGACGTAACCACGATCAAGAGCAATGTGTTTCCGCTCGAGTGGCCACCAAAATCAGGAAAATTCATTGAAGTACCGGAAGTGGACAAGGGCGACTGGTTCACAATTGAAACAGCAAAACAGAAAATACTTCCTTCCCTTTCTCCTTTGCTCGAAGATCTTGTTGAAAATATCATCGGGTGATCGCGGCTATTCCCTTCCAGTTATCTCTCCGAGCATCATTTCGTGTAATACATTTTTTCTCGTCACAGGATTGATAAATTTTAGATTCAGTCTTGTTATCCCAAAATCCGGAACGCTATAGGTCAATCCAAGTTTATAGCCAGAATGGCGGATATCCGTTAAGTCGTCTTTATCAAATAAAAGCCAAAGCGGCTTTTTCCCTTTCAAAAAGATTGAATCATCAAATTGTTTTCGCTCTGTAGCTGTATAAAAATTGAACGAAGAGCTGTAATTGTTTTTCCAGAAATAAACGTTTACCGGGTCAACATTTCCTTTTATTTTTTTTGCCAGTTCGTTTCCTCCCTGGTATTTTAAAAGATGCGGATAAAAATTTGTGTTCAATAAAAAAAATAAAAGGATCATCGAGGCGACTGAGATACACAAGGCTTTTTGCAGGTAAGATAATTGTTGATTTCTTAAAAAATAGAAGACAATCGCAAGCAACATGACAACAGAAACAATAAGAATGAGATTTTTCACCGGGAAGACCCAGGTATTAAGCAATGCAACAAGCAATAATAGTAAAAAACAAACGACGACCTGGATGCTAAAAATGATTTTCGGCTTCACTGACTTCGCCGCCCACGAAGCGGTCATCACTGCTGTTGCCGGAAAGATAATATTGATATAATGCGGAAGCTTAAAACCGGAAAAAGTTAGCATGATAGCGATCGTCAGAATGGTTGCCGGCGTAAGCCATTCGTCTTGCCTTTTAAAAAAATACTTAAGACGGGTAAATAGCGCAACGTACGCAAGAATGCTCCATGGAATGAAGGCCCAAAGAAAAGAATGGAAGAAAAATAAATAGTCATTCTTTGCATCGCTTCCAAAACTATCGCCCTTAAACCTTTCAACGGTTTGTCCGAACAAAATAAATTTTACTCCATTAATATGATCTTTCCCTCGTACAACTGTTTCGGGGTGCAAATTATACTGAAGATAAAAGCAATAGACAACCGGAAAAATAAATGCTGCAAATCCAACCAAAACGATAATCCATTTCCAATTCAAAAAGAGCTTCCAGTTTTTGAGATAAATGATATAGAAAAACAATCCGACCAGGGGAGTAAATAGTGCGATGTGTCCCTTTGTGTCAAAGCCAAGAGCTAGCCCCACCGCAAGGCCAACGGCGTTCATGATTTTGTTGTGCTGTATAAACTCTACGCCCTGCCAGGTGGCAAAGGCAACACAAGCAGTGAGGATGGCATCCATTCTCACATCATTATTGGCCAGCATGAAAGCAAAAGCAGAGGCAATCATCAATGCGGCCAGCTTGCCCGTTTGGGGGCTGTATAATGATCGCCCTAGACGATAAACTGAATAAACACAAAGGATCGTAAAAAGAAAAGATGGAAAACGGTAAGCAAAACTTGTCAACCCAAAAATTTTATAGCTCAGCGCACAAAGCCAGAAAAGCAAATGCGGCTTATCCAAATAATCCTGCCCTGCATCGATGAGGTTCACGTAGTCGCGATTCAAATACATGTGCATGGCAATGTTGGCGTGATGCGCGGAATCATTATCCATCAAAGGCACGAAGAGCCCGGCTATATAAACCAGCCCAAGCAATGAAAAAAGGAAAATATAGATGCGCCTGGAAAGAATCGGGGTATCCAAACGAAGGAATTTGCAGGCAAAGTAAAAGCGTTTTTGTTACAATGAAGCCAGTAGCTCAATGACCTTCTCTTTTATGAGGTCCCTCACCACCCTGAAATTATTTTCATCGAATTCCTTCGGATCTGGAATATCCCAATCGATAAATCTTTTTGCCGGCATCCACGGGCATGCATCCCCGCAGCCCAGTGTAATCACCGCGTCGAATGGAGCAAATACTTTTACCTGGTCTAGTGATTTTGAGTGTTGTTGAGTTAGATCACACCCGAGCTCTTTCATGGCGACAACTGCTTTAGCATTTATTTTGCCAGATGGTCTTGAACCGGCGCTGTATGCTTGGATATTTCCGGCAAAATTGTTAGCGAAAGCTTCAGCCATTTGCGATCGGTTGCTGTTCTCAATGCAAACAAACAAGATCTTCTTTTTCATGAAAGTTTTTTTTTCATCACGGTAGCGGTGGAGGGACAAACAGATGAAAACTGGCGGGTATTTTTTATTTCGAAGGGGACATCTCCGCGGTCAATTGTCTCATAACCCTCCTTCATAAAAAAATCTTTTGCGGTGGTGGTCAGCAAATAGAGGTCATTAATTCCTTTTTGCCTCGCAAGTTTTTCCAGTTCACCAGCGATAAAGCCTCCCAACCCCCGTTTCTGCATATCTTTCCTTACGCTGATACTTCGAAGTAATGCGCAATCCTCAAAAAATTCAAGACCACCGGTTCCAATCACCTCTCCATGATTTAGACAGGCAAAGAGAGTTTTGGTCTCGTCAATATCGGTTACCGGAAGGTCATTTTCCTGCAGCAATGCAAGTACACCCTGCCTTAACTCCCTTTCAGCAACAACTATCTTATATTCTTCCAGAGGGTTCATAAAAATGTTTAAAATGAGGCCGTCTTTTTTGTACGGCCTCATTTGGTTCTTAGCAGCAACCGAAATCAGTGATACTGCCGCAACATCCGCCGTCGCCTGTGCAACAACCCGGATCTTTTTGGTTTGTGTTCATGGCTTTGCTTTTTATGATTAAAAAAATCTTGATTAAATCTCAACAGCATTTTGCGTTTGCCTCCTTCAATTTCTCAAAAAGTGAATTAAAATCATTGTTGAATTTTTCAAAGGCCTTCCAGTTGATGCAATAACAACTTCGGGGCCCGTCAACTTCACCAGTAATAAGCCCGGCATTTTTTAACTCTTTGAGATGTTGACTCACTGTGCTCTGGGCCAGAGGTAACACTTCAACGATTTCGTTACAAATGCATTCGTTATTTTTAGCCAGCACATTCAAGATCGCGATACGTGCCGGGTGACTAACGGCCTTTGCAAATGCTGCCAACGACTGTTCTTTTAACCCAAATTCTTCCTTTTTATTAAATGCCATTGTCTTATCTATTATCGCAAATATACGATGATAAATGATGCGCAAAGAAAAGAATTTACGGAAGGGAGCTCAAATATCCGAAGCACGATTTTTTACAAGGGAAATAATAACTCCGCTAAAAATGATGCAGCAAATCCCCGCCCATGAAATAATATCCGGAAATGCATCACCCAGAGCCATACCGATGAAAACGGAAAAAATGATGTTGGCATAACCAAAGACCGAAACAATTCCTGCCTTGTCTGCGCCATAGGCTTTTGTAACAAAGTATTGACCGAATAAAGCAGCAAGCCCGAGCCAAATAACATAGATCCATTCTTTCCCTCGGGGCCATCTCCATTGAATAAAAAAGAAATCATCGCTGCGGACATGTGCCAGGGAGCCAGTGATCATGAACATGGATGGGAGCAAGACGCCGCAGAAGATGAATGACGAGACAATGACCCGCGGATCATAATATGGCGCCAGTTTTCCAAGAGTTATATAGGCAATGGCGGAAACAATACCCGACAGCAAACCCACAGCGTGATAATACCAATGAAAATGCATATTGGGTCTATATACTAATAACATCCCAAGAAAACCAACAACTACCGCGAGTAACACAAAGGGTCCATGGTATTCGCGGAAAACCAAAAAAGAAAACAACGCGATAAAGACAGCTGAAGAAAGGTTATATGTCATTGCTGTACTCAATGGCAAATGCAAAACGCAATACAGGAGTGTGTACAATGCGACAGTACCCATAAATCCCCTGAACACAAGCAAGTGAAATTTCCCTCCCTTGTTGACCGGTGGTTTTGCAATAAAAGCGGCAGCTAATCCTATTGCGCCAACGAGGTTGCGGAAAAAAACAAGCTGGCCCGTATTAAAACTTCCTTTCAACAATTTTGCCGAGCCGCCCATCATTGAAAAACCAAGAGCAGCCAGTAACATGTAAAAGATCCCTTTATATCTATTGCTTAAGTTCATGAGATCATCGCCAGCCGTTCGACTGCTGCCTCTAGAGTTTTTTCCTTTTTTGAAAAACAGAAGCGAACCACCTTGTTATCTGTTCCTGCCCGGTAAAAAACGGACACAGGGATCGTGGTCACCCCATATTCTTTTGTGATGCGGATACAAAACTCTTTATCGGCTTCGTCACTTATGTTGTCGTAGGTACCGCAAATAAAATAACTCCCAGAACTGTTCAGCAATTTAAATTTTGTAGCTCCCATCAATTTTATGAAGTGGTCTCTTTTTCGTTGCATAAACTCAGACAACGGTAAATACGAATTCTTATCGGATAAAAATTTCGCCAAACCAACCTGCATCGGGGAATTGCAGGAAAAACAATTGAACTGGTGCACTTTCCTAAACTCTTTTGTCAGCTCCGGGGAAGAGACGCAATACCCCAGTTTCCAGCCCGTGCAGTGAAAAACTTTTCCAAAGGAGAAACAGACAAAACTTTTTTCCAGCAGGTCAGGATATCGAAGAATGGACTGATGCGGGATGCCGTCAAAGATCAAGTGCTCATATACTTCATCGCTACAGATGAAAATGTTTTTGCCTTTTACAATTGATCGAAGCTCGCTCATATCGTCGGCGGATAAAACAGAACCGGTTGGATTATGAGGAGAGTTCAGCATGATCATTTTTGTTTTTGGAGAGATCTTCTGCCTTACTTTATTCCAATCGATCTTATACGCGGGAAATTCAAGGTCGATCAACACCGGAACGGCCCCATTGACCTCGACGTTCGGGATATAACTATCGTACCCAGGTTCAAAAATGATGACTTCATCGCCTGGTTGCAGAACAGTGGTCAGCGCGGTATAAATTGCATACGTGCCTCCCGGCGTAACTGTAATTTGAGTATCCGGGTTTACCTTGGTCGAGTATAAAAATTCAATTTTTTCCGACAATGCTTCGCGCAAAGGCGTATAACCCTGCATTGGAACATACTGATTAAATCCCTTTTTCATCGCGTCATTTACAAGCGAGATCAGCTCTTCGCTCATTTCATAATCAGGGAAGCCTTGTCCCAGGTTAACGGCGTTGTACTCTGTTGCAAGGGCACTCATCACCGTAAAAATGGTAGTGCCGACATTTGGAAGTTTTGATTGAATAAGCAAATGAAATGGATTTGTCGTTTCTGTAAATAAAAATACGAAGCCTTTGAAAAATGAATGGGCCTGACACGACAAAATTACAGATCGAAAGCAGAACCTTAGTGCACGGTTATTTTGGCAAACTTCAATTCTGTTTTCGCCATTGCGTGCTGCCGCCACGAAGGGATAAACACATCATTGTTGATAACCATTGCATGTCTCGGCATCAGGATGGCGTCTTCGTTATTTGCCGAAACAATTTTCCGGGTCATCTTACCTGACGCCAGGTCAATGGAGACGCCGTAAGTGTTGCTTTTCTTTTTGAAATTAGAAACAGTTTTTACTTTGTCGCCATATTCAGCATTAACGTTATTGCTGCTATGATCGTTCATTAATATAACGAGGTGATTATTTTCAATCAGACTCACATAGGAAGAATAATAAGGCATTCCTCCACTTGATGCGAAAAAGGCGGAATAGTCGTAGGGAAAATAGATGCCTGACGCCGTTTGGCTATTAAAGCTGCTGCGTACTTCCTCCAACTGCGATTTAGGAAGATCATTTAACCACTTAATATTGCCATTTTCATCCGCATCAATAACAAGGATATCCTGGTTTAAAAAGCGATGAACATAATGGGTCGTATTTGTCCAGTTTTTTGTGACATTATTGTATTCTGAAGTGGTATAGGAATAGGAAGAGTATTGTGAGACCTCGCTCGTAATGATGATCGAATTGTCTGAGGGACTTATATCCACTGATTTGATCGTAAAATTATTGGGCAACTCGTCATCATCATCATCGTCTTTTGCCTTTTGCGCTTGTTTTTTATTTTCTTTAATTTCTTCATCCTCATCCGTCGCATCAGCAAAACTTCTACCAAGCATGGAAGCGTTTATTTCTTTGTAGGAGCTCAGTGTGAGGGCCCCTTTGTCAGGATCGATTTTGTTTATGAAAAAACCATTGAGATCGTCTTTCTTTGCGGTATTACTGTAAAAACCTCCTAACAGCAATTCTCCTTTTGGCGATTCTATCAACCGGCCACTGATCACAAATTTGTCACCGGAATTCAGATTTACATCGCTCTCTTTTGACCCTTTGATATTGTAAATCGACATGAGGTATTGTTTGAATACCAGTTTTTTTCTTTTCTTCTTTCCTACCTGTGTTTCTTCATATTCCTTTCCCCATAAAATTATTTTGTTACTGGCCGTAAGTCTCACGTCCTGCAGACTATAATGCTTCGGATCAATTGTTAAGTTGATAACAGTGTTTTCCTTTTTATTAAAATTTTTGTCTAAAATGCTAATGCCCAGAGAAACCCTGTCTTCGCCTGAAATATTCGTAACCATTAGAAAAGACTTTCCATTTTGTATGGTTGTCATTTTCATGTCGTAGTCATCCCTTTTGCTTTCAAGCGGGTAGCTTCCCAGTTCTATTGGATCTCCCAGCAGCTCCCCGGAGTTCTTATCAACTTTTGCTCCGTAAACCTTGAACAGTTTTTCTTTTTTAATATAGTCGGTCGCAAATAAAAAGAGGTCGTTTTCGAGGAACTGAAAACTATTGAAATCGAGTCCTTTTAGTTCTTTCTTGTATTCTTTGTCGAAGACCTGGTTGAAGTTTTTGTCTACTTTGTAGAGCGTGTAGCTTGTGCCATAGCCGCCTCCTATTGCAAAAGGGCTCTTCATTTTCAAATGGGCTTCAGTGAAATATAACCCGGTATTGTCTGCGCCGACGATATCAAGATCCGCAGTTCCCTTTTTTAGTTTAATGTCGTCTCCCCAGACTATTTTATATGTCTGAGCCGGTAAATTGGAGGCAAGGCATAGGATCACAAGGTGAAAGAGAATTTTTTTCATTGTAGTTTATTTGGTGGCTTTGGAGCGAATGAAAGATAGGGCGATAAATTTTATTTTACAACCTCTTTCTTACTAACTGATACGAATGGTCGATCCATTCTTTCAATTTTTTATTTGGGACAGTGCCATCGACAACAATAGTATTCCAATGTTTTTTGTTCATGTGGTAGCCTGGCTGTACACAATCATATTGTTCTCGTAATTCGACGGCCAGGTCAGGATCACATTTTACATTGAAGCTTAACCTTTCTTCATCGAGGCCTGTTATTAAAAAAATCTTCCCCGATACTTTATATACCAATGTATTCGGTCCGAAAGGCAATGCTTCTTCAACGCCGGGCTTACTAATACAATATTCACGAAGAGTTTCAATGTCCATGTCTCAAAAAATCACT
>AR_comb_assmDRAFT_10558462_pt1 | contig 10459 bp, 6 predicted proteins | sample ArasoioldDNA_FD_10543 | JGI IMG/M metagenome (IMG submission 10543) | reverse complement strand
CGTCCACGTAGTAGCGGTTGTGATCGATCGTCGGCACCCAGACCGTGCCGCGCCGCACCATGTCCGCGATCGTCTCGTCGTCCAGCTCGATGCCATGCTCGATGGAATCCGCGCCGGCGCGAACCGCGTCTTTGACCCCCGATGCGCCATAGGAATGGATCGCGACCTTGTGATTGAGGGCGTGCGCCGCGTCCACGATCGCTTTCATCTCCTCGAACGTCAGGGTCTGCGTAGTATCGACGCTGTCGAAGCTGCCGCGTGACGCGTAGACCTTGACCCAGTCCGATCCCGCCTTGATGCGATCCTCAGCGGCCTTGCCCATCGCCGCCGGATCGGGAGCGGCCCCGCCGCGCCCGGCGGAGATGCCCTGCCCGGCGACGAACATGCGCGGTCCGATCATCGAACCCATCGTGACCAGGTCCCGCATCGCGTAGTCGGTCTCGTTGCCGGCCCCGAGGTCGCGGATGGTCGTCACGCCCGTGTCGAGGGTCCGGCGCGCGTTCTCCTGCGCGAGAAACACCGTCACCGCCGGCCGCCGCCGCGGTTGGGCGAGCGGACGCGTGCCCGGTTTGCGATCCCAGTAGTAGGTGATGTGCGTGTGCAGATCAATCAGGCCGGGGATCGCCGTGTAGCGGCGTAAATCCACCGCGTCTCTCGGCGCCGACGTCTGGCGGTCCGTGACGCTGACGACGCGGCCGTCCTCGACTACCACCACGACGTTGTCGAGAAGTTTCGAACCGTCCCACAGGTGGCCGAAATGCAGCACGGTGCGTGACGGAGTTGGCTGAGCCGCGGCAAGAGCTGCCAGCAGCGCGAGGACGAAGAGTCGCATAGGCGTCCGAGAGTAAGATGTGGCGCGATGAAACGCTACGCTTTTCTCCTCGCCGCGCTCGCGACCGCTGCCGGCGCGGTGGCCCTGGGCGGACAGGCCGCCGTGCGGCCATCACCGTCCGCGGCCGTGGACGCTGTCTTCAATGCCTGGAACACGACGACGCCAGGATGTGCGGTCGGTGTGGGCGTGGCGGGGAAGCCGGTGCTGACGCGTGCCTACGGCATGGCGGATCTCGAGCACGACGTGGCCAACGACGCCGAGACGATCTTCGAGGCCGGCTCGGTCTCGAAACAGTTCACAGCGGCGGCGGTCCTCCTGCTCGCGCGCGACGGCAAGCTGTCACTCGACGACCCGGTCCGGAAGTACGTTCCCGAAGTTCCTGACTACGGAGTTCCACTGACGATCCGCCACATGCTCACGCACACGAGCGGCCTGCGCGACTGGGGCGAAGTCGCCGGCATCGCCGGCTGGCCGCGCGGGACGCGCGTGCACACGCACGCGCACGTCCTCGACATCGTGTCGCGGCAGAAGACGCTCAATTTCACGCCTGGAACCAATTTCTCCTACAGCAACACCGGCTACAACCTGGCGGCGATCATCGTGTCGCGCGTGAGTGGCAAGTCGTTCGCCGACTTCAGCCGCGATCGGATCTTCCAGCCACTCGGGATGACGCATACCTCGTGGCGGGACGACTACACCCGTATCGTGAAGCATCGTGCGATTGCTTACGAACGGGCCGCGGACGGCTATCACGAGGACATGCCGTTCGAGAACGTGCACGGCAACGGCGGCCTGCTGACCACGATAGGGGATCTCTTGCGGTGGAACGAGAACTTCGTGGCGCCGGTCGTCGGTGACAAGGCCTTCGTGGCAGAGCAGCAGACGCGCGGGCATTTTACGGACGGGCGGGAGCACGAGTACGCACTCGGTCTCTACGTGCGGCCATACCGCGGCGCGAGAGAAGTCTGGCACAGCGGTTCGACGGGTGGCTATCGCGCGTACCTCACGCGCTTTCCCGAACGCCACGTCTCGGTGGCCGTACTGTGCAACGCGGGAAACGCGAACGCCACGCAGTACGCGCATACCGTCGCCGAGCTCTATCTCGACGGCGCGCTGACGCCTCCGGCAGCGGCCGCCGCAGCCGGTCGAGGTGCCGCACCACAGGTGCCTGTCGTGACGCCAGCGCTGCTGGCCGAGTACGCGGGCCGCTACGTCAGCGATGAGGCGGAAGCGGACTTCACGGTGGCGGCGGACGGGGACGTCCTGGTGCTGAAGCGGCGGCCAGATGCAGTCTTAAAGATGCGTCCCGTGAGCAGGGATGCCTTCGCCGTCCCCTCGCTCGGCACGGTCACATTCCACCGCGACGGAAGCCGCGTGGTCGGACTCAGCGTGAAGCTCGATCGCGTGTGGGACATGCCGTTCGCGCGCAAGTGATGCGGAACCGCCTGCTTCGAACCGCCTGCGCTCTCGGCGCTTTTGCCGCTGCCGCGTCGGCCGTGCAGGCGCAGCGGCGCGGAGGCAGTCCGCAGCCGACATTTCGGTCCGCGACACAACTGGTCCTCGTCAATGTCATCGTCACGGACAGCCAGGATCGCCCCGTCACCGATCTCAAGCGTGAGGACTTCACGATCACCGAAGGCGATCGCCCGCAGCGCATCGCCGAATTCAGCTTCGAGTCCATCCCGCCCGCGAACCGGCCGATCGACCTCGATGCGCCAACCCCACCGCCGGCCGACGTCGCGTTCAACGCGCAGGTGACGCAGCGCAGCCGCGCCTTCGTCATCCTGATCGACGATGCGAGCATTCCCCCCAGGGAACTGGTGCCACTGAAGCGGCTGCTCAGCGCCATATTGAGGACGCTGACGCCTGACGATCAGGTGGCCATCAGCTACATGGGCCGGTCCGATCTCGGGATTGACTTCACCAACGACACCGCCCGCCTCATCGACGTCGTCAACCGGCGCCGTGCCGCGCTTGCTTCGGCGCCGGTGGACAGGCGCAGCCGGATGATCACGATGCGCAACGTCGTCAAGACGCTGCAGGCGTCGCGGCACGCGCGCCGTGCCGTGTTTCTCGTCGGGTCCAACGGCTGCGTCCCGCATCCCCCGGCCCCGGACTGGGACGAGTGCCGCGACGTGATCAAGAGCGCCCGCGAGGCGGATGTGCCTTTCTACGTGCTCGACCCACGGCTCTTTCCCGGTGGCGACATCATGGGCCCGGGCAGCCCGTCGGCGGCCGCGGCGGCACAGGCGGCGGAGTTGGCAAACCGCGAGGAAATGATGACGCTGGCCGGCGCGACCGGTGGACGCGGGGTGAGCCGTGCCGGGGATCCCGTCAAAGCGGCCGTCGATCTGATCGCCGAGAACGGCACGTACTACCTGCTCGGCTTCTATCCCGATCCGCCGGTCAGCGACGGCAAGTTCCACGAGATCAAAGTAACGGTCAACCGGCCGGGCACGCGGGTTCGCGCCCGGCTTGGCTACCTTGCGCCCGCTCCCGTTACGCGACCCTCGACCGCCACGCGCGACATGACGGCGACTCTCGGCGGCGGCCTCGACGATCCCGGTTTGCCCATTCGAGGCTTCGCGGCACCGCTTGGGCCAGCCGCGCACGGCCGCACCCGCACGTTGGTCACGATGGAGATTCAATACCCGCGGGTGTCGGCGGACCGCGCATTTGAAGACGATCTGCGCGTGGGCATCCTTGCGCTGACGCCCGATGCCAAGATCAAGGCGTCGTTCCAGCGGCCCGTCCATCTGACCGGGACGTGGATCTCGACAACGCACGGGACGCTCGCCGTCAACGAGGTGATCGATCTTCCGACTGAAAAACTGGCACTCCGGATTGGCGTCGCCAGCCGCGCGCTGGGCCGATCGGGAACGACCCACCTGTATGTCGATCCCCCTGATTTCGGCGACAGCGACCTGCGGTTGAGCGGCCTGGTTCTCGGGCTCGCCGGCGCGCGCCCTCGCCCTACGATGGGCCTGGACTCGATCGGCGAGATCGCGCCGTTCCAGCCAACGACCCTGCGGACCTTCGCCCGCAGTGACACCGTCAAGGTTTTTGCGCGCGCGTACTGGAAGAAAGATGCCGGTCCTGTAACCGCGACGCTCCGTCTCGTCGGCAGCGAAACCGCACCACGCGTGTTCACCCTGGCCGGAGAGGTGGGCCATGAGGGTGGCCGCCGGGCAGTCCTTGAAACGTCCCTTCCTCTGGATGGGCTTGCACCTGGCGGCTATGTCCTCCGGGTGGAAGCCGGCCTTCCCGGCGGGCACTCAACCATGCGAGAAGTGCCCTTCTTTGTGGCGGAAAAACTGGTACGGAATCCGCAATAAAGGTCTTCAACCGGCCAATAGCCGGGTTGGAGGAGTCACAAAGTGAGAGCGATTTTGCGCACCAGAATGTCGTTCGTGGCCGCCGCGCTGGTCATCTCGGCCAGCGCCGCGACCGCGCAGACGCAGATAACGGCGCCCAAGAACAAGTACAGCGTGTCCGACGACGTGAAGCTCGGGCAGGACGCGTCCCGGCAGGTTCAGAAGGAGATGCCCGTCATGCGCGACGAGCAGGTGAACTCCTATCTGAACAACATCGGGCGGCGCCTCGTGAACGCGATCCCGTCGCGGTTCCAGCATCCCGAGTTCCGCTACTCGTTCACCGGCGTCAACCTGAAGGAGATCAACGCCTTCGCGCTGCCCGGCGGCCCGATGTACATCAACCGCGGGATGATCGAGAAGGCGCACAACGAAGGTGAAGTCGCCGGCGTCATGGCGCACGAGTTGAGCCACGTGGCGCTGCGGCATGGCACCGCGCAGGCCACCAAGGCGACGCCGTACGAGATCGGCTCGGTCGCCGGCCAGATCCTGGGCGCGATCGTCGGCGGCGGCTGGGGCCAGGTAATTTCCCAGGGGTCGCAGTTCGGCCTCGGGACGGCGTTCATGCGTTACAGCCGTGAGTACGAGAAGCAGGCGGACCTGCTGGGCGCGCAGATCATGGCCGCGGCGGGGTATGACCCGCGCGACATGGCGAACGTCTTCCGGACGATCGAGAAGGAAAGCGGCTCCGGCGGACCGCAGTGGATGAGCGACCACCCCAACCCGGGCAACCGCTACGAGTACATCAACGCCGAGGCGCGCTCGCTGCGCGTCGCGGAAGGCGGACGTCAGAACACCGGTGAGTTCCAGGGCGTGCAGGCGCACCTGCGCACGTTGTCGCCCGCGATGTCCTCTGAAGAGGTGGCGCGCAACAACCGCAACGGGCGCTCGCCCTCGCCGACGGGCACGAGCGGATCGAATCGCTCGATCTCGCGCAATGTGCCGCGGCCGGATTCGCGCTACCAGAGCTACAACGAGGGGAACCTGTTCCGCGTGAGCGTGCCGGCGAACTGGCAGGAACTGGGCAACAACAGCTCGGTAACGTTCGCACCCGAAGGGGCCTACGGCGATCTCAACGGCCAGAGCGTCTTCACGCATGGAATGGAGATGGGCCTGACGCGTAGCGAGAACCACGATCTGCAGACGGCGACCGATGAGATGATCCGGTCCCTGCAACAGGGCAATCCGCGTCTCAGCCGTCCGAATAACTACGATCGGGGCACCATCGCCGGGCGCCAGGGCCTGCGCGCGGTGCTGTCGAACGTGTCGGACGCGACGGGCAACCAGGAAGTGGTCGAGATCTACACGACGCTGATGAGCGACGGCTCGTTGTTCTACGCGCTGGGCGTGGCGCCGCGCGACGAGTACAACAGCTACGCGAACGTGTTCCGCAACGTCGTCAAGTCGATCCAGTTCGCGCGCTGACGCGTGGGCGAACAGGTCGTCATCGCGGTCGGCGACATGTGCGGACCGCCGAAGAAGAATCCGGGCCAGGAGGCGACAGCCGCCCTGGCCCGTCGTGTGTTGAAGGACCATCCGGCGGCCATCATCCTTGCCCTGGGCGACAACGCCTACAACCGTGGCAAGGTCGACGAATACCGCGATCACTACACGCCCACCTGGGGGCAGCCCGATCTGCTCGGCCGTACCTACTCGTGCCCGGGCAACCACGACTACCGGACCGCGGCGGCCAGCCCGTATTTTGAATACTTCGGGGAGGCGCGCGCGGGGACGCCGCAGCGCAGCTACTTCAGTCTTCCGCTGGCCGAAGCAGGCTGGCACCTCGTTTCGTTGAACAGCGAAGTGGAGCAGGACGCCCATTCGCCGCAGCTCCAGTGGCTGCGAGAAGATCTGGCTACCCGCCGTTTCAAGCCGATCGTGGCCATCTGGCATCGGCCGCGCTGGGGCTCGGGGGCGCATCGCGATTCCAAGAAGCCGCGCTGGCTCTGGAACGAGCTCTACGCGGCGAGGGCAGAGTTGATTCTCAACGGCCACGCGCACCACTACGAGCGGTTCGCGCCCCAGCGGCCCGATCAGATCCCCGACCTGCACGGCCCGCGCATGTTCATCGTGGGGACCGGCGGGCGGCGTCTGACCGGCCGGACCAAGGACACACCCAACAGCGAGTACGCGCGCTTCGACAAGTTCGGCATCCTGAAGCTGACACTGCGGCCCTATTCCTACCGCTGGGAGTTTCTCAGCACCGACGACCGCACCATCGACACCGGCGAGCAGCCGATCAATCCGCGAGGGCAGTAATGGACCTCGAACTGACGTTGACCGACGACGAGCGGCACGCCTGCCGGCGGGCCGCGATCATCCTCCGGGCGCTGGCGGCCGGCCTGAAGGACGCCGGTACCGGTCACGAAGCCGACACATGCGCGGGCTACGCTGCGACACTGGACGCCATCGTCACAAGCGGCGAGTGCTGCTCCGTGAGCGCGGATGGCAAGGTGGACGTCGAGCAGGCGGCCTTCGTCCTCGAGGGGGTCCGCGACGGGCTGGACAATGCGGACCTCGATGAAGGGGCGGACTTCGTTGGCCGCGATGTCGAGCGCCTCAACGACATCGTTTTCCGGTATAACTCGGCTGCGGGGAAAGCCGTGGGCTGATTCCGCGGGAGGCTGCAGATGCGACGAGCGGGCGCGCTGGTTTTGTTTGGAATCGTGGTGGCCATTGCGTCGCTCTCACCGCTCGCGCAACGCGGACCAACCGCCCCCGTGTGGCCGGGCCTGCTGGGCGGCGGCGTCACGCTCCTGCCCAACGGATGGCGCATCGCTCCCGAAGGCCGTCACATCACCGTCGGCGATCTGCCGATGAACGTTGTCCCGTCACCCGACGGCCGTTTCCTCGCCATTTCCACCAGCGGCTACACGAAGCCCGCGCTGAGCATCTACGACACGAAGTCCCTGCAGATCGTCAACCGTCTCGAGCTCGATCACACCTGGCTCGGGCTCGTCTGGCACCCGGACGGCAAGCGGCTGTTTGCGTCCGGTTCGAGTGAGAACGTCATCTACGAGTTCGCGTTCCAGGGCGGACGTTTGACTGCCGCCGGAAACATCAGGATCGCCCCCGCGGAAGTGCATCCGGGACAGGACGTGATCGTCAACGCCGGGTTCGTCGCCGGGCTCGACATCAGCGCCGATGGGCGCATGCTCTACGCCGCGCAGATCTACGGGCAAAAGGTCCGCGCGATCGATCTGTCGGAACGGAAGATCGTTGCAACCGCCGAACTCCCGGCCGAGCCCTATACCTGCCTGCTCTCCAACGACGGTCGGACGCTCTTTGTTTCCGTCTGGGGAGGCGCAAAGGTCGTGATGCTCGACCCGTGGACGCTGGCGCAGAAAGGGGAGATCGCCGTCGGCGAGCACCCCAACGCGATGGAGCTGTCGCGCGACGGATCGCGACTGTTCGTTGCGTGCGCCAGCACCAACGCCGTGTGGGTCGTCGATGTGGCTTCTTCGACGGCGTCCGAGCAGATTTCAGTGGCGCTCGGTCTCGAAGCGCCGGTCGGCTCCACGCCCAACGGCCTGGCACTGTCGCCGGACGGACGCACGCTGCTCGTGGCCAACGCCGACAACAACACCATCACTGTCGCCGACGTGTCGAAGCCGGGAGCGTCGACGGTACAAGGATGGATTCCAGTCGGCTGGTATCCCACGGATGTGTTGTTCGATCGAGACGGTTCGCGGATGTTCGTCCTCAACGGCAAGGGTCTCATTGGCGGGGCCAACCCGCGGGGACCGCAGCCCGGCGGCGCGCGGATCGAGTCGCAATACAGCGGCGCGATGTTCCAGGGAGCGATGTCGGTCATTCCGCTGCCGACGGCTGGATCGCTTCAGCGGATGACCGCGCGCGTGCGCGAGCTGACACCGTATTCAGATGCGCACCGCCTGGCGCCTGCCAACGTTCCCGGCGCATCGCCGATTCCGCGCCGCGTCGGCGACTCGTCGCCAATCAAATACGTCTTCTACGTCATCCGCGAGAACCGGACCTACGACCAGGTGCTCGGCGATCTGCCGAAGGCGAACGGCGATCCGTCGTTGACGCTGTTCGGTGAGGACGTGACGCCGAATGCGCACGCCCTCGCGAAGATGTTCCAGACCTTCGACAATTTCTACGTGGACGCCGAGGTCAGCTACGACGGCCACGCGTTCTCGACGGGCGCGTACGCCACCGACTTTGTCGAAAAGATGTGGCCGGCCAATTATGGACGGCGCGAGGGGCTCTATCTCAGCGAAGGGGGCTACCTGATGCGCAATCCTTTCGGCAATATCGCCGCGCCGCCGAAGGGATATCTCTGGGATTTCGCCAAGCGCGCGAACCTCACCTATCGCAGCTACGGTGAGTTCGCCGACTGGGATCGGCCCGGCGGCAAGATGGTCGCGTCGGTCCCTGGCCTCGACGACCACGTGCATCCGAGCTTTCCGCCCTTCGACATGAGCATCCCGGACATGAAGCGCTACGAGGTGTTCGCGGCCGAATTCAAGGAGTTCGTCGAGAAAGGGACCGTGCCGCGGTTGTCGATCCTGCGCATCCCGCGCGATCACACCAGCGGCACTTCGCCGGGGCAGAACACGCCGCGCGCGATGGTCGCCGACAACGACCTCGCCATCGGCCACCTCGTCGAGCTGATCTCGCACAGCCCGATCTGGAAGGAAAGCGCCATCTTCATCCTCGAGGATGACGCGCAGAACGGGCCGGACCACGTGGACGCCCACCGGTCGATCCTGTTCGCCATCAGCCCCTTCTCGCGCCGAGGCGTGGTGGACAGCACCCTCTACACGACGTCAGGCGTCCTGCGGACGATCGAGCTGATTCTGGGACTTCCGCCGATGAGCCAGTACGACGCCGCGGCCACGCCGATGTACAACGCCTTCACGACGTCGGCCGATCTGCGTCCGTTCACGCATCTCGAAGCGCGCATCAATCTGAGCGAGAAAAACGACTGGAGTGCCCCAGGCGCCGCCGCCTCGCTGCGCATGAACTTCACCGCGCCGGACCTGGCTCCCGACCTGGAGTTGAACCAGATCATCTGGGAGGCCGTTCGCGGCCGCGGCGCGAAGATGCCACCGCCACGGCGCACCGGCTTCATCAAGCCCATCGCGGTCAGCGATGACGACGACGACGAACGACGGTAGGGCGCGGTTGATTCAGTAAGTGTCGGCGCGATAACCGAAGCGCCGCAGCCGATCGTCCGAGAAGGACATCCAGCGGCCCTGCTGGTTCCTGAGGATGAACCGGATGTTTCGCACGTCCGGCGCGGCAGGTCGTATCGCTTCCCGCAGCTGACCGATGACGACGGCATACGTGGCGTCCGATGGCCGGTCGGTCATCGCCCGCCACATCCGGATCGCCTCGTCTGGCCGGCCCTGGTTCCACAGGATCTCGCCCATCAGGAATCGCGCGTCGTCCGCGCGGTATCCGTGTGGCGTCGTCCGCAGGATCCGGTCGAGGAGCGACAGGCGGCCGCGCGCGTAGAAGGCCTCGATCGCCGGCCGCGTGGTGAGACCGAAGCGGACGATATCGCGCGCGTAGACCCGCTGGATCTCACGGGCGAGCAGGTAGGCCCGCGGGTGCGACCGTTTCGTCCACTCGAGGTCGCCGGGCTGATCGGTCTCCACCAGTACGGCCAGCGCGTCGGCGTTCGCCTGCGCAAGCGTATCGAGAAGGAAGAGCAGTTCCGTTGTGACCTTTGTCGACGGCTGCGCCGCGGCGTAGCCTCGGACGAAACCAATGAAATCGGCGTGGTCGGCCGCCAGGCCGAGTTGCGCCCATAGCCGCAAATCACGCACCGGGCCGTCCGAGTACGGCTGCAGCGCATTCTGATCGCGATAGAGCGCGATCAGGCTGGCGAGCCCTTCGTCGTCGGCGTTGCCGTCCAGCGCGAGCTGCCGGATCGGCTGGAAGGCATGCCACCGGTGAGCCCGGGTCCACGACTTGTCCACAAGCACCTGCCGCTGGGCGGCGGTCATGGCGAGGCGGCCGCCACGCTGCTGCTCACGCCTGGCTGCTTTCGGCGCGTAAGGATTCTCGAATGTGAGTCGCGAAGACGAGGGAATGGTGGGAAAGAACGCGTCGAGCGCCAGGCCGGGGTTGACGAACGGAAACAGGACGAACAGATGGCTGCCGATTCGCTCGACGTCCGCGCCGGCGATCTGCCCCTCACTCTCCAGTCCCTCGATGGGCGGGCCGCCGCGGCTGCGTTCGACCGGCTTCAACCCTGGAAACGCGCCGTCTTCGCTGGGCGGAAGCA
>AR_comb_assmDRAFT_10411416_pt1 | contig 10459 bp, 9 predicted proteins | sample ArasoioldDNA_FD_10543 | JGI IMG/M metagenome (IMG submission 10543) | reverse complement strand
TCAGGCGGCTCCAAGGCGATTGCAGCTACGTTGCCGACGTGGGACGTTCCAGCCAGCACCACCATTGCGTGGTGGGGGACGTGGGATGCGTCTACTAGCGGTACGTTCCTTGGCATGGTTCCGCTCGGCGGCGGCTCGTTGCTCAATGCGATGGTCGAAGTCGCGGCTGACATTACCGCTAACGACATTTTCTCCAAGGCACATGGTCTGGTCGCAGACAACCGTGTAGTGTTTTGGGGTACGCTGCCGACCGGTCTCAGCGTCGGCACCATATACTGGGTGATATCAACAGGTATCAGTACAGACTCGTTCCGCGTTTCAACTACGCAGGCGGGCTCTGCTGTCGACCTGACTGGCACGCAGCCGTTCGGATTCTTTGCCCAGAAGTGCATCCCTGAAACATTCGGCGCTCAGGGTACATACGCGCTGACGTCAGGTAGCGTCGATCTGAACGTGGTGGCGTAGGCATGCCGTTCCAGACATGGATGCCTGTTCAGCCTCGCAGCGAGACTGTTGATGCGCCGTTCGTCTCAGCTGCGTTCGGCCTGAACCCTAGTGACGGCTACATCGTGTTCCACGTACTGCCACAGGGTGTTATAGGGGTCGCTGGACAGGTTATCCACTGGTTTATAGAGTGCCGAAAGACTGGCGCTACTGAGTGGCAACAGGTGGCTGGGGCATCGGTTGACTGCTCGTTAGACTCGTCTATAACGAAGGCTGGCTTCTTTGGAGGGGAAGCAAACCTCTATGGTGGTGATTTTGAAGCCGTGCGCGGTGGGTACTACACCGTAAACGGTCCAATAACATTCGGCGCTGAGGGCGATGTGCGCCCAGCACAGAAAGCGAAGAGACACTAAAAAGTTATGGCTCGCGTCCAGGACTCGCAGACTCGCGCGAATGGTACGTCGAGCCTATCTACTTCGCTTGCCGCGTTGCCTGCTTCGGGTAACTCCATCATAGCCTTTATAGCTGGATGGAGTTTTACTACTCCTTCTGCGCATAACTCGGTCGCCGATAACCAAGGTAATTCGTTCACCCAGATCGGTACGACTATTGAAGCGGTTACTGGACCGTCTGTCTGGATTCGACTCAGTGCTTGGCAGCTAACAAATGTCGGATCAACGTCCGGTACATATACTGTTACCGCTACGCTGTCTGCGGCTAGTGACTGCGACATAGTCGCAATCGAGCTCAACAACATGGTAGCGGCTAGCTTGGTTGACCAGAATACTGGAACCAACGGGTCGTCGACTACACCGTCGGCTACGCTAGGGTCGTCGACTAACGCCTACGATACGATTCTTGCTGGCCTGACATGGACTTCAGCTTCTACAGCTACCGAAGACGCTACTAATTTACCAGGGCTGGTACGTGAGATTGAGGATAACGCTTCAGGCCAGGCGTTGGCGGTTGCTGAGCGCTTTGTTGGCGCTACAGCCGCGTACACTGCAAACTGGGTCCTCGGCACTTCTCGGCAGTGGGCCGTTATAGCTGTAGCGCTAAAGGAAGCCAACGCTAGACCGTGGCTACGTAGCGTAGGCACGCTTGGAGCCGGTGCTAGCGGCAACGTTACTCCAGTGTTAGGAACGCATGCAGCTGACGACATACTGTTGTGCGTTGTGCATAGTTCGGATAACGTTGACAGCGCGATTAGTTCGCCGGCCGGTTGGACGGAAGTCGGAGCGTACGGTACTAGCGGTGAAGCGCTCGAGGCAAACAATACGGCTGCACAACGGGCTACAGTGTTCTGGAAGCGCGCAGCATCAGGCGCTGAGACTGATCCAACTGTTGCTCATACAGCCGGCGGCTCTATTGTTGCACAGGTGTACGCCTTCGCCAGTTGTCTAGTCGGCAGCGATCCGTTCAGTAACACGCGGCTGAGCGCTAATGCGGCATCGGCTACGGTTACGTTTGATTCAATCGTGCCTGCAGCTGCATCAGATCTAGCTGTTGCTACGGTACATTACGAGGACGACCCGACTACTGTATCGCAGCCTGCTGGTTGGAATTCGGCGGGCCCACCGGCTACTACGGCTCTAGGCAATGATTCGATGGTGGCTCTGCTGTTCCAGATCGTACCGAGTACTTCGAGCCTGACACCTAGTACTACTGTAAGTGGCGGCACGTTTGCAAACAGCGTGAACGTAGGCACTACTATGACCTTGCAAAAGGTCAGTACTGCTGTCGTCAAATCCAACTCAGTATTCCAAAAGCCGTTACGTGTCTGGCCAAGGAGGATTATAGCTTGAGCAGAATGTATGAAGTCCCGTTCAGCGGCTCTTTGACAAACGCTAACGGCGACTACGATATAGTGGCACTGAGACCAGCTGCCGACAAGCCGATTACCATTCGAGGCCTCCGCATAGGTCAGCTTGGTACAGCAGACTTCGGTGATGCTCAAGAGGAAGGTCTGAGTCTAGCTATCAGACGATTTACGGCTACTGTTACTAACGGTACTGGCGGCTCAACTGTGACGCCGGTGCCGTGTGACGATATTGATACGGCGGCGGGCTTCACGGCGCGCCAGTTCGATACTGGTGTAGCGACTACCAGCGGCACTAATGAGCTAAAGGAATACCTGCCGTGGAATGTGCGCAATGTACCGGCGGAGTATTGGTGGCCTGAGAAGGTCTACGCTCCTCGGTGTAGGTTGTCCGCCAACGCGCTGATCCTCAGGCTCGAGGCTGCAGTTGCTGACGACATCGGCACTGTTCAAGGGACTATGTGGGTCGAAGAGGATTAGATCTTGCCGTACACGCGCGTAATCCTGTTTCGCCGCGCTAGGCGCTGGTATGTACCATCCAAGGCAGTATCCGGTAAGACCGGCTCTGCTATCGGCGAAACAGGCGCGCATGGGCTAGACGCAGGCACCGGTGCTCGGTTAGGCACCGACGTTGGCCAGACTGGAACACACGGACAGGATGTAGGTACTGGCGCACGTGCCGGTACTGTCATCGGTAAAACAGGAACACATGGACAGGATGTTGGCGCGGGCGCCAGATCTGGTTCGGCTGTGGGTCAAGTCGGAGCCCACGGCCTTGATGCCGGTTCTGGCGCCCACGCGAGCACCGCTGTCGGTGCTGCCGGCTCGGTGGGACGCTGTGCTGGTAGTAAGTCGATTCCTGGCGGCTCTCTTGGTCATGCTGCTTCGAGTGGCCAAGATGCCGGCAGTGGTGCTCGTTCTGGAGCTGTAACCGGCCATACAGGTTCTAAAGGGCTGGATGCAACGTCCAGTGCGAGAAGCGCTGCAGTTCTTGGTCACACCGGTACCGAAGGTCAAACCTTAGGTGCTCAAGGTGGAGTCAAGTTTGCAGCTGGATCATCTGGCAGTAAAGGTGTTGTTGTTGGCGCCAGTGCTAGATCATCCGCTGTGGTTGGGCAAACAGGCAGCAAAGGCACAGATGCTGGTTTGGGAGCTCGATCGTCTTCAGCTATTGGAAAAGCCGGGGCTCAGGGTCAGTGTACAGGTACCAAGTTCGTCTCGCTTGGTACGGCTGGTCGAGGAGGCTCAAAAGGTCAGTCCCAAGGTAGTGCATCAACGAACCCGGTGCTGACTGGAACAGCTTCAGGTCATGCAGGTACTCATGGCTTCTGTTCAGGTTTTGGAGTGCGCACGGGCACCTCCTCAGGTCACAGCGCATTGCATGGCGCGAGCGCGACTGGCGGACCAATCACAGTCGCGCCTTCGCCAAACGGCATTGATTGTGAACCCGAGTGGGCATTGGCAAGAATTGTAGTTTGGAGTTAGAAGCATGGACAGGCTTGAAGGAAGCGTCCTGATTACCGGCGGCACAGGTTTCCTGGGTCGTGGTATTCTCCGACGAGCCGGACGTGAGAACTGGCCAGCGCAGTTCACTGTGGTTGGCCGTGACGAAGAAAAGATGGTGTGGTGTCAGCGTAAGTTTCCAGCGCACCGATACATATTGTGTGACGTGCTGGATACTGACCGACTAGCTGATCTGATGCTAGGCCATGATATCGTCATCCACGGTGCGGCATTGAAGTTCATCCCTGAAGGTGAACTGAATGCATACGAGGTTGTTCGCAACAACATCGACGGTGCTCGAAGCGTTATCACCGCCGCCAAGGATTCGATGACTAGCCACGTGGTGGGCATTAGCACCGACAAGGCCGTAGCTCCGGCTAACATCTACGGCATGTCGAAGGCAGTCATGGAACGACTATTCGCTGAGTCGTCAACTCCACTGACCAGGTTTACTACGTGTCGGTACGGCAACGTCGTCGGCTCGACTGGATCGGTAGTGCCTATGATGCGTAGGCAGATCGAGTCTGAACAGCCGGTCACGATTACCGATCCGCTGATGACTCGGTATTGGATGTCGGTGGGTGAAGCCGTGTCGACCGTTGTGGCTGCCGTCGGCGCTGCGGCGGGTTCGATTACGATCCCGACGCCTACGTCGTCGAACATGCATACACTTGCGCACGCTGTACAGTGTGCTGTTGATCCGCTGAGGCATGACCGAGACGGCTGTAGGTTCGACTGTCGGCGGTCTGGCGATGATTGTATCGGCGGTATCGAAATCATCGGTGTCCGTCCCGGTGAGAAGGATCACGAACAGTTGGTGTCGATGCACGAACTGGATCGCACCGAACTCGTTGACGGCTACTTGCGTGTGCTACCACCAGGACAGCACGTACCGGCCAACGCTCAAGGCGAATGGGACTACACGTCAGAACACGCCACACACGTAGGCCACCACCAGTTGTTCAGCATGATTCTCGACTCGATGACAGTGTAGGGCCATGGCTACAGGTAACTACTACAGTCCGTACAAAGCGGCGCACCACCCAGATATCCTGGAGAACATGCGCGCTGGACTGCCAAGCGCACCGAAGAACATACAGATCGATCTCGAAGCCTACTGCCCGCACTCCTGCGAGTTCTGTTCGTACCGCAACGTAGACTGGCAGTCGCATGGGATGGTATTTGAGGAACCTTCTAGACCGACTCCTGATACTAGCATTCCGTGGGAGATTGCGAAAGAACTCCCCTTCCAGATGTTGGAAGCTGGCATCCCTAGCATTGAGATTACGGGCGGAGGCGAATCGATGGTTTATCCATTCATTCGCCAGTTCCTCGACTTGCTCAGTGCATCAGGAATCGATGTCGCAATCGTTACCAACGGAGTTGCATTCAGGCAGTCGCTGCGAGAACATGTAGAACGTTTGAAGTGGATACGCTTCTCAGTCGATGCTGCTTCGTCTGAAGTGTACTCGGTAGTCCACCGAGTACCGGCGCCGGTGTACAATACGGTGCTCAAGCACATCTCTGAGACGGTGGATGAGTTCGGTATGGACTCCATCGTCGGCGTGTCGTTCGTTATAACGCCACACAACTATCAGGAGATTCGTCCTGCGGCTGAGCGGTTCAGAGACATGGGTGTGGATTCCATCAGGTACACATTCACATATGAACCGACGGGTACAGGACGACTCGAGTTGTGGCAGCGTGAAGACGTGCTGAACGATATCGTTCAGGTCAAGCGGGACTTCGAGTCACCGGCATTCAAGGTGTTTGGCGTAAATCGCATCCACGAATACAATGCGCCGAACGATGACTTCTCGTTCTGTGGGTACCAACATTTCGTATGGGCAATCGGGTTCAACGGTAAGGTGTACCCGTGTTGCATCATGAAGTACCACCCACAGTTCGAGATGGGTGACCTGTGTTCACAAACGCTGAAGGAGATTGTCAACTCGGAACAACACAAGTCTATGATCCGGCTGGACCCGATGACCTGCAAGTCGTGCTGGCTGCGTGACAAGAACAAGTTCATTGAGTCACTGATTGAGGCCCCGGCGCATGTGGATTTCGTCTAGGAACCAGATCACAGCCGTCAATGTGTCGGTTGTAGTTCCAGTCGGTCCGCACCCGGCTAATCAACGGTGGCTGGATCAGTGTTTAGACAGTATATCCGAACAGACGTGGCACAAACGAGGGGATGGCGGCTGCAACCTGGTGCTAGTTGATGATATGGCTGGATTGGATTCGCACAACGTGCCGACCAATCTGCCACACTTCATCTGGCGCTCCCCGTGGTATTTGGGGGTTGCGCATGCGTTCAATATCGGCGTTGCCGTTGCACCATCTGAACTCGTGTTTATGCTTGGATCGGACGATTGGCTCGAACCTGACTGCATTGAAGCCTGTGTTGATATGTACCGACACTGCAACAGTGACCCCTTTGGTTACTACTTCGTCGGTGTACGGTATTCTGATACGGGCGAGACCCAGGACCTGGCGTGCCACGCGGCTATGGTATCGAAAACTCTATGGAAACGCACTGGAGGGTTACCTATCCAGGCCTCGTCCGGTGCCTCCGACTCAGCTCTGCTTAGCATCCTTATCAAGCATTACCCTCGTGCTGGTCGTCCGTGGAAAGTGGCTTCTGGGAAGCCTCTCTACAACTACAGGCGTCACGGCGAGACAGATACGGCATCTAAGGGTCCATGGCAGACGGTCATCCTCGAGACGCGCAACCTAGTTACAGCCGAGTGGACTCCACGAAACGACGACGAGCCGTGAGCCACACTGCTATCGTGCTGTTGACATACGGTCGGCTGCCGTATGCTAAGCGCACACTCAAGACTGCTCTCGAACACTTGCACACTACAGGTGACCTCAGTGTGCATATTGCATCGGATGGTGATGATGACGAGTATCTGTCGGCTCTCATGTTCATTGCCAATGACTTTGACTTGGCTTTCGTCACCACCACGAACTCGGAACGCTCGGGCTACGGCGCTAATTACAATCTTGCGACACAGGTCGTACACGGTTTTGCGTCGCATGTGCTACCGCTCGAAGACGACTGGGAACTGACTCGTGACCTCGACCTCGACATCTTTATCCAAGCGCTTGATTCCCTTGATGCCGGGTGCATGCGGCTTGGGTACCTCGGGTATACTCAGCCCCTACGGGGAGAGCTTGCGGCAGCCGTTGGTCGCCATTGGTTACGACTCGACCCGTCATCAGCTGAACCTCACGTTTTCGCTGGGCATCCACGACTCGAGACAGTCGCCTGGGAACGTTCGGTTGGCCCTTGGCCTGAAGGCCTCGAACCTGGCCAGACTGAATTCGCTGTCGCTCACATCGCAGAGTCCCGCTACGGTGTGATTTGGCCGATTCAGGAGATCAAACCTTACGGCGACATGTTCGTTCACATCGGAGCAGAACGCGCATGGTAACCATTGTCATGACAACGTGGGACCCACTGGCTACAAGTAGTCACCCACGATTCGACTATGCACTGCTGTCGGCAGACAGTCTTCAGCAACATCTAGGCCAGGACCTGATGTCGCCCGTCGATCTTATACTCGCTGACGATGGGTCGGAAACCATTGATCCACTGATGCCGATAGTGCGGCTGTGGAACCGTGGTGAGTGTAGGATAGTCACTGGTGACCACGACGGCATCGGTGCATCACTCAACCGAGCGGTAGCGTCGCTGTCGAGATCCGAACCGTGGATCTATACGACCGACGACTGGTTGCTGACTGAGCCGCTAGGATTACGGTCGCCGCTACGCATACTGCAGGACTACGATTGTGTGCGACTCGGGCCGATACACCCCAACCTGTTCTGCACAACCAAGTTCGAGCAGGGCACTGGCTGGTGGCTAGAACTGCATGCTAACCTCGGCGGGTTCGTATTCGCTACCAGACCGTTCCTCGCCAACCCAAGCATGATCAACCGGGTCGGCCCGTTCGACGAGAGTCTGGACTCATACGAGGTAGAGAGGCGGTACTCGCTTCGGTTCGCCGCTGCGGGCTGTACCTGCGCAGCCATGAACCTCGCTGGGCCGTGGGAGCACATAGGCGAGTACGAGGTCGGCGACCAGGCGGTCGTGCGAACTTTTCAGAATAGAAAAGTTGGCGACTATGCCTAAGGTATGTATACTACCATTCTTCGCAGGCGAAGACGCCGGTGACGGAGGTATCAGGCGCGTCGTCGAAGCGCAGACTAAGTGGCTGCCAGAGTTCGGCTGGGAAGTTGTACGAGATCCAGCCGAGGCCGATCTGGTCGCCAGTCATGCCGGCAACCTCGAGAAGACACCGGCAACGACTCCGCTGGTGGCCCACTGTCACGGGCTGTACTGGACAACGTATGCGTGGCCCAAGTGGGCACTGCAGATGAACCGGCACGTCATCGACTCCATCAGGCGTGCTGATGTCGTCACTGCGCCCAGTGAGTGGGTCGCCAATGCAATCCGACGTGGCGCTCAGATCAATCCGACGGTGTTGTACCACGGCGTCAATCTGGATGAGTGGCCGTACAACCCACCGTCATCTAGAACCGACGATGTTACGCCGTACATTCTCTGGAATAAGTCTCGGCCAGATCCGATCTGCGATCCGACACCAGTGCTGGAGCTGGCTAACCGTGAACCTGGTTATTCATTCATCACGACATTCGTTCCTGATTTTGTTCGCATCCCTGACAACGTTACGGCCACAGGCACAGTCGGTTACAGCCGGGCAAAACTGTTCGTCCAGAACGCTGCGGTGTATCTGGCTACAACTCGCGAAACGTTCGGCATCGGTACGCTTGAAGCAATGGCAGCCGGTGTACCTGTACTGGGGTGGAACTGGGGAGGCCAACGTGAAATCATCACGCATGGCGTCCACGGCTACCTTGCCAAGGTGGACGATTACGCGGATCTGGAGCGCGGACTGCGTTGGTGCCTGAGCAACAGTGGCCGTGATGCGGCCGCCGCTGCGCGCGGGTTGGTTGAGGAACAATTCCAGTGGTGTCATGCAATCAAGCGATACGCTGATCTGTATGACAGTGTAATGGAGTCGTTTGAGCAACGGCGCAAGTCACCCAAGGTCAGTGTGATCATACCGGCATACAACATGGCCAGTATGGTCAAGGACGCTATACGATCGGTCGGCCCATCCGACGACGTAGAGATAGTCGTAGTCGACGACGCGAGCACGGATGACACGCGGAGCGTGCTCAACGAGGAAGCTGCACTCGATACTCGCATTCGCATCATTCGCAATGAGAAGAACATGTACCTGGCGGAGGCTCTCAATGTGGGGATCAGCGCTGCGCGTGGGAATTATATCATTCCTCTCGACGCTGATAACATGCTCGGTTCCGGTGCTGTACGCCTACTGGCGCGCGCACTTGACGAGGACCGAGACTTCGATATCGCGTACGGCGCGATGGAAGTCATCGAACCGGATGGGCACACTTGGGTAAGCACATGGCCACCGCAAGAGTTCGACTACCGGCGTCAGATGAAACACCAGAACCAGGTGACCAGCACGTCGATGTACCGGAAGCGTGTATGGGAGCGTGTCGGCGGATACCGCCGCCGCTGTCGTACAGCGGAGGATGCCGACTTCTGGTGTCGCTCTATGTCTTTCGGGGCGAATGCCCGAAAGGTAACTGACGCAGTTATACTGCGCTACCGTAATCGAGAAGACTCAATGTCACACACTGTCGAAGACTGGGCGTGGCATGAGTGGTACCCATGGGGCAAGCTCACTGAGCTCACGCCTTGGATTGCGCCGATCCCACATGAACAACCAGTCACAATCCCACCCTACGAGAACCCCATCGTCTCAGTCGTCATCCCAGTCGGACCAGGCCACGACCGACACGTCCTCGACGCGCTTGACTCACTATACGCGCAAACGTATCGGTGGTGGGAGGCTATCGTCGTCAATGACAGCGGTGTGCCTATTCGTGGCATTCCTCCTTGGGCTCTTGTTGTCAACACAAGTGATGACGGTGGCGGCAGTGGGGCTGGTGCTGCTCGTAATGCTGGTATGGGATTCGTACGCGGTAACTACTTTGTCTTCCTCGACGCCGATGACTACCTCCAGCCCAGGGCGCTTGAGGCCATGGTCACACGCATCTGCGAGGTTGGTGGGTTTGTCTTTACCGATTGGTACCGACAAGAAACCGGCGAAGCGTACCAGGCACCGGAGTGGGGCACCTGCAGGGACGTACTTGACAAACTACCGTGGTCAGTCGTCTGCATGTATCCTATTGAAGCCTGGAAGAAAACGGGTGGTTTTGACGAGGAACTACCGGCTTGGGAAGACTGGGACTTTGCAATCAGGATCGTTCGAGCTGGATATTGTGGTACTCGGATTCCCGCTCCTTTGTTTCACTACCGTATGGGGACCGGCAACCGACGCGAAGCAGGAGTCTCCAACAGTGACGAACTCCGAGAACGCATCCTCAGCCGATGGAAATCCTTCATAACAGGAGAAGAAGAAATGCCTTGTGGCTGCAGTGGCGGTGGTGGTCAACCATCATTGCCAGCGCTCGACCTGAGCAGTGGACAACCTACATTCGCTATGCCACAAGGCGTGCCCCAAGCCGACATGGTTCAACTGGAATACCTGGAGGAAGTTCCAGCGCCGCTAACATTCACCGGCAAGGCGACTGGCACACGATACCGATTCGGATCTGATGACG
>AR_comb_assmDRAFT_10585102_pt1 | contig 10460 bp, 7 predicted proteins | sample ArasoioldDNA_FD_10543 | JGI IMG/M metagenome (IMG submission 10543) | reverse complement strand
TTCGCCTTACCGGCGATCTTGGTTCCATTTCCTTACGCGGCTGAGGACCATCAAACCCGAAACGCAGAGATCTTTGCGAACGCTGAAGCCGGCATCATCGTGAAGGAATCAGATCTCGCGGGCGACCTGCTTGCGCGAAAGATCCAGGAATTCATCTCCGATCCAGACAGATTGGCACGGATGTCAGAAAATTCCGCGCGTTTAGCACCGAAAAACGCAGCTGCCCTCGTTGTGGAAACGATGGAAAGGTATACGCAACCTCATCATGACGCTCGCCTCTGAAATGGATCTAAAAAAATTCCTAACCCGCGAGCACCATCGGATTCATCTGGTGGGTGTGGCAGGAAGCGGAATGAGCGGTATCGCCGCTCTTTTGCTCGAGCTTGGACATGATGTTACTGGCTCTGACAAGGTCGGCTCGCTCGAAACAGATCGCTTACAACGACTCGGGCTTCGTTTCCACGTGCAGCATAAAGCAGAAGATGCGGATGACGCCGAAGTGATAATTTTTTCGTCGGCCATCAAGGAAGACAATCCAATTTTAGTTCGAGCTCGCACCCTTGGTCGACAACTTCTCCGGCGAGCCGAAGCACTCGCTGCGATCATGGCAGGCAAACGCGGAATCGTTATTGCCGGCATGCATGGGAAGACGACGACGTCGGCCATGTCTGCGCATGTGTTGCGTGAAGGGGGACTTCACCCCTCTCACTATGTCGGAGCGGAAATTCCATTGCTCGGTTCAAACGCCCATTGGGATGGGCGTGGTGAATATTTTGTCGCGGAAGGTGACGAGAGTGATGGGACGCTGCGTTTCTTCAAACCGGAGCACAGCCTCATTTTGAACATCGAGGAAGAGCATCTCGATTTTTATGCCGATCTCGCTGCAATCGAGAATGTGTTTACTCAACTGCTGAATCAGACTTCAGGCGCGTTTTTTTACTGTGCAGATGATCCGCATGCGCAAAGACTTTGCAGCGCACGTCCGGGGGGCATTTCCTTTGGGTTTGCTGAGAAAGCGGATTATCGCGGGACGGATATCGACCTGCGAGATTTCGCATCCTCTTTCTCCGTCTTTCGTCGCGGTGAAAAACTAGGCGAAGCGCGTTTGAACGTTCCCGGCCACCATAATGTGAGTAACTCGCTTGGGGTGGTCGCGCTCGCGACGGAGTTGGGCATCCCATTTCCCAAAATCGTAGAATCGCTCCGTCGTTTCGAGCACGCCCGACGACGTTTCGAGATTAAGTACCAAAGCGAACGATTTCTTCTCGTGGACGATTATGCGCATCATCCCACCGAGATTCGCGCAACTCTAAGAACTGCGAAATCAACCGGACGCAATCGCGTTCTGACGATGTTTCAGCCGCATCGCTATTCGCGGACCCAAGCGTTGCGGCGCGAGTTCGGAGTGGCGTTTGATCATGCGGACCACGTAGTCATCACAGATGTCTATCCAGCAAGCGAGAAGCCACTTCCGAACATCAGCGGTCAAACGATTGTCGACGAAATAATCGCTCATGGTCACAGCGGTGTTTCTTATCAACCCCGGCTCGACCGATTACATTGGGACGTAGGGAATATGCTCGCTTCGGGCGACCTGATCCTGAGTCTCGGGGCGGGGAATATCCATGAACAGTTGTCGATTCTGGCAGCGGATCTGGTTATCGCGGAAAGGCTAAAGGAAATTGTAGGTGAAGAAGGGGAGGTTCTTCTTTATGAACCACTCGCAAAGCACACGACTCTCCGAGTGGGCGGCCCGGCTCAATTTTGGGTTGAACCCCGCAATGAAGCAGCATTCGCCAATTTGATTCGCTTTTGTCGGCGCGAGAACCTTCCCCTTTTCGTCATCGGGCGCGGATCGAATTTGCTTGTTCGCGATGGAGGAATTCGCGGCGTCGTGGTTCACCCGTGCGGCGGTGAATTCGACAAGGTGGAGGTTGCTGGCAACGAAATTACGGCGGGGGTCGGCGCGAAGCTCAAGCAAGTTGCATATGCTGGCAAAGCTGCGGGTCTTGGCGGGCTCGAATGGATGGAAGGAATTCCAGGGGCGGTTGGAGGGGGCCTGCGGATGAATGCCGGAGCGATGGGCGGGCAAACTTTTGAGAACGTAGTGCGGATTCGCTATTTGGATGCGGAAGGAAACGCGACCACAAAAACGCCAGCCGAGCTCGAGATCAATTATCGACACGTCCCCTCGTTGGAGAACAATTTTGCCGTCTCCGCAGTCTTCAGCGGAACGCCCTCCACAACAGAAGAGATCACCAAGCGCTTGAACGAATCGCAAGAAAAACGGAGGACTACTCAGCCCATAGCGAAGAGCGCAGGTTGCATATTCAAGAATCCAAAGAGCATTCCCGCCGGAAAATTGGTCGATGAACTGGGATTGAAGAATACCTCTGTTGGCAGCGCCCGGGTCTCTGAGGTGCACGGGAACTTTATTATTAATGAAGGCGGCGCGACGGCGACTGATGTGCTCGAGCTGATTGATCGAATCAAACAAGTTGCGCGCACCAAACGTGGGATCGAGTTGGAGACCGAAGTTCAAATCGTGGGGGAAGACGCGTGAAGAAAATTTCCGGACAACGCATTGCGGTGTTGATGGGCGGACCGGGCTCAGAACGTGACGTTTCTTTTGCGACCGGCAAAGGCGTAGCCAACGCATTGCGCTCGTTAGGCGCAGAGATCACTGAAATTGACGTCAAAGGACCGGACTTTGAATTACCCAAAGGCACTGATCTCGCCTTCATCGCCTTGCATGGAACCTTCGGTGAAGACGGTCAGGTGCAACGGATCTTGGAAGCACGGGGAATCGCCTACACCGGTGAAGGTGCTGCTGAGAGCGAATTGGCCTTCGATAAGATTCGTTCGAAAGAGGCCTTTCGTCAGCACAATGTGACCACGCCTTATTGGCAGACAATCAATGTTGGGCAACGACCCACGATTCCGATTCCGTTTGTCATTAAAACGCCACGACAAGGTTCGACGGTTGGAATCCACATCATCAGGAACGCGAAGGAAATTGATGCTGCCATCTCCGATGCGCGGAAATACGGGGCCGAGCTCTTGATTGAGAAATTTATTCCGGGTCGCGAGCTGACCGTCGGTATTCTTGGCGATCAGGCTTTGCCGATTTTGGAGATTATTGCGAAAGGCGGCTTTTACGATTTTAAGAACAAGTATCCATTTCTGAATCCAAAGGCGGGTGGGGGTGCCGAACACGTTTGTCCCGCAAAGATCTCGGAGGAGCAAACAACCGCGATACAAGATTTGGCCCTGCGTGCCCATCGCTCACTGGGCCTGCGAGTTTATTCGCGAGTGGACGTCATGTTACCCGAAACGGGCGCGGCGAGCGTTTTGGAAGTGAACACCATTCCCGGAATGACTGAGGCGAGTTTACTGCCTGAGGCTGCTGGAGTTGCCGGAATCGGATACCCGCAATTGTGCGCCAGGATTATTGAGCTTTCGCGACGGAGAAACGGATGAGGTCAATTAAGGCAAGGAAACAACCTTTGCGCGCCCGCAACCAACGGGTTTCGAGTTCACGGCAGCGTCGCCAGCAACATCTTCTCGACGTGAAGGTCCGATCGCATAAGGCCACTCAGTATCGCAATCGCCGCATCATGGTGGTCTTGTCAAAAGTTCTCCTCTGTGCAGGTATCTGCGTTGGCCTTTATTTTGGCGGGCATTTAGCGGCCCGGCGGCTGTTCTTCGAGAACCCCGAATATCGATTGAGCCAAATCGAAATAGAGACTGATGGAACATTGCAACGCGATCAAATCTTGAAGGCCACAGGTCTGCGAGAAGGCGAGAATATTTTCAGTGTAAATCTTGCCCATGTTCAGGAATGCCTGCAGCAACTTCCGCAAGTCGATGAAGCCCAGGTTGTGCGGAAGATGCCAGGAGAAATCGATATCCGGATCGTCGAGCGAAAACCCGTTGCTTGGATTACGTCGGAAAAACAGATCTCAGATCCGTTCGCTTCCGACGTTGCTTTTCTGGTAGACGCTCGCGGAGTTCTGATGAGGGAAAAGAAATTGTTGCCTGAATATCTTGGTCTTCCGCTGATCACAGGTTGCACTAGCGAGTCACTCGAGGCGGGGAAAGTCGTCGAGTCTTTTGAAGCCAAGGCAGCGCTCGAGCTTCTGCGTCTGAGTACGCGTAGCTTCATGCAAACGCGCTTTCAGATTCGCGAGATAGATCTCTCGAAGGGCTACTGCCTTCTCGTTTCGGACAAAAACCACACTCGGGTCACTTTTGGGTTCAATAATCTCGACGCGCAGTTGCAACGCCTTGAGCAGTTCCTTGTTTATTCGGACGACTCACGACGGGAACTTGAGACCGTGAATCTGCTCGTCCAGCGAAACACGCCTGTAACTTTTGCAAAATTACCCTCGGAAATAATCAACGACACCATCGACCCGGAGGAAGAGCCAAGGATTCTTAAGGCTATCCCGGTGCAGCCTTCTAAAGGTGAATCAGCGCCGGTCGCCGTTAAGACGCATCTGGGTATGGCGTCACCACCAGTCCGCAAAGCGGTTCCCGCCCGGAAAAACAGAAAGGATTAAGCGAAATGGCAAGCAGCGATCTCATGGTTGGACTCGAAATTGGCACATCCAAGATTTGTGTTGTCGTGGGCGAAGGTCGCCCGGACGGCACAGTGAAAATTCTGGGAGTAGGCCAGGCGCCGTCGCGTGGCGTTCGCAAGGGCGAAATCGTCGATTTTGAAACGGCGATGAAATGTGTCCATGAGGCTGTGGTCGACGCCGAGACAAAAAGCGATGTGATGATCCGCAGCGTTTACGTCGGTGTTGCCGGTGCACATATCCAAAGTTTCAACAATCGTGGCTCCGTGATCCTGCCTGAAGATCGTGATGAGATAGATGAGCAGGACATTGAGGATGTGAAGATCAATGCGCGCGAAGTGAGTATTCCGGCGCCCAATGCGTTTCTTCATTCCATCATCCAACATTATCATGTCGATGGGCAGGATGGCGTTCTAAACCCTGTCGGTATGCTGGGTCATCAGCTCGAAGCGGACTTTCATATCATTCACGGTGTGCGGACACGGATTCAGAACACGATCCGATGCATCAAAGAATTGCCGCTAGAAGTTGAGGACGTTGTTTTTACCGCGCTCGCTTCTGCCCAGATTGTCCTGACCCAGAACCAAAAGAATCTAGGCGCACTGGTGATCGACATGGGAGGAGGAACGACGGACTACATTTTGTATGTGGATGGTGCCGTCAAGCAAAGCGGTGTCCTCGGTGTTGGTGGCGATCACATTACCAATGATATCTCGATGGGGCTTCGGATTCCCATGACCCGAGCGGAGAAACTGAAGATTGAAGAGGGCTGCGTGACTCTCGGCAATTGCTTGCCCGGCGATACGATCTTGCTCAAGGATGATTCGGGATTCGCCGGAAAAGAGATCGAACGAGAAACCCTGAACACCATCATAAACCTGCGCCTGCGTGAAACATTCGAACTCCTAAAGCGGCGCTTGGAGGAAGAGCCATACATCAACTACATCGGGGAGGGCATTTTTATCACCGGTGGTTGCAGCCATCTGAAAGGCATCGATCACTTGGCGGAGGAGATTTTCGAACTGCCGGCGCGGGTCGCTCATGCCCAAACGATGTCGGGACTGACATCAGCTTTCGAAAATCCGCAGTTCTCGGCTGGGATCGGATTGATCAAATACGCGCAGGCAGTGCAGATCGATCGCCGCCCCCGCCATGGTCTTGGACGCTTGTTCGGAAGAATTTTCAACGGGATGCGCTCATGATTCGCAATGAAGTTAGGCATCGGAACGACGAAGAGGAGATGAGCCGCTCGCATGTCATCCTGAGGCTGGCGAAGCGCGCCGAAGGACCTCTCAGTCGTAGAAAAGTCCTACCGCGAATCGCTGGCGCGTCGCGCGAACCAATCGGGTTGAATGTCACGGATTGTACCCAGGGTAATCTTATAACGATTGTGAGGTCCTTCGCCGTCTGCGCGGCTCAGGATGACAGGCATTGAAAAACGAACCTTAGATCGGCACCTATGATCCAATTAAACCGCAACTATAACCCACCGGAAAAAACTGAAGAGGAAGTTTCTATTCGGGTCGTCGGTATCGGCGGCGCCGGACTGAACGTCCTCGACCGGATCGTCCTCGATGGCCTGAACAAGGCCACCATCGTCGCGATTAACACCGATGTGCAATCTCTCTCCACTTCCGTGGCTGCGCACAAAGTCCAGCTCGGACGAACTGTTACCCGCGGACTCGGCGCCGGTGGTGATCCCGAGCTCGGTGCTCAGGCGGCGGATGAATCTGCGGACGAAATCCGACGGGTGCTGACGGACAGCAAAATGATTTTTATTTGCACAGGTCTCGGTGGCGGGACCGGTTCCGGAGCTGCACCGGAGGTCGCTCAGATCGCGCGTGATGCCGGATTGCCTGTAGTGGTCTTTGCCACGCTCCCGTTTGCGTTCGAAGGAAAACGTCGCATGATGCAAGCGCAAGAAGCTCTTGTTAGGTTGCGTGAAAACGCGGATGCGGTCATCTGTTTTGAAAACGATCGAATGGGTGACATGGTGGCGCCGAAAGCTGGAATTCAACAGGCATTCGCACTGGCAGACGCCACCGTCAGCCAAAGTCTGCGCTCAATCGCTAACTTGATTCAGCGTCCCGGTCTGATTCAGATCGGCCTCGATGATCTGCTTGCTGCCCTGCGCGGACCGAGCGGTCGTTGTCTCTTTGGTTTCGGAGAATCGGATTCAGATAATCGTGCGCATGAAGCGCTGACGCGAGCGCTGAAAAATCCACTGATGGATCGTGGTCGTACACTTGCAAATGCATCTCATGTCCTGGTCCACGTCGCTGGGGGGCCAGCAATGACACTGTCGGAGGTCGAGATTTTGATGCAGGAACTCGGCCGGCACATCAATGATGAGACCCAGATTCTTTTTGGAACGTCAGTCGATGCGCGAATGGGCAATCGGTTAAGCGTCACGTTGATCAGCTCGTTGATGGCCGACGAAGATGCGCCGCCAGCCCCGCCCGCAAGACCTGCAAAACGCTCGAAACCAGAACCGGTCGCGAAGCGCGAACCCGTCGCACCTCCCCCGGCGGTGTCTATTCCGGAACCGGAGCCGATTGATGAGACTCCAATCATTGTGGAAGAGCCGCGCGTATCTGCCGAGCGCTCGATTCCGGAAGAGGAGCCAGTCGTCGAGATCGATATCCTGCCGACTCCAACTCCAACATCCGCCCCAGAAGAGCCGGTAACTAAAGAAGTGACCACGCAACCGCGGGTCATTTTCCCAAAGAAAAGACCGGTCGTCGTCCCTAAGGAATCAAAACCGATCGAAGAGAAAAAGGTGCACGCTAAACAGGAGGTGCTCCAATTCGAGCCGATCACCCGGGGCCGCTTTGAGAAAAGCGAACCGACCATCGTGGAGGGTCAGGATCTCGATGTTCCTACCTTCCTCCGCAAAAACATTCGAGTGAAGTAATAGGCTAAAGGCACTCCTGCTCTTGATCATGATCCTGCTGGTGATCTCGTGATCTAGCAGGGCTACAGGAGGGCGTTTGCGCCTTTGAATGAATCGAGTCTTTGAATACTGAAACGGCTCGTTTGTTATTCGCAATCGCTGGTTCGCTAAATCAATAACAGGATCATGAGCAGGATCAGGATCATGAGCATGAGTTGCAACTAGCGCTCCGCTTCCCGTTATTTCTTCATCAGATCTAACACCGCTACTGTCGTAGCAATAACACCGGTGCGAATGGTCGGTTCGGGTATGGGAGCGAACTTGCTTGAATGCAAACTGGGTAATGGAACGCCAGTTTTGTTGCTCTCCGCCATTTTCGTTGGATCGACCGCGCCGACATGAACATAGACAGCAGGAATCGAATGATCCGAAAGACTGTATTCGGAAAAATCGTCGCCACCCATGACGGGATCGGTCGCCTCGACGTTCTCGGCGCCTAACGTTTTTTTCCAAGCAGCAACAAGGCGTTTAGTCAGCTCGGGATTGTTATATGTAGCGGGGGTGAAGTCATCCCTCAGCACCTCCACGATCGGCATGTTGTCAGACTGAATCCCGGCGGCGACTGCAATTCCTTTGGTGATCCTTTCGATTGCGGCCAGGGTCCGTTCTCGCACCTCCGCTTTATAGGTGCGGACGGTCATCTGCATCTTTACGTCATTCGGAATAATGTTGTGCTTGGTTCCGCCATGAATCGATCCAATGGTGATCACGATCGGATCGATCGGATCGTTTTCACGACTGGCGATGGTTTGCAAGGCCATCACGATCTCCGATGAAATTACGATCGGGTCCTTCGTCTTGTGCGGATAAGCTCCATGTCCGCCCACTCCGCGTACCGTGATGTTCACCGAATCGACGTTTGCGGAGGAGTAACCTTCGGTCACACCGATTTTCCCGATTTCCAATTGCGCGCGATCGTGAAATGCGATTGCGAAATCTGGTTTCCCGAATCGGGTGTAAAGGCCATCGCTCAGGAGTGCGCGGGCACCACCGCCTGTTTCTTCTGCCGGTTGACCGACAAAAACGATGGTGCCGCTCCATTGATCCTTCAATTTGTTGAGTGAACGGGCCGCACCGATGAGTGTCGACATGTGGATGTCGTGTCCGCACGCATGCATGACCGAAACGTCGCGGCCATTTGCATCCTTGGTTACAACCGTGCTGGCGTAAGGAACTCCCGTTTCCTCTTTGACAGGTAAGGCATCCAGGTCGGTGCGGACTAGCACCGTCGGGCCAGAACCGTTCTTCATTATCCCAACTACCCCATAACACTTCAGCTCGGGCTCAGGATACTTGCCGACCTTTTCCGTCACTTCGCAGCCAGCGGCCTTTAATTCCTTAGCAACGATCCCGGCAGTTCGTTCTTCGCGAGTCGAAAGTTCGGGGTGAGTATGAAGATCTTTGTAAATTGTCACGAGCGACTGCAGTTCGGCGTCCGCGAGCGCTTGTGGGGTCTTTTGAGCGGAAAGGGGACTGGCAGCGAGCGCGATTAAGAGCAATAGAAAACGGATCTTCATCTCGCATCTATATCAGAGAGGGATGAAAAAGCACGGATGTTCGGTGTCCAGTTTGAAGGCGTCCTGAACATTTAGGAATCATGGCGAAGTAAGGAGTTTTACTTACTGCATCGAAAAGCGGCGCGGCAGCGCCGCACTCCAAAACGCAAGCGAAAACAGGCGCGAAATAACTATTACCGACGGAATAACCGTCACTTGATTCTCTTTCGTTCCGCCCCGTAGTTTTCGATCCATGGCTTTCGAAGATAACAAATTGCTCTTCGGTTCTGATCCGACCGAGCGGATTGTTGCGATCGAGCTCGGCGAAACCGGGACCATTAAGGTTTACCGCCGCGAAAAGGATGGTTCCACCGTGACCGATATTGAGCCGTTCCATCCCTTTGTCTGGTGCGACTCCGATGTAACCGATCTCAATATCGACGCTGAAAAGCTCGAAGGTGATTTGCGGTATGGCTGGCGCGTTAGCGTAAATAGCTGGAAGGAATTGATTGCTCTGCGCAATGGATTGAAGAATTCCGGTCGCAGCTTCTTCGCGCTGAGTGATCCGGTGCAACATTATCTGACTGCTACGGGGCGCACTCTGTTTAAAGGGTTAGCATTTGAAGAACTACGTCGTCTTCAACTTGAGGTTCTTTCTTACGTCGACGTGACTGGTGGCTCTGGCGGGGCTGATAGCGGTTCTGGCGATCATCTGATGAGCGTAGCGCTCGCCGATAATACAGGTTGGGAAGAATTGATCGTGGTCGATCCGGCGAATGTCGAGGAATCGGAACGCGCCGCATTAAAGCGTCTGACTGCGGTCATCAAGGAACGCAATCCGGACGTGATTGAAGGTCATAACTTGTTTCGCTTTGATTTGCCCTATCTCGTGGCGCGGGCCCGCAAGGCGAAAGTGAAATTGGATTGGGGCCGAAGTGGTGGGTTCCTCCGTTCTCGTCCATCCCGCCTCCAAATCGCGGAGAAAACGATCGATTATCCAAAGTTCACGATTGATGGTCGGCACTTCGTTGACACGTTCCTGCTCGCGCATTTTTACGATGTTGGAATGCGGAGTCTTTCCGGGTTTGAACGGCTCGACGTTGCACAACATTTCGGAGTTTGCGATGACGCAGACATTTCATCTCTCGGAAGCAAAGAACTTCAACGAGCCTATCTCGATGGTTCCGATCGATTTCGGAAACGTTCTCTTTGTGCTGTGCGCGAAACACGCGCCGTCGCAGATCTCCTCAGCCCGAGCTACTTCATTCAAGCGCAAATTTTCCCTTATAACTACCAGGATGTGATCGTGCGCGGAAACGCCACCCGGATTAACGCATTGTTCCTGCGCGAATACTTTCGCCAACGTTATTCCATTCCTGAAATGCCGATGGTGCGTGGGTTCGAAGGCGGTTACACGGCGGTTTTTTTCAC
>AR_comb_assmDRAFT_10491713_pt1 | contig 10460 bp, 7 predicted proteins | sample ArasoioldDNA_FD_10543 | JGI IMG/M metagenome (IMG submission 10543) | reverse complement strand
GCGCTCCGGCGCTCGAAGACTCGCTATCCTCGCGCGGGCCGCAGGCGCTGCCTCATCAACTTTCAGGCTCTCCGGCTTTCAAGCTTTCGAGCTTTCCAGCTTGCACCCCGTGCCTTAGACTGCGACGATGCATCTGCCGTTCGGCCGGGTGTGTCTGCTGACGCTCCTGGCCGGCGGCCCGGCGTTCGCGCAACAGACTCCGCCGGCGGCCCAGACGACCCAGACCCAGCCGACACCACAGACCCAGCAGCCGGCCCAGAACCAGCCGACCTTCCGCACCGCAGTCGATGTTGTCGCCGTCGACGTGAGCGTGATCGATCGTGACGGACGACCGGTCGACAACGTGCGGCCCGACGAGTTCGCGCTCAAAGTCGACGGCCGGCTGCGCCAGGTTCGATCGGCGGAGTTCGTGTCGCTGCGACGGCTGGACACCGCCGAGGCGCCGCCGGCGTCGTTCAGCTCGAACGAGGGCCACGTCCCCGGCCGCCTGATCATGATCGTCGTCGACCAGGCCAACATCCGCAAAGGCGGCGGCAAAGAAGTCTTCCGCGCGGCGTCGCGGTTCATCGACGCGCTCAATCGATCGGACCGCGTGGCGCTCGAGATCATCCCCGGCACCGGTCCCATCACCGACTTCACGGCGAATCACGCCTTCGTCAAAGCGATGATCGAACGCGCGGTCGGACAGGCGGTCGAAGCTACTGACAGCGGCCGCGTCGGCGTCGCCGAAGCGATTGCCGCCATCGAACGCGGTGACGAGGAAGCGTGGACGAGCATCCTGGAACGTGAGTGCGTCAACGAGACCGAGGCGATCACGGTCGCCCAATGCCGTCAGAGGCTCGACAGCGAAGTGCGCACCGTGTACACGAATGCCCGCAACACGACGGCCGCCGCGCTGGTCGCCCTGCGCGGCATCATCGATCGACTGGCGTGGACGTCGGAGCCGAAGTCATTGGTCCTGATTTCCGAAGGCCTGATCGTCGATCGGAACTTCACGACGCTGGCGTGGGTCGGGCCGCAAACCGCGGCGGCGCACGTGAGTCTCTACGGCATCCGGATGAGCGCGCCGCTGTACGACGTTCAGATCGGCCGGACGTCGCCGACCCGCGAAGCCGACCAGATGCTGCTGGCCGAAGGCATGGAGCAGTTCATCGGCCTCGGACGAGGGACGGTCTACTCCGTCGCCGTCAATGCGGACGCCGCCTTCAAACGGCTCGCGCTCGAATTGTCCGGCTATTACCTCGTGACGTTTGAGCCCGAACCCGGCGACCGTGACGGCAAGGTCCACGACATCTCGGTCAACGTCTCGCGTCCTGGCATCACCGTCCGGGCGCGACGGCAGTTCTCGGCCGAAGCCGCCGGCTCGAGCAAGCCGGTCGACGATCTCCTGACCGATACGATGCGCTCGGCGCTGCCGGCCGCCGATTTCGACCTCAAGGTCACGACCTTCTCGTATCGCGACGATGCAACCGGTCGGGTGAAACTGATCATCGGCGCGGAGATCGACCGATCGTTCAATCCCGCCGGGCCCCTGGCGGTCGCGTACACCGTTCGCACCGGGTCGGGCGCGACCGCCGCCGCCGACGTCGAGAAATCGCTCGTGCCCTCCGCCGGTCAGGAGGGACGGCCGCAGCACTACATGACGGCTGTGGTGCTCGAGCCTGGACCATACTCGATCAAGGTTGCCGTCGTCGATGACAAGGGACATCGCGCGAGCGTCTCGCGATCGTTCGAGGCGAGGCTGACGTCGGTTGGCCAGATCCGGATGGGCGAGCTGATGCTCGCGCGCCCGGGCGCGACCATGAGCCCGGTGATCGACACGCGTGTCGACGGCGGCGCCGTTGTCGCCTACACCGAGCTCTACTCGCAGGCGGAACCGCAGCTCGCTCGCGCATCGATGGCGCTGGAGATCGCGGAGAGCGAAGACGGGCCCGCCATCCACACCGTGCCGATGAAGATCAGCGGCGCGGCCGGCAAGCGGGTCGCGCAGGCGTCCGTGGCGCTCGACACCTTCAAGCCAGGTGCGTATGTCGCGCGCGCGATTCTCGCGAGCGACGGAAAACCAATCGGCCGCGTCACACGTCCGCTGACGATCGTTCGGTCGGCCGCCGCCGAGGCGTCGACGCCGGCAGCCGTCGTGAGCGCCGCCGCGCCGGCAGCCGCGGTTTCCGAGCCTGCGGCGGCCGTGACGCCCATCGCGTTCGACTCGAGCATTGAAACATTCGATCGCCGGGCGGTGCTGACGCGCCCGGTCCTCGGCTTCTTCATCGATCGCATGACGGTCGTCGGTTTGCCGCCGGTGCCCGAGTCACTCCTTCCGGCGATCGGCTTCGCGCGAATGGGTCAGTTCACGGAAGTCCTCCGGGTTGTGGACGCGGCGCAGAGCGATCACGCGGTCGCGAGTTTTCTCGCGGGCGTCGCGGAGTTCGCGCGCGGCGATCTGAACCGCGCGGCGACCGAGTTCGCGCAAGCGCTGAAGACTGTTCCCGGATTCTTGCCGGCCGCTTTCTATCTCGGCGCCTGCTACGCGGCGAGCGGGGACGATCGCCAGGCGGCCCTGGTGTGGCGGACGACGCTGGTGACCGATCCGAGCGCCCCGTGGATCTACACCGTTCTAGCCGATGCGCTGCTGCGTTCGAACGAGCTCGCGCAGGCGCTCACGCTGCTGCAGGAGAGCGTGAAGCTGTGGCCGGACCACGGAGACGTGCAGGTCCGATGGGCGGCGGCACTCTCGAGGACCGGCCAGCCCGACGAGGCGATCAAAGTACTGGACGGCTATCTGTCAAAACACCCGGACGATACCGACCGTCTGCTGGTCGCGATGCGCTTGCTCTACGACGCGAGGATTCTCAGCCGGCCGCTCGTCAGCGCTGAGGAAGACCGGGCACGGTTCCTTCGATACTTCAGCGCATACGAGAAGTTAAATGGGTCGAAGCTGACGGTGGCTGCAGAGTGGAGGAAGTATTTCGAGAAGTAACCTTCCCAATTCACTTCCTCGCCTGTCGCCCAATCGGCACCTTCACGTCGATCGGCGCGCCGGTCTTCACCGAGAGCTCGGCGCCGCTCGCGAGACCGATCTCCTTACCGGGCGTCATGAGCACGACTGCTGTGCCCGCGCCGCCGCCTGCCGCCGCCCCGATGGCCGCGCCCTTCCCGCCGCCGATGATCCCCCCGACGATGGCTCCGCCGGCGGCGGGGATACCGATGGTTTTCGCGTCGTTCTTCTTCGTGGACGGCGCCACCATCGCATAGTGGGCGCCGAGCGGATAGCTCTCGCCGTACGAAGATACGCTACGGAAGTCCAGCGCGAGGCTGGCGCGGCCCTTGACTTTGCCGGAGGCCTCGGCCGCGGCCACCTCACCGCGAACCGGGCTGCCCGCCGGCAACACCTGCACGCCATCAACGGTCACCGGAATGGCGAGCGTCGCGCTGATGGCGTCTCCGGCCCGGTTCGTCGCGGAGTTCACGGCGTCGCCGAGACGCAGTGACACTCTGGTCCCCGCCGGGATCGTGTACTCGCGGAACTTTGCCATGGGCGGCAGGGTGGCGGGCCGCACATTCGGACCGACCACCTGAATATCGGCGATGTCCTGCCGCGGCACCGAGCGGGTCGTCCGGCCTGCGCTGATCTTGACTGCTTGCGCGTCGCGAGCCGACAGCTTGCCTTCCATCACGCCCCCGTCCTGGCGCGTCAGTTGAACCTCCGATCCCACCGGGACCTTCTCAAGGTCCGTCGCGCGGGAACAGCCGGCTCCAGCCAGCATCAACGCGAGTGCAATTCCGTGCAGCGGCTTCGCCATACCTATGCCCCCAAAAATGCCGGGTCCCGTGGACAAGACTGTTAGGACCGGCCGTTCCGGGTAAGGTGCAAGGGGGCTGCCAGCGGGGTACCTAATATCAATTGGGTCCGTCAAATCAGAAGCAATTTCGGGGCTTTTCCCTTTTGCACGCCGGCATGTCTAATGAGGTGTATGACCCCTACAGCCAATCGCCCTTCCCGCCGGCCTGCGGCGCTCGTCCTGGTGGCCGGTCTGCTCGCTCTGGCAATCGGCTCGGTCTCGGCGCAGCGGGACAATGCGGTTCCTGCGAAGCCTGACGCGAAGACGATCACGCATGTGCTGAACCGCATCGGGTTCGGCGCGCGCCCGGGGGACGTCGAGCGCGTGCAGGAGATGGGTCTCTCCGCGTACATCGACCAGCAGCTGCATCCGGACCGGATCGCCGATCCCGCGATGGATGCGCGGCTCACCGAATTCGAAACGCTGTCGATGGATGCGCGCGTGATCGGACAGCAGTTCGCGATGGCCGACGACATGCGCCGCATGATCCAACGTCAGCAGGCACAGCAGGCGCCGCCGCCGGCGCCGAAGACGACGGATCCGTCAACGCCTCCGGCGCCGCCGGTGCCGCCGCGTCAGCAGCTGCCGCCTGAAGTCCGGATGCTTCAGATGCAGGCGCAGAACGTCACGCAGGAGCTGATGCAGGCAAAGATGCTTCGCGCGGCGATGTCCGAGCGTCAGCTGCAGGAAGTGCTCACCGACTTCTGGTTCAACCATTTCAATGTGTTCATCGGCAAGGGGCAGGTCCGGCAGTACCTGACCGACTACGAACAGAACGTCATCCGGCCGCATGTGCTGGGAAGCTTCCGCGAGCTGCTTGGCGCGACCGCACACAGCCCCGCGATGCTGTTCTATCTCGACAATTTCCAGAGCGCTTCTCCGAATCAGACCGTGATGATCAGCCCGGAGATGGAGCGGCGGTTGAACGATCCGCGCATCCGTCCCGAACAGCGGCAGCAGATCATGATCCGGCTCGAGCAGCTGCGCCGGCCGCAGCAGCGGCAGGGCCGCGGTTTGAACGAGAACTACGCGCGGGAGCTGATGGAGCTGCACACGCTCGGCGTCGACGGCGGGTACACGCAGAAGGACGTCATCGAAGTCGCACGCGCGTTGACGGGCTGGACGATCGATCAGCCGCGCGGGGGCGGCGGCTTCCTCTTCCGGCCGCAGATGCACGATGCCGACGAGAAGACGATCCTCGGCGTGCACTTCCCGAAGGGCGGCGGACAGGAGGAAGGCGAGCGCGTGCTCGACATCCTCGCCAAACATCCGTCCACGGCGCATCACATCTCGTTCAAGCTGGCGCAGCGCTTCGTCGCCGACGATCCGCCGAAGGCGCTGGTCGATCGCGCCGCGAAGAAGTTCCTGGACACGAAGGGCGATCTCCGCGAAGTGACCAAGCTCATCATCACGTCGCCGGAGTTCTACGCGGCTGAGGCGTACCGCGCCAAGGTGAAGACGCCGCTCGAGTTCGTCGTCTCGGCGATTCGCGCGTCGGGTGCGACGGTCGTGAACGCGCAGCCGCTCGTCGCGCAGATGCGCGAGCTCGGGATGCCGCTCTACGGTTGCCAGCCGCCGACCGGGTACTCGATGACCGCCGACGCGTGGGTCAATACCGGCGCGCTGCTCAATCGCATGAACTTCGCGGTGCAGCTCGTGAACGGCGGACAGCAGATGCGGGCGCTGGGCCGCGAAGGCCGTCCCGGTCCGCCGCCCCAGTTCGCCGCGGGCCGCTTCGGTGCGCCGGGTCAGCCCAATCAGCCCGGGCAACCCAATCAGCCCGGGCAGCCGCAGTTCGCTCCACGGCCGCGTCCGAACCAGCCGCCGGACGGGTTCGGCTTCCAGCGACCGGGGCAGCTCGCGCGCATACCGCTGCAGATCGACATGAACTCGCTTGCGCCAGACACGAGCGAGGCCACGCGCGACAAGTTGATCCAGACGATCCTGTCCGGCCAGGTGGCGGACACGACACGCCAGACGCTCGCGCGCGCGGAGACGCCGCAGCAGCTCGTGGCGTTGACGCTGGGATCACCGGAGTTTCAGAGACGGTAGTCAGGCCATTGGCCTGACAGGAGCACTTGTCATGATGACCCGACGCGTTTTCCTCAAGAACGGCAGCCTCGCGCTCGTGAGTCTCGGGTTCGCGCCCGCATTCGTCGCGCGCGCCGCTGAAGCGGCGCAGGCGCGTCAGAAAGTGCTCGTCGCCATCTTTCAGCGCGGCGCCGTCGACGGCCTGAACATGATCGTGCCGTTCGGCGAGAAGGCCTACTACAGCGCGCGTCCGTCGATCGCGATTCAGAAGCCGAACGAGAAGGACGGTGCGATCGATCTCGACGGGTTCTTCGGGCTGCATCCGCGCATGGCGCCGCTCGAGCCGTACTTCAAGCGCGGCGAGCTCGCCATCGTGCACGCCTGCGGATCGCACGATGAGACGCGCTCGCACTTCGACGCGCAGGACTACATGGAGAGCGGCACGCCGGGCGTCAAGAGCACGCACGACGGATGGATGAACCGCTACCTCCACGCAAAGGAGCACGAAAACGCGAGCCCGTTCCGCGCGGTCGCGCTGGCGCCGTCGCTCCCACGCACGCTGCAGGGAAGCGCGCCGGCACTCGCCATCGGACAGCTGGGACAGTTCGGCGTCCGCGCCGGCATGGCCAGCGACATGATGGCGTCGTCGTTCGAGGCGCAGTACGCGCAGGCGGCCGACTCGCTGCTCCGGCCCACGGGCAAGGAAGCGTTCGACGCCGTCAAGATGATCAAGGACGTGAATCCGGCCGGCTACCAGCCCTCGAACAACGCGCAGTATCCGCCGTCCGCGTACGGGGATGCGCTCAAGCAGATCGCGCAGATCGTCAAGGGCAACCTCGGCCTCGAGGTGGCGTTCGCGGAAACCGGGCAGTGGGATCACCACACCAACGAGGGCAGCACGCAGGGACAGATTGCGAACCGTCTGAACGATTTCGCCTCCGGGCTTGCGGCCTTCGCGCAGGATCTCGGCGATCGCATGGCCGACGTCGTCCTCATCACGATGTCGGAGTTCGGACGGACCGTGAAGGAAAACGGCAACCGCGGCACGGATCACGGCCACGGCAACGCGATGCTGATCCTCGGCGGCGGCGTGAAGGGCGGCAAGGTTTACGGCAAGTGGCCGGGACTCGAGCGCGACCAACTCTGGCAGGGCCGCGACCTCGCGATCACAACGGACTTCCGCGACGTGTTCGCCGAGGCCGTCACCAGCCACCTCGGGGCGAAGGACGTGTCGAAGATCTTCCCGGGGTACGCATACAAAGGCCCGCTCGGATTCCTGGCATAGCGGCCATCTAATCTGTAAGCTGGAACCCGCAAAGGTTCCAGCTTCAGATGGCCGAATCCCTTCACTCAATCCCGACGCCGCGCGTGTTCGTCGATCGCGCGCGGCTGCAATCGAACATCGCCGCCATGCAGGCGCGCGCCGCCGGCGCGGGCGTCCGGCTGCGGCCGCACGCGAAGACGCACAAGAGCCCCGCGATCGCGCGGATGCAGATCGAGGCCGGCGCGGTCGGCGTCTGCTGCGCGAAGCTCGGCGAGGCCGAGATCTTCGCGGACGCCGGCATCACGGACATCCGGCTGCCGTATCCGACCAATCCTGTCAACGCGAAACGCGTAATGGCGCTTCAGGATCGGATTCGAATTTCCACGGTCGTCGACAATCTCGAGGTGGCGCAGCAGTGGTCGTCCGTGATGGCCGCTGCCGGCCGGCGGCTGGACGTGCTGGTCAAGGTGGACGTGGGGTTTCATCGCTGCGGCATCAATCCCGACCTGCCTGACGCGTCCAGCACGCTTCGAACGATCGCGGCGTGTCCGGGCCTGCGCTTCCTGGGACTGTTGAGCCACGCGGGTCACGGCTACCACGCGGAATCAAACGAGACGCTGGAGCGGATCGCGGCGTGCGAGATCCAGATTCTCACGCGCCTCGCCGCGGGGCTTCGGAATGACGGCGTCGAGGTGCAGGAGATCAGCGTCGGGGCGACGCCGACGGCGCGTTTCATCGTGGCCCAGAAGGGCGTCACCGAGATGCGGCCCGGCAACTACGTCTTCTTCGATCGCACGCAGGTCGGTCTCGGGTCTGCGACGGTGGAACAGTGCTCGCTCGGCATCGTCGCGACCGTCGTCAGCCGGCCGGACCCGGCGCGCGTGGTCTTCGACGCCGGGTCGAAGACGCTGAGCTCGGACGGCTTGCGCGGCTTCGGCACGTCGGTCGGCTACGGGCTCGTCTACGCGAGCCTCGAAGCGCGGCACCCGGATCCGTCGATCGTCATCGAGCGGCTGTCCGAGGAGCATTCCGTCGCGCGCGTCACGCCGGACTGCCGGCTCAAGCCCGGCGATCGCGTGCATCTGCTTCCGAATCACGCGTGCGTCGTCGCGAATCTGACTGAAGAGTTGCTGCTCGTCGATAGACTCGAGATCGTGGATCGGATTCCGGTCGCGGCGCGCGCCCGCGTCTGGTGACGTGCCAAGATCAAGAGCGTCAAAACACTCGCCAAGAGCAAAGCACACATGAAGGACATGAAGAAAATGAAGGTCATGAAGGTTTTTTCTTTTTCTTCTTCATGTCCTTCATTCCCTTCATGACCTTCATGTCAGCTTTTGGCAAGCAGTGAGGTATAGTTTCACGCGATGGCAGCCGAACTCCCCGGTGAAGCGCTCGGCCTCGTCGAGACGCGCGGACTCGTCGGCATGATCGAGGCGACGGACGCGATGGTCAAGACCGCGAACGTCGTGTTCGTCGGATGGCAGAAAGTCGACGCCGGGCTGGTGACGGCCATCGTCCGCGGCGACGTCGCGTCGGTCAAGGCGGCGACCGATGCCGGCGCTGCCGCCGCGCGCAAGGTTGGCGAGCTCGTCGGCGTGCACGTCATTCCGCGCCCTGTCGAGGGGCTCGAGCAGATCTTTCCGATCGAGTAGGCCTGGCATCAAAGGTCGGCTGTCCCGCGTCCCCGCGGCGCTACAATATTTAGCACAAGCCCAGACTTTCCAACTGTTCTTGACGGGAGGACGTATGTCGCGCCTCACGGCAACGCTCCTAGCTCTCGCGGCCAGTGCTTGGTCGCTTGGCTACACGCAGACCATCCGTGCTCCGAGAATCTGGAACGACGCCGATCTGGCCGACTGGGCAACGCCCGTCGCCGGCCCCAACGTCCGGCCTGCGCACTATTCCGAGGCGGAGTACTACGCGGTTCCCGCTGACAACCTGAAAACCTATCCGGTCTACCATCCGGACGCCGAACCGCCGGGGTACTGGGAGGATCTGCAGAAACGCAAGCCCGAACCGATGGTCGACGCGAGCCAAATCCGATCGACCGCGGACTGGATTGCCGCCGGCGAGCGGGCGTTTCGTGAGCTGGATTCTGTGCTCGTGCGAACGAACGATCCGGCGATCATCGCGCAGGCGCGCGATCCGGAGACGTTCAAGGGCGTCATCAAGCTGGCGGACGGGACGGCGTTCGGCCCGCGCTGGGTCGTCACCCAGGGCGGCGTCATGCTGTCAATCGGCGCCTGCGGGTTCTGTCATCGGACGCTTCAGCCCGATCAGACAGTGAGATTTGGCGGACCGGGCGGCCGCGATCCGGAAGCGCAGCGCGGTGCTGGCGCGCGGCTGCTGCCGCAGCTTCCGCTTGTTGGGGCGCAGGGCACCGCACGGCGCCTGCGGGCGTTCTACGAGGGAGATCCGGCTCCGGTCGGGTTCTGGCGCGAGTTCCACACGCCGTGGGTGCCGGACGATCCGGTCGCGTCCTACAAGGCGATGTCAGTCGCCGGCATGCAGCAGCTCAACAGCACAGCGGGAATCGGCCGCTCGTTCTCGAATGGCGTCTTCGCGCGCGCCAACGGCAGTCCGTACTATGTGACGAAGATCGTGGATCTTCAGAATCTGAAGTACAGCCGCTACCTCGATGCGACGGGCACGCATCGGCTGCGCGGACCCGAAGACGTTGCCCGCTACGCGGCGCTCGTGACGGGCGTCGATCCGATGGACTTCGGCCAGTACCGGATTCTGACCGATGCCCAGCGTCACATTCGTTCCCGCTACGCGGACGAAGTGCTGTACGCGATTGGCGTTTATCTGATGTCGCTCGAACCGAGGAAGAACCCCAACGTGGCGCCTCGGGAGACGCTCGCCCGCGGCGAGCAGATCTTCACGCGTGAAGGATGCGTCGAGTGCCACACGCCGCCCGCATACACCAACGGCAAACTGACGATCGCTCAGGGCTGGCGGCCGTCACCGGGTCATCCCAATGAGGCCGACATCCTGATGCGATCGGTCGGCACCGATCCTGGCCTGGCGCTCAAAACGCGGAAAGGTACGGGTTTCTACAAGGTGCCGTCACTGAGAGGCGTCTGGTATCGCCCGCTCCTCCTTCACGACGGCTCGCTGACGAGCCTCGAGGAGATGTTCGACTCTGCTCGTCTGAAGGACGACTACCGGCCGACTGGCTGGATTCCTCCAGGCGCCACCGCGCGACCGGTCGTCGGCCACCAGTTCGGGCTTCGGTTAAGTCCGGAAGAAAAGACCGCGCTGTTGGCCTTCCTCCGCAGCCTGTAGACGGTGTATTCGAAGTCGAAGTTCGAAGTTCGAAGTTT
>AR_comb_assmDRAFT_10000945_pt1 | contig 10460 bp, 8 predicted proteins | sample ArasoioldDNA_FD_10543 | JGI IMG/M metagenome (IMG submission 10543) | reverse complement strand
TTAGGCAAAGCGATCACCGAGCACCGCAACTTTCAGGATGCTGAACAGTTCATCGCTTCAGGCGGACAAAAGGGTCCACAAGTCGACATCCTGACACCAGGCGTCTACAGGATCTTGACTCAGTCGGGCGCGATTGAGGGTGGCACCGAAGCGAAGCCCGGTTTGTTTAATGTCAGACTGTTCGATGCGACGGTCATCAATGAAAACGGAATAGGACTTGTCGAAGCACTGGACGGCGCGCCACTCAATCCAAAGGATTACGTCGCCGAGTCGTTTGCCGGTCACGACAATTTCCAGGACGGACATGAGTTCATTGGAAAGGGCGGTCAGCGTGGACCGCAAAAAGACATTCTGTTGCCGGGCACTTACTACATCAACCCACTCCTGTTCAAAGTCATTCCGGAGACAGCCAAAGAAGTGAAGCCAGGCGAAGTTGCCGTTGTGGTCTCCAACGTCGGCAAAGATCCTTCGGATGAAGTGCGTCGCATGATGGCTACAAAGGTGCGGCAGCGGATGGAACGCGAAGAGGAAGAACAAGCTGAACAGTCGGCTGCTCGACTCGATAAGATTGACGACGACCGTACCGTCGATGAAATCAAAGCTGAACTAATGAGCGGAGATCCGGCAGATCGACGTCTCGATGAAGGCGCACACGAAGCTTATGTAGTGCCTGAGGGTTATCGCGGCATACAGGAAAGTGTGGTTGGACCAGGCCGCTACTACGTGAACACCCTGGCTGTGTCGCCAATTATTATTCCGACGACAAACCAGACAGTTGAATGGACAGCGGGCGAAGTCCAGAACACATTTAACCCGTTCGAGGTAATTTCGAAAGATGGTTTCACGATGCAATTGGAAGTACGTGTCGTGTTCCGGGTGAAGCCAGAAGATGCACCATTCATGGTCGCAAAGATCGGTGGTATCGAACGGTTGATTCAGAATGTGATGCATCCGTTGATCGACTCGATCTTTCGTAACCAGGCGTCCGAATCCTCGGCGATGGCCTACTTACAAAATCGCCACGAAGAACAGGAACGCGCTGAAGCTCGCGTACGCGCGCACCTGCTGAAATATCACGTTGACGTGGTCAACGTTCTGATATGCCACATCCACTTGCCGGAAGAACTGATGAAGACGCAGACAGAGAAAATTCTCGCCGAGCAGCGTCAGAATATGTACAACGCTCAACGTGAATCAGAAGAGAAGCGTATTCAATTCGAGAAGACCAAGTCGCAAGCCGATAATCAGAAAGACCTGATGGCTGCGACAGTGGGTGTTGAGATCGCCGGCAAACGTGCTGAGCAACGCAAATCTGAAGGTGAAGGTGAGGCCCACTACATCCTGCAGACCGGTCGCGCTGAGGCCGAGAAGGTTCGCTTGATGGGTGAGGCCCAGGGTGTTGCCTATCACGAACAGGTCAATGCTCTCGGTGCTCAAGGCGTCGCGCTCATCGAAACATTGAAAGTTATCGGCGAGAAAGGTGTTCGGATCACACCAGATGTCATGGCCTCGGGCGGTGGTACGGATAGCGGCGGTGGCGGAATTGGAACGTTACTGCTGTTGAACCTGTTTCGCGAGAAACTCAATCTACCCGGCAGTAACGGCGACAAGGTCCAAGTTAAGTAAACAAACTCAGAATTGGTGAATGCTGGCCCAGGGTTGGTTTTGTAGACAACTCTGGGTTTTGCATTTCCTACCCACACGTTCTTTTGAAATCTGAAATTCGAGAGTTAGGTTGCGAACCCAATTGCGCCCAGCACACAAAAAACAAAACTTTATAAGACCAACTTCGTTTGGGATCGTGGATAATGAGCGCGCTCTATCCACGTCCTCGCGTAATCAGAACAGTAATTGACTTAAGGGAGAACCGCACTATGAAGCAACCAGGGGTTCTATTAGTGCTGGTAATATTTGTCGCTGCAGTGAGCTTTGTAGTTGGTTCCGAGCAGTACAAGAATGGTCGTATGAAGACGACCGTCCTCAACGGTGCAAACGCACTGCCAACTATTGGTGATCCTGACGGCTCAGGCGTCTTTAAATTTGCTATCAAGCCTGAGGAGAACCAATTTTGTTACGAGTTGAATGTTTCAAACGTTGGAATACCGACTGCGGCAACTGTCGGCATCGGATCACGTGGTAACACTGGTCCAACCCTGCTAACACTCCAGCCACCATCACATGGAACGGCGAAAGATTGTTTGACGTTGGACGCTGACAAGATCTCGGAACTGAATAGCAACCTGGGTAATTACTACGTGAGTGTTCAGACCGAGGAGTTCCCGAATGGTGCGGTGAGAGGTCAGATGAAATAATCCTCAGACCGAGATTTTTCACTGCTCGAGGTACATTTGAGCGGCCATCTTCGTTAGCTTCCAAACTCTCGACCACGCAATCTTGTTTTCACCTGTCTCCCTACCCGTCAATTTATCCAAAACCAATTTGCCAAAAATTCTGCCTTCGCGCCGTAACATAAATTCCCTCGCATAAGGCTTGGCGGTTTCGAAAAAGCTAAAGCCCGGATCTGTGAGGATGGCAATACCTTCGAGTGTCATCAATGCCCGCATGACATAGGTGAAGTTGGCCGGCAGACGAAACGGATACTCGTAGATTACCTCTGCCAGATCGTACGTAAGCTCTTTGAAATTGACGTCACCGAGTTTCAGATTCAAATAGCTCTGGAACAATTGTTCAACTACTGGTCGGACTATTTCCGGATCGACGCCAGGCTTCAAGAAATCAAGATCGATAATATCTTGACCCAAACCCTGCACGTCGTGGCTAACGACGTGAAAGAACGCATCAATCATCTGCGACTGCAGCTTTGGTGAGATGCGTCCCACCATACCAAAATCGAAAAACGCTAAATGTCCACTGTCCATCACCAGCAAATTACCCGGGTGTGGATCCGCATGAAAGAATCCGTCTTCCAGTAATTGTTTCAAGTAGGTCCGAACAAGCAGCCTGTTAACTTTCACTGCCGATATTCGACGCGAACGCAAGCCTTCAAGATCGACAACCTTCGTTCCGCGAACGAACTCGAGTGTCAAAACTCGCCTGCTGGTATGCGTCCAGAAAATTTTCGGAACTCTCACCGCACGCCACGTCCGGAAGTTATAACGGAACCGATCCGCGTTTCGACCTTCTTTCACGTAGTCGAGTTCGTCGAAGATAGTCGCGTGAAATTCATGCAGCATGCCTTCCCAATCTGCATTCTCGTTTGCCTTCGGGAAGAATCGATTGGTGAGTTTTACAAGGCGATAAAGTATTGCAACGTCGATGCTGATCTTTTCAGCAAGGTTAGGTCGTTGAACTTTCACCGCGACTTCTTCACCACTAAAAAGACGAGCTCGATAGACTTGGCCCAATGACGCAGAAGCGATCGGTTCGTTATCTATCTCAGCGTAACACTCGTGCAGACTGCGCCCAAGTTCTGACTCGATTCGCGCAAAAGCTTCAGCTGTTGTAAACGGCGGGACTTGATCCTGTAGAACAGCGAGTTGCTTCACGTAAGGTAGTGGCAAAAGATCCGCGCGAGTTCCAAGCGCTTGTCCAATCTTAATAAAGGTCGGACCGAGACCAATTAGACTTTCGCGCAGCCATGCTGCCTGCTTCTCAAGTCGTGAATCTTTCCGTGCAGAGCCTTCTGCTCCACGGAAGACCACGTAACGAAGGATTCGTATGAAACGATCAAACGCCTCATAAACAAAACTACGCGACCACGCTTTGAAACGCTGTGATAATTCACCTTCACGTGCTTGTTCACGAAGCCGTTTGATAGTGCGGCGATTGAAGTCTGCTCGAATGTCGTACGTGTCTAAAAACAAATAGAGCGACAATAATCCCAACACGCGGGCAACATTCGCCGCCCGTAACCAACCTCGCAATCCGCGGCCAGCGAGCAGCTCGTTAACACGCTCTTCGGTCAACGGCGGAACTGGCGCTGATTGTTTCAGGGTGGACGAATGAACTGTTAGTCCGTTTCCGTTATTTGGTATGTATTTTACTAGTGCCTGATTGGTAGCCATTCAAGAATTCAATCCTAATAATACTTGGCGAGGCCTTAAATCACCGCCAACATATGTTTCGTTCCGGCGCGCTCGAAATAACTATTTGCGCGAACCACATCGCGGTCGATTTGATCTTTCAACTCCGCTATTGAAGAGAATTTGCGTTCGTCGCGCAACCGGTACAAAAACCGCACTCGTATTACGTCGCCGTACAAATCGCCGTTCCAATTCATTACGTAAGTCTCAACCGAAGGTTCCGTCGCGTCCCCAAACGTGGGCCGAAGCCCGATATTTGTTACGCTGCGACGCCATTGCCCCTCGATCAGTGTTCCCGTCACATAAACACCATTCTTTGGTATGACGCGGTTCTGAGGGTGCAGGTTCGCTGTCGGAAAACCAAGTTGATGCCCACGCTCTGCGCCTCGTTCGACGCGTCCTTCAACACCGTATGGTCTGCCCAGCATCCGCCGCGCGAAATTAACTTGCCCGCGAGCCAACAATTCGCGAATTTTGCTTGAACTAACGCGACGACCATGCAGCGTTACTTCCGGAACTTCGCCGGCGATAAAACCTAGTTCGCTGCCCAACTTCTGCAAGAGTTCGATATTGCCTTCGCGGTTGTGGCCAAATGCGAATCCTTTACCGAGATAAACCTCTTGAGCATTAAGCCTCTCTTTCACAACCTCACGCAGAAAATTCTCGGCACGAATTGAGGCAAACTCTTTTGTGAAGCGCACGACGATCGTCTGTTCAATACCCAAAACACCAAAGGCTTCGATCTTTTGATCAAAGGTTTGCAGTAAGGGTGGCGCGGATTCTGGGTGAAGCACGGCACGAGGATGTGGGTCGAAAGTGATCACAGTCGGCACAGCACCAACTTCCCGTGCTCGCTCAGCAACAGTGCGCATGATCAACTGATGACCAAGGTGCAATCCATCAAACACACCGAGCGTAAGCACCGTCGGGCGATGGATACCAGCGTTGTCCGTTCCGTGAAAGAGGCGCATGGAAGAATTTGGATCTCAAATTTCAGGTCTCAGATTGGTGCTTTCTTCACTTGATTGATGCTTGTCTATAAATCCAGTCGCAGATGTCGGTCCCCTCAGAAGCATTCGAAAGCCCCCCAATCCGCAAACTGAGATCTGCCATTTGAGATTTGAGATCTTCATTTCTCAACAACCAATCCATCGTAAGCAAACTCAACTCCCGCGGGTAATTTCTCAGAGTCGCGAGCGTGCTTAATGTCGTGCGCGATGTGGGTGAAAAATGTTCTTCGCGGTTTCAGTTCAGCAACGAATCCCAAGGCCTTATCAACCCAGAGGTGAGTCGGATGTTCTCTGAATCGCAGACAGTCCAATACGAGCACGTCTAATCCCTGCAATCCATTCATCGTAGCCTCGGGAATTTCGCTGAGGTCAGTTAAATATGCGAAGTCATTAAATCGATAAGCCATCACCGGAAGACGTCCATGTATTACTTCGAGCGGGGTAATTTGAAGTTCTTCTCCGATGCAAAAGGGAGCGCCGGGATAGACGACATTTGGAATTACTTGCGGCAACCCGCCACCAAAATGGGAAGGCTCAAAGATGTATTTGAAGATTCGTTTTATGTCGACCCACGCAGCCTGATTTGCATAAACGCCAAGCGCACCAAACCGAAAGTTTAGTGGACGAATATCATCGAGACCAAAAATATGATCGGCGTGACAATGAGTAACGAGCACTGCATCGAGTTGTTTGAGACCAAAGCGAAGCGCTTGTTGTCGAAAGTCAGAAGAGGTGTCAACGAGAACCGTACGTCCGGCGTGTTCGATGATCACTGAAACTCGAAGACGTTTGTCTCGCGGATCCAGCGAAACACAAGTCTCACATTCACATCCAATGGAAGGAACACCTGTAGACGTGCCAGTGCCTAGGAATGTAAGTTTCATGGAAGATTTGAGTTTTGTACCTGGTTCTTTGTACTCATGCGCAAAGCCTGGGCGATTCGGTTTAGCTGTGGACCAAGCACAAAGATCAAAGAACAAAATTCATTATTTGCCACCAGTAATATCCCTGCCAGAAAAGGCACGTGGCTTCTGCGTCGCATTTGCGAGCGACACGAACTGCATCCGAAGGTCCGACAACAAACCTTCCAACATCTTGTTCTCTTGCGACGTCAGATTGCCCTTGGTCTTCTGCTGCAACATACCAATGACATCGATCCAATGTTTGCCCAATTCGAGATCGACATCGCGCTGGTGCGTCACTGGATGTTCCATCATTCCCAACGCGGACGCAGCGTTCGAAGCGATCGACATCAGAAAATTAACAAAGCTCGCGGGATCGTGTGCGCCTTCGAGTTCTTCCTCGTTCAAATCTTCTCCATCGACGGACGGGTCATCGATCACTGGCGCTTGTTCTGCAGTCGTGCTTACGATTGGAGCGGATGGAGTTGCTGGAGACTCCGGTTGGGCAATAACTTCCGGTTCAGGTTTCGTCGCTTCAGGTGGAAGGTCGCGCGGACTTCCGTCCGCATTAAAGAGCCTTCGATCAGTTACTTTGAAAGATGGTTGTTCGTCGTCCATGTCGTTGCCTTGTCTTACGCTCCTGGCAAATCCTCAGGCCAGCAGCATCCTTTTTCATCATGAATTTGCGCTTTGAATTGATGTTAGCATTCACCCTCAACTCTCGCCAAACCTACGATTTTGGCGAGCATTTTGTCGTCGCTCAGGTTACATAACCATCACAAACTGACCGTGTTTTCCAAACAAGGCGAGTCGCAACTCGTCACACCTTCCGTGCAGTCCACATAGCGATTTACCCAGCCCACGGCAAAGTGAATTGTATGTTCCCGGTCAGGGACTAGACTCCGCTCGTCAAATCTCTCTGTGCGTTTGGCCAGCTGTTGTCCGTAAGAATCGCTTTCTCCGCTCAGAAAATGGTCGTGCGGTACCAGCATTCAAATCAAATGCACAGAGAGAGGTTAGGCCGGTATCATGGAAACATTTATCAATACACTTATCAGTCTCATCCTTCTCTTGCAGTCCAACTTCGGTTCATCAAGTGAACAAACTGCGAAACCAATGCCACCTCGTCCGATTAGCCATGGCAGCTTGCCGGATGTATCCCCAGATGGATCTCGCATTGTTTTTACTTCAAATCGAAACGGTAACGAGGACCTATACATAATTTGCGCCGACGGATCCGGAGAATTACAACTCACCAACACACCTGCACTTGAGAGCTTCACGGGTTGGAGTGCTGACAGCAAACACATCTACTTCTCCATTTTCGAAAATGATTCGAGCCGTATTTATTTAATAGACATCGACGGTAAGAACCAGAGTCTTATCGGAACAATTCCCGGTCGCAATCCCCGAATGTCACCGGACGGCAAACGAGTTCTTTACACGAGTGGTACGTGGACCGAGATGAGACTGTTGCTATCAGGTATAGACGGAACAAATCCTCAGCAAGTGAACGATGGAAAATCGATTGCCTGGAATATTCACTGGGCGCCGGATAGCAAACGTTTCGCATTTACCGGTCGCGCGGATCCGAAGAGTGAACTCGCTGTGTACGTGGCGAATGCCGATGGGACAAACACCCATCAAGTTTCTCACGTTCCGGCAGACGAAGGTGGCAGTCAATGTCCAGCCTGGTCTGCCGACGGACGCTGGATCGCAATGCAGGTTAACAGTCGTGCAATAAAAGGTTCCGCGCATGTCTGGATCGTTGACGTTGAGTCCGGAGCAGAGCAGAAACTTGCGGCTCACGAGGCTTATCTCGACGAAACACCTTCATGGTTTCCAGGCAGTAAACAAATCGCGTTTCAAAGCGATCGCACCGGACGAATGGAAGTTTGGGTCATGAATGTGGACGGAACGAACTCCCGACAGCTTACACACTAATTCTTTGTTGCCCGCTTATCGCAAGGTGAAGACTACTTGTAATGAATTTTGGAGGAGGGCCGCTATGCGAAATCAGAATTTCAAACTCTGTTTAGGATTTATCCTTTTGACATTTGTCTCGGTCGTGGCCTGTGCTCAAACCGTTGCACCGGCGAAAGCGAAGAAAGCCCCGCGAAATCTCGCCATCCTGATCTTTGATGGTGTCCAGATTATTGATTACACCGGCCCCTACGAAACCTTCGGCCATACCTACGCCTACGATGGCGAAGCATTCAACATCTACACCGTCTCAGAAAAAACCAGTGCGATTACGACTTCAATGGGAATGAGCGTGAATCCTAAATACAGCTTTGAAAACGCTCCGAAACCAGATGTACTACTGGTCCCCGGAGGCAATGTCGAACGGCAGGTGGGTAGCCCGACTGTAATCAAGTGGATTCAAAACAGCGCCAATTCCGCCGAGATTGTAATGTCTGTTTGTAACGGTGCGTTCATCATTGCAAAGGCTGGTCTTCTCGATGGAATGGAGGCAACGACCACTTCCAACTTAATTCCGATGCTCCGACAAGCCGCACCTAAAGTGAAGGTAGTCGACGATCGGCGCTTCGTCGACAACGGACACGTCATTACAACTGCGGGGCTGTCTTCTGGAATCGATGGTGCACTGCATGTGATCGAGCGGCTCTACGGGCGAGGAATTGCTCAGATGGCCGCGCTCGGAATGGAATACAACTGGGATCCGGATTCTAAGTTCGTCCGAGCGATGTTGGCCGACAAATATCTAAGATTCAATTATGACGTGAAGGTTGTAGAAGGTGGATGGCGACCGTTAAGCAGATCGGGGTCAGTGGACAATTGGGAAAACACCTGGGCCGTCACAACCGAAGCGTCTGCGAGTGAGTTACTCGACACCATCAACAGTTCGATCGCTGCCAACAAAACCTATGGTCCACCGATCGCAAAGTGGACGAGAGCAAACGTTGAAACTGCGAAGGATGCCCTTCAAACATTCTGGACGTTTACTGATGAAAAAGGTGGGCCGTGGAAAGGTATCGTGCAAGTCGTGCCTGTGGAGGGTCAAAAGAATCAGTACACGTTAAGTGTAAAGGTCGCGCGCAGTTCGTCTCGGACTGCGACAGGTTCGCTTTAGTAATCCTTGAAAGGCTTATGAGGACTTGAGTATTGCAGACTGAAAGGACTCAAAGGACTCAAAGGGCACGGAACATCGACACCCTTTAGTAGGTACCTTAAAGTAATGTGAGCCTTTATGTACGACCGCAGGCGTCCTCGCCTGCTTGTCGTTATATCGTTTCCGCGATCGAGCCGCATGCATTGAAGAATCTAGAATCTGAAATCTTCAATTGATTAATGCAGAACTTCGAATCACCAATTTACACATACGAAGCCGAGGCAGGATTGCTGCAACGTAGTCCTCTGCTGAAATGGACGGCAATCGTTTGTGCGTGGGCATTTCTCGGTGTTGTGTACGCGGCCCCGATCTACCTTGAGGTGCGAGGCGAGCAAATGAGCCACCCGGCGTGGCGAGTGTTCGGATGGGGAATACTCAGCTGGGTTGCCTGGGCACCACTCACTCCGATAATGGTCTGGTTGGCCAGGCGCTATTCGCTTGTCGACGGTGATCTCGGTCGCCGTTTGATCGTTCATTTCCCCGCATTCCTATTTCTATCAGCACTGCATAGTGCGGCAGCTACCGTAATCACCTTAACCCTGCAACCTTTCGAGATGGCTAACAGCCCAACGACCTTCTGGCCGCGTTTTCTCGGGCGGTTGCAAGGCTCCTTCGCGGCAGACTTGCTTATCTACGGTGCAGTGCTTGGCGTTTGTTATGCCATCGACTATTACCGCAAGTTCCGCGAACGAGAGTACATGGCTACTCAACTCGAAGCGCAGCTGGCCCAAGCCCAGCTGGATTCACTAAGGATGCAATTGCATCCGCATTTTCTTTTCAACACGCTCAATGGAATCGTTGGACTAGTTCGCGATAAGAAGAATGAAACTGCGGTGAATATGCTCGTGGGGTTGAGCGATCTCTTACGTCACGCGCTCGAACATTCCGACCGGCAAGAAGTCGAACTGAAGGAAGAACTGAGTTTCATAAAACTCTATCTCAACATTCAACAGATGCGCTTTTCAGATCGTTTGCAGATCGATTTCGATATCGAACAATCGACCTTGAAAGCACTGGTTCCAAATCTGTTGCTCCAGCCCCTGGTTGAAAACGCGATACGTCACGGTATCGGTGGCTCAACTGATGAAGGTTCTATAAAGATTTGCTCGCACCGAGAAAACGGATCCATGTTGATCACGGTGAGTGACAACGGGGCAGGTCTGCCTAGTAATTGGCAACTTAAGAGCAGCACCGGGATTGGATTGGCGAATACGGCTGCGCGTCTTCAACAACTCTACGGTGAAAACCATAGGTTTGATATTCACAATGGCGACGCGAACGGCGTTGCAGTTGAAATAGTGATACCGATGAGAACGAGTGTTCGAGACTAACGTAGTTTGGCCAGCTTTCTCATCCGTGTCACTCCTGCTTT
>AR_comb_assmDRAFT_10986298_pt1 | contig 10463 bp, 9 predicted proteins | sample ArasoioldDNA_FD_10543 | JGI IMG/M metagenome (IMG submission 10543) | reverse complement strand
TGGGCCAGGCTCGCAAAAGGAGGAAGGAATGGGCGACCAACCAGTCTCCAGGGGCTCGTCGGAAACAAGAATGGGGCGCTCGCCGCAATTAGGATGACGATGCCAAGGATTATGAGGCCGAGGAGCGCCGCTCGGTTGCGTGTCAGTCGGCGCGAAAATGCGATAAACTTAGTCACGACTACGCAATCCTAATCCGTGGGTCGAGGCGCATGTACAAGAGATCCACGACCAAACTAACAAGCAGGACCACAAGCGAACTGAAGAACAATATTCCGAGCAACAGCACGAAATCGCGCTGGAAGACAGCGTTGAACGCCAACAACCCCATTCCGGGCCAGCCGAAGATGGTCTCAACGACGATGGCGCCGCCAAACAGAGAGCTCACCTGAAGGCCACACATGGTGACCATCGGGAGCATCGCATTCCGCACTGCGTGACGATATAGAATGCGGCGCCAGGACAATCCCTTCGCACGCGCTGTTCTAATGTAGTCGAGACCGAGGATCTCGAGCATCGACGCACGCATGAGGCGCGTGTAGACCGCGACGTAAAATAGCGACAATGCTGCGGCCGGCATGGCAAGGTGCGCAAGCACGTCCTGCACATGCGCCCACCCGGAAAATCCGGCACCGGCGGTCACCATGCCGGCCAACGGGAGCCAGCGTAAGGTCACGGAAAACAAAAGTATCATCAACAAGCCCACCAGGAACGTGGGTGTTGCGTAGAACAGCATCGATGTGACCGAGATCAGCGCATCGGTAAACGAGTTGAGACGACGGGCCGCGACAGCGCCCAGGACTGTGCCCAATCCAAACGCAAATAATACGGCGGTCACCATAAGGAGAAGGGTCGCGGGCAACCGGGAGAGAATTAGGTCGAGCACACTCGTATTGTTTCGGTAGGAGTAGCCGAGATCGAGCGAGAGCAGCTTGAGGATATAGTGGCCAAGTTGCTCGAGAATCGGCAAATCGAGACCCAATTCGTGGCGCAGGCGGATGAGATATTGAGGATCGGACGCTTGCGACTCACTGGCAAGCACGTCGACGAGATCCCCGGGCGTGGAATGCAGAAGTGCAAAGTTGATTATCACGATGACTACAAGCGTAGCCACGATTTGAACGAAGCGCCGAGCGAGGTATTTCACGAAGCCGGGCATCTCTCACGGTTCCCCCATCGTGATCATTTGGGCAGAACGTAAACGTCTGCGAAGTTTGAATACGCACCATCCCCGGTAGCGGCATAGTTGCGGACGCGTTTGTTGGCCAAAGTAATGTGCTCCGACGACAGCAAGGGAAGCGCTGGCAGATCCGTCATCACCACACGCTGAAACTGGGCATAGGCGGCCCGCCGCTTGTCAGGATCGACCTCCGAGGCGGCCTGCTCGAGCAAACGATCTGCCTCGGCGCTTTGATAGTTGGACGTGTTTGTGAATGCGACCCCCTTTTTGAAATTCTTGGACCAGTAAAATCTCTGGATCCCAATCGCTGGGTCGGCGGTCGCGCTAGCTGCCGAGAGCGTCAAATCGAAGTCGCGGTCGGAATACACCCGTCGAACATAGCTGGGAAAATCCTGACTTCGCAGCACGAGATCGATCCCGATTTCGGCCAGGGATTGACGGATATATTCCGCGGATCGGACATAGACATCGCCGGCGGGGATCGGGTCAATCGTGAGCCGAAATCGAATACCATCCTTGCCACGCGGCTTTCCTGCTTCATCCAGAAGCTTCTCTGCCAAGGTGGTATTGAGCGGATATCGCGGCACATCAGCGCTATAGAACTTCTTCTGGGTCTGAGGAATCGGACCTGTCGCCACCTGGCCGAAGCCGTAGCGAATATTTTCCAAAATGAAGTTTGGGTCGATTGCGTGCGCAATAGCACGCCGGACTCGCACGTCCTGAAGGACAGGCCGATCTAAATTGAACTCCATGAAAATCAATGGAGCCTCGTGAAGATAACCAGCTGTTGTATATTCGAGCGATGGCAGTTTGCCGAGGCGCTTCACATCGCTCAACGGAACGCCACTTTGTACGGACATCAGAACCTGCTCGGACTCGAGAGCTGCAGCTCTGCCTGCGGGGTCCGGTATGATCATGAAGACGATCTGATCCAGGTACGGATGTCCAGCGTTCCAGTAGTTAGGATTGCGCTCCAGCACAACATTGGAGCCCCTATCCCAAGACTTGAACCGGAATGGCCCCGTCCCGATCGGCGCGACGTTTACCGGATTCGTCCGGATGTCTGCGCCCTGATAGAGATGCCGCGGCAACACCGGAGATTCAGAAGCAGCAAGCGCATTGAGAATGTACGGACTCGGCTTCGAAAGAACGAATACCGCCTCATTCGCCGTTGGCACCTCGACCGAGGTCAAATTTGCGAAAGTCGTGCGGCCCCGCCCATGCAGTTCCTTCCAAACGCTCATCGCCGAGAACGCCACGTCGGCCGACGTGAACGGTTTCCCGTCATGCCACAGCACATTCTCTCTCAGATGGAAGGTAATCCGAAGCCCATCAGGACTCACCGACCAGCTGGTCGCCAGCTGCGGCATCGCGTTGAAGGCCTGATCGTAAGCCAGGAGCCCCTCGGCGATCTTGCTGGATACCAGCTGCGTGTGAGGCAGCGTATCAAACGCGGACGTGAGCACAGATGGTTCGGCATTGATTGCAATGGTGAGCGAACCACCGCGCGCAACATCGCCCTGGGCATGCGCCGGCGACATCGCGCCAAATGCCAGAAACGCCACAAAGGCCGCCACCCACATCGATCGCGAAGTTCGCATGTTGTGTTTCCTATCAGGAACTCATGTTTCCATATTACCACAGCGGCTTACGCCAGCAAACGTTTTCGGAGTTGGCCCGCCTATGCGTCGTTTGCCTTGCCGAATTCCAGGAGCATTCCATTTGCATCTTTCGGAGTGATCCAAAGCCTCTCCTCGATCCCTTGCGCGCCAACCCCGGCAGCGCCAAGGAAAGCGCGCAATTCCTTCATGTCGGCCACGTCGAAACGGCAGCCGGTCACCGAGGGGAAGCGGGGATAATCCAATTCCCCATAAGTCTTGGTCAGTGCTGCTGACGAAAACACCTTGAGTGTTCCCCGCGCCAGATGGAAGGTTCCAACCCAACCGTCTTCCAAATTCGCTGGAATGCCAAATAGCCGCTCAAGGTTCTTCACGGTTACGACGAACTGGTCCGTACCCAGCTGGACTTCCCGGAGAGAGAGGACTCCATTGCGATGTGACAGCAAATTAGGCCGCCAAAGCAAATGCGGCGTCGCATGCTGGACGAACACAAACCGCGCTTCGGGAAATTGGTCAAAATTGGTTCGAACGTGCTTGAATTCCACCACATGATTCTCGCCGTCGATCTCGACGTCTCGGAAGAGGCTCGCCGGAGGCGGCACTTCGATATCGCGAGATCGAAGATCTGCGTAGCAGAGATCTATGTCGTCAACACCAATGGCAATCACATGCAGCCCCTCGTAGCGAGCGAGGAGATCGTAAATCCACGTCGGCCGATCTGGATCGGTCAGGCCAGTAACCTCGAAGTATCCCTGCTTCAGCATGGCACAGCAGTTACTCGAGCCAAGGGGCTCGCGCGGCGCTCCGGGTGATGGTGGCGCTGAGTGGCGACTACGCGGGGTCAGATCGAATCCAAAGCGTCGAAAAGTCTTCTCTGCGGCATCGAAATTGCGCGCAGCCAGCCCAACATGGTCTAGCCAATAGCTTGTCGGCAAATGAACGTTCCTCTCTTGAAAAGGACCCAACCCGCTTAGCGCGGCGGCCAGTCGTCGCAGGCCGCCGCGCCCCTTCTTTGGGCTTAAGTGATCAGAATGATTCCACCCAAGGACGCAGCTCTATCTCCCAGGTCCACGCGCTCCGGTCCTGGCGATGCAGCTGCAGGTAGGCCTTTGCGATGCTGTCCGGCTCGAGCATGTCATCCGGATGACGAACGGCCGGCTCGGGATTACCGGTCTCAGCGATCGGGCCGTCGATGATAACATGGCCCACGTGGATGTTTTTCGGCGCGAGTTCGCGTGCCATGCTCTGCGCCAAGCCCCGGAGGCCAAACTTTCCCATCGCAAACGAAGCTGACTCGGCGTAGCCCTTCACGCTCGCAGAAGCGCCGGTGAAGAGAATACTTCCGCCCCTGGAGGTCAACATGCTTCGTGCGGCCGCCCGGCCTACGAGGAAACCTCCGAAACACGACACCAGCAGGCCGTTCAAGACCGCATCAACCTCGAGGTTTGCGATGCTTCCTTTTGCCCGCATGCTGGCATTGTAGACGACCAGCGTCGGCGGCCCGATATCCTCGTTGAATCGCTCGAACAATGCGGACACCTGGTCGGGATTTGCCGCGTCACACTGGTATAGTTTTGCGCCTGTTTCGTCGGCGAGCGGGCGCAGCTTCGCAATATCGCGAGCAGCAGCCCCCACGGCGAAGCCCTCGCGGCGCAAGAGCCTCACCAGCGCCGCACTCAATCCGCTACCGGCGCCGACGATCAGCGCACGCTCCATGCTGAGGTCACTCATGGGAATCACGACGCGGCCTTCTGAAGCCGCTCACCCCATTCGGGCTCTCGTGGGAAGCCCGCAATGGCCATCCCCCTCTTTACGCCATCCCTCTCTCCGAGCGCTTCCGCCCACCTGTTAAGGTGCTTAAATCCACCCGCCTTTTGAATGATCCGGCGCCGAAACGCGACGACCGGGTAGAGCGCAAAATCAGCTACGGACAGTTCTCCGCCGAGGTAAGGCGTCTCCGACAACTGGCGATCGCATGTGTCTAGATATCTCAGAAGGCGCTGCTCGAAAAATCCCGCAGCCTGGTGGCCCATGTCGAACGTCATGTAGCCGACCAGGTAGTAGAGCGTGTAGTTCGCAGCGGCGATGTCGGCGACGGATTGCACGAGCCACTGAATAACCCGGGCGCGACCCGCACTATCCTTCGGCACGAACTTCCCGGACTTTTCAGCCGCGTGAAGCGCAATCGCCGCAGACTGGAAAAGTATGACGGCCTCGCCTGGCCCGGTCTCATCAACGAGCGCCGGAACATCCGAGCTGGGAAGGTTCTGCAACGCCTGCGGCAGCTTCTTTGTGCCGAGAGACATATCCACCTTGTGAGCGGCATAGTCGAGCCCGGACTCCTCGAGCATTATCGAAGCGCGCTGTCCGTTCGAACTGTTCGTCGTGTACAGATTTATCAGCTTAGGGGCCATGATCGTAGTTCCTATTGAGAAACACTGTTGCATAATAGGCAATTGCCCAGTTTCTCGCAAGCTCAATTTGATTTCAAAACCGGTTGCCCGGATGGGATCCAGGAAGCGCGGCGGCTGTCATTGCGCAGTGAAAGACGATCCGCTGGCGGCGATCCGGCGCTTTGACGGAGGAGCCGGGATAGTGCTCCCTCATATGTTTACAGGTCGCAGACGCGTTTCATCCGGTAGCACGCACGCTATGCGCGTCGGATCTCATCGTCGCCGTCATGACCGCCAGCCAACGGCGATCGCACATCCCCGCCCAATCGCCGCTGCCGCCGACAAGCGGCGCTAGGGTGCTGCTTCCTTGTCGGATATTTCGATCTGCGCGTGTCTGGAAGGCGAGCCGGCAGTCGAAGCCGACAATCGGACAAGGTCAATGGCGCGATTGTCAACGATAGCTTCCATCGAGAACAATCCGGTTACGCGGTCGAAGTCGAAGCCGGTTATCAGGCGCTGATAGAAGTTGTCATAGCCACCAATTCCTTTGGCCGCGACCTTGATCATATAGTCCCAGTCCCCGCCTATGCGATGGAAGTCGATGACCTCGGGCTGCCGCTCGACAAACTTGCGAAATCTATCGGCCCACTCTCGCGAGTGATGCCGCGTTCTAATCATAACAAAGACAGTGAGATCAATTCCAAGCGCCGAAAGGTCAATTTGACTGCTGGTGCCGAGGATAATACCGGCGCTGCTCAGCCTCTGTAGCCGCCGCCAGCATGCGTTCAACGAGAGCCCGACCTGGTCCGCGAGTTGCCGCTGCGACAGCGTGCCGTCGTGTTGCAGACGCGACAAGATCTTTAAATCGATCCTGTCCAGTTTGGTCACCCCGTCATGCACGCGAGTCATATCGTTGTGTCCTGGCGTTGCCTGGTTGCTTTCCGAACGATCGCTTGTTTCATAAGGGAGATCACACACCATCGCCCACGAACATGTTTCGTTGATCAATTCGGTGTCGGATCAAGAGGGCTACTTGATTGGAACGACCGGACGAACATAGTTTCACATCTGTAGCGCAGAGCAAGGTCAGTAGCTCATCGAAGTCTCATATTGCACATGCGCGGACCTGCGATCGCGATACGACCTCCCGCGTCACCCAAACCCGCGGATGAATGCACCCGGGCGAGGACTGAAGATCGCCCTGCTGGCATCGACAGTGTAGCAGGCCGAATAGGCCACAGCTTTCCGGGAAAGCTCGGCCACTGAGTTCAGTATGTAATCGACCTTTTCGTCGGAAAGCAGAATGCTGAGATTCAGGCGAGTAAATCCGGGCTTTCGTACCTCATCTCCCTCGGCGATCATCTCGCGCAGGTCGCTCGACTCCGTATCGTCTATAGCCAACAATCGATGCGCGTAGGGTCCCGCGCAGGCGCATCCGCCCCGCGCCTGAATGCCATAAACGTCACTGAGGAGCCTTGTCACAAGTTGCTGGTGAACGTAGCCGCCCTTCCCGTCCTTAATTCGGAAGGAGAATATCGGCAGACTGGGGGCCTGCCGATTTCCCAGCAGCTCGAGATGTTGAACGTTGCGCCAGGCTGTCAAGGCTTTGGTGGTGAGAGCTGTATTGATCGTATGCATGACATCTTCGCCGATCGCTTCTTTCACGAGCATTGCCAATGCGACCCGGATATCACCTACTACGTTCGGCGTCCCACCTTCCTCACGCGCTTCCAGGCTATCAGAGTAGTCGTGTGTAGTTGGCGTGACGAACTTTACTGTACCGCCGCCCGGCCAGGTTGGCGTACCCGCGACGACCGCTTCTCGGCGAACGATCAGGACTCCCGACGCGGCAGGTCCGCCAATGAATTTGTGAGGTGAGATCGCCACGGCATCGATCGCCGCATCGAAGGCGGGCTGCATTGTGATCGGCAAATATGGCCCGCCGCCGGCGTAGTCCCAAACGATCCTGGCGCCCGCCCGCTTCACCGTCCTTGTGATCTCCACCACGTCAGACGTAATGCCTGTCACGTTAGATGCGGCTGAAAAAGCGCAGACGATCGGACGGCCGGACGCCCCTTCAAGAGCGGCGTTGAGCCGCTTGAGGTCGGGACCTCCGGTCGCTGCTTCCTCAAGCTCGACGATCTCTGCGCCGCTTTCACGCCAAGGCAGGATGTTCGAATGATGCTCATAGGGTCCAATGATCACCCGCGGAATGACATTTGAAATTGTCTTCACACCGAACAGATGTACAAGGCGATTCAAACCGGATGTGGCGCCCGAGCCGGTGAATATCACGGCGTATCTGTCATCTGCTCCACAACATCGAGCGATGACATCGTGAGCAGCCCGACGCAATCGCGTCATCGCGCCACCGCAGTAAGAGGCCTCGGTATGGCTGTTGGCATAGTAAGGAAGCACCTTTTCGAGAATGAAGTTCTCGACGGACCACAAGGCCCGGCCGGATGCCACGTAGTCCGCATAGATAAGCGTCTTGAAACCGGCCGGCCCCGCGACTTTTGCTTCGCTTCCAATCAAGTCCGTAGCGAGCCATTGAACGAGATCGTTCCGCTCGAGGCGGCGCCTGAAATCCGCAAACGGATCGGCTGCACCCTGCTCGCTTGCTGCGCCCATGCCATTCCTCCATGGAATCAACTACCAAATGCGAAGGTAGAGACTCGAAACAGATGAATGTTCACCCTATTCGCGTCTTGTTGGCTCCGTTTTTCGTTCAAATGAACGACGTTTTCGAAAAACATAATGCATTTGATCTGGCCACATACGGTTGAACAAAACTGGCTTGCCGTTGAACCTGCAAACCTTACGAGCACCCGCACAGTGCGAAGAGGCTTTATCCATTTTCGAACGGGTGGCGGCCGTGTGCCCTTCGATTGCGTGCCGCTTCCTGCGCTAGGAACGATCTTGGATGGAGACTTTCCTCCGCGCGCTTTTGCAAAGACCGCGCTCCTAACTCAGAATGCCGATCGGCGCACGCGTAGGCGTTGGGTCCCGCCGTTTGGCGAATGGATGTTGTGGCCCTGATGCAGGCTCATCCACCGTGCTCCCGGAAAAAAAGAGGGCTACCGTTTGACACGGTAGCCCAGTCAGGGAGGAACTTGAAACGTGAGCAGCAATCGATCGCAATGTCACTTTGCGTTCACCGAGTAAGCTAACGAGAGGCGCTTTCGATGGCGACAGTCATGCTTTCGTTGATGCCGCAGGTCCCTGGATCGCAATCGTGTCAACGGCAACGATTGCAAATCGTGAAGCTTGGTTGTCTTGGGGTCGTGCCGAGGCGCGATCTGCACGTTGAACGAACGCTGTGGCAGTTCAATGCACCGGCTGGGATCGACACTCCCGCGGCAAGCGCCTTCGAACACATTGATCGGCGGCGGCGCCAGGTGGAATCGCGGAGCATCTGATCCGGCGGACGCGTTCATTCGCCACATTCTCCTGCCTGTGTTAGCGGCCCCCGAGGGCCTGCTGCAATCGGGTTGATCGTCGAGCTCATGATTCCCGGCAGGATCGAAACCTCAGCCGCCGATGCATTTCACCCGTTGCGCGTGCAACGAATGGACCTTCGGACAGGCTTAACACGTGGCGGCGCTGAGATATGCGTTCTCTCATTGAGGCACCGAATATGCGACCTTTTCCTGGCCCTCCTGCAGAAGCCGATTTCCTGCGTCATTTGCATTCGGAGACAACATGCCGGCTCCGGTAAGAGGCACCTCGCCTACGAAATTCATCAGAGCCACGCTCAACGCGCTGACCACAGATGCAATCACTAGATAGCCGCCGATGAGCCAGGGAGTGCCGTGCGCAAGCGCAAACAAGCTGGTCGCGATGATAGGAGTGAGCGAAATCGAGAGTACAGAACCAATCTGATAGACAAGCGAGATGCCGGTGTACCGCAACCGCGCTTCAAACAGATCGCAGCAGATTGAGGACTGCAATCCGTACAAGGGACCCCACAAGCCGCCGAACGCGATAAGAATGGCTAGCCCAATCCACAATGGATTCCCGGAATAAAGCATCAGCCAGAGGATGGGGAAAGCTACCGCGCCGCTTGCGATCGACGCCCATATAAAGACTTTCTTCTTGCCAATGCGATCTGCCAGCAATGAGCTAAGTGGGATAGTGAACAGCAACGCGACGGCGGCGATAGCGACAGACGACAGGCTGGCGGTTCGCGAGATGGAACCCGCCTTTACCATCAGTGCCAAACCGAAAACACAATAGACACCAAAGACGAGGCCCATGATGAGGTTGGCGCCGAGACCCAGCGCGATCGGCATCTTGTGCCGGGCAAGCACCTCCGCGACAGGAACACGCGCGATACGCCCCGCCTTCTTGAGGCGATCAAACTCGGGCGTCTCCGGGACCCGCGTTCGGATATACAGGCCAACAGCCAACAACAGGAAGCTGGCGAGGAACGGCAAACGCCAGCCCCACGACAAGAAAGCCTCGTTCGAAAGCGCGCCAGACAGAAGGGCGATACCGCCGCTGCCGACGGCAAGTCCCAAAGCGAGCCCTATCTGGGGGATGGAGGAGTACAGAGCCCGACGCCCGGGCTTGGCGAATTCAAAAGTCATCAAGACGGCCCCGCCCCACTCGCCCCCAAGCGCGAGACCCTGCACGACGCGAAGCGACAGAAGGACAATCGGAGCCCAGAGGCCAACCTGCTTATATGTGGGCAGCATTCCGATCAGAAACGTGCCGAGTCCCATCAACGTAAGAGAGAATACGAGCAGGCGCTTTCGTCCAATACGGTCTCCGAAGTGCCCGAACAGAATGCCGCCTAACGGCCGAACGATAAAGCCAGCAGCGAACGTCGCGTATGCCAGAAGGTCCGAAAGCAGCTGATTATCGGAGGGGAAAAACAGGCTGTTGAAGACAATGGGCGTAAGACTGCTGAATATAAAAAAATCGTACCACTCGATTGCCGTTCCAACCAAGCTGGCGGTGGCGATCGTTCCTATATCCGCCTTGCCCTGATCGTGAGCTGTTGCCATATCCGTCCCCCCGGGTTCATGGCCACGTTCGAAAGAGCCTGGCCATGCAGCCATGCATAAGTCATACGTATATATTATTTCGAGTCAAGTTTGGCCTCCTCGCATGTCTGCGGTTATCAGTTCCCGGGGGCGCGGTCGATCGAGCGACTACCCGAAAACTGGTGTTGGATACGAGCCGTCGTTGACTAAGGCATATGTATGAGCTACTTTAGCGTGCAGCCAACGTCGCCATTGAGCACGCGTTGCGATCGGCCCCAAATCTCAA
>AR_comb_assmDRAFT_10009829_pt1 | contig 10463 bp, 10 predicted proteins | sample ArasoioldDNA_FD_10543 | JGI IMG/M metagenome (IMG submission 10543) | reverse complement strand
TTGGTGCTCCCCCTGCTCCAGAGCCATGGCCTGATCGCCGCCTGCGCGGGCCTGGTCGTCTTGCTCATGGGGCTCCAGGCGCTCAGCGGCGACCCCCAGTTCCGTAGGGATCTGCGCGGCGCGGCCTCGCTGTTCCTGGGCTACCTCGTGCTCCGGACGGTGGACCTCTACCGCGGGGCGCAGCTGGCCGTCGGGCTGCACCAGGTACTCGAGCTGGCGTGGATGCTGTCCCTGACCTTCGGGTTCATCCGCCTGGGGGTCTCGCTGCTGCTGAAGCTCGCCCGGGTGCGGAGCCGGCCGACGCCGAAGATCCTCCGCGACGTGCTGGACGGCACGCTGTTCCTGATCGCGACGCTGATCATCGTCCAGCGCGAGTTCCGCATCGACTTCTCCAGCCTTCTGGCCGGGTCGGCGATCGTCTCGGTGGTCATCGGCCTCGCGCTCCAGGAGACCCTGGGGAACCTGTTTGCCGGCCTGGCCATCCAGCTCGAGCGGCCCTTCCAGGTCGGAGACACCATCTCGGTGGGGAACGAGATCTTCGGGCGCATCGTCCAGATCGGCTGGCGCGCCACGCGGGTCGAGAACAAGCGCCGGGAGGTCATCTCCCTGCCGAACACCACGTTCAGCAAGCAGGGGGTGAAGAACTACTCGAGCGGGACCGAGCCGGTGGGGTTCGACACCTACGTCGAGCTCACCTACGACACCCCGCCCAACCGCGTGAAGGCGGTCATCCGCGAGACCCTGGCGGAGGTGCCGCTGGTCCTGGCCGAGCCGACGGCTCGCATCCGCACCTGGGCGTACGAGAGCTCGGGCATCAAGTACCGCATCCGCTGCTACGTGAACGACGTGACCCGGACCAACTGGGCGCGGGACGAGATCCTCACCCGTCTCTGGTACCGGCTGCGGCGCGAGGGCATCGAGGTTCCGTTCCACCAGACCGTCGTGCACCACAAGTTCCCGGAGCAGCAGCTGGTCGAGTTCCCGGTCACGCACCGGATCGCGCTCCTGGACGAGGTGGACCTCTTCCGCGTGCTGGGCCCGGCCGAGCGCGAGCGGGTCGCGCACGAGATGGTGGCCCGTCGCTTCGGCCACGGGGAGCGGATCATCGAGCAGGGTGCCCCCGGGCAGACCTTCTACGTGGTGGCCGCGGGGAGCGTCTCGATCCTGACCGGTCGGGGCGTGGAGGTGACGCGGCTGGGGCGCGGGCAGTACTTCGGCGAGATGTCGCTCCTCACCGGCGAGCCGCGATCGGCGACGGTGGTGGCCGCGGAGGACGCGGTGCTGTTCGAGCTCGACCGGCCGACGTTCGCGCAGCTCTTCGACGAGCAGCCGGCGCTGGCGGGCCTTCTCTCCGAGGCGCTGGCCCACCGCCGAGGACAGCTGCGCGCCGTCTCCGAGGCGAACGGGAACGTGGTGGAGGTTCGCGAGGCAAACTGGATCCTCGACCGGCTCCGCTCGATCTTCGGTCTGCGCGCCTGAGCCTCAGCGAGCAGTCCGGAACTCGAACGGGACCGTGATGACGGCTGCGCTCTTCCCCGGCGCGGGGAACTGCCACGTGCGGATCCGTGACAGCACGCAATCGTTGAGCGTCGGGTCCCTGGTCCCATCGATCGACGTCTCCGCCGATACGACATGGCCGTCGGGGTCGATGGACCAGGAGACGACCAGCGTTCCGACCGGGGTTCGGCCCGCGGCGAGGGCGTCGGCTCGGCAGTGCTCGATCTCGGGCCGATGGCTCCGGACGAGCGCGAGGACCGGATCGACGGCGGTCCCGTCCGCTCCGATGCGGATTGGATCGGATCGGGCGGCAGGCGCCGGGCCCTCCACCCAGCGGACCTGTTGGCGGGCGGTCCTGTGGAACTCCTCTGCCACCCTGGACGAGACCACGTACGACACCACCAGCGGGAGACCCTTCGGGGGGCAGAGGACGTACTCGAAGATTCGCGGCGAGTCTGCTGACCGGGCCCGGTAGACGTGCTCGACGCAAGGCACGCTCGAAGTGTCGCAGCGGCCGACCGTCTCGCTCGACGTCTGGAACCCCTTGCGCTCGACGTCGCGGCGAACTGCCTCTCGTGCCTCCTTGCAGGTTCCATCCGGAGCGCGGACCCACGCGGTGGGCACGTGGCGGTCGACCTTGTACGGGCCGCGGTCCGTCCCGGCACAGAGGCGCGAGTCCTTGCCGTAGGAAGCCGGGCACTCTCCCGCTTCCCACCCGGGTGGAAAGAATTCCTCGAGCCGGTTCCGCGGCTCCGCTCCGCTGACACTGCCGCCGAGCAGGAGTGCGCCCGCGAGCATTCCGAACCGGCGCCTCAGACGAGTCGTGCGAGCTCGCCGGCGGCGAGCGCTGCACCCTCCACGATCCCGCGCTCGGTGACCAGCGAGGTGACGAGCGAGACCGGGGTGACGTCGAACGCGGGATTGAAGACACGGGCGCCGGCCGGGGCCCAGCGCACACCGCGTGCGCCGTGGACCTCCTCCACCGCGCGCTGCTCGATGGGGATGGCCTCTCCCGAGGGACAACGGAGATCGACCGTCGACCACGGCGCGACGGGATGGAACGGAACGCCGTGTGCCCGCGCGAGGACCGCGACCGCGTAGGTCCCGACCTTGTTCGCGAAGTCGCCGTTCCTGGCGACGCGGTCGGCGCCGACGATGACCCGGTTCACCTTGCCCGCGCGGAACAGCGCACCGTCCATTCCCTCGGTCACGAGGGTGTACGGCACCCCCAGACGCCCGAGCTCCCACGCGGTGAGCCGCGCCCCCTGCAGGAGCGGACGCGTCTCGTTCACCCAGACGTGGATGTCGCGACCGCGGGCGTGCGCCCGGTGGAGGACGCCGAGCGCGCTGCCGATGCCGGCGGTCGCCAGCGCGCCCGCGTTGCAGTGGGTGAGCAGCTGCTCGCCCGGGCTCACCAGATCGGCGCCGAGGTCACCCATGCGCTCGCAGGCAGCGACGTCCTCGTCGTGGATCGCTTCGGCCTCGTGGACCAGGTCCGCGGCGCTTCCACCGGCCTCGAGCACGCCGCGGAGACGGTCCATCGCCCAGGCGAGGTTCACCGCCGTCGGCCGTGCGCCACGGAGTCGTTCGATGGCGGCGTGGAGCGCCGGTCGGTCGGCGCCGCGCTCGGTTGCGGCAGCCACGCTGAGCGCCGCAGCCACGCCGATCAGCGGGGCGCCCCGGACCGACAGCCGCTGGATGTGGCCGACCATGGCCCCGGGATCGCTCGCGTCGAGCCAGATCTCGGCGTCCGGCAGACGCGTCTGGTCCAGGATCTCGAAGCGGCGGTGCCCGGCGCGGAGGGCGACGCCCTCGATGTGCTTCACAGGAGACCCGGTCCGACGCGGGCCCGGAGCGCGCGGAGCTCCTCCAGCTCGAGCGGAGGCACCGGGGTGATCCCTCCGAGCTCCTCGGCAGCCTTGAGGATGATCGCGCTGTGCTCGACGCGCTCGATGCCGTTCACCGCCTCCTCGATGGACTCGCCCCAGGCGAGCGCCCCGTGACGCGACAGCAGCAGCAGCCGGTGCGCAGGGAGGAACGGCAGGAGGACCGCGCCCATCTCCTCGGTGCCGGGCCGTGCGTAGGGCACGATGGGGACGCGGCCGGCGGCGAGCAGCAGCTCGGGAAGCGAATCCGTGGGTAGCTCCGTCAGCTGCGGCCGGGCCAGGGTCCAGGCGATGGCGATCGGCGGATGCGCGTGAATGACGACGCGCGCTTCCCGGCAGCTCCGGTAGACGGCGAGGTGCATCGCGCGCTCCGTCGAGGGCCGACCCTCGAGGATGCGCCCGTCGAGCGCGACGCGGGCGAGCGACCCCGGGGGCAGGCGCGCCTTGTTCACCCCCGCCGGGGTGAGGAGGATGGTGTCGTCCGTGAGTCGCACGCTCACGTTGCCGTCCGCGGCGGCGAGCAGGCCGCGCGCGTGGAGGCGCGCACAGGCGTCGCGGATCTCCTCGAAGTACGGATCGGCCATCATGGGTCTCCGGAGTAAAGCGCCCACGCCGTGGAGAGGTCCTGCACGATGTGCCCGAGTGACTTGTAAACGGTGATCTCCTCGTCGCTCCGCCGGCCGGCGACCGCCGCGCCGAGCACCTCGCCGATCTCCGCCACCAGGTGGTCGTCCCCGATCAGGCCGGCCTCACGGGCCTTGACGAACTCCGCACCCTGGCGAAGGCAGCCCTCGCGGCTGTCGGCGAAGAAGCGCGAGCGGACGACGAGCGCGTCGTCCACCTCCACCGGGCCGAGGTAGCTCGAGCCGACGAGGTTCAGGTGCGTGCCCGGACGGACCCAGGCGCCGAGCAGGACCGGCTCGGAGGCGGCGGTGACGGTGCACACGACGTCCGCCTCGGCGACCGCGTCGCGCGCGGACGCGGCGGAACGGACCGGGAGCCCGACCTCGCGCTCCATCCGGCTCGCGAACGCCGCAGCGCGCTCCGGCGACCGGCCCCAGACGACAACCCGTTCCAGCGGCCGGACCTGGCGGATCGCCCGGAGGTGGGTGGCAGCCTGCTCGCCGGTGCCGAGGATGGCGAGCGTCCGCGCGTCCTTGCGCGCGAGCGCATCGGTCGCGACCGCGCTCGCCGCGGCGGTGCGGATGGCGGTGAGCTCGCCGGCGTGGACCGCACAGACCGGCGCGCCCGAGTCGGGATCGAAGAGGAGCACCAGGCCCTGGTGGGACTGGCCGCCGCGAGCGACGTTCTCCTGGAAGACGCTGAGCACCTTCGACCCGAACGGGCCATGGGTTCCGAGCGCGCCGGTCATCGCGCCGTAGAGCCGTCCGGGCGAGAGCGGGAGGATCGAGCGGAGAAGCTGGCGCGTTTCACCGCGTGAGAGGGCGATCATGGCCTCGCGAACGATGCGGATCGCCGCGGGATGGGTGAGCCGCCGGGCCACCTCGTCGCGATCGATGAACCTCATCCACCGCCTCCCCTTCCCGGCCCGGACGCCGGGTCAGCGGGACAGCACCCCGCACGCGATGCGATCACCGGAGTCGCCCGAGGGCTGGGACTGGTGATCGTCCGCCTTCGCGTGGATGACGATCGCCGTCCCGTCGGCGTCGAGCACGGCGCCGGGACCGGTGCTCAGCGAGAGCCCGGGGGCGAAGGTCTCGAAGTCGAGCTTCCCCGACGCGGGCACGACGAGGTTTGGAAGGTCCCCACCGTGCGGCCCGCCGGGACTGAGGACCCCGTGCGTCTTCTGCGACGGGTTGAAGTGCCCGCCGGCGGTGGTGAAGGGTGCCTCGCACTTGCCGGTCTCGTGGAAGTGGATCGCGTGCGGACCGGGGTGGAGGCCCTCGACGGTTCCGCGCACCAGGAGGCCGTGGGGCGTCTCGGTCACTGTCACCGTCCCGACGGTGCGCCCCTGCCGATCCTTGAGCGGGGTGACGACAGATGCGGGGGTGCCGCCGTCGGTGGCTGCCGCAGGGGTGGGGGCGAACGCGACGAACGACAGGACCGTCAGGAAGACGAGGCTCGGACGCGTGACCATGCGTTCACCCTAGGCGAATCCCTGCCAGAATGCCTGGACCCGCATCCAGCCCGATGAGTACCCCACAGGCCATCGCGCGCACCATCCTGGACGGCTTCGAGAAGCGCTACGCGCAGTTCCGCGCCCTCAGCGCCGCGGCGAAGGAATCCTTCGAGCAAGCGGACTGGACGGAAGCGGCCGTGCTGAACCGGGTGGGCATCGGGACCTACGACGAGCGGGTGGCCGAGTCGGTGGAAGCCGTCCTCCGACTCTACCCCGACGCGCGCAGCGACGAGACGCTCTGGCCGCAGGTGAAGCATGCCTTCATCGCGCTGCTTTACGACCACAAGCGGCCAGAGTGCGCCGAGACGTTCTACAACTCCGTCGCCTGTCGGGTGCTCGACCGAACCTACTACCGGAACGAGTACATCTTCTGGCGGCAGGCCGTCGCCACGGACTTCGTCGACGCCGACGAGCTCACCTGGCGGGCCTGGTACCCGACCTCGGCGAACATCCTCTCGACCGTCCACGACATCGTCCGGAGCCTCGGGCTGTCGGTTCCATTCGAAGATCTACGGCGCGACGTTCGCAACCTGCTGCGCGCCTTCCGCGCGCACTTGCCCGGAAGGCGCGTCCGCCTGCTCAACTTCCAGATCCAGCTCCTGTCCTCCCCGTTCTTCCGGGACCGGGGTGCCTACCTGATCGGGCGGCTCCTCAACGGCAACCAGCAGACCCCGTTCGTCGTCTGTCTCCGCCACTCCGCCTCGGGCCGTGGCGTGTGCGTGGACGCGCTCCTCCTCAGGCCCGAGGACCTGGCGGCGCTCTTCAGCCTTTCCAGGGCCTACTTCATCGTCGACATGGACGTCCCGTCGGAGTTCGTGACCTTCCTCAACCAGCTGATGCCGGGGAAGTCGAAGGCCGAGCTCTACACCTCGGTCGGCCTGCAGAAGCAGGGCAAGACCCTCTTCTACCGGGATCTGATCTCGGCCCTGAAGCACTCCACCGACGCGTTCATCCATGCTCCGGGAGCGCGAGGGCTGGTGATGCTGGTCTTCACCCTTCCCTCGTTTCCCTGGGTGTTCAAGGTCATCCGGGACGAGTTCCCTCTGCCGAAGCAGATCACCCGCGAGGAGGTCCGGGCCAAATATCTCCTGGTGAAGTACCACGACCGTGTCGGCCGGCTTCCCGATGCGATGGAGTACTCCGACGTGCTCTTTCCCACCGACCGGATGGATCCGGCGCTGCTCGGGGAGCTGGAGCGGAGCTGCGCTCGAAGCATCGACCGGGAGGGAGGCGGACTGGTGGTCAAGCACCTCTACGTGGAGCGCCGGATGAGGCCACTCGACCTGTTCCTCCGCTGGGCGGACCCGCTGCAGCAGTACCAGGCCATCCGCGAATTCGGCCTGGCCATTCGCGACCTGGCCGTGGCCAACATCTTCCCCGGAGACCTCCTGCTCAAGAACTTCGGGGTCACCGGCCGCGGACGGGTGGTGTTCTACGACTACGACGAGATCTCGCTGCTGACCGACGTCTGCTTCCGCCGGCTCCCGACCGCGCGAGACGAGGTGGAGGAGTCGTCCGGCGAGCCGTGGTTCCACGTCGGGGCGCACGACGTCTTTCCCGAGGAATGGGTGCGCTTCATGTTTCCCCCCGGAAGGCAGCGCGATCTCTTCGTCGACATGCACGGAGAGCTCCTCGATCCCGCCTGGTGGCTGTCCCGCCAGGAGGAGATCCGCTCCGGGAAGCAGCCGGACTTCATCCCCTACCCGGCGGAGGTGCGGCTCGTACAGCCGGTCGGGTGAGGGTGCGGTCCTCGGCGGAACGGTCGCAGGACTGGCGGTGCTCGGGCTTCGCGCCCGGAACCGGAATCGAACGGCTACTTCGGCGTGAACGTCGCGTCGGGGCAGCTCGACGCGCACTTCCCGGAGGTGATGTCCGCGCAGCTGTCGCTGTTCACGCACTGGGCGCAGGTGCTGTCCGGGCTTCCGCAGCTCGCGTCGCAGGAGAAGCCCGACGAGCTCAGGTTGCAGGACACCAGCTTGTTGCACGCGTCCTTGCAGCTCTCGCTCGAGCCACATCCTGCAAGAGCGACGCCGAGCGCCGCGAGACCCGCCATCCACCAGCTCTTCACTTGATCTCTCCCCTGGTCCCGTCCGCTCCCGGCCGCGACGACGGACATGGACCTTTCTCAGTAGACCCCTCGTTGCTGACGCGTTGCATCCACACCTGCGCCCACCGGGTGCGACTTTCAGCGCGCGCCGAGGCGACCGCGACCCAGCGAGGCCGCAGAGTTTGCGCGAGCACGGTTCCGCTCGCGTGGACCTGACGTGCGCGAGCGCGCCGCGATCTGTACCGCCCGGTCGTCGCAACGCCCCGAGAGCGACGGGTCGATGCATGCATGACCAGAACCGTCGGCCTCGTCCTCGTCGCTGCTCTGTTCCTCGGCTCGAACGCGCTCGCCAAGCCCGGAGATCCCCCGGCGCCCACCCAGGTCTTCGTCACCGTGGACGGGCTCGCGGGCGAATCGACCACGAAGGGTCACGAGGGACAGATCGAGGCCTTCAACTTCTCCGAGACCTGGCGCCAGACCGCGACCACCGGCGGCGGCACAGGTGGTGGGGCCGGCAAGGCAACGCTCGGTCCAGTCGTCTTCGACAAGGTCCAGGGAGTGGGAAGCGTCAGGCTGCTGAAGGCACTGCTCGCCGGCCGGATCATCGCGAAGGTGATCCTCGACTTCGGCCAGGGGACCGACGGCAGGAGCCCGACCACCTACCGGATCACGCTCCTGAACGTCATCGTCGTCGGCCTCAACCAGGCCAGCACCGCGGACGGAACGCTCGTCGACGAGGTCCAGCTCACCTTCGACTCCGCGACCTGGGAGGTGTTCGACCCGTCCGACTCGACGGGCTTCGATTCGACCACCGGCAAGGTGAACTTGACCGCTCCCACCGCCAACCGCAGCGCCCGGTGACCCGGACCATGAACGTCTGCCGAAGCACCGTGCGTGTGCTGGTCGCAGCGTCGGGGCTCGTGATCGCGTGCGGGGGTGAGGTGAAGGCCCCGGCGCCCGCGGTGACGAATGCGGACGTCGGAGTCACCGACGCCGGCCCGGCCATTCCGGTCGAGACCGCGGGACCCTGGGCCCCGAGCCGCGCACTCTCGCTGGACCGGTTCGCGCTCGAGACGGCGCTCGGCGTGACCCTGACGCCGCCCGGCGGTGAGGAGCTCGTCAGCTCGACCCGATGGACGCTCCGGGGCCACGAGGTGGAGCTTCGCCTCGACGTCCGCAGTGCATTCGACGGCGCCGAGGCCGAGCAGGTCTGCGCCGCTGCCGCCGGAGAGAGCGCACGAATGTCGCTCGCCCTTGGAACACCGACGTGGACCACCGCGGACGCCGTGTTCGTCACCCGGAACGCGCGCTGCATCCGGGTCAGCGTCGCGCGGGCCTCCGGGCCGGACACGGCGAGCGCGGGCGCGGTGGCCGGAGTTCTGGTCGCCGGCTAGAGCAGCAACGCGGGGGTGGTCGCGTCGCCTTGGGAGCAGCGCGACCTCGACGGATCGAAGAAGTCGCCGGTCACGACGGTGGCGTCGATCCGGGGCTCCCGAGCAGGACGTGCCATCCGTCGGAGCTCGGCTGCAAGCTGCTCCAGAACGTGACCCGCTGCATGGCATCGCCCCACTGCGTCTGGCCCGCGCCGGGCGGCACCGCGAAGCTCCCCGACTGGAAGATCGGCGAGGGTGCCCGAGCGGGGGCAGACGCTACGGCTGCGCGCGGGCCGCCGCCGCACCGGCAACGAGACTGCGCCCCACGGCGCACTCTGGTTGCAGGACACAGCGCGCGCACAGCTCCGCGCGAGCGCGTGGCGGGCAGGCGCCACTCATCCCGTGGTGGCAGAGCACGAAGTCGTAGCGAACCGGGTCGACCGGATCGATGACCCGGAGGTTGGCCGTGATGTCCTCCGCGGCCGCCCAGCCCATCGTCCGCCGTCGCACGAGCCCGAGCCGCCAGGCCAGCCGCGCCACGTGGGTGTCGAGCGGCACGAGCAGCGCGCTCGACGGCACGCCCTTCCACACGCCCAGGTCCACCTCGTCCGGCCCCCGCACCATCCACCGCAGATACAGGTGCAGCCGCTTCGCGGCTCCCGTCCCGAGCGGCACCGGGAGCAGGTGGTTCAGCCCGCGGGTCTTCCCCAGCGCCCGCCGGACCGCCAGGAGATCCACGTCCCGAAGCTCCCGGACGAACCCGCCGAGCGCCGCGTGCAGGTCGCCCCCGGCCTCGTCGTGCGCAGCAAGGAACCCGGCCTCCAGCGAGCCTCGCCGCTCGAGCATCCGCCCCATGCCGAGGAGCAGCACCGCCACGTCCGCGCCGACGTTGAATCGGTAGACGAACCCGGCGAGCAGGGTCTTCGCACCCGCAACATCGAGCCCGCGCACGAAGGCGGCCGGTGAGGCTCCCATCGACTCGAGCAGCCGGGTGACCCTGGGCAGGAAGAGGTCGGCGCGTCCGTACGCCAGCGACGCCGCGAGGAGACCCGCCACCTCGATGTCCCGCGGATCGCGGTAGCGATGCGGCAGCGAGACCGGATCCAGCGGAAGTCTCCGCCGCGGCGGCGACGCCCGCTCGAGCCGCGCGAGGGCCCGGCGCAGGCGCCCGGCCCGCTCGGGGGAAAGCCGGTGGGTGCGGCCACGACCCATCGGGCTACCGGCTCAGCTCCCGGACCGCGTGACCGAGCTCCGGGATGATGAGCCGGTCCAGCGCGAGCCGGACCGCGTTCGGGCTGCCGGGAAGGACGAACACCAGCGCCCCGCGCACCGTGCCCGCGAGCGCCCGGGAGAGCCACGCCGCGCTGCCGATCTCCTGGAACGACAGCATCCGGAAGAGCTCGCCGAAGCCGGGGATCTCCTTCTCCAGCAGTGGACGGACCGCCTCCACCGTCTGGTCTCGCCGGGTGATGCCCGTCCCTCCGGTGATCAGCACCGCCCGCGCGCCGCCCTGCAGGCCG
>AR_comb_assmDRAFT_10057153_pt1 | contig 10464 bp, 11 predicted proteins | sample ArasoioldDNA_FD_10543 | JGI IMG/M metagenome (IMG submission 10543) | reverse complement strand
ACAATCATGCGATGTATTTACTGTGGAATCCGACTGATGATGATGGACAGCCTAAGCCGCCACAGTGGTTTGATAAGTCGATACGCTTTGGGCTTCATGCGCTTACTGTAAAACGCCGGAAGGTCTATGCCCATTGTGCTGCCGGTATTAATCGAGGCCCTAGTACGTGCTATGCGATCCTTAGAGCTACAGGTATGAGCGCACAGATGGCTGAGGATTTGATAAGGCAAAAGCGGCCGCAAGTAGGATTGGCATATAAGCCCGATGCTGATAGAGCTATTGATGGACACTGGATTAAATGAATAAAAACTATGAACCTTACTTTGAACGATATACAGTCGTAAAGGTTATACAGTCAAAGCAGCGAGAGCATCAAGGCCACAATCGCTTTCAACATAAGACGTGCTTAGGTTTCATTCCGATTAATAAAGAACTAACACCGCCGCGAGTATGTCCTGTATGCCATGCAGATTGCGAAAAGGAAGTAAGACTAGAAGAAACCTTGAAAAGTGAAGGTGCTGTTTTGCTTGATCCACTTACTAAGCCAATTAAAGTAAAAGAGGATCATTTAATCGGTGGGTCTGATAGTTGAGCGACTAGTTTAGTTGACAGTCCAATAGACGCCTGCTAGAAGCAGGGCAGGCGCTGCGCGTTCGGAACACAACTCCCCCTCGTTTCGACACGCCGCACAGCCTTATGAAGCTCCAGGGTATCGAGCCGCCCTGGAGCTTCTTTTTTGCTTATATTTGACAAAACCAGCGTTGTTTGTATACTGGGCTTAATGTTCTTTTTAATAACCGTTAAAACTAGCGGTTAGTGGTGATAAAAACCCCGCAAAGCAGGGGTAATCGCCTACCTTCATCAGATTCACGTCGAGCCGTACTAGCTGTAGTACGACCAGACGCATGGGCAATACAGCTAGGTCTTAAAGTAGGCGGTAAGCAGTTCTTAACTAATCGCAGGGAATTCATCATTCCAGTGATGCGTGACGCGAGCCAAGAGGTAGTGATTCGGAAGGCCGCGCAGATGGGATTCACCATCGGAATGATCATCAAAGCTCTACATGCAGTAACCGAAAAAAAGCTGCATGTTTTGTACTTAATGCCCTTTAAGCATGGAGCTATTTCCTTTGTGCAGGGGCGAATTGATCCGATTATTGATTCAAACGACAAGCTTTCGGCTCAATTCCATCGAGTACAAAACTTCCTTCATAAGCAAACCAATGAAGGACTCAATTTTTATATTCGTGGAACCAATGTAGAAACGGATTTGCGCGAAATCCCTGTAGATATGGAGATTTGGGACGAGCGCGACAAGTTCGTAGATCGTCACCTGACAGAAGCGTTAGCCCGTATGGACGGCTCTGAGGTAAGACGTTTAATTCAATTATCTACACCAACAGCGCCTGGACACGGAGTTGATGCGGATGATAACTGGGGAGCAAGTGATCAACGTATGTGGGAGGTTGCCTGCCCACACTGCAATACGTATCAAATCCTCAGTATGGAAGAAAATGTCAAGCTCGGCGACAGTGCGGTTGATTCTGTTCTGGAATGCTCCCACTGCCATAAAGAAATCTCTGATGACGAGCGACGGGATGCTAACAAAAAAGGGCGTTGGGTTCCTCAATACCTTAATGGACAAAAAACCGGATTTCATATCTCGCAGTTAAATTCTCCGACTAAGCCCTTTGTTGATGTAGTCAGTGGATTCTTTGATGGACAGTCTGATGCTTTCGTTTTAAGAGGCTTTTACAACAACGGTCTTGGTCTTCCGTATGCAGGTAGTGGTGACAGGTTTACTGAAGAAATTTTAGACTCGGCAATTATTCCTGGTCACAGATTAAGAACAATTCCTGAGGGGCCGATCTTTGTAGGAGTAGATGTTGGTACAAAGCTCCATGTGATTGCAAGCTATATGGGGCGAAATAAAAAGAGACTCTTGTGGGATTTGAAGATATTTAATGACAAGTCCACATCAGAAGGCAAAGATGCTTGGGCAAAGCTAGACAATTTCTTAGATGGGCTTCATAACTTTATGTGCGTAATTGATGCTAATCCGGAAAAGAGTCGAGCAAAAGAACTAGCAGCAAAATATTCAGGAAAAGTTTGGTTAGGTTGGGAGCGGGATCGTCCGAACCAAGCTGAGTTAGCGGTATTTAATCCTGAGCGTCCAAGGCGCGGTGAAGCTGGCGAAATTGTAATCGATAGGACGATGGCTTTCGATCAGCTTATTAGGGATTACCAAGATGGCGTCTATGGGTTGCCAGGGGATGCAAGAAGCTTAGGTGAGCATCACCCAAAGAAAAGTTTTAATGGTTTTTACTCGCAGCACTTGGAAATGGCGCGCGTGGTTGAGATACCAGAAGAGTCCAATAGCATTTTGGATTTAAAACCACACAGACCCACAGTTGCGCGATGGAAGAAAACAAGAAATGCAGACCACTGGCACCACGCAGAAATGTTTCAATCAATTGCTTTTCTTAGAAAGCCCCCAATGACCATTCCTCGCGGGATGGTCGATGCAATAGATAACTCAGGGAGTTTCGTTGGGTAGACCAAGCAAGAAATCTGTAGATATCGAGGCCGAGCGCCTTAACATTATTCATAAAAATCGCACAGAACTGGCGAGGGCTTTTAAAGCGCCGCCAACTGTGAAAAAGGGTGGCGAATTCTTACCTGGCGACGATCTTAAAAACAAAAATTTAGCGATTTTCCTGAAGATTGCACAGCCGCGTGTTAGTTACACCCAAATTGCGGCACAGATTGGAGAAACAAAAACAACAGTAAGAAAGTGGTTTGCCGACGACCCGCATGTACGTGAGCAGTATGAGTGGTTGCTGCATAACTTAACTGAAGGCGCACTTGAGTATTTAAGAACTTATACGTTGGAAGCGGTTGCGACTTTAGTTTCGTTAATGCGCTTTGGCTCAGAGAAATACATGCTTGAAGCAGCTAAGGAAATTCTGGATCGCGGCGGTCTTGCCAAAGTTACCAAGCAAGAGGTTAGTACTAATAAAACTGAAACTCACACTTGGGATGAGACTTTGGTAGAGCGAGTACGTGAACTTCCTGAAGAGCAACAAGAAAAAGCTGCCACGATGATTGAAGAAGTTGAAGCTTTCTTGGAAAGTCACGAAAAAGAGGCTGCTGCTATCGAAGAAACTGAAGATGAGCAGCCCGATAAGTGATTTAATCGATCAAGCGTGGTCAGAACTATTACTAACCACAATTAGCGGCTCTAAGTTTGCTGCTAGTGATGAAACCACAATTGGGCATTGGTTAAATGCTAAAAGTATTTTGGCTGATGCGAAGGCTTTAGCTGATCAACCAATACAGCAACAAAAATCTGGTGGGGCAGTAATAAGTGGACGAATAGGCGGCACTCATACTTATCCGCAACCGCCAGTTACAGGGATTACTAATTATGGAATTTCAACCGGCGCAAAGATTACAGCTAAGCCAACTGACTGGGCGTGGGAATTAGACGAAATTAAGAATCTCGGTGGTGGATTGGTTCGATTTGATTATGGAGGATCAGGACAAGACTGGCTCGTTCAAGAGATTTTAAATAGAGGAATGAAGCCGATGTTGCTTATCGGCGGCACACTTCATGGGGTTCCGACTCCTTCCGCTCATGCCCAAGCTGTTACGGCCGCAATGACGAAATGGAAGGGCAAGGTTCCAGTTGTAGAAGTCGGCGGTAATGAACCAAACCTTAATGGGCAAACTCCACAGCAACATGCAGCACTTGTTAAAGCCAGTTATACAGCAGCCAAGGCTGTTGACCCAAAAGTAATTGTTTTAAACGGTGGTATAGCACCAGCAGCAGCGACACTCTCGTATGCGCTTCAGCTTGTTCCACTTTTAAAAGGAAGCATTGATCATTTTAATATGCACTTATATGAAGATGCTTATGTAGTTGCATCATGGAATAACTGGTCACGGTGTTTTGATCCTTCGGTATTAGGTGGCCAGCCATCAATTCGACAGGCGCTTGATTCAAATGGTATGTCGAATATTCCTATTTGTTCAACCGAGTCAGGAGCAAATGTTCCTAAGGTGACTGAAGCAGTACAAGCAAAAACTGTTTTTAATGCATTTGATCGCGCTGCAAAGTTGCGCGCGACAGGTGATATGAGTTTCGTACTTATTTTCAGTATGCGAAATACAGATTATGCGCCGGGATGGGGCTTGTGCCGCGACGATCATTCCAGGCGTCCTTCATGGACTGCCGCTAAAAATGCATTTGTGTAGGGGGAACTAAGTGGCGAGAAAAAATAAGACTGTAAAAGAAATGTTCTCGCGTAATGATCCCTGGTGGGGATTTGCGAGTACCAGTTTGCGTCAAAGCTGGTCTGCAATTACAAAATCATTTTATGGAACGCCGTATCAACCAGTTTTAAGGAAAACGACAGTCGATGTAGACAAGGCTCGCGCTCTTTACTTCAATACTGATCCATCAATTTCATTTGGAGCGCATTTTGCTAAGCCAATTATTGACTCTGCTGCTGATTTCATCGGCGCACCGTCATATCACACAGGCAATGAAACGATTGACACCATATTGCAGGACTGTGTAGAGAAATATTGGAAAAGCTCGCTGTGGGAAACATGGAAAATAATGATGCGGGACAGCAAATGTTGGGTACGTATGCGAGGAATGCCAATTAATGCGTTGACCACTCCGGATGAAGTCGGCAGAGTTTATTTAGAGCCGATTGTGAAGGAACGTGTTACTCCAATCTACGATCCTTACACAAACGAGTTAATGCGTATTGAAGTCAGCAACATTATTTTTGTTGAAGATGAGGAATCACAAGTAGCGATTAACAGCGTATTGAATCCGGCAAGGCATTCAGGCCGCGAGCATGAAATTATCGAAATAATTACTCCAGACGAATACAGATATTACGACGCAACTGATGAACGCGAATTAGAGAACTTAAGAACAACGAATCAGTGGGGATTTATTGGATTTGTTGAGTTTGTTAATGAGGCAGATAGCTCTCTCGACGGGGGAATTTCAGATTTAGAGGGCGTCTACCCATTCTTGCAGGCTCACCACGATATTTTCACACAAACAAAGGTTGCTCATAAGCAACATGCGGTTCCGAAAGTGAAGTTCAAGATTAATGACATTCTTCCTTTTATTCAGAATAACTTCCCTGACGCTATCGACCAAGAAGGAAACTTTACTGGACGAATTACATGGTCAGGAAAAGAAATTCTGTTTATGCAGTCTGAGGAAGATGCAGAGTTTCTTGAAGCAAAAACGGCGCTCGACGGTTCCGTATCGCTGTTGGAGTTTGTACTTGATTCGATTGCTATTGCGAGTGAAAGACCGGAATGGATTTTCATGCGTAATGAAGGCATCGAGGCTCAATCATCACAGACTCCACAGACTCTTCCTTTTAAAAACTTGATCTGGCGTAAAAGAGCGAACGCTGAAGAGTCATTGATTAAGTTGGGAAAGATGGCGCAAGTAGTTTATGCAGGAACCGCTCTTCGTCCTGATCTTTCGTGGGGGCCAATTGAAATGACTGAGCTTGTGCAAGAGTCGCAGGCTTTGCAACAGATTACGGCCTCGGCTGAAATTGCGAACAGGGCAGGTGTCATTGACCGCACGACTTATCGACAAAAGATTCGCCGGTTCTATCCGGGAATGAAATCAAATGCCGATGAGGAAGCATCCGCGCAAACGGAACTTCAAGCCGAACAGGATCGTCAACTTGAAGTCGCTCGACAACAAGCTGAAATTAAAGCAGAAACAACTGCTAAGGCAGCAAAGTCTAACGGCGCTGGCCCGAACTCGACGCGCGACCGACTACCTCTCGATGTAGTACCCCCAGGGGATTGATTTAAATGGCAGTACGTCGCGGACGACCGACAAAGATCAGAGTTAGGAAAAGGGCAAGACTTCAAAACCTTGCCGGGTCAGCTAGAGCTAGCGCAATGAATCCTAATCAATTAGCCGCATCTATTTGGCGTGACCTTCTCAGACCACGGAAACCGCGTGGAGGGAGATAGATATGAGCTTATTACTTTGGATAATTTTAATACTACTTGTCGTTGGTATCTTTGGCGGGGTTTTTGTAACAAAACTTTTATGGCTTCTTTTGATCGTTGCCTTGATTGTGTTCTTAATCTCATTTTTTACAAATCGTGGCAACGCAGCTTAAATGGGGTTCTAAAGATTGGAAGACTCACTTGCGTAGAAGTTTGGCTCAACGCAAGCGATACGGGGAAGATATAAAGGATATTGAAGGATTAATAGACTACATCGAAATCAAAGGGCCAGCTAAACGAAAGAAGAAAAATGGCTAAAGCTATTTTAAGAGCAGATGTAGGAACTACCTTAGGCGTTACAAAAACAACAAAAGGAAAGATGACGCCTAAGAAAATAAAAGGAATCAAGATTCCAGGGATTCAACCTCGGAATTACAAAGAGCAGAAATAAGAAACGAAAGGAGGATTAATATCAATGGCTAGAAAGCGGGTAAATGTCAGTTCGCCAAAAGGAGCGACCGCTTCAAAGGCTGCACCTGTTGGTAGTTCGCTATTAGATGAAAGTTCAGGCAGTACAAGAAGCGCGCGTGTTCTTTCTGGTAGCGCTACTGTTAATCCAGGTTATCGATTAATTACGAATACTTCTAATAGTGTAGTTCAGCCACGAATTGTTAAATCTGTTGATCCTAGCCTTGGGCAGGGGCCAGCTAAAGCAGGTGGCGCAGGTCGTTATGCCAATATGAATGACCGCGTTGTTAAAGCAAATATTGTGCGCGCACCTAGAAGCGGTACGCAAGGTGTTACTAGCCGCGATTCGCGCGTAGTTCGTCCTGCAAGAACTGCTGTTCGTATTGGTACAGGCGGACACGCAAAAATTAGGAATGTTTAATTATGGCGGGTCACAATAATCAGTCGCGGCGACGTGTGAGTGTAAGCACAAGATCGTCACAGGTTCATAGGTCGCCAGCTACGCGAACAGGTGTGGCAATTCGGCCAGCGCACGTAGCTCTCAGGCGCATGGATCGTTCGGGCAACGGCACCATTACATCTTATTAGGGTGGTAAGCAATATGGATGAAAAAACAAAAATCGATATTCATGCCCCAATTGCTGAGCTTACTTCCGATGCTGGTGCAATTGTTAAATTAGACAGAGAATTAATTGACACGATTACCGATGGCGATGATAAGCCGCAATTTGTAGTGGTATGTATCGAAGAAGGTAAGTCAAAGAATCAGATTTATTACGGGCCAGCAGTTTTGGCGAGTGTTGCAGAGCAAATTAATGAGAATCAGCCCGTCGGTTACCTGGGTCATCTTCACACGACTCGTGAAAATAAAGAAAATTTGCTTCCAGAGCCGCAGGCTGTTTGGCTCGGCGCAACTACCGTAAAAGAAGGAAATAAAACCAAGCTTTATGCTAAGGGTTATTTATTTCCAGAATCTAAAATTCGTAACTGGATTAAGCGAAAAGCTGTTAATTCAGTTTCATGGGCCGGGGATGCAGTTTTAACTCCTCTCGCCGGTGGGGGCTATACGGCCAAAGAAATAATGCTTGAATCATTAGATTTCTCTAGAAAGTTAAAACAAGGGATGAACGCTGGTGTAGTAGCGGTCGTCGCCGAAATGGAACATGAAGGAGGTAGAGAAGTGACGGCAGAAGAGATTGCCGCGTTGCAGCTTAGTGAGCTTGAGTCTCACAACCCTGGTCTGATTAAGACGATTAAAGAAATGCAGAAGAAAAATGATGATGAAGAGAAGGATTCAGCGGTTACCGCTGCTGTAGCCGAAAAGGATCAGGAGCTTGAAGCAAAGCTGAAGGAAGTACCTGAAGTCGATGAAATTCAGAAGCTTCGGGAGTATTTCGGAGTTGATCCTAAGACAAGTGTATTTGATGCTCTTGTTGAATTAACTGAGAAGTTCAGTGGTATGTCGAAGAAAATGCTTCAGAGCGTTCTCGACAAAATGCTGGAAGAGAAAGTACCGAACGAGCGCGCACGTAAGCTCGTTAATCGTCTTGTCTCAGTAACTGAAATGCGCCACAGCGATATGGAATTTATTTATGAGGCCGACAAGATCGAAACAGAGCTTGGTGAAAAGGTCGATGACTTGATTGAGAAGGACGAAGATATCAAGGCTGTTATTACTGAAATGGCTTCTGATCGTGGTGGCCTTAATTTACACAATAATGGTGGCAGCAAGAAGGATGACGATAATAAATTGAAGAGTAATGACAATCTTGAAGTAATCGAAAGCACAGTAGTTTAATAAAAGGAGGATTAAAGAGTGGGTTCTAGTGAGTTTACTCATCAGGACGATTCTCTCGCTCCTGTTCATACAGCAAATGCTGAACAGATGCACGCATATTTGGAAGGAGCGCCAGTGCCGAATAAGAATCTTAAGGAAGTTGTGATGGGGCCAGGTGCATTTGGTTCGCCTGATCCAGCCACACTTTCTCACACGCTTTTAACTAATGGCGATGAAATGATGAAGGCTGATAATGCCCCTGACCTGGAAGAGGACTCAGGAGGTTCCGGTTCCGGAGGCCCTTTAAGTCCTGATTCTACAGCTAAGGCTTTTAAAGAGGCTGTAGAGAAGGCCAATTCTCATGAGGAATTAGATGAAATTGAGAAGATGCACGATGAACGTGATGAACCTTATGCCACTGTTGACTCGGCTCTTGAAAAGCGTCGAGGGCAGTTGGATGAGTCTAGCTAATTATCGAGTATTTGAAGGGAGGATAGCTTAAATGGGTCGATTAAAGCATGAAGGCGATGCTGTAGACGTTACTGCTCCAAGCGGTTCCGCAATTGTTTACGGCGAATTATATCGCATTGATGGTTGGACTGGATTTGCAATGGCAAATATTGCTCTGACTGACACCGAGCGGAAGCTTGCGCTTGAAGTTAGTCCGAGTCGTGTTTGGTATTTCTCAGTCCCGTCCGGCATTGTTGCTGCTCGCGGTGACCTTCTTAACTGGACTTCGGGTGCAGGAATAAAAGTTGGTTCCACTGATTTGGTTGCTACCGGCACAGGTGCTGGCCCTGTAATCAAGGTGGAAGAAGCAAAAGATGCAAACTTTGTCATCGCTGGCCGCGTAATGCAGCACACGGCAGCCTAATTACGTTTATAGAAAGGAGGGAAACTTAAAAGTGGCCCAAACACGAATTCTTAGTGAGGCTTCTGAGCGAGAAAAGCTCCGCGAAAGCGGCGCGACTAAAACAGTAGTTCGCTTAAAGCGGCCGATCAAGGAAATGATCGCAACCGCCAACGGCGCAATGGACTTAATTCAGAAGGTACGAGTCGATGTTGAATTTGGACAGGCTGAAGTGCCTCTGCTCTATGAACCAATTTATGATCGTATTCCAGGCCCGTTCCCTGGCCGTGCTGTGCAGCTTGGCGAGAACCTTCTGCAAGCTAACATCATCTTTCTTGAGAAATTTGAAGGCGGCGAGGTTCAATTCGGAACTCTGTCCCGTGGTGTGCCAAAGTTCGTAACGCTCCAGACTTATGCGGCAGCGTTTGAGTACACAGAGGACATGCTGGAATGGGATTCGACATTTGAAGTTGAAATGTTGAACCGCGCAATGGGACGTGCTTATAACTATTTACTTAATCATCTTCATCTTTCGCCAATTATCACTTACACCTATACGTCTGGTGCTAGCTCAAACACCACAGCATTTGATACTACTGGTGCAGATGTTCAGCATAAGACGTTAAATACATTCCGCAATGCTTATCAGACTGCTGTGAGCGCTAAGCCACAGCGGACGCCTAGCATTATTTTGGCTTCTGAATCTGATCGTTTCCAGATTGAGGATGCATTACTGGCACCGGTTCGTGATGCACAGGGTAATCCTCTGCCTCGCGTTCCTGTTGACACGATCATTTATTACGACGGTGCTTCAATCACTGTCGGCAATAAGACGTATACCTACAGCGGTGTTACACCGGGTACTGCGTACTTTGTTATGCCTAAATTCAAGTTTAAGGAATTTGTACATCACGATTTGCGTGTTGACGCTTCTGATGACGATCTTTCTCGTTTGATTGCTTCGGAAATTGTTGGCCGCGCACGTCGTGGTCTGTATGCTGATCTTGCTAACTCAGTGCAAAAAATCATTCTTGCGTAATTTAATTAGTATAAGGGAGCGATAATATGCCGAGAAAAGTATCAGAGGATAAGAGTGTCGCTTACTTTGACGAAAATCATCCGGCGGTTGAAGAAGCCGGATTTTATATCGTAGAAAAAGAAGCATCCGACAACGATGGTGAACTTAAATTAGGTCGGAAAGTATCTGGTTCCGATGATGGTGAAGGATGGGAATATGTCTCCTCTGGTTCCGACGAATAGAGAAAGGAGGGGATTAAACTGGCTGAAAACTTTACTAATGAAGGTTTAGACAGAATCTTAACCTATATTCCACGAAACAACAGCGCACCGGCACTTGATAC
>AR_comb_assmDRAFT_10954635_pt1 | contig 10465 bp, 12 predicted proteins | sample ArasoioldDNA_FD_10543 | JGI IMG/M metagenome (IMG submission 10543) | reverse complement strand
TGGTCCTGCGGCGAGCCATACCAGATCGAATCGGTGCCCCACAGCACGTTGTCCTCTCCGGCGTACTGGAGGAGCTTGCCGACCCCGTGCGCCGCCGAATCGGGGTCGCGCATCAGGAACCGCCACGTCGAGCCAAGCTCCGCGTACACATTTGACCCGGGCTTGATGCCGTTGGCGCGCAGGCTGGTGCAAAGGGCGTCGATGCCGTCGGTGCGTTGCGGATCGTAGGCGCGCTCGGGCTTCTCCGTCACGAAACCGGAGTGATAGATGAGAAAATTGACGTCGGGATAGCGCTTGGCGACGCGACCGACGTCGACGCAGGTCGAATGCTCGTAGGATTGCGCGCCGAACGGCAGTCCCTTGTGAATCGCGATGGTCTTGATGCCGAGTTTGCGCGCCTTCTCGATCAACGCGAGGCCGGCGTCGTCGTCGAGGAAGAAGCCTTTGCCGTCGGGGCCCCACTGGGTGTAGGTCTTCCACGCCGAGACCTTGTAGCGCTCGGCAAGCATGTCCATCGCTTCGAGGTCGCCCGCCTGGTTGGGATTGACGCGACCGTGGATCAGCATTCGGTGCGTGCCGTCCATCTTTTCCACGATGCGCACGGTTGCGGCCGCCTCCTCGATCGTCAGCGGCTCGCCCTTGCGCGTCGACGGCACGAACGACAGCACTACGAGGTCCGTGTCGGAATCGAGAAAGACGTCTTTGACGAAAGCGTCGGAACCGAGGCAACGCAGCGATTCCAGGCCCTGGGCGGTCGACGAGTTGCAACTCGGCCGATCGGTGGCAAAGCGCAGGGGCTGCGCGCTCGGCGGCAGCGCTTTCGTCCAAGCCCCCGTAGGATTCACGAAATGGCCCTGGACATCGAAGATGAACTCGCCGGTGTCCAGCGTCGAGCGCGCCAGTTGAAGATCGAGCGCGGCGTCGGCATCGAGCTCGAAATGACCGCCGCGACGGCCGGCCGCCCCGTAGGCTGCGTTCATGCCGAGGAGCGTCGTCGCTGCACCGCAGACCGACACCAGAAACGCGCGCCGACTTTGGCCGAGTCGCCTCGCATGGCGCGTCGCGGTTTCGAGCGCGAGATGCCGCGCGTGGCGATGCACCGGCTCCAGCGGAACGGGCGCAAATTCTCCGTTGGTTGTCGTGTCGAGCTTGATCGGCAGACGGGTGCCGTCGGGATCGTGACGATAGTTCATCGCGCGGCCTCCATCACGGACCGGAGAACGCATGATACGCGCGCATCACGACAGTGAGCCGACCAGACACCAGAACTTGCACATGCGGTAGCGATCCAGGCAATTCTTTTCATGCGCCTGCGTGCAATCGATCAGCTTGACCATGCAATGACCGAGACAGTCAACGGCGGGCACGACGACGCTTTCCGTTGTCGCACGGATTGGCGCGCCTCCCTTCGACATTGCGAACCTCCCGCCAAGCGAGGCCTCCGCAGTAAACCCAGGCATGCTGCGCATGGTGATGCCTCCTTTCAACCTCGCACGGTGCGCGGAGCTACATTGAGTAGTAGCCAATGGAGTGGCGGATGGGTGTCAACGTGCAACGCCATTCATATTCGGTCCAACAGCCACGGAGATCACAGTGGGGTACCGGAACGCGCTTGCATTCGCGGTTGTAGCCGATTGGCACGTTGCCGGGGCCACCAGGAGCGTCGTCTGCTGCGATGACGGCGGATTCGAAACCACCGATCCGGTCATGGAAAAAAGCGTGGTGACGGCCGCCACGGACGAGCGACCGCGCCGCGGTGAATCCGGGCATGCTCATGATGATCGCTCCTTTCTCACCACCCGATCACGATGATCCAGGCACAGAAGTAACAGGCCCAGCAGTAATAGCCCGTGTAGCGACAATAGAGACAGGCGAGCCGGCACCAGGCCAGCTGGTCGCTGCTCAAGCCCAAACCGGCGGCCATTTGCGGCACGACGGCGCCGCCGCCGACAAGCCCCGGGCTGCCGGTCGTCCGATAGTGACTGGGAGTGCGATATACCGCGGCTTCGGCCGTAAATCCAGGAAGTGTGCTCATGCGATCCTCCTTGCGGGCATGCTCTTCATCATGTTCCTTCACATCCCGTTGCGTTACGTTCGATCGTAGTAGGGCGACAGCTTGGTGACGAGGAACGGAAACTCCTCCGTCACGTCGACGCGACAGAACAGCTTTTCGGCCACGGACGTCGTGCGGTCGGTATAGGAAAAGATGACGTCGATGATCTTGCGCGTTCCGGACAAGGCGGACGGCCGCGTCTCGAGCGCGGACAGCGACGCATTGCGCGCGTACATTTCCGCCGCCGTGTGATAGATCGCCGGATAGCGCACGGCCAGGTAGTTGAGCGCGCGGTGATCGTCGGTCGCGCCCGCGTTGTCGGCCATCAGCATGATGCGGTCGATGACCTCGCCGCCGGCCGCCTGCAACTTCTCGCGCGATCCCTTCTCCGCCGACGGAATCGATCGCAACAGCGAATCGCGATCGAACGAGTAGATCTGGTCGAACGCGACGATGGGAACCGTGAGCCCGTTGCACATTTCGGGCGGCGCGAGAGGACCCCGCGCACCGATGACGACGTCGAGATCCGTCGGCCGCGGATCGGGCCGGACGGTCTCGATCAGCCGCTGCAGATCGCCGGGATCGTGCGGAACGATCAGGTAGGTCTCCATTCCCTCGATCGTGAACACCCAGCAGAGCTGGCGCGCGAGATAACGATTCTCCGGCATCGACAGCACGCTCTGCATCGCATGGCGATCCGTCTTTCCGGCGCTTTCACCACTCGACATCGCCTGCGCGATTTCCTTTTCGACCGACAGCCGGGGAATGCGCGGCTCGATTCTGCCCAGCGCGTAGACAAAGGACACCGGCACCGACGCGCCGCCTGCGCCGCACGTGGGGCAGGAACCCGGCGTGCCGGAGACATCCGGGGCGGCTTCCATCGCGGCGTTCATCGCCCGTATTGCGTCCGCGCCGCTCGTTGCGCCGGACGTCGATTGCCTCACCTCAGTTTGTTCCATGTGCCCCTCCTTTTCAGCGCGTGAAGACGATCCATCGATTCATTCGTCGCGCCCGCTGTCGGCAGCCACCGCAGGGCGTGATTCCCGCCGCATAAGTCACCCGCGTGACGACGTCGCCAAGTCCCACCTCTTCGCCGGCGACGAACCCCGGCAGCCGCACGCGAAACGGACGACCCGGCGTGTCGTCCGGCGCGCCGCTTGATTTGCGATCCTTCATGATCCAGCCCGAGCCTTGCGCCAGGACATTCGCTGGTACGCCGCGAGGCCGTCCAGCAGCGGAGGAATCAGCATCGTTCGGCGCGGCGCGTCGGGGCCCGTGATGGCGAGTCGCAGTTGTCCGCCGGGCGCTGCCGGGAACAACGACTTCAAAAGCGCGAGGGCGCCCGTCACAAAGGGCGCCGCAGCGCTGGTTCCGGAGAAGGGCTGCATCCTCGCTTCGGGCGCGAGGCTCACCACACCTTCCCCCGGCGCGGCAAGGCCGCGCCTGCCCGCGGAATGGCTCAGGGTTGAGTCGGCCATGGGCCGCCCCAGGAGGTCGCAGGCGATCACTGTAATGACCCATGGGTGTCGCGTGATCGCCGAGCTTCCGAGCGTGCCTTGATTGCCTGCGGCGGCCACCACGATCACGCCGCGGTGCGCTGCATAGTCGAGAGCTTCGTGCATGCGCTGTTCGGCGCGCGTCGACGGTTCGGCCACCGCGACGCTCAAGTTGAGGATCGAGGCGCCTGCGTCGATAGTTTCCACGATCGCAGTGGCAACTTCATCAACGGATGAGGTGGGTACCTGTCCGCGTGCGGACTGCGCCTCGAGAAAGATCGGGCGAACGAGCAACGTGCAATCCGGACAGATCGCCGGCGCGCCGGAGTCTCTTGCGCCAACCAGCGCACCAGCGACCAGGGTTCCGTGCGTGCAAGCCGCGCTGCTTGCGCTGCTGCATGCGCTTGCCGCCTTGGTCGAAACGCTGCGCACCGCGGCGGCTGCAAGGTGCGGATGGTCGAGCGCGAGGGGGCCATCGATGAGACCGATCGCAACTTGCGGAGAACCGCTCGTGCGCTCGATCAGGGGACCCAATCGCACAAGATCGAGTGCGGCCTTTGAGTTTAGCGGCTGCGCAGCGCGATTCGTCTCCGTCCCGGCAGGAAGCGATAGATCGCCCTGCTGCAAAGGCGTGGGCATGTTAGGGGACGGCCCGTCCACACTGCACCCGAATCGGCGACGCTAGTGCGAGCTAATCCAGGTACGACTCCATTTCGAAGCCGATCGGCCCCCGGCACCATCGGCAGTGGCTGCAGCAGAAGCGATTGCCCCACTTGCAGCAGCGGCACGCAGCGCCGCAAGGATCGCCCAGGCCAACCTCACCCATCAGCTGCGGAACGACTGCTTCGCCCGCGCTCCCACGAGATCCGACGCTCGCGTAATGACCGCTCGTGATGTAGCAAGACGCGTCGGCGTTGAATCCCGGCATGCGCATGTTCATTTGTCGACTCCTTTATATTCTTCATTGGAACGACATCAGGTTCGGCACGCTACATCGCGAAGCTTCCCCCGAAAGCCAAGCCGTCGATCGAGCACAAGTCACACTCGAGCGATTTGATGAGACAGCCGTGTCGGCACGCGGCATCGGCGCCGCAATCCATCTGGCATCCGACGAAGGAAAACGTAGCGCAACCCTCGCAGGAATCCGCGGCGCCAAGGCCTCCGCCGAGACCGCGACCGAGCTGCGTCGTAACCAGGAGTGCGTTGCCGGATGCGTGAAGGGAAGAGCGATACGTCGCGACGCTCGAGCGAAGTGATTGCTCTGCGGTGAATCCCGGCGTGCTCAGGCGTTGCTGAAATGACCCCATCCCTCCTCCGCGCGCCGCAGCCCTATGGCCAGATATTTTTCGCGTATCCGATTTTGTAGTCAACTGATTGTTCGTGTAGGAGTGTCTCCTACATACGGTCGTATCTTTACGCCATCCCGACATGCTCCTTAGCGTCCGAGTTACCGCCGGAGTCTGAGGGGGCGCATCTTGCCGGACTGAGAAACGATGCGCCGCTTGGCGGCTCGACGCATCGCGCACCGAACCAACCCCGGCGGGGTTTCGTCCAACAATCGGCCCTCGCGAATCTTTCGGATCCTGTTCCGGAGATTCATCGGCGGCCGAATGCCGACGGACGGTCAGTCGGCGATTAATGCCAATGTCATAATATCGCCATGACGGAACATCATTCACGATGGATCCTTCATTGGGGGTGCGCGGCATCGTTGGCCCTGCTGCCCGGCTGTGCGGCGGTGGCTGTCACCGCGGGTGGCGTCGGCATGGCGACCGGCGTCTCACACACGCTCGGCGGCATCGTCTACAAAACCTTTGCCGCCCCGGAACCCAAGGTACGCCGCTCGACGATGGCCGCGCTCGGCCGCATGAAGATCGACGTCGTCGAAACGACGCGCGAAGGCAACAAGGAAGTGATCAAAGCGCGTGCGTCCGATCGCAACATCGAGATCGAAATCGAATCGCTTACGCCAAAGACAACCCGCATCAGGGTAACCGCGTCGATCGAAGGCAGCCTGCTTCGCGACAGCGCGACTGCTACCGAAATCATCCTTCAGACCGAAAAGCTGGTCGGCACCGGATGAGCCAACCGCATCAAAGGAGCGAGATCATGAGCAAACCGGTAATGCATTTTCGCGCGACGATGATCGCGCTCGCGGTGGCTGGGATGGCGGCCGGTCAGACCGAGGGTGCCATAAAGGATTCGACCACCACAACGGCGAGCTCAACCGCCACGACGACGACGCTCACTTCGCCTGGCCAGGTGCGCGTCGCGAACAAATTCGCCGCGCCCTTTACGACGATGGCCGGCTCGACCGAGAACGCTGTCGCGCTCGCCACCGCGTTGCGCACCGGCACGCCGGTCACGCTCACCTATACGACCACGGTGGACGGCGTGACGACCACGACGATGACCACGTTCACGCCGCCTACAAAGCCGATGGGCTGGGGCAACGTGTCGCATTCGCTCGCGCTAGCGCAGTTCGCGCTCAATCAGCAGGGCATCGCCAATCCGACGGGCGCGCAACTCCAGGCAGCGCTCACAGGCGGCGACATTACGACCAACGACGGCAAGACGGTCACGCTCGCGGGCGTCCTGCAACAGCGCGCGGATGGAATGGGATGGGGCAAGATCGCGCAGAGCTACGGGACGACGGTGGGCGCGGTTAACCGCGGCATCAAAGCACCGGCAGTCGCGACCACCACGGCGACCACGACCACGAAGACCGCAACCGCGACGCCGAAGCCCATGGTGACGAAGTCGGCGACCGTCACTGCGGCGGGAACGACCTCATCGTCAAGTGGCGCGACAACGCGCGGACTCACGACCGCCGGCGGGACCGCGGCGGGGACGGGTCCTGCGGCAAAGGGACTGACGACGGCGAGCGGCGCGACGACGAGCGGAACGTCGAATGGAATCGTCACTGCTGACGGGGGTTCGCGCGGCAATGGCAACGCGTACGGACGCGGTGTCGTAACCGGTTCGGGCAGTGCCGCCAACGTTGCGGCCACGGGTGGAACCGGCAACGGCGGATCGGGTATCGTCACCGGCGCCGGTACAACGGGCAGCGGCGTCGTTAGCGCCAATCCTGGCCAAGGCGGCGGCGCAGGAAACGCGCACGGAAAGGGCAAGGGCGGCTGACACGCTGAGATGGTCGGTCAAGCGCCGAGCCTCGAGCGGTCCAAGCGCCGCGGCTCGTGCGCGGCGGCACGACGGTCTCCTTCGCCGACAGCCTCGTTTACGGCAATGGCACCGGCGGGGCGTTCACGTCCACGTTGACGAAGAAGTAAACCTAAACCGCTTGGGTGCGGTCGCGCGCCGAGGACGTCCCCTATAGTCGGCACCGTACGATGGCAAAACCCCGGAGGTGGCGAAGTGCCAGTCCACCTGGCGTTGGGCCTATCATCTCGTCGGGGTCACGGATTGCAACTCCGTCCGACTCGCCGCGGAGCACCAACAAACCAGGGAGCAGCCGACATGTTCATTACGCGTTTGCAACTTCTGAGCGCCGTCGCGCTCGCCACGCTGGTGACCGCTTCAGCCGGAGCCGCGCAACGAACGTTCGTCGCGAGCACCGGCAACGATCTCAACGCATGCACGCTGATAGCGCCATGCCGTGGGTTCCCGGCCGCGATCAGCCAGACCGACCCCAACGGCGAAATCATCGTCCTCGACAGCGCCGGGTATGGCGCCGCCACGGTCGATCGCTCGCTTTCGATCATCGCTGCCCCGGGTGTCTACGCCGGCATCAGCGTCTTCTCGTCGTTCAACGGCCTTACCGTCGATGCGCCGGGCGCGCGTGTGGTTCTGCGCGGGCTTTCGATCAACGGTCAAGGGGGAAACATCGGCGTCTGGATGCTGCACGGCGACGAGCTGCACGTCGAAAACTGCGTGATCGCCGGACTCACGACCGGACTGCGCGCGGAGGCCGGCAGCACCGTCATCAACGACACCGTCGTGCGCAGCAATACGCAAAACGGGATCGTCGTCGACACTGGCGCGGCGACCGTCCACCTCGATCGCGTGCAAATCCAGAACAACGGCAACGTCGGCATTCGTCTCGATCAGTCAGCTGCGAATCTCCGCGCCAGCATCCGCGATTCGGTGATCACCGACAACGGAAACGCGGGCATCGTGATCACGACGACACTCGGCGCAAACAACGCCGTCGATATCGACTCGACCGAAGTGACGTCGAACGGCTGGGGGACGAGCTCGGTCGGCGTCCTGATCTTTGCGAACGATGCCACCGCAAAGGCGGAGGTCTCGATTGCGAAGTGCCTCATTGCCCGCAATTTCAATAGCGGTATCCTCGCCACCGCCACTTCCGGAATTGTCCATGTGACGGTGACCGACAACACGATCACCGGAAACTATGCGCAGGGAATCGAAGGAACTGGAGTCACGATCATCGCGTCGCGCAATACCATCACGCGCAACGCGATGAATGGCATGCAGAACACCCCCGGAGCGTTCTTCAGCTACGGCGACAATCGGGTGCAAGGAAACTTGGGCGGCGCCACTCTGGGGCCGATCAGTCCGCTGGGTGGCCTTTAACGGTTCCGAACGACAAGAGCGAGGCTAATCCACGAACAGCAGCGCGGGGCATTCGAGGTAACGGCGCAGCGCCTGCACGAATTCGGCGGCGTGCTGGCCATCGACGACACGGTGATCGAACGAAGACGACAGGTTCATCATCTTGCGCGGCACGATGGAGCCTGCGCGGATGACGGGCCGCTCGACGATGCGGTTCACGCCGACGATTGCGACTTCCGGCGTGTTGATCACGGGTGTGGTGACGATGCCGCCGAGCGGTCCGAGGCTCGTGATCGTGATCGTCGAGCCTGAAAGCTCGTCGCGCGTTGCTTTGCCGGTGCGCGCCGCTTCGGCCAACCGGACAACCTCCGCGGCGCAGGACCAAAGGTCGCGCGACTCGGCGTGCCGCACCACCGGGACCATGAGCCCGCTCTCGGTCTGCGTTGCGACGCCGATGTGCGCCGCGCCGTAACGCGTTACGATGCCCTTCTCGTCATCGAAGCGTGCGTTCATCTGCGGGAACTTCGGCACAGCGAGCACGATGGCGCGCATCAGGAACGGCAACACCGTGAGCCGCCCGCGCTCCTTGCCGTGCTCCTCGTTCAGTTGCGCCCGCGTCGCCTCGAGCTCGGTGACGTCGATTTCCTCGACGTAGGTGAAGTGCGGAATGCGCAGCGATTCGCGCATGCGCAGCGCGATCTGCCGGCGCAGCCCGATCACAGCCACAGCGTGCTCGTCGCTACGCTCGGCGTAGCGCGGGGCGCGTGCGGTCTTCGCAGTCGGAGCTTGCGCAAATCGGACAAGGTCGTCGTGAACGATCCGCCCGTCCGGCCCGCTCCCGCGCACGCGGTTCAGATCGATCTCCAGTTCCCGCGCGTGGCGACGAACCGAAGGCGATGCGAGCGGCTTGTCGGTCGACGCCGGTGCGGCCGAGGCGGAAGCTGCGACGGTGGTCGTGGGAATAGCCGGTCCTTTGGGCGGGACGACAGGCGTCGGTGGCGCCACCGTAGGCTTGGCCATATCGGCGGTGCCACCGCCATCCGTTTCGAGCCTGATCAATTCGCTGCCCACGGCGAGCTTGTCGCCCGCCTTGGCACCCAGCGCGAGCACGCGACCAGACACGGGTGATGGAACCTCGACGGTTGCCTTGTCCGTCATCAGGTCAGCGACCGTCTGATCTGCGGAGATCGTGTCCCCCACGTTGACGTACCACTCGACGAGCTCGACCTCGGCGATGCCTTCGCCGATGTCCGGCACCTTTACGATATGGACGCTCATCGCCAATGCCCGCCGGGCCGCCCGAAGAGCACTGTCCCCCAAAGCGGGATGCGGCGAAGCCGCTCAAAGTGAGCGTGGGGTCTCATTTATTCTCCATCACATGGCGGAATGCTGCCCCAACGCGATCGGGGCCTGGAAAGTAGGCCCACTCCTGAGCATGCGGATACGGCGTATCCCATCCGGTGACGCGCTCGATCGGCGCCTCCAGGTGAAAGAAGCAATGCTCCTGCACGAGCGCTGCAAGCTCCGCGCCGAAACCGCTCGTGCGCGTGGCCTCGTGGACGATCACGCAGCGGCCGGTCTTCTTCACGGAATTGGCGACGGTGTCGATGTCCATCGGCCAGAGGCTTCGCAGGTCGATGATCTCCGCGTCGATTCCGGTCTCGCGCGCCGCTGCGTCGGCCACCCACACCATCGTGCCGTAGGTGAGCACGGTGAGCGCCGTGCCCGGACGAAACGTCGCCGCCGATTCGAGCGGCACCGTGTAGTAGCCCTCTGGAACTTCCGCCTGCGGCAAGCCGGACCACGGAACCACCGGCCGCTCGTGGTGTCCGTCGAACGGACCGTTATAGATGCGTTTGGGCTCGAGAAAGATCACAGGGTCGTCGCATTCGATCGACGCGATGAGGAGCCCCTTGGCATCGTACGGATTGGATGGCATCACCGTGCGCAGGCCGCAGACGTGCGTCAGCAGCGCTTCGGGGCTCTGGCTGTGCGTCTGCCCGCCGTAGATGCCGCCGCCGCACGGCATGCGAACGGTAATCGGCGCCGTGAAGTCGCCCGCCGAACGATAGCGTATGCGCGCCGCTTCGGACACGATCTGGTCATACGCAGGATAGAAGTAGTCGGCGAACTGGATCTCCGCCACCGGGCGCAATCCGTACGCGCCCATGCCGACCGCGATGCCGACGATTCCGCCTTCGGCGATCGGCGTGTCGAACACGCGGGAAGTCCCATATTTTTTCTGCAAGCCGTCGGTGCAGCGGAACACGCCGCCGAAAAAGCCCACGTCCTCGCCGAACACCACCACGTTGTCGTCGCGCGAGAGCATCACGTCCATCGCCGAGCGGATCGCCTGGATCATCGTCATCGAGGCCATCGT
>AR_comb_assmDRAFT_10558789_pt1 | contig 10465 bp, 8 predicted proteins | sample ArasoioldDNA_FD_10543 | JGI IMG/M metagenome (IMG submission 10543) | reverse complement strand
CAGAAATCCGCCCTTGGCCGTTACAAACAGATGAAAGTTGGAATGCCCCAGCGAGAGTTTCGGTCCGAACAGCCCGTGCAGCAGCCGCACGTTCGAACGCTGCACGGTCAGCGTCGTGCCGTTGGCGAAGTCTTCGTTAAACGTCTGGTTGAAGTCGTAGTTCATCTCCCCTTCCAGCACGACGTGGCTGGTCAACCCAAATCCGGCGCGGGCTCCAAGTCCGGCAAAATTGGTCTTGATCTGCGAAAGGCGAAAATAGTCCACATACGCCCCGACTGCAAAGTGGTCCTGTGCAAACGAACGCGGCATGCAAACAGCTGCGCAAAACAACAGCAACAAGGCCATGCGTTTCATTCGGTTCTCCTGATGGGTGTGAACTGCGCAGAGCTTCGGGCTGGAAGGAGACTGGGGCCGATTGCTCTTGGCATCGATAGATGCCTTCCGTTTTGGCCCTGTTGCTCGGATTTTCCGGTACCAATCCAGGGAAATTCGTGTAAAACGCGCGAGAAAATTTGCGGTTGACGCGGCCGCGGACAGGTACTAACGTACTGTTTGCCGGGCGGGTTTTTGGTACCGCTTCGCTATTGTCTGAGCTGCGGACAACTGCGAAGATAGCTGCCGTCGTGGACGCTTGAGTCCGGTCGGCAGCCCTTGGTAAGAACCCGGTGCAATGGCCGGGCGGCTTCGAAAGGCTCTGTCCTCTTTCAAGCAACCGTCCCCGAGATCGAAATCTGGCGGAGCGTGGTTGTACGTATGTCCCTACTTCACTTTCGCTGCAAAGAGCGCCGGCGCACTCAGCGCGTATCCCTTACTATACCTTTGGTTCTCAACGGCCAGAATGAGGACTCGGAGAAGTTTTCCGTCCGCGCCAAGACCAATGCGGTCAGCCAGCATGGCGCCCAGATTGAAACTGAGCATCCCTTGATCGTCGGCCAGACCCTTCTGCTCGTCAACGAAAGCAGCGCGCGCAAGGTCGAAGCTCGCGTCGTCTCTATTCAGCGCAAACGCGACGGCAAAACGCATATCGGCGTGGAATTCCTTTCCACTGATATCAATTTCTGGAATATGACTTTCCCGCTGCCCGGCGCCAAGCCACTGCGCCGCGTTGATTCCAAGGTCGCCGCAAACAAAGTCACCGCCTGATTTTGAAATAGCGCGGGACCTGTATCTTCTTGAGTATATTTTTCAGCGTCGAGCCTTTCGCCGTTTCATTCCCTTCGCATTCTTTGTGGGCTTGGTCGTTTTCTTACTCCCGGCGGCGTCAGCGGGTTCGCGCAAACGTTTTGGCAGCTTCGCTAAAACCAACTTGTAGGAATTTCTCAGCAACTCCGCCAACTCATCGCGGGCGATCGCATCGCGGGTTTCGAGCGCGACCCACTTGGCCCGCGCGAGGTACGGCGCCGGAATAATGTTGGGGCGTTCCGTCAGTTCGGCAAACACTTCATCGGAACATTTGAACGACAGGCAAACCGGCGCGGGTTCCAAAGGCGTAACCGCGAACATTTTGCCATGCACCTTGAATAACAGATCGCTGCCCCACTGCACTTGCTCCGTCGTGTGCGGCAGCGATAGGCAGATCTTGCGCACCCATTCGGCGTCCATGTGGCTTCCTCGCAGGGCGCGGTAGCAGCGTGCCGGACCTGGACTACTTGCTTTGCCCGCTCGCGTAGCGCTTGAAAAACGAATCCGCTTTCCATTGTGGCCGCTGTCCGTCGTTCGCGGTTTCGACGAGCAGCTGTCGCACCATCTCCTCGTACAGCGCCGCCGAATGAAAATCTACCGGTTGGTCCGTGTCATCGCTTGGCGCGTGATAGCGCTGCGTCAACCAATCCCTGAATGTCTGTGCCTGCGGCGAATTCGCTTCGTAAAAAACGTCCATGATCACGGAAGGTGTTCCATGCCGGATGAAATTGTACTGATCGCTGCGCACAAATAGATTGCGCAGCGGTTCCGGGTCGGGTATCGCCTTCACGTCGAAAGATTTGGCAATTGCAGCGACGCGATCGCCAAGCGTCGAATCATTAATCCCCTGCACCCGCAGCACCTTCAGCGGCACGATCGGCAAAAACATGTCAATGTTGATGTCCGCCACGATGGCCTTGGCATCCACCGTCGGCCGCGCCACAAAATATTTCGAACCTAGCAGCCCTTTTTCCTCCGCCGTGACCAGCAAGAAGATCACCGACCGCTTCAGCTTTTCCGGATGCTGCTTCAACGAAACCGCAATATCCAGCACCGCCGCCACGCCGCTCCCGTCGTCCATCGCTCCGTTGTAAATCCTGTCGCCGTTCACTGGCTCGCCGATTCCCACATGATCGACGTGTGCGGAGAGCACCAGGTATTCGTTCTTCAACTTCGGATCGTTTCCCGTCAGCTTGGCCACAACGTTTGCCGACTCAATCTGCGCCTTTTCGATCGCTGCCTGTGCTTTCAGCGAAACCGCCAGTGCAAAGTGTGGTAGTTCCTGGCGATCGCGCCCCAGCGCGGCCACTTCCGCGAAGCTGTGCCCGGAGCCGTCGAACAGCGAGTCCGCCGCCGCCGGATTGAATACCATGGCCACTTTCAGCCCGGCGATTTCGTTGAACTCCGGATCCGCCAAATCCATGGACGGATGTGCGCGATTCAGCGACATGCGCGACCACGGAATGTCCATGGAAGCGGGATTTGGAATGACGATGATCCCCACTGCGCCGGCCACGGCGTAAGTTTTCCATCGCTGCGCCAGCCCCCCATAGTGCGCCGCCAGCGAACCCGGTACTGACGCCGGCGATCCGGCCAGATAGACCACCACTTTTCCTTTCAAGTCCAACCCGGCCAGTTCGTCCAAATGATTTTCCGGTACCCGCAGTCCGTTACCCGCGAACACCAGCGCCGCGTTCAACTCCTGATCCGAACCTTCCACTCGCGTCGAGAAATACGCGTCGTCGCCGAGCGCCACCGGATTCGATTGCCCGTTCCGTGTCAGAAACGCATAGGAATTCTTCTCGTCAATCTGCCGCTGCACGAACTGAATGTTCTGATAAAACCCGTCGGTGCCCGCCGGCTCCAGCCCCGCGCGTTTCAGTTGCTCGACCGCGTAAGCTTCCGCCTTCCGCAGCCCCAGACTCCCGGTTTCGCGGCCTTCCATGCTGTCGTCCGCGATCACCTTCACGTGGTCCCACCAGGTCTTGCCGTCAAACAGCAGCTTTCCGGACTTTTGCGGAGCCGCCGCGGCCGCTGCGCACAGCAGCAGGCAAGCCGCGACGCGGCGAACGTTCGTCGTTTTTCTCATCGCGTCCACTCTCGACTCGAACCGGCGTATTATTTTGCAGGCTGAACTGCTTGATGTGACGAAAATCCCCGCCTATTTGGTACGGCTGAATTCCACGAAGTCCCTGCCCATGTATAGCCGGTACTTTCCACCATCCGCCGCCCTTACCTGCAAGGGCACCGGCCGCTTCATATCCGCATCGCGTTGCGCCGCCGCTTGAAAAATATCGTTCGCCGCCAGATCCATCACCACAAATTTTCCGCCTTCGAGAAAACCTATTCCGTAAGCGCCCGCTTTCAGCGTTTGCCCGCCAATCCGCAGCGTTACTTCGCTCAGCAGATAAGCCTGATACTTTTCACGAATGCCCGTCGAGTATCCGGAGTTGTCCACCATTCCTGCCAACACGTAGAAGTCATCCGCAAAATGCACTCCGCCGGTGTTGCGCATCTGGACCGGCGCCGATTGCCCGCGAAAGAAAACTGCTTCAGGAAAAAGCTTGGCCTTGATGTCGGCGGCTTGCAGTACGGTGTCTTTATCAGGTTTAGGCAACGCGGATTGGCCAGCTATGCGGACCGCTGTTCCGCACACCAAAGCCGCCATAATGGCGAAAGCTACCGCAAAAACAACGCTCTTCCTCATGCGCGCCTCCAGGGCTTCCAAGCGGCTAGATGGTACCTCATTTGGCGGGGAAAACTGCAGCCAGGCTTCAGACTCAGGGCATCTCACCCTTGTGAACAGGAAAGCCCTTCTCCACCCAATCGGAGTTGAAGCTGGTGGGGAGGACCAACACTCGCAGCCTCGTAAATCCGCTGTCTTTCAGCGCACGGAACGCCGGCCGCAGGTTCGGGCATTTCTCGAGCGGGCAACACCCGCAGTACAACACCACATCCGAATTTTTCGGTAGCGTTGCCGCGAACTTTCTTAGCTCGCCGAGCCCTTGCTCTGTCGAACCCGGCCCGTAGAATACCGCGCCCGGGATGTGCGCGCCCTCATAAAGCGCCTTCACCCCTACATAGATCACCGTGAGGTAGGGGTCTTTTTCCTGCTGCAATTCTGTCGCCAACTGCGCGGCCTCCACGGTCTGCGCCTTGGTCCACGGTTGTTCGGATGCGTTGGCCCGCGGCGGCCGCATCGCAAAGGTCGCGCTGATGCCAAGCACTGCGATCAGCCCCAGCCAGCGCTTCACCGACGGGATGTGGCGTAGGTTCATGAGTCTTTACTTCTTCGTCTCCGACCGCTGCCGCTGCAGTTTGATCGCGGTCGTCCGCAGCGTTTCCGGCACGTTCTTATTCATCGTGAGCCTTTTGAGATCCATCGGATTCAGCATCGGCAACAGGTTCATCGTCACGTCCAGCGGGGCTTTACCGTTATTCAGAAGGTTGCGCACTACCGAATAATTTTTGCGAAAATTCCTGTTCTTCCCGACCAGCCGCAGAATCTCGTCCGTCAGGTTGGTCATCGAAGCGAACGCTTCTACTTCCTGATCCGTCAGCCGGGGCGATTGCAGCACCGCCCGCTGCACCACCTTGTTGGTGTCGCGAATCAGCACCCGCCGCGCATCGGCGCCGCCCTTCATCGCAAACTTTACGCGCTGCGCCACGGTCATCGCCGAAATCTGCTGCAGCAGAGTCTTGCGCCGCTCTTCGTCCATCTCCAGGTCTTCGGCGGCCAGCGCCAGCGCCGCTTGGTCCGGCGTCGTATCGCTCAAAAGCTCATTGAGCTGCGCCTTTTGCTCCAGCGTTACAGAACTCGATTTTTCCAGCGCCGACACCAGGTCGCGCGAATCCACTACGCGCTCTAGCTCATCCATGAGCGCCTGAATATCCAGCGTCGAAAGGTGCGGTACGATCGGAAGCAAATGCTCGGCGCCGCAACTTTTGTTTTTGATCATTGCATTCAGCACGGCGGGCTTGCCGGCCAGATTGGTCGCGGCATATTGAAATAGCGGCTCCAGCGCCTGCTCGCGGTTCAGCGCTTCCACAAAGTTCTGGATAGGCAGCGAAAGGATCGAATCGCGCGCGCGGCTGGCTACCAGTTCGTCCGGGTCCAGCGCCAGCACGGAAAGCACTTCCGCCAAGTCCGGCGCCGCGATCTGCACGCCGCCGGTGCACACTGCCAGCTTGTTTTCGCGGCTGGAGCGGCCTTGCCGCAATTCTTCCAGTACTTCAGCGCTGAGTGTCTCCACCGGTGGTCTGCCTCAAATCCTTTTGCGTCAACATGATTGTACCGGAGGAGCCGGGTGTGCCGAGCGGCGCAACCGTCTGCCCGTTCAATTCCAGCAACACCGTCTCCAGGTCCGTCGTGGTCACTTCCAGCCGATCCGCCGCCGCAAACCTGCGGCTTTCGCCGGAGGCCAGGTCGGGGTCAAAAACAACTTTCCATCCGCAACCACCTGCACATGAGTGGAGGCCGACGCCACCATGGAGAGATCAAGCCGACCCGTCGCGGAATTTGTGGTCAACATTTGCGCTTGTGCTGCCGCTGGTAAACTGACCATCGCCGACGATTTTTTCTGCCCGCGATGCGCCTCATACGCCTTCCAGGCGTAGCGCCCGCCTGCGATCGCACCCGCCAATAACGCGAGCAGCAGCAATCCCACTGCAACCGGCATCCACTTTGGCGGCGAAGGAATCCTCTCCTCCGGTTTCTGTGGCGGAGCATTGGCGCTTTCCCCGCGCGCCAGATCGTATTCCGACAGCAGATTTTCCTCGCTTAAACCAAGGTAGCGCGCGATGCTGCGCACAAATCCGCGCCCAAACACCCCACCCGGCAGTTTGTTCCATTGTTCGTTTTCCAGCGCCTCCAGAAAACGCCGTGCGATTCGCGTGGCCTTGGAAACCTCATCCAGCGAAACTTCGCGCAGCTCTCGCTCGCTCTTTAAACGTTGCCCAAACGTGCCTTTGGCCATTGCGTCGGACCGATCCCTGGTGCTGGCATGCCATCATCATCCCAGGGCTCGTAGGGTCGCGGGTGCTTGCCCTGAAACTCGAATTCTGCACAGGCGCCTCGCGCCGGCAGCGGCTGGTTAGAATCTCCGCATGACTATATTGGCGTGGCGGAGGCGGTGTCAAACTTCCTGCCAAATCGCGCCTCTTCGAGCGGGATTTGTGCAGATAATCCGGCCCGCCGCTTGTAACGATCTTTTCGCGGCGGTACCAAGCCGGGCGAAATTCATTGGGACGCCGGATTCATCGGCTGCATCATCTTTCTGATCGTTGTGCCGGTGTGGAGCCTGGTCGGCGTGCAATTCCCGGATTACTATTTTGCGGATGCTGCACTCGGTCGCACCGGGCGGTTCGAGCCACTCGTAAACCGCGAACTAAAAAATTTCTGGCCGCGCTCGAGGGATACGGATTTGCTCGATAGCAAGTTCCGGTACGCCGGATGGCGAGATGGCAACGCCTGTACCACGGACTGGTTGCGCAGGATTTTGCGCGGCGCCTATACTGGCGGGGAAGCAGACATAGCCAGCCTGCGAGCGGCGTGGTGTTTTCGCAAGGGCTTGCAAAAGCCGCGTGCGCAGAGGACAGGAAATGCCCATCGTGGAGGAAACCAAACAGTTTCCGGCCGTGGAACGGCGGCGCAGTTCGGGGCTTCCGGAAGTACGGCGGGAAGTCGGCGAAGTCGCGGTGTTCCAGGAACTCGGCAAGGCGCTGACGTCGTCGCTGCAGCTCGACCAGGTGTTGCGCACCATTATGGAAAAGATTGATGAATTCCTGCGCCCTGACAACTGGTCCTTGCTGTTGCTCGATGAAGCGAAGCAGGAACTGTATTTTGAACTTGCCGTGGGCACCGCGTCGCAAGCGCTGAAAGATGTGCGCGTAAAGATGGGGCAAGGCATTGCGGGATGGGTAGCGGCGCACGGCGAGACGGTAGTTGTGCCTGACACATCGAAAGACACGCGGTTTTTCGGCCAGGTGGACGAAAAGACCAAGACCGAGACGCAGTCGATCGTCGCGGTTCCGGTGCGGTTTCGTGATACCTGTCTCGGCGTGATCGAACTGATCAACTGTATCGGACCGGAAGGATTTGATCCGCGCGACCTGAAGTTGCTCGAGGCGCTATCGGACTTTGCGGCCATCGCGCTGGAGAATGCGCGGCACGTGAAGCGAATCCATGAGCTGACGATCACGGACGATTGCACGACGCTGTACAACGCGCGGCACATGAGCTTCATTCTGGAGACGGAGATTTACCGGTCGCAACGCTACAACTATGAATTTTCGCTGATCTTCATTGACCTGGACCATTTCAAGCAGGTAAACGATACCCAGGGCCATCTGGTAGGTTCGCGGCTGCTGGCGGAGATCGGGAATTCGCTGAAAGGACATTGCCGGCTGATTGATTTTGCGTTCCGCTACGGCGGCGATGAGTTTGTGCTGCTGCTGCCGCAGACGTCCAAAGAAAATGCCATGAACGTTGCCAAGCGCCTGCACAAGCTGATCCGGGAAAATACCTGGCTACAGAGCGACGGGCTGAACATCAAGCTGACGGCGAGCATGGGCGTGGCCTCCTACCCGATGGACTCACGCACCAAGGAAGGGTTGCTGCACCTGGCCGACGAGGCGATGTACCTGGTGAAGAACACCAATCGGGATAGCGTTGCGGTTGCCAATGTCGGAATCCTTCCCCACCTTCCGGCAGCTACCGCCGAGACGGCCGGTTAGCAGGGAACTCGGCCTCAGCAGTCTGTCGTCCGTGTGCTTCTTGACCTCCTCCCACCCTGTTGTCCCCAAAAAGTGTCGCACCCGCCAAAGCTGGTGGCATCCTTCGGAAGTGGTTTTTTTAGGTCGCTGCAGCGATGGAAGAGCAAGAATGGCTGATGCCTGCGCATTCTACACCGCGCACGAGTATGCTGATTAACTGAACGAGGATGCCGCCTGAAGCGCGGCGCTACACGATGAAGAAGAGCGAAGCGGCCAAATATGCGCGCTGGAGTGCGACGGCGGCGCTGGTGTGCGCCATCCTAACAGTGGGTGTGTACCTGAAACGCGGATGGACCCGATATAACGAGCGGAGAAATGCGCCACCCTCACCGGCTGTGGATGTCGAGCGGCAGTCCACAAGATTGACTTTTTCCAAAGGAGAAGGAACGCGAACGGTTTTTACCGTGGAGGCGGTGAAATCCACCGATTTCAGAGGGCTGAACGCGACCGATCTGGAAGGCGTGAAAGTCACGATTTTTGGTAAAGACGGCGCGCGGCACGACACGCTGGAGACGCACGCCTGCCGCTACAGCAAGGATAGCGGCGACATCGATTGCTCGGGCGACGTGGAAATCACGCTGATGAGCAGAGTCGAGTGGGAGGCGGCGGGAGGCAAAGCCGACGGAGCTACCATGAAGGTCAGAACGCGCGGGGTGGTATTCAACCGCTCTAGCGGCGAAGCAAAAACCGAGCAGGATGTGCGATTCGAATTTGCCAGTGGCAGTGGACAAGCGGTGGGGGCGACGTATCACTCCGAGGAGGGAACGCTGACCTTGCTGCACAATGTCAAATTGAAGCTGGATCAGCCGGTCCCAGCGACGGGGAGGGCCGTAAAAAGTGTTTCGGCAATGGTTGGTGCCGCGACGGGAAAGGAGCCAGTGGAAGTGACGGGATCGCGGTTGGACTTTGAGCGGGATGCGGGAAGGATGTATCTGGCGGGACCAGCGGAGGCCAGAACGAAACGGGAACGGCTGAGCGCGCCTGGATTTCAGCTGAATCTGGATGAAGATTTTCACGCGAAACGGCTGATTGCGAAGAGCGATGGGAAGAATGTGTTGCCGGAGTTTACGGCGGAGAAAGGCGTCAGCCATCAGTGGCTTCAGGCGGAAGAGATGGCGGCAGACTTCGCACGCGAAGGGTGGGTGACGCGGGCGGAAGCCAAAGGCCGGGTAAGCGGCGAAGCCGCGAAGGGCGACGAGAGGCAGACGGTAACGGCACGGAGCGCCGAAATGGAAATGGCTGCGGGAGCGAGCGCGCCCAAATTGCTGGTTTTGAAGGGCGGCGTGGATGCGCGAACAAACGGGAACGCGGGCGGAAACGCAGTCGCTAAGGGGGAAGCGCGCAGGCTCACGACCGAGGAGCTGCGGATTGCGTTTGCGGAAAAGCGCGATGCGAAAGGAACGCGGCTAGAGAGCGCGGGAACCGCCGGGCCGGGCCGACTGGAACTGAACGATGCGGCGAGTCGTAACGCCCAGGCAACGCGCACCGTGCTAGAGGCCAATCAGCTGAGCATGAACTTTGACACGCAGGGAGCGGCTTCGCGGCTGGATGCGAAGGGTAATTTGCAGACCGAGCGAACGATTGCCGGGGGCGCCAAGCAATCCGCCACGGCGAACAACGGTTTTGTGCTGATGAATCCGAACGATGGCTGGTCGCGCATGGAACTTCACGAAAATGTGCAGTTGAGCGAGTTGCAGCGAACGGCCCGAGCGGACCACGCGGTATTCGAGCGAGCGGACGAGAAGGCCAGCTTGACCGGCCACGCGATCGCGCGCGATGCCACGAGCCAGACTTCGGCCGAGACGCTGACGTTCTGGCAGGCGACGGGTGATGTGCGCGGGGAAGGTAACGTGCGTTCGTCGGATCTCTCCGCGCGGAATACCACGGTGCATTTGGCGCCGGCGGCGTCGAATATCCGCGCAGACAGCTTGACGGGAAATTCCAAAACCGGGCGCGCATTGTACAGCGGGCATGCGCGGTTATGGCAGGGCGATTCGGTGATGGAAGCCGAATCCATCGAATTGCTGAAAAATGAACGCATGCTGAACGCAGCGGGAAATGTGCGCGCAGTTTTTCCGCAAGTATCCCGCAATACCAACGCCGCGCCAGGCAAGGTGGCGGCCTCGCCGAAAGCGCCGGTGTTATGGCATGCGCAGTCTGCGGAACTGACGTATTGGGATGCTGAGAATCGAGCGCGCCTTTCGCACAACGTGGTCGTGCAGGCACCAGATCAGAAAATGAGCGGCCAGGACCTGGATTTGTACTTCACGCGCGCGAATGGTGCGGGGCAGGGCGCGCAGCAGATCAGCCGCGCCGTGGGAACCGGCGGCGTGACCGTGGTGCAAGGCGATCGCAGAGCGACGGCGGAGCGCGGCGAGTACACTCTAGCGGACGGAAAATTCGTGATGACCGGCGGAACGCCGACCATTTTTGACGCCAGCGAAGGCAGCACGACGGGCCGTCAATTGACCTTCTTTTTAGCGGATGCTACGATCATCGTGGATTCTGA
>AR_comb_assmDRAFT_10494055_pt1 | contig 10465 bp, 7 predicted proteins | sample ArasoioldDNA_FD_10543 | JGI IMG/M metagenome (IMG submission 10543) | reverse complement strand
GTCCTGCATGTCCTTCGAATAAGCGAGCGGCAGGCCCTTCATCGTCACCATCAGCGCGGTGAGAGCGCCGATGATCCGCCCGCTATGCCCGCGCACCAACTCCGCGGCATCCGGGTTGCGCTTCTGCGGCATGATCGACGAGCCGGTCGAATATTCATCGGACAGCTTCACGAAGCCGAAGGGCGCGCTGGCCCAGACGATCAGCTCCTCCGCGAGGCGCGACAGGTGCAGGCTGCACTGCGCGGCGGCGGCGAGATAATCGAGCGCGAAGTCGCGGTCGGATACGGCGTCGAGACTGTTTGCTGTCGGCCGATCGAAGCCGAGCACCTCGGCGGTCCGCTCGCGGTCGATCGGAAAGCCGGTGCCGGCGAGCGCCGCGCTGCCCAGCGGACACTTGTTCATTCGTTCGCGAGTGTCCTCGAAGCGTGACGTGTCCCGCCGAAGCATCTCGTAATATGCCATCAGGTGATGGCCGAGCGTCACTGGCTGCGCGACTTGCAGGTGGGTGAAGCCCGGCATGACCGTTTCCGCATGTTCCTCGGCGCGACTGACCAGCACGCGCTGCAGATTGCGGATCGCGTCGGCTGCCTCATCGCAAGCATTGCGCACCCACAGCCGGAAATCCGTCGCGACCTGGTCGTTGCGCGAGCGCGCGGTGTGAAGACGTCCCGCTGCTTCGCCTATCAGCTCGCCGAGCCGATGCTCGACGGTCATGTGGATGTCCTCGAGCTCGACCCGCTGAGGAACTCCGTCGCGCTCATATTCGGCGGCGATCTGGTCGAGGCCTTCGAGAATCGCTGCGGCGTCAGCCTCGCAAATGATCCCCTGCTCGCGAAGCATGGCCGCATGCGCCTTTGACGCGGCAATATCCTCACGCCACAGGCGCTTGTCGAAGCCGATCGAGGCGTTGATGCGCGTCGTCAGCTCGGCCGGCTTCGACCCGAACCGACCGCCCCACATCTTCTGCCCATCGCCAGCCATGGTCGGCGCGTTGCCACGCATGGGGAGGGGGGTCAAACCGATCGGCTTTAGGTGCGTTTACCCGCCGCTATCCTGTGTCGTTGCCGGAAGCCGCCATTTCTGTAAGTTGCCGCGCCTGAGGGGAGTTGAGTTGCCGAGCCTCAATCTTGACCGAGTTCGCAAGTCTTTCGGCACGACGCTGGTGCTCGACGATGTCAGCCTGAGCGCCGAATCCCGCGAGTTCATCGCCTTTCTCGGACCCTCCGGCTCCGGCAAGTCCACGCTGCTGCGAATCATTGCGGGCCTTGAGAGCGCCGACGCAGGCGAAGTGTGGCTGGAGGGGCGGCGGATCGATCCACTCCCGCCCGGCGAGCGCGGCGTGGCGATGGTGTTCCAACACTACGCGCTTTACCCGCATATGAGCGCGCGCGAGAACATGGCGTTCGGCCTGAAGAACGCCAAAGTGCCCCGCGAGGAGATCGACCGGCGCATCGCGGACGCCGCGGCCGTGCTCGAGATCAGCGAGCTGATCGACCGCAAGCCCGCGCAGATGTCGGGCGGCCAGCGGCAGCGCGTCGCCATAGGACGAGCACTGGTGAAACAACCCAAATTGTTCCTGCTCGACGAACCGCTGTCGAACCTCGACGCGGCGCTGCGCCTCAGGACCCGCGTCGAGCTTGCACAACTGAAGCAGCGCGTCGATGCGGCCGTGATCATGGTCACGCATGACCAGGCGGAGGCGATGACGCTCGCCGACCGTATCGTAGTCATGAACGATCGGCGCATCCAGCAGGTCGGCCGGCCGATGGAAATCTACAATCGCCCGGCCAACGTCTTCGTCGCGCAGTTCGTCGGGTCGCCCGCGATGACATTGCTTCCAGCGCAGCTCTCGGGAGACGGCGAGTTCGCGGGCCTCAAGCTCGGCGACGGGTCCGCAGTCGATACCCGCGTCCCGCGAGGTGGACTTCCGTCAGGCGCCGAGCTGCGGCTGGGGCTGAGGCCGGAGACCGTGCGCGTCGACGGCGGAAAGGCGACGACGAGAGGGAAGGTCGAGCTGGTCGAACGCCTCGGCGAGCGAACCCTGGTCTACGCCCGGCTGGCGGATGGCCAGGCGATCACCGCTGAGGACGAAGGCGACAGCCGCGTAAGGATCGGCGATGAGGTGCCGCTGGCAATCGACGGCGCCGCCGCGCACGTTTTCGGGCCGGACGGCGCCGGCTACCATCGGGCCGACGCATGACGAGCGCGCGCGACTGGCGCGGGCTGCTGTTCGTCGCGCCCTTCCTCGCGCTTTATTCGCTGATCCTCGTCTTCCCGCTTCTCCGCGGGCTGTGGCTGAGCCTCAATCAGGTCGACCTCTTCGGGGCGGGGCATTTCGTCGGCTTCGGCAACTACGCAGAGTTGTTCAGCGACCCCGTGTTCGGAACCTCGCTGGTCAACACATTCGTCGTGACGCTGATGATCGTCCCGCCGCTTACCGTGATTGCACTCCTGCTCGCGCTCGCGCTCAACCGCGCAGGCAGTGGCGCTGCGATCATTCGTGGCATCTTCTTCTCTTCGGCCGTGCTGTCGGTGACGATCGTCACCCTGATCTGGCGGTTCATCCTCGCGCCGGATGCTGGGCTGCTCGGCGAAGCCTGGAAGGCGTTCGGCTGGGAGCCGCTGGCGTTTCTCAGCGATCAACACCTCGTCCTTCCGGCGCTCGCGCTCACGACCATCTGGTGGTCCGTCGGCTTCCCGATGCTGCTGTTCCTCGCCGGCCTGCAGCAGATTCCCGAGGATATGTACGAGGCGGCCGCGCTCGACGGCGCAGGCCGTTGGACCACCTTCCGGCAGATCACGCTGCCGGCGCTCCGCCGGACGGTGGTGCTGGTCGTAATGCTTCAGACGGCCGCGCAGCTTCAGCTGTTTGGACAGTCCCAGCTGCTCACCGCCGGCGGGCCGAGCGGCGGGTCACGAACTGCGGTTCTGTTCCTGTTCGAAACGGCCTTCGGACGCTGGCAGCTTGGCTATGCGAGCGCGGCGGCCGAGGTGCTCTTCCTCATCATTCTCGCGGTGACGCTGACGCAATATTGGCTGACCGGCCGGGCGACAGGAGCCGAAGGTGGCCGCTAGCCTGCAGCGCGGGCGATTGACGGCCCCCGGCTGGGCCGCGCTCGTGCTCGGCGCGCTGATCATGGTCGCGCCGCTATTGTGGACCCTGCTCCTCTCCTTGAAGCACAATGGCGAGCTGGTCGGGCACAGTGGTGCCGCGCTGCATGGGCCGTACACGCTCGAAAATTACGCTGCGATCTTCGGCAACAGCCTGACCACCCGCTGGCTCCTCAACAGCGCGATTGTCGCGGTCGGGCAGACCGCCGGCGTCCTCGTTCTCGCCAGCCTGGCGGGCTACGCCTTTGCGCGGTTGGAATTCCCCTTCCGTCGGACACTGTTCGTTATCGTGCTCCTGGGTCTTGCTGTTCCGAGCCAGGCGGTGATCCTGCCGCAGCACCAGCTGTTCGCCTGGCTACACCTGCACAACAGCTATCCGGGACTGATCCTGCCGGGCCTCGTCGCACCGTTCGGCGTGTTCTTCATGACCACTTACATGCGCGGCATCCCGAAGGAGCTCGACGAAGCCGCGTTGCTCGACGGGGCGTCGCGCTGGACGATCTTCTGGAAGGTAATCGTCCCGCTCACCATCCCCGCGCAATCCACTCTAGCGGTCTTCACCTTCCTGGGCGCGTGGAACGATTATTGGTGGCCGCTGATCTCGGCTACGCGCAGCGACATGTACACGCTGACCGTCGGGCTCGCCGCGGCGCAGATGAACTATGCGCAGACGAGCGGTCTCGGATACCTCATGGCACAGGCGGTGTTCGCTTCGATCCCCATCTTCATCGTCTACATCGTCTTCCAGAAGCAGATCGTCCGCGCCATGGCCGGCGCCGCGGTGCGATGAAGCGCGCCGCCGCGGCATTGCTGGCGCTGCTCGCCCTCGGCAGCTGCGCCCGGGCGGACCATAGGACCCACCTCTACCTGCAGCGCTTCTTCGGCGAGTGCGGCGCCGAATATGGCGGCGGGACCGACATTGCGAAGGCCGAAGGCGAGTGCGGGATCATCACGACGATGGTTGACCGCTTCAATGCCGAGAACCCCGACATCCACATCGACGTCAACGTCGTCGCCTGGCCCGGCTATCCGCAGCTGACGGCGCAGGTCGCCGCGCGTGACCCCCCGGATCTGGTGACGATGCACGAGGGCGTGATCAGCGACTATGCGTCGAAAGGGCTGCTCGAGCCGGTCGACGGCTACCTGCGCGCCGCAGGGATTTCGCCGAAGGACTTCACCGAAGCGGCGCGCCAAGGCGTGACGATGCAGGGTCACGTCTATGGCCTCCCGTGGGACACGCACGGCGGCCTGTTCCATGTCAACACGGCGCTGTTCGCCAAGGCCGGGCTGATGCGCGGCGGCAAGCCGGTGCTGCCCAACACGCCGGAAGAGCTGATCGCTCAGGCGCGCCAGTTCCAGCAGCGCACCGGCAAGCCCTACCTCATCCAGAGCAATGTCGGTGATCCCGCTTTTGCCGCGCGGAACCAGTACACATACATGATGGCCCAGGGCGCGGTGCTGTTCCCCGATGCGCACCACATCCGGCTCAACACGCCCATCGGCGTCGAGGTCGCGGATTTCTTCCGGCGCATCAATGCCGAGCGCCTCGGCACCCAGAACATGGACACGCCCGCGGCGATCGCGGCCTTCATCAACGGGGAGGGTGGCATCTATCCGACCGGCACCTGGATGATCGGTTCGTTCGAGCAGGAAGCGACGACGCCCGGACGCCCGCTTTACAGGAGCTACGCCGTCTTCCCCTATCCGCGGCTGTGGGGGCAGCATGTGGAGTTTGTCAGCGGCCACAGCTGGGTCGTGCCCACGCACAAGCGCACTCCGCAGCAACGCGCCGCGGTCGCGCGCTTCTTCAGGTTCATGGCCGCGCACAATTACGACTGGGCGCGAACGGGCCATATCCCGGCATTCGAGGCGGTGCTCAACGACCCCCGGTTCAAAGCACTGCCGCACCGCAGCGACATTGCGCCGCTCGCCGCGATCGGGCGGCCCTTGCCGAGCTACGTGCAGCGGCAGAACGCGATCGAGGGCCTCGTCGGCGAAGAAATGGCGGCGGGATTCACGGGACAGAAGCCTGTCCCGCGCGCGCTCGCGGACGCCGAGCGCCGGGTGAATGACCTGCTGGGAAGTGTCGAGTAGCCGACAGTTGGTTATAACATAGGTCACTGTTGCTTTAATGCTTCTTGTAACTCCCTGAAGTCGCGTCATACAAATGTCACAGATCGCTCGGGATCTGGATTTGTCGCCACAGGGGGCTGGACATGCGGCACGCTACTGCTGTTCTTTCGACCACCATCCTTACTGCTGTTCTTTTCGGGGCATCGCCCGCGATAGCTCAGGATCAACCTGCCGTTCCGCCAACCAACACGGGCACGCCGGCGGCTGATGCGGCCACGGCGCAGGAAGACACGGCAATCGTCGTCACTGGCCTTCGCCGCTCGCTTCGATCGGCCAAGAACATCAAGCGCAATAGCGTGCAGCAAATTGACGCAGTCGTCGCCGAGGACATCGGCAAGCTGCCCGACATCAACACCGCGGAAACGGCCGCGCGAATCCCGGGCCTTCAGGTCACCCGGCGCGGCGGTGAAGCCGACACCGTGCTCGTTCGCGGCCTTCCGGATTTCGCGACGACCTACAACGGCCGCGAGATCTTTACTGCTGAGACACGTGTGGTCGCCCTGCAGGACTTTCCGTCCGCGAACATCGCTGCCTTGGAAGTATTCAAGACAACAACTGCCGATCTGGTGGAGGCCGGCATGGCCGGCCTGGTAAATGTGCGCTCGCGCCGCCCATTCGATTTCACGGGGTTCGAATTCGCCGGGTCCGTATGGGCGCTGCACTCGAAACAGTCCGGCAAGTGGAAACCCAACGGAAATATACTGATCACGGATCGCTGGAACGTGGGTGACGGTGGCGAACTCGGTGCACTGCTGAACGTCTCCTACAACGACCTTAATTACCTCGACTCGGAAATCAGCAACACGGATTTCATCGCGCCCGGCCCGAACGGCTCGCGATTCCCGGACATCCAGCGGCTCTTCTACCGTGCGGGCGATCGGATTCGGCCCTCCGTCAATGCGGCGATCCAGTATCGCGCCTCGCCTGCCCTGCAGTTCTACGCGGAAGGCCTCTACCAAGGCTTCCGCAACAAAATCTCGGACCGTGAATGGGATCAATTCCTGTTCGGAGCGTCGCCTTACACAAACCTCGTCTTCCGTGAGGGGACTGATCTCCTGTCGAGTGGCACCGCCATCAATCCCAACCGGGCCGAGGGCTTCCAAGGCGGCACGTTCAACAAGACCGATACATATCAGTTTGCAGTTGGGAGCATCTGGGATGCGGGGCCACTGAAACTCAGCGCCGATATCGCACGAACGAAGAGCAAGTTCACGGGCTCCACCGAGAGTGTCGACTTCCGGACCGCGGGCGGTTTCAACGTCAACTTCAACAACGAGGTCCCCGAGTTCGAGCTCGTCAATTTCGATCCGAGCAATCCAGCGAATTACTTCTTCCGTGGTCTCTACGAAGAGGCACAGGTTTCGAAGGGCGACGACTGGCAGTTCCGGCTTGATGGAGATTACGAAACGGGCATTTCCTTTCTCCCGATGATCCAGGCCGGTGCTCGCTACAGCGATCGCGATGCCCATCGGGAATTCGGCAATCGCTATGCGCAGTTCAACAATCAGGCGATTGCGATAACGAGCGTTCCACTCGATTATGAGCTGTTTCGCAGCGGCTTTCGCGGCACGGACGTGCAGAGCGCGTTCACCAGCTGGCTTGCGCCGACCTACAACAGCATACGGGATAATCGTGCCGAACTAAGGCAGTTCGTAATGGGCCTGCCCCCCGGGAATTTCGGTTTTGTGAACGACGTCTGTTGCTCGACGATCGGAGTCTACAGCTCGACGGATCCCGTCGCTCCAAATCCGACACAGACCTACGACGCGAACGAGAAATCGACCGCTGGATACGTTCAGGTGCGGTACCAGTTCGGGGACGCCGTGGACGGCGTCATCGGGCTCCGCGCAGTGCATACCAAGACTTCGATAAGCGGCACTTCACGCGTCGAGACCACACCCGGCGTGTTCAACTTCGTTCCGGTGGAAGGCTCGAACAGCTATACTGACTGGCTGCCAAATGCGAGTATTCGCTGGCATCTCACGCCGCAGCTTCAGTTGAGACTGTCTGCAACGCAGACGCGGACGCGGCCAACCTTTGCGCAGCTCAATCCATCGTTCAACGTCGGCCCACCGATCGGCGTGTGCACTCCTGCGGGCGACCCGTTCGCCTGCGCTCGCGTTGGGGGCGGCGGTAATCCGGACCTCCAACCGTTCAAGGCCAATAACTATGATGCGAGCCTTGAATATTACTTCTCGCGCACTGGTCTTGCGGCGTTCGCAGTATTCCGCCGTGATCTGGATGGCTTCATTCAGAACCGGCAGGCGCGGGTCATCGATCCAGTGCTCGGACCGCTCATCATCAATCAGCCGTTCAATACGAATAAGGGCCGCATCAAAGGGGCCGAAGCGCAGTTCTCGACGTTCTTCGATTGGGACTGGGTCCCCAGTTTCGCACGCGGCTTTGGCGCTCAGGCCAATGTGACCTATCTCGACACAGATGTGGTCGATCCCGACTCGGTCATCGGTCACCGCCGCATCTACGGTGTGTCGAAGTGGACGTACAACCTTGTCGGGATGTACGAGAACGGACCGTTGTCCGCGCGCTTGTCTTACAACAAGCGCGGCAAGACGCTCGAAACGATCCAGAACCGGGGCAACGATTTGTACATCGAAACGTCGAAGCCCGCTGGGCGGCTCGACCTGTCGGTGAGCTACAACATCAATGACACCTTCACCCTGTTTGGCGACTGGACCAACATCCTAAACAAGCCATTCCGGCAGGATTTCAGCTCGGCCCGCGACGGAGCTGCGCGAGCTGAGTACATCCGCTTCCTGCGGTTCGAGGAGACGATCCTATCGGGCGGAATCCGCTTCCGCTTCGGTGGAGCCCGGGCGCCCGCTGCGCCGCCTCCTCCGGCCTATGTGCCGCCTCCACCTCCTCCGCCACCGGTGGTTGAGCAACCCGCTCCGCCACCACCTCCGCCGCCGCCTCCGGCCACAAATGGCGAACGCGGCGAGTAAGGCCCGCAGAAGTTAAAGGGGAAGGGGCGGTCTTAGGGCCGCCCTTTTTCTATCCCCGTTCGTTCCCCGGGCGCGGGCGAAGACTTGGTGCGATCTGCGGCTTGCCGTCCTTCCAGAAGATCGGCGCTATGTAGAGCTCGCGCTTGTCCTCGCCCTTGCGGCAACCTTTCGTCGCTTCCCACGCGTGGAAGCTGACGAACGTGCGATTGCCGAACTGGAAGATGCTCTGGTGGCCGGGCCCGCTGAGGCAGCCGGCGGTGCGGTCGGAATAGCTGTGCAGGATCGGGTTCTCCTTGGCAGCGGTGCATGGCCCAAGCGCCGCGGCGCAGCTCGCGTAACCCATGGCGTAGGGCGAAAGTCCGCCCTCCTGCGGGTTCCATCCGAAAAACCCGCCGGAGAAGAACAGCTGGTATCCGCCGGGCGAGCGAACCATGGTCGGGGCCTCGACCACGCGCTCTTCCCAACCCTGATTGTCTTTCACCAGCTCGACCGGCTGGCCCGCTACCGACAGACCGTCAGGAGCGAGGGCCTGGCCCCACAATGAGGTGCGCGCGTGGACGCGATTTCCGTCGTTCTTGAAATAAAGGTAGAGCTTTCCGTCCGCGTCGCGGAAGGGATCGGCGTCAATGCTGCCGCCCAAGGCGGTCTGGCAAACGATCGGTTCGGCTCGACTGTCGGTGAACGGCCCGAGCGGATCGGCGGCCTCGGCGACGCCGATGCACTGAGAGTTCCGGCGGCGGTCGCTCGCGGTGTAATAAAGCAGGTAGCGGTTGCCGAGCTGGAGCACCTCCGGTGCCCAGGTGAAGCCTTCCTTTGCCCATGTACCGAGCCTTGGAAGCGCGTCGCGGACCTTTCCCGTCGCGGGGTCCGGCGCGAAGCTCCAGCTCACCAGGTCGCGTGAGACGGCGACAGGCACGTTGACCCCGTTGTTCGTCGCATAGGCGATGAACTGGCTGCGTTGCGGCAACACGAATGCGTCCGGGAAATTCTCGCGGAATACGGGAACGAACGCATCCTGCGTCAGCGGCTCCGCGGCCGCGGTCGTCAGCGCGGCCGATGCCGCCAGCAGGAATTTGTGAAAAGCGCGCAACGGCACCGGCGCCTCCGTTTCTGCCCGTCTCCAGCCTAAGGATCGAACGCGCTTTCGCAACGCCCGGGTCCAAACTATGGTCTTAAGCGTGCGTGCGTTCGTTGCTCTTGCTGCTGTCGCGTTTCTGGCGGGCTGCGCAACCCCGACCGGAACGGTGCCGGAGCCGGGTTTTGCCAATCCCGTCATCGACGCCGATTTTCCCGACCCGACGGTGATCAAGGCGCCCGACGGCCTCTATTACGCCTATGCGACCCAGACGCAGCGCGACGGGCGCTGGGTCAACATCCAGGTCGCGCGGTCAACCGATCTCGCGCGTTGGGATTATCTGGGCGAGGCGCTGCCAGCGAAGCCGAAGTGGGCATCGAAGACGCAGGATTTCTGGGCACCGCACGTGCAGCGCGACGGCGCGCGCTACATCATGTATTTCTCGGCGAAGCCCGATACGTCCGACGAGCGGCACGGGCTTTGCCTCGCGGTCGCAACCGCCACGTCGCCACTCGGCCCGTTCGTCGCCATGGGGCATCCGCTCAAATGCGGCGAAGGCTTCGTCAACATCGACCCGATGGCGTTCGACGACCCGGCGACGGGCAAGCACCTGCTCTATTGGGGCTCCGGTTTCCAGCCGATCAAGGTGCAGGAGCTCGGAGCGGATCGACTGTCATTCGCGGCCGGCAGCACACCCACGGACCTCGTCTGGCCAAATCCGGTGAAAGACGCGTTCCCGGTGCTGGTCGAAGGGAGCTGGGTCCTCCGCCACGGCGGCTGGTACTATCTGTTCTATTCAGGCGACAACTGCTGCGGGGCCAAGGCCAACTACGCCGTGATGGTCGCGCGCTCGCGCAGCGCCGAAGGACCGTTCCAGACGCTCGAGCAGGCGACGGGCAAGCCCCAAAGCATCATCCTCGAGAAGAACAGCCGCTGGATCGCGCCCGGCCACAACTCGATCGTGACCGACCGGCGTGGGCAAGACTGGATCGTCTATCACGCAGTCGACGTGAACCGCCCGCGAGAGAAGCCGACAGATGACGTCAACACGCGCCGCGTCATGCTCATCGGGCGAATCGTCTGGCAAAATGGCTGGCCCTCGGTGGAGGCAAACTAGCCGCTGGAGGGGAAATGGTGGACGCACTAGGGCTCGAACCTAGGACCCGCTGATTAAGAGTCAGCT
>AR_comb_assmDRAFT_11825088_pt1 | contig 10467 bp, 5 predicted proteins | sample ArasoioldDNA_FD_10543 | JGI IMG/M metagenome (IMG submission 10543) | reverse complement strand
GTCGGTGACGTCCAGGCCGGCCGCAGCAAGCTCCTCAGGCGTGTGGAGGACGGAGATGAGGGCGGTGGCTGCGTTGCCGGTGCAGGAGCCGAGAGCATCGACGTCGTCGGCGCCCTCGAACAGCTGCGCTGTGTGGATGCCCTGGCTGGTCAGGTCCTGCTGGTTCAGGACCGGGATACGGGGTGTCCATTCCACGGGGTGGAGGGGTTCGCCGGTGTAGCGGCGGCGGTAGGCGAGGCTGCGGGGATCCAGCACGAGATGACGTCCCAGCATGGACTGGACGTCGTACGTGTGAATGGTCAGGTCGGGCACTCGCCCGCTCTCCTGGAACTCCCCGCGCCAGGTGAATGTGTGGCGTGCGGACCGCTGCGTGCGGTCGTCCCTCGGGAGTGGTGCCAGGGCGGAGGGTCACCCAGTGATCAGGCTACGGCCTGGCGGGATACGTGTTCCCCCGGCTCAGGTACCGAGCGGCGGCAAAGGCGTGACAGGGAAGAGTTGTTCACGGCGTTCAGCGGACGTGGACACCACCTCCGGCACGTTGTCCAGCAGCCACTGCTGAATTCCGTGTGCCAGGGCGGTCTCGTCGATCTGAATGTACTCGGACTGTACAGACACGTAGATACGGGCCGGATCTTCTTCCCCAGATCCATTGGCGGAGATCAGGTTGCAGGGGTAGTCCATGGTCAGGTCACTTTCTCGAGTCGGATGTACGAATCGGTGTAGAGGATCGTTCCGGTGGCGTTGGAGGTGCCTTGGGCCCAGGTGAGAGCGAAGGTGCCGCCGGTCGCCTGGACGCGGAGGGTGCCGCGTACCTGGACGCCGAAGGCGGTAGAGCCGATACCGCCGTAGGTACGGGTGGCAGCGATGTCGGTGGATTCGGTGCGCATGGTGTAGCCCCACGACGTCACAACGTCTTCCTGGATGGCGTGGGCCGCGGTGGAGGAGATGACGGTGGTGCCGTTGCCAATGCCTTGCCATTCCCCGAGTGCTCCGGACGGAATCGACCAGCCCATCTGAAAGTCTCCGGGCCCGCTGTATTTGAGGAATCCGTCGATGACGTAGGTGGCGTTGGCGTCAACGGTGAAGGTGATCTGGCTGTCGGCGGTCACCGTAGTAGTGCTGGCCTTGGGGGTGGCATCCGTGGTGCGGCGCTTGGCCTGCCGGTTCCCGACACCGTTGACGGTGAGACTTCCAACGACGGTGGCGTTGCCGTCCTTGTCGACAGTGAACCTGTCGACGCTGTTGAGCTGGGCGCGCAGCAGGTTCCCGGTGTGCGCGGTATCGGCGTTTATGAACAGGGCCGAGCTGCTGGAGTTCGCGCCGGTCAGTTGCAGACGGCCGTCGTTGGTGAGGGTAAGGAGGGTGGTGGATCCCTTGGCCATGAGGGCTACGGCCCCGGTGTGGGAGGCGTCCGCGGTGACGGTGAGCGCGCTGGAGGCGGAGGGGTCCGGGGTGACGATCAGACGGGGCCCGTCGAGGAAGAAACTCGCGAGGGTGGCCTGGAGGATGGTGGTCAGGGTGCCGGCGCCGTCGTCATGGGTGAGGTACGCGCTGGCGTCGCTGGTGCCGTTGTTGGCCTGGCTGTTCAGGCGCAGGACCATGCGGTCGTTGGCGCCGGTGACGCTGGGTCCTTGGACTTGCAGGGTGGACGACTCGTTGGCGAGGCCGGAGTTGACGACGCCCATGACGAGGCGGGCGACCTGGTTTTCGATGGACCGGTTGCTGGGGAAGTCGACGTAGCCGGCGCCGCCGGTGGTGCCGACCTTGACTTGCGGGTTTCCGGCGACGCCTGCGGTGGCGCCGGGGAGGGCGGGGTCGATGGCGTAGGCGAGGTTGTTCGAGGCGTCGTAGACGAGGATTCGGCCGTCGCCGGTGGCGTTGAGGGTGATGCGCTGCCCGGACGCGGCGGTCTGGATGACGGATCCGGTGATGGTGCCGCCCGTGATGGTTTTACCGGTGATGGCGTCTGCGGCGAGTGCGGTGGCGTCGACGGCGCCGGCGGCGAGTTTTCCCGCGGTGATGGTGTTCGCGGCGATCTCGGCGGCGGTGACGGCGAGGGCGGCGATCTCCCGGGCGGTGACCGCGTCGGCGGCGATCTTTCCTGCGGCGATGGCGTCGGCGGCGATGTTTGCGGCCTGGATGGTGAGGGCTGCGATCTCGGTGGCGGTGATGCTGCCCGCTGCGACTTTCCCGCCAACTACGAGGGTGCTGACTTCGGCGTTGTCGAACCAGACTTCGCCGGCGGTGCATGCGCTGGCTTCCACCAGCAGTACGGCGGTGGCCGTGTTGGTGGGGGCCTGGACTTGGGCGGTGGCCCTGTCCCAGCCTGCGCCCGGGGTGAACGTCTTGTCGGCGACGCCGTAGCCGAGAACGCCACCGGCACCATCCTCGTAGCGGAACATCAGCTTGACGCCGGTGCCGTTGAAGGCGGCCGAGGTCTTGAAGTCGATGGCCAGGTAGTGGCGCTCCCCTGGCAGGACGGGGTAGCGGGCCAGTTCGATGTTCTTCCAGGTGGTGGCGCCGGACGTGCAGTCTACGTGCAGGGCGGTGGCCGAGTTGTTGCCGGGGGTGGTCTGGGTCCAGTCGGCGTGTCCGGCGATGGCCTGTGCTGTGAGGGCGCCTTCGAAGGAGGGGTCGGGGGCGAGGTTGCCGACGCCGACGGCGAGGGCGTCCGTTCCGATCGCGCCGACCGCGACCTTGGCGGCGGTCACCGCGTCGTCGGCGAGCTTCACCGTGGTGACGATGCCGTCCACGATGTCGTCGGCGACCACAGGGGTGGGCCCGTACGGCCCGACCGTGTCGGAGGGGGTGGAGGCGGTGCCGGAGGTGTTGCGGGCCACCAGGCGTACGTACACAGGCGTGTCGCACGGCACGACGACGGTGGCCCCTTGAGCGGTCTCGATCGTGCCCTGGAGCGTGGCGGGGACGGGTTCGTAGGAGGCCAGGATGGAGGCGTGGACCTCCACCCGGGCCCAGTCCAGCGGCAGGACGCTGCCGTCGGCGAAGGTGCCGTCCCAGGAGACGGTGACCCCGCCGAGGACGGAGACGACGACCGGTGCGGACGGCTGCGGCGGGGGCGGCCCGTTGACGACGTTCACGGCGGTGGTGCCGTCCGCTTGCTGCCCGACGATCGCGCGGAGGCTGCCGCCGTCGTCGCGGACCTCCAGGGCCGCGTCCTCGATGCTGCCGCCGTGCGCGTAGCGCTGTCCCTTCTTCACCTGGGCGAGGTCGCGTTTGAGCGCGGCGAGCTCGGCCGCGATGCTCCTGGCCATCAGATGTCTCCCGGGGATCCGTAGTGGAAGGCGTCGGCGCGCTTGAGGGTGAGGACGGCCTGGTCGTCGTGTTCGCCGGGCTGGTAGGCGTCGGCGATGATCCGCGCCCAGCCGGTCCATGACCGCCACTGGTTGTGCACGGCCACACGGACGTCGTCACCGATCTGCCAGGAGCCGAGCGGGGCGTTGGGGTGATGGCGGACGGTGATGGAGGTGACTTCGCCCATGACCTGGCGGCGCTTGCGTTCGGCGGCCGCGCGCCGGCCGAGGACGTCGTTGCCGTTCACCGTGGGCAGCGCGAGCACCGTTTCCATGCGCAGGCCGCCGTCGCGTACGGAGTCCTCCGCGCGGCGCATCGCGGTGCCTTCTCCGGATCCGGTCGCGATCACGGTGTTGGCGAAGTCGTCACCGGAGTACGCCACCGGCGGCGCGTCGATGATGTTGACGCCCGTGCGGAAGGAGATGTCGGTGCGGCGGGCCCCGAGGCGGGGGTAGCCGAGGGCCAGGCGCTTTTTGACTGTGCCGTTGGCCTGGTAGGCGCAGGTGTTGGTGTACTCCGGGGACCCGTCCTCGCTGACCAGGTCGTCCAGGTGTTCGCCGAGCACGGGGGTTTCGTACCAGTAGGAGTGCCACGGTTCTTGCGGGGTGCCGGCGGTCGCACTGGAGGTAGTGGAATCGACGACGACGCCGAGGTTGCCGTCGGGCTGTTCCTGGGCGTACGCCCACAGGTCGCGGATGATGGTGCAGGGGTCGGCGTAGGTGTAGGGGCCGCGGCCGCCGAGCTCCCCGTGGATGTCGTGCCGTTTGGTCAGGTACGACGACCAGCCGGCGGCCTCGATGCGGTACTCGTCGTCTTCTGCGGTGATGTCCCAGACCAGGCCGCCCCAGCGGAGCATGCCGTCGGCCTCGGCGTAGATGAGAGCGGTGTGCGGCATCAGCAGATCGGCCTTGGCTTGCACGAAGCGCGGCTTGAGGGTGCCGGTCAGGCTGCCGGGCCCGTTGAGTTCGTTGCCGAACTCCACCCCAGACAGCGGCAGCGCAGGGTGCAGCTGGGCGCCGGTCAGGGCGTGCTGGGTCCAGTACCGCCACCGTGTCACAGGGCGGCCTCGTCGAATTCCACGTCGGCGATGAAGGTGGTGGCCGTATCGGCGCCGATCTTTCCGACGTTGCCGGTGTTGCAGCGCATCTTCGGGCGCAGCGTCACGGTGGTGCCGCGCATGGCCGCGCCGGCGGTGTCGGTCAGGGACAGGGTGTCGGCGGTGATGAAGGTCTGGCGGCGTACGCCGCTGCCCTGGTTGTCGTCGATGTTGACGGACTGGGCGGCTTCCTTGGTGCCGAACTGGAAGGTGTAGCCGCCGAAGACGTAGCCGTCGTCCAGGCGGATCCCGGCGGCGGTCAGCACGACCTTCACCTTCCCTGCCCAGGACGGCACGGGGATGGACCAGGTGACGGCGGAGGGGAAGTTCTGCCAGGTGCCGGAGGTGCCGCTGATCTGGGTGAGGGAGCCGGAGTAGAAGTACTGGTAGAGGGTGCGTTCGCGGCGCGGGTTGGCGACTTTCCGCAGGTCGGTGATCATCGAGTTGGTGATGGTCGCGGTCGATGCGGGGATGTCGATGCGTGCCAGCGGGATCGCCGAGTACCCGGAGGGCACCGTGGTGGCAGACGAGCTGACGTTGGACACGACTTCGAAGAACACGATCGGGTCGGTGGCCGGGTCCCGGGTGCCTTCGTACTCGGGGTCCTCCACGCGCAGCACGAGCATGTCGGAGCGGCCCACCCCGCCGGTCGCGGCGATGCTGACGGTGTCGGAGCCGATGTTGTAGGCGTTGTAGTGGCCCTGGACGGTGGAGGCCTTTCCGGCGATGACCGCGGATCCGTCGCTGACCTGCACCCCGGTGCCCGGCGTGGACAGGGCGCTGACCTTCATGTCCAGGCCGGTGGTGACGCCCTGGTTGTCCCGCGCCAAATCCTTGATCATCATGCGGAACATCTGAGCGGAGTGCTCCGCGTCCTTCGTTGCGATGGGTACCGGGTTCAGGGCCACGGCAGGTCTCCTCAGAGGGCCTTGTAGGCCGGCCACCAGGTGACGGCCAGGGTGCTGGTCAGGGTCGGGTCGGTGGCGGTCCAGTGGATCTCGTTGATCCCGGGCAGAAGCTGGAAGGTGTCAATACGGGACGTCGGGGCGAGGGGCGCGCCGCCGCCGTTGTTGCGCAGCACCGTCCGCCAGCCGGGCCGCGTGTCGATCTCAATCCACTCCCCGACGGCCAGGGACGCCTGCACGGTCAGCGTGTGGCCGGTCGCCACGTGCGTGATGGCCGGGTTGGCACACGGTCCGTTGATGCGCAGCAGCGGCCACGTCGGCGCCTTTCCGGCGACGGTGAGGAAGCCGGGCCGGCCGACCGCGCCCGCGGTGTCGGCGATGGTGAAGGGGAACATCAGCGGGAACGTCATGCCGCCCTCGGTGAGCCCGCCGAGGGGGATCGACGTGGTGTCAGCGGTGTCTGCGTAGAACAGGTGGTCGGCGGCGGTGAACTCGATGTCCAGGGGGATCCAGCCGTGCTTGACGGCCGTCAGGTCCGCTTCCAGCTTTCGGACCCGGCCGCGCACCACGCGGGCGGGGCGGCCCGGCAGTTTCAGACGCAGGTCCAGCGTGGCCCCGCCAACGAGGCGGACCGTGTCCCCGCTGGCGGCCTCCTCCAGTTGGGCCAGCACATCAAGGGCCCCCGTCTCGTTACCGGGCATCTTGATGCCGGCCGGGATGCGTACGGTGCGGCCGGTGTAGTAGTCGGCGCCCAGCCACAGGCCGTCCTCGCCCGGAGGTTCGACGTCTGCGGTGCGCTGGTTGGCCAGCCCCAGGCCCTCGATGGTGGACAGCACCACGGGTGTGCCCACGCCGATGAGCACGCCGGCCAGCTCGTGCTGGTGGTCCTGGAGTTCGACGGGTGTGCTCATCGGCTTCCTCCCGCACTGGCGAAGGCGCCACCACGGGCCAGGCGGCGCAACTGGTAGCTCTGGCGGGCTTCGACGTCCCGGGCTAGGTCACGGTCGGAGCGGCGGTCCCCGATGTGGAAGTGGGAGGCACCGACCAGGGGGCCCTGCTCGCGGATGATGACGACACGGGACGTTTGCGCGTCGGTCAGTCCTACTCCGAAACGCCGGGCGACATCGGTGAGTACGGGCAGTGCGGTGCGTCGCTTCGACGGGGACAGCGGCAGGTAGGCCTCTCCGCCGGTCTGCGGCTCCGCGAAGCGGATGATGCCGCCCTGGGTGGCGTAGAGGCCGGCGCGGATGCCGCCGTCCGCGTACGCCAGGTGCTTGTTGGCCTTGCCCAGGTCCTGGAGGAACTTCGTGGCCCGGTTGCCGAGCGACTTGCTGATCTGCCCCTTGGCTTTGGTGGCCACCGTGATGATTTCGTCTTCGCCGAGGCCGGTGGTGCCTGCCACGTCGTGGATGCCGGTCTTGCTGGTCTTGATCGCGGAAATGATCTGCACCAGTTCCGCGACTTCTTCGGAGGTGAGCTGGCTGTTGGCGGTCTTCGCCTGGGCGTTGGCCTTGGCCGCCTTCTTCGGGTCCTTCACCGCGGCGTCGGCAAGCTGCTGCGCCGCCTCATCGCCTTGCGCGGCGAGCTGGGCGGCGAGGTCGCCGTAGCCCATGGCGGCCAGCTTGGACAGGTCGTCGGCGAAGTCCTTGTTGACCTTGTTCGCGTTGGTCAGCTGCCGCGTGTAGTCCGTGAGGGAGGCTTTGGCGGTCTTCTGGAGGTTGCGGAGCGCGGCCGCCATGTCGTTGATGTACTTCGTGGAGCCGGTGGCCATTTTGTGGGCGAGTTTCATGCCGTCCTCGCCCATCGCCGCCAGCGCTTCGGCGACGTCCCCGCCAACCCGGTCGGCGACCTTCTCCAGGTCCTTGTTCCACGCGACGGTGGCCTTCGCCGCCGACTTCAGCTTCTTCTCGACCGCGGAGATGTCGAAATACTCGACTTCCTTGGTCTTCCACTTCCCCTTGACCTTGACCTTGACCTTCTTGGTCTTGTGGCCGGCCTGGCCCGCGTCGGAGGCGGAGTAGAGGGTGCCGGTCTGTGGGTCGTAGCGCCAGTCGGTGACGTTGCCGTCGGCGTTCCACTGGATGGCCTTGGGGTCGCCGCCGAGGCGGCGTATGGTCTCCTCGGCGATCGCGCGAGAGCGGGGACGCTTGGCGGGGCTGAGGGGGATGTATGCCTCGCCGCCTGTCTCGGGTTCGGCCCACATGCGCCACGATCCGGCCGGCGCGAACTGGGCGACGTGGTTTTCGGCGCCGCGCGCGAAGGAACGGGCGCCGCCGCGCTGGTTGCTGCGGAGGCCGCCGTCGGCGTAGAAGCTGAGGACGCTGCCGTTGGCCTGGGCGTTGGGGCCGCGGCCGCCCTTGCCGGTGTAGACGGTGCGGTGCTCGGTCGTCAGGGTGATCGTCTTGCCGTGGAGGCGGTCGATGTAGCCCTGGATCGCGGAGATGGCGCTGGCAGGTCCGCCGGTGGGGATGGTGATGGTGACCTGCTTGCTGCCGGGTACCTGGTGGACCTGGAAGCCGAGGGCTTTCAGCGCCCTGATGGCGTCCCCAGTGGGGGCGCGCATGGTGATGGTCTTGCCCTTGGTGGCGGCGATCTTCTCCTGAATCTGGCCCAGGGAGCCGATGGCGCTTTTGATGCTGGCGGTGACGGGGATGTTCTTGCCGTCGGGCACAACGGACAGCTTCGTGATGAGTTGGTCGAGTTGCTCGCGTGCGGCCTTGGTCGGGGCGGCGATCTTGTATTCGCGGGTTCCGGGAATCAGCTTGATCTTGTAGCCGAGGTCCTCCAGTTCCTTCTTCGCGTCCTCGCCGAGCGTGTCGACCTTGATGGTCTTCTTGTCCGGGAACTGCTTGAACTGGGCCTGGACCGCCAGGAGCTCGGACAGTGTCTGGTCGACACCCTCGGTCTGGAGGAGGATCGACACCTGGCCGGGGATCAGGCCGAGGGAGTCGGCAACCTTCGCGGCCTGCGTGCTGCTCAGCCCGTACCCTTCGGCCAGCTTGATCGCAGAGTCGCGGGCGGACTGCATCTCCTTCTGTGCGGCGGCCAGCGACTCCGGCAGGCTCTTGCCCTGCGACTGGGCGAAGTCGAACGCGGCCACTGCGGCGTTGGAGGCGCCGTCGGCGATGGTGTTGAACGTGCTGAACAGCTGCTGGCCGTTCTTGGTGGTGGTGTTCAGGGTGCCGTTGGCGTTGAGCAGGGCTTTGCCGAATCCGTCGGCCTTGTTGATGCCGGCGGCCATGGCCTCGTTGGCGTTGGTGACGGCCTCATTCACGCGGGCCTGCGCGGCCTGCAAGGACACGCTGCCGCCAGAGAGGAGGTCCAAGGCGTCGCGCAGGGCGCGGGTGCGGGAGTCGGCGTCGGCGGTCTTGTCGGCCAGTGCCGCGACAGCATCCTTGAGCCGGCCGTACGCGCTGGTGCCTTTCTCTGTTCCCTTGGCGGCGTCAGCGAGGTCCTTGGCCTTGGTGACCGCCTTGCCCATGTCGCCGCCCATGGCCCCCAGCGCGTCGGCGGCTGCCTTGGCGGCCTTGCCCTGGCTGTCGAGGACGCGTGTGCTCACCTTGCCGCTGGCAATGACTCGGTTGTGTGCCGGGTCGTTGGCGACGGCTTCCAGCTTGGCGCGCAGCGAGCCGAGGCTGTCGCCCTGGCTGAGGTAGGCGTCCGTCAACTCCCGCAGCCCGATGCCGGCGCGCTTGGTGACGTCGATGAGCTGCGTTTTACCGTCGGCCAGCTTCATGTCCTGGAGGGACTGGGCGGCGACCTGGCGGACGTTGTCGTTGACCTGCCCGTTGGACTCACGTAGCGCCTGGGCCAGGTCGCGGATCCGGGACTCATGCTCGGCGGCCGCCTGGGCGGCCTGCTGCTGCTTTTGCGCGAGGAAGCCGAGCCCGACCGTGGCGGCGGTGATAGCCAGGCCCCACGGGCCACCGAGCGCTCCTATCAGCCCGGCGCCGAGGCCTCGAGCAGCGGTCAGGGAGGCGGCGCCGATGCCCCGCAGGGTGCCCGCAAATCCGGTCCCGGCCGAAGCGGCGGCACGGAAGCTGGCGCCCATCTGCCCGATCAACGGGACTCGGGCCTGAAGGACGGCCATGGCGGCGCCGTAGCGGGTCAGGGATACGCCAGCTGCGGCGGCCAGTGACCGCTGTACGGCCATCTGCCCGTTCAGGGATCGGAAGGCGGTGGTGACCCCGCCGGATACGGTGCCTGCCAGGGCGGCCATGCGCGGCTGGATGCGGTTGACGAGCATCGCGGCCAGGACGAACTGCTGGATCGGGCCGGGCAGGGCGCCGAACGCGGACACCAGCGTGCCGACGAGATGCCCGATCGGTACGAGGACTGCGGAGAGGGCGCCGATCGTGGTGGCGGCCAGGTCGGCGGCTGCGACAACGAGGTCCAGGGTGGAGGAGACGCTGCTGCCCGATCCTGTCAGGTCGGCGAACGCGGATACGACCGGTTCAACGCCGTGCCCAAGGTTGGTCAGGACCTGGATGGCGAGTTCACCGGCGGACAGCAGCAGGTGCAGGAAGTCGGCCAGGGCCGCCTGTCCGAGGCCCTTGAAGCCGCCCGCCATGTCGCCGACCGCGTCCGCGATGCCACCGAACTCCTCGCGGGCGGCGGCCGCGATGTCGGGCCCGAACAGGGTGGCGGCGTCGTTGACGTAGTCGAAGAACTCCTTGATGCGCGGGGTGGCCGTGTGCAGGCCGTCGGTGACGCCGCGGACCAGGAACTCGAGGCCGGGCGCCATCCCCTGGTAGATGGTCAGGCCGGTCTGCCGTGCCTGCGTTTTCAGCTGGAGCATTGCGCCGGCGAGGCCTTTGCCCTTGGCGGCGGCGATCTCGCTGGCGGCCCCGGTCTGTGAGACGGCCTGCATGAGCGCGTCGAAGCTGTCGACGCCCTGGTGGGCGAGGGCGATCGCGCCGGACATGGCGGGCTTACCCATGGACTTCTTCACCGCGGCGGCGAAGTCCTGCTGGGTCATGTGGTGCTGGGCCTTGGACAGGCCTTCGATGACGTAGCGGAGGCCCTTGAAGCGGCCTTGGGCGTCCCACGCCTGGATTCCCATGGCCTCGAGGCCTTCGGTCATCTGAGCGGTGGGGCTGGCGAGGTTGGCCATCATGCCGCGCAGGGTGGTGCCGGCGGTCTGGCCGAGGATGC
>AR_comb_assmDRAFT_10672298_pt1 | contig 10467 bp, 9 predicted proteins | sample ArasoioldDNA_FD_10543 | JGI IMG/M metagenome (IMG submission 10543) | reverse complement strand
GCGGGAACAACGACGTCCGGCCCGCGCAACACGAGATCCGGTACACCAATCGACCACGTGTCGGCGTCGGCGAACTTCAGCGGCGGCGGCATGTGGGCCGGATCGCCACGCGGGGCGCCGCTGTCCGCCCACTTGGCAATGGTGGCGATCTCCTCCTCGGCGAGCGAACGATCATTCTTGAATTGCTGGATCCCGATGTCCTTTTCGATACCCCAGGGAGGCATCGCGCCGCGTTGGCCGCGAAGCCCGGTCTTGGTCTTCATGGCTCTTGCCCAGGGCCGCGCGTCTTCGTACGTCAGGAGGGACATGGGCGCCACCGAGTCCGGCCGATGGCAACTCTGACACTTCCGCTGCAGGATTGGGGCGATGTCCTTGGTGAAGGTCACCCCACCCGCCGCCCCGGCTGATGCCGATTGGGCGCTCGGAGCCGCCGAGGTGACGAAACCCACAAAGCCTGCGGCTACCGCGACGAGCGACGCGACCGGGAGACGACGAAGGACAGTCATCACGCGCGCCTCCTTGTGGAACCAGTGGCGATGCGCAGATCTTACCCCAAGGCTGCCTCGCCGGACGGGGTTTTCAACGATTTTTACTGCGTCGGCACAGCCGAGACCCCTTTGTAGACGAACTTCTGCGCCCGATTGCCAGGCGCCACTTCAGCGGTGTACAGGTTGCCCTTGGAGTCCGCTGCCAGGTTGTGCAGACCCTGGAAGTCGCCAGGCGCGGGGCTTCGTTTGCCGAACTGATAGAGCACCTCGAGCGTCTTCCGGTTGACGACGACCAGATGCGAGTTGCCGTAGTCGGCGACGTACAAGAAGGTCTGCTGCGCGTCGGGCGAGAATGCCAACCCCGCCGCCGAGACCCCCTCGGTGCGATTGATGAAGACCTGGTTGAGGTACTTGCCGGTAAGGTCGAACACCTGAACACGTCGATTCGTGCGGTCGGCGACGTACACCAGACCGTCCTTCGACACCTTGATGCCGTGCACGGGGTTGGCGAATCGCGGGGATCCCTCTCCAGTCGCTGGGGGAGCCGCGGCCGCGGGCGGCGCTCCTGCGCCCGGCGCGGCTGGCGCCCCACCGCGCGCCCCGCGATTGATGGCCGCCGGCGGCTCGTCATCCGGCGGTTTGCCAAAGGCGCCCCACATGCGTTTGAAGGCGCCGGTGTCGGCGTCGAAGACAATCACGCGCCGATTGCCATAGCCATCGGCGACGAACGCCTCGTTCGTCTTCTGGTAGACGTCGATGTCCGCTGCTCGTTCGAGGTTCCGGGTGTCTTTGTTCCCGCCCGGCTGGTTCCGCCCGCCGATCTGGAGGAGGAACTTGCCGTCGCGGGTGAACTTCAAAAGCATGTTGTCGACCGGACCATCGGGCGAGCCGCCGCTCGGGCTGCTGCCGGTGAACCAGAGATTCCCTTTGTAGTCGGACGAGATGCCATGTTCGGCGGCCGGCCAGTCGTAGCCCTGGCCGTCGCCTCCCCAGGCCTTCACGAACTTTCCGGCGGCGTCGTATTCAAGGACGGCCGGTGCCGCCTGGGCTCTTTTGGGCTCCGCCACGGTGCGGGGCCTATGGACGATCCACACGTGATCGTCTTTGCCAACCGTCACCGAGGTGACCGTTCCAAGGACCCAGCTGTTGGGAAGCGCCGGCCAGGTCGAGTCGACCTGGAAGGTTGGTGCCTGCCGCGTCTGTGCTGTCACGCGGGTTATCGGCGACAAGCCGGACAGAAGCACAGCGCCGACCGACGCGATCACTGCCGTTGCCAATCTCTTGTGGGTCATCATGGCCCTCCACTTACGGGTACGTCGGGATGCTATACCACTTCAGGCGAACCTGTCCGGTTTGCGATTCGCTCCCTCCGTTCACTTCCTCTTCGCCTCGACGGCCTTCTCGTCGGCGCGATGGCCTGCCAGGATGCCGGTCATGCCGTAATTGCCCTCGTGGCAGGCGAACTCGAAGAGCGTCCCGTTCAGCCTGGTCATGGGAACGGCTGCGGTCCAGGAGTGCGTATAGATTGCAGGATCGTCGACGGTGATCCGGTAATCGATGGACTCGGCGTCGAGCCGCGTAAATCGCTCGATGACACGGCCCGTCGCGCTCGTGCCGAAGAGGATGATGCCGAGCATGCCGTTGACTGTCCGGTCGTTGACCGCTCGCAAATTGGTCGTCTCGACGACCAACGTGGTGCCTTCCCATCGGCCGCGAGAATCCCCCAACCATTGTCGAACCTGTTCACCTACGTGCGGCCGCCCATCGAGCGGAATGATTCGAACGTCGTGAATCATTTCAATCGAAATGACGACATATCCCTGGGTTTGCAGGATGTGATAGTTGTGGTTGTAGAAGTCGCCCATCATCGAACCTGGCATGCCGCGCGTGATGCACCGCTCGAAGAGGTTGCGGCTTTCCGGTCCATCGGCAGGCGCGGTTTTCCCGGCCGCGGCCAGCTGCGCCTGCACCTTCAATCCCTCTGACGTCAAAGCCGGCAGCTTTCCGTCTGCGGGATCGACCAGTAGCGAGGTGCGCTGGCCGAGCGGTCCTCGCTCCCGCCAGAACTCGTTGTGAGACCCCGGATTGCCTGCCGGCGGGGCATTGTCGGTGCTGTTCTTCTGGGCGACTTGCCGGTCCAGGTCGAGCCGCTCTCGATCCGTCAAGACCGGCCTTCCTTCGAGTTCCTTCGGACGCTCGAGCGGTGTCGCGGTCGCGTTGGTCCAAACCCCTTGCAGGTCCGGGTCGCCCCACGAGGTCCGCTGCGAACTCCAGGAACTCGGAGTCTTCGTCTGAGCACTGTCTGCGCGATTGACCGTCACTGCGCTCAGCGCCGCCAGCATCCCTATCGCTCCCAGCAATCGAGCGTTCATTTCACACCTCGAGTCGTCATGAACCGCGCACGGCGTCATGCCCTCGGAGCGGCAGGTGCTCCATCTGCCACGTCAGTTCGACGCACTCGAGGCGGTTTTCACGTGCCGCGCGATCTGCTCGTGCGTGGCAAACCACACGCCAGGCTTGCCCTTCATGTAGCGAATGAGTCGATCGAGCAGCGCGACGCGCGATCGATGCCCGATAATGTGCGGGTGCATCGTCAGCAGAAAGAGGCCCCCCTCTTTGAGCGCGACGTCGAACTCCGCTTGAAACACCTCGTATACGGCGGAGACCGCAGGGTTCGAGCCGTCTGCGTTGCCGCCGAAGTACGGGAAGTCGTCCAGGATGCGTTCGATGGGCAGCTCCACGACGCCGGTCGGCTCTCCGTCGATGAGTATCTCGTAGGCATCGTCGCTGGCCATGAGACTGCTGTCGTAGAGGAAGCCTGCCCCCTTGACCTGGCCCATCGTCCAGCCACTGGTCTTCCAGGAGGGAGCACGGTATCCAACTGGCCGCTTGCCTGCCATCTTCGTCAGCAAGTCGATCGACTGATCGAGCAGGCGCTTCTCCTCGGTTTCATTGTTGAGGAGCGGAAGGCGCTCGTGGATCCACCCGTGGACGCCGATCTCATGGCCCCCCGAAATCTGCGACGCCTGGATGTGCTTGATCATGTCCGGGTGGAAAGCGGCGCTCACGGCTGGGATGAAGAAGGAGGCAGGCACCTTGTGCTCTTCGAGCAGCCGCAGTATTCGTGGCAACCCGTCGACGGCCCCGTACTCGCCGCGCGAGAGCAGCTCGTAGTCGAGGTTGCCCGCGGCGAGCGTGGCGGTTGCGTTATCGATGTCGAAGGAGAGGCCAACGGCCACCCGTGCGCCGGTCGGCCACGCTGCGGGCTTCAGCCGCCGGCCAGCACTGACGTGGAACATCTGCCCACGCAGCTGGTCGAGCGTCAGCCTGGTCCCCGGCTGCGGGTCCGTCGGTGGTGTGGCTGACTGCGCCTGGGTCGGAGGTGAACTGCACGAGGCAAGGCAGAGAGACGCGGACAGCAGCACGCCAACCGCCGTTGCCAATCGCATGTGGGTCATAATGGCCCTCCACTCGCAGGTACGTCGGGATGCTATACCACTTCGGACCATCGAAGGACCTTCTCGGGCAACCAGCCACCTCAGGAGGACCCATGCGACACGCGGCCACCATACTGGCCGGACTCATCATGGCGGTGAGCCTGTCCGCCGGTCCGCGTGCTCAAACGGCGCGCGCGCCGTTTGAGCATAGCTACGCCGACGTCAACGGCGTGCGCCTGCATTACGCCAGCCTCGGTCAGGGGCCGTTGGTGCTCTTCCTGCACGGCTATCCGTCGTTCTGGTACCAGTGGAAGGACCAGATGGCGGAGATGGGCCGCGACCACCTCGCAATCGGTCTCGACATGCGCGGATACAACCTGTCGTCGAGACCGGAAGGGCTCGAACCCTACAAGATGACCCACCTCGTCGAAGACGTGCGGCAGTTCGCCGAGAGGATCGCGGGCCGGAACCAGAAATTCGTGCTGGTCGCCCATGACTGGGGGGCGATTGTCGCGTGGGTCTTTGCGATGTATCACCCCGACATGCTCGACAAGCTGATCATCGTCAACGGCGCTCACCCCTTCATTTCGGAGCGGGAGTTGCGGGAGAACCCGGCCCAGCGCCACGCCAGCAACTACTTCTTCGTCTTCAACAAGTATCTGGCGCCGGGCGAGCAGCCGATCGACGAACACGACACCAAGGAGAGCGCGAATCGCCGCGCGCGAACCGGGTTCGTGGACGCAGAGGTCAAAAGCGGACGCTATACCGAGGAAGACCGTCAAGCCTGGATCGAGGCATGGTCGCAGCCCGGCTCGACGACCGCGGGTCTCAACTACTATCGAGCCAATCACCGAAATGCGCCGTTCAACGACCGTCATCCGGCTTCGATGATTCCGACCTCCTGGTCGGCCAAGGAAGTCACGCAGGGCGCCAGGTCCACCATCATCAAGACACCGACGCTCGTGATCTGGGGACTCAAGGACACCGCCATTCTTCCCGGGAACTTGAGCGGACTCGACAAATGGGTGACCAACCTCAGCGTCAGGCTGTACCCCGACGACGACCATTGGGTGATGCTTCAGAAGGCCGTACCGGTCGCCAAAGACATCCGGAGTTTCATCGACGACAAGAACTACCCGAAGGAGACCGTCTATCGCCCCGGCGCGCGGTGACTCGATTCACCGTTGCGCTGACCAGCGAACGAGAGAGGAGGGTGTCGTGAAGGTGCAGCGTCACGTGGCCTTTTCGTGGGGCATCCTCGTCCTCCTGATACTGGGCCGACCTCTCCTCGCGCAGGCGGCGCGAAATCAGCCGGTCCAATATGCGGAAGCCGACATCGCGTATGGTGCGCGCCTCTATGCGTCGCAGTGCAGTATGTGCCACGGTCCGAACGGGGACTCAATCGCCACCGTGGATCTCAGGAGCGGCAGGTTCCGGAATGCCACGACCGATCAACAGTTGAACGGCGTGATTACGTCAGGTATTCCAGGTACCGTGATGCCCGCTTTCAAGCTTGACGGTGCTGAACTGGCGGGGATCGTCGCGTATCTGCGCAACATGAGCACGTTCGACGCCCGAGGCGTACCAGTCGGCGACAGGGATCGTGGCCGGGCGGTTTTCGAAGGCAAGGGCGGTTGCACGAAGTGCCATCGCGTTGACGGCCTGGGGGCCGGGTTGGCACCGGATCTGGGGAATATCGGCAGCCTGCGCACCGCTGCCGTTCTGCAAACATCGGTGCTCGACCCAACGAGCGGGATGATGCCGATCAATCGTCCGGTGCGAGCCATGACCAGAGACGGCAGGGTGATCAACGGTCGCCGGCTCAACGAGGATACCTACACCGTACAACTCGTGGACGACCAGGGCCGACTGGTGTCGCTCCAAAAGGGGGACCTCCGCGAGTACACGATTCTCACGACGTCTTCGATGCCCCCGTATCAGGGCAAGCTCACTGCTGGAGAGGTTGCCGACCTGGTGGCCTATCTCCTCTCGTTGAAAGGTGCATGACGTGGAAAGACGAACGACGTTCACGCTGCTTCTCGTGTGCGTGGTCATTTCCAGTACGCTCGGTCTGCACGGCCAGGTTTCACCCAGGGTCTCCAACGACCGCCTGGTGAATGCCGCGGCGGAGCCACAGAACTGGCTGACCTACTCAGGGACCTACTTCAGCCAGCGCTACAGTCCGCTTGACCAGATCAGCCTCTCAAACGTCAAGAATCTGGAGCAGAAGTGGGTCTATCAGGCCCAGGTCTTCGGGAACTGGCAAGCCACCCCGCTTGTCGTCGACGGCGTGATGTACGTGACACAGCGGCCCAATGACGTCGTCGCGCTCGATGCCAAAACGGGGCGCGTCTTCTGGATCTACAAGTACATTCCGCCTTCCGATCACCAGGCGTGCTGCGGAGCGAACAATCGGGGTCTGGCGATGCTGGGCGAGACGCTGTTTCTGGCCACGCTCGACGCACATCTGGTTGCTATTCATGCGAAGACCGGACGTCCCCTGTGGAACGTCCAGGTGGCAGACTATCGTCTTTCCTACTCGATGACGCTCGCGCCGCTGATCGTCAAAGACAAGGTGATCGTCGGCGGCGGCGGTGGCGATCGCGGCATCCGTGGCTTCATCGCCGCGTATGACGTGCAAACGGGGAAGGAGGCCTGGCGGTTCTACACGGTCCCGGGGCCGGGCGAGCTCGGCCACGAAACCTGGGAAGCGTGCCCCTCCTCGTCATCTCGCTCAACGACCTCGCCCGCCTACTGCGATCCGGAGGCCTGGAAACATGGCGGCGGGTCCATCTGGCTGACCGGCTCGTACGATCCCGCCCTGAACCTCACGTACTGGGGCGTCGGCAACGTGTGGCCGGACTACAACCCCACGCAGCGCCCCGGCGATAACCTCTATACGGAGTCGGTGGTCGCGCTCGACGCTGACACTGGTCGGCTTCGTTGGCACTTCCAGTTCACGCCCAACGGCAGATACGACTACGACTCGGTGCAGATCCCGGTTCTCGCCGATCTGAATCTGAGCGGCACGGTGGCCAGGGTGATGCTCTGGGCCAATCGCAACGGGTTCTTCTATGTCCTCGACCGGGCCACCGGGAGGTTCATCTCGGGGCGTCCGTTCGTGAAAGTCAACTGGGCCAGCGACCTCGACGAGAGGGGACGGCCGATTCAGACACCCCAGCCCCCGGGGTCGCCGACGTGGCCGGGCAATCAAGGAGGGACCAACTGGTACTCGCCCTCCTACAGCCCCCGCACCGGGTTCTTCTACGTGACCGCCTGGGAAGACTACGCGACGATCTTCGCAGGGGTCCCTGTCCCGTACCGGGAGGGTCAAAGTGCCGCCGGGGGCGCCAATCGGACCTACGTGCCCGTTCCGGGGGCACCCACTGTGCCGGGCCTCCGACGCGGTCCCATCAACAACTGGACCGAGGCGGCCGCCAAGGGCGCGGTGAAGGCGCTCGATCCCCTCACGGGTCAGGAGAAGTGGAAGTTCGTCATGACCGATGTCTCCGACAGCGGGATTCTGACGACTGCCGCCGACCTGCTCTTCACGGGTGGCCGCGAAGGCTACTTCCAGGCGCTCGATGCCAAGACCGGAGCGGCGCTCTGGAGGGCGAATCTCGGCGGTCAGATCGTCAACGGCCCGATCACCTACCAGGTGGACGGCAAACAGTACGTCGCGACGATCGCCGGTCATTCCCTCGTGGCCTTCGCGCTGCGCGAGTGAAACGTGGCCACATCGGCGCGACCCACGGCCGTATCTCAGGTCCACCTGCGGTACTCTGATAGCCTGAGGGTCCTTTTCGTGCACCATTGGGCCAAGCGGTGGTGACCTGCCGCCGAGGAAGTCGGTCAGGCGTCGAGGACAGGACGGCGAAGCTCGGTTCGCCACTGGGTGGCATCAGGACTCGATTCAGGCCCCACGGTGTAGCACTCGAACAGATCGGGTGCCGGGACGTGGCCATTGACCACCATCCAGCGGTCGAACTCCTTCCAGCCGTCAGCGAGATGTTCGTATGAACCCCGATAGGTCGTTCGCGCCACCTTCACCGCGGGCAATTCGCGGTTGACGACGCGGCCCACCGGGGTGACGGGTGCCGACACCGGCACGCAGATTTCAAAATCGAACGTTCCTGGCGTCATCTTGAAGTGGTGTGTGAACCATGGCCCTGCGGGGCCGATGCCCTGGACCTTCACTGCCGTCATGATCTCGGTGAGACCGGGACCCATGACCGATTGGATCTCGCTGCGGGGAATCGTGACGTGGATCGCCGCCGCCAGCTGCGGCGCCGCCTCCGTGATCACGGGGTTGTTTATCAAATGCGGCGGGTCCACGTCGGTTGGCGGCTCCGAGAGCAGCGTCTCGAGACGGTCGTAGCCCATCGCCATGCCGCGCTCCATACCGGACCGGGAGGCGATGTCGCGGGCTTCTTTCGATTCGTACAACACGGTGAGCCTGACTGTGGTCGTCCCGTCTCGCTCCTCGAAAACCGTCGTGTTCAGCGCTTCACCCGGGTACCATGCATCGTCGAACTTCTCCGTGGCGACGAATCGTTCCGGGCGTACGATGGCGCGGAACATGCCGCCCATGCCCATCTGGTTTCCGGTGGACTCCTGTTGCCACATATAGCGGTATCGGCCGCCGACGCGGAGGTCGATCTCGCAGATCGGCATCGTCCACCCGTCTGGCCCGAGGAGCCATCGGCGTACGAATTCCGGCTTGGTGAACGCGTCGAAGACGAGCTCGCGTGGCGCGTCGAAATCGCGGGACACCTCAACCGAACGGTCTGTCGGCGTCGAGACTTTGAAACTGTCGGGATAGAAGCGCATGGGGAATCCTTTCGTCTGTCAGCCGCTCACGATCGCTCAGCGGCGAGGCGTCTTCTCGCCTTTGGTTTTCTTGCGCACCAACTCGTCCAACACGGCGTCGAGACGGGCAAACGAGGCCTCCCAGAACTCGCGATACTGGTCCAGCCACGCGCCCGCCTCGGCCAGCCGGCGCGGCTCGATTCGGCTGGGCCGCCGTTGCCCGTCGCGACCCCTCGAAATGAGGCCCGCACGCTCGAGGACCTTGAGGTGCTTCGAGATCGCCGGCTGGGTCATGTCGAACGGTTGCGCGAGCTCGCTCACCGTGGCCGCGCCCGACGCCAGGCGCGCGAGGATGGCGCGCCTGGTCGGATCGGCGAGCGCCGCGAAAGTCAGGTTGAGATGGTCGGCCGGCGTCATCGGCGCAATATGTAACTGAGAGGTTATATAACTGATAGGTAGTATACAAACAGGCCTCGACGTCCGTCAAGAGTGAGCGCACAACTGTGGCAGAATGCGGCACCGAGGCGTGACACTGGGAGGGTTGCGGTGAGAATGCCCAATTCAGCTCTGCTTGGCCTCGCTGCGTTCTTGACCCTTGGCTGTGGTGCACCCCCGGCTGCGCCGCCACCCGCCTCCACCGCGACGGCTGCGAGGCCGGCTCCGGAACCGGGCAACAGCGCAGCGGCGGCTTATGCGGCGGTCGGCGTCACACCCTGCACTCCCCTCGGCGAGATCAGATTCGTCTGCGGTCTGGTCAGCGCCGAAGACCTTGCCGTGTTACCCGGATCCGAGTGGGTCATCGCCTCCGGCAATCGTGAAGGTGGCAGGCTCCATCTCGTCAGCGTCCGCGACAAGACGTCGACGGTACTTTTTCCGACCAGCACACGGAACGAACGGCTTGATGCGGTGACCTACCCGACCTGTCCTGGCCCATTGGACTTGAAGAAGCCGGACGACTTCCGCGCGCACGGGATCTATCTCAAGCCCGGGCCAGGTGGGGTGCACACGTTGTACGTCGTCCATCACGGTACCCGGGAGTCGATCGAGGTGTTCGAGGTCGATGCCAAAGCGGGGCCGCCAACGTTGACCTGGGTCGGATGCGCACCGGCGCTTTCCATCCATGGCTTCAACGCGGTGGTTGCGTTTCCTGAAGGCGGCTTCGCCGCTACCAGCACGCGGACCAATGACGTCTGGCAGTACCAGACCGCCACCGGCTGGCGGCGAATCCCGGGTACCGAGGGCACCGCGCCGAATGGATTGGAGATCTCGAAAGACGGCCGATGGCTGTACGTCGCCGGATGGGCGGAGGAAAAGCTCACCCGGGTGTCGCGAGGTCCCTCGCCGGTTCAGAAGGACGTGATCCAGCTTGGATTCCGGCCCGATAACGTGCGAATGTCGCCGGACGGCTCGGTCATGTTCGCCGCCGGGCACACCGACAAGGACGGCCATTCCATCAAAGAACCGCGCGAGCCGCTGAAAGAGACGTCCAACGTGGCGAGGATCGACCCCAAGACGCTGAAATTCGAGCGGATCTTCCAACATTCCGCCATGGACGGCTTCGTGGCCACTACGACGGCCATCCAGATCGGCAACGAGATGTGGCTGGGGTCGCAGCGCGGAGAGCGGATCGCGTACTTCCCGGCGCCCAAGTAAACCATGTTCATTTCAGGACGCGACTACCGCGAATCGTTGAAGCGATACCGTCCCCGCGTGTACGTGAACGGCGACCTGGT
>AR_comb_assmDRAFT_10445253_pt1 | contig 10469 bp, 9 predicted proteins | sample ArasoioldDNA_FD_10543 | JGI IMG/M metagenome (IMG submission 10543) | reverse complement strand
GCACGAGCCTTCTAAGCTTGAGGTCGTAGGTTCGAATCCTACCGGGCGCGCCAGTTCTGCGTGGTTTCCTGAGTTTCCTAGGCTGGTGTAGGAAACGCATAGGGCCTTCCACCCAAACCGGACGTTAGCGTAGCGTCCGCATTCGACCCAAAGCGGACAATGACTGCTTAGGTCCGCCTTCGACCCAAAGCAGGTCGTTCGCACCACCCGGCGCATTCCAGCAGCCCGAGGCACGTTTCTTTTCGACGCCCACGGACGTCGACCACCAGGAAAGATTCGAAGAGTTAGTTAGGACCTTGCTCTTTCAGGCGCGCGATTGGCAAGGCGGCTAGCCTCGTCGCTGTCTGGCTGAAACGGGTCAAGGAGACTGGCAACCGCCTCGCGGACACCGTCGCGATACCGGGTTGATCGTTCGTTAGGGATGTCTCTGTCGAATCTGTCGTCTTGAAATGCCTTCTCGCGGATGATCGCAAGGGCGGTATCATCCGCATTATACGCGTTATGAAGAAGCATGCGGACTGCCCCGCGTAGCGCGGTTATCTCCGCCTGCAGGTCGATAATCCGGTTCGCCATTTCTTCGTTCATAGGTCCGCAGTACAGCCAAAGCCTTCACCCGGCCAGTCGAGCGGGCATGTCGATGGGATAAATCGGTTAGCCTCCCAACGTTTTCCGCCCGTTGAAAACATGACCGAAGTGTCTGCTTTCCGCTGACGCCATTCACCTCGACGATCCTTTGCTGACCGCGACTCAGCGCGAATCGTCTCAGACTCACCCACTCCGGAGCTTAGCGAAGGTCGGACGGGACGGGGCTTGCGTCCGATGCGGACTGGACGGGATTCCACTGAGCTTTTTTTCAGTGCTTTCAGTGATTTGCAAAAGCGCTCCAGCAATGCAGAGCAGGAATGCGGACCGAGGAACTCACTTGCCCCCCTGAGCGATGTCCCGGTCCGCGAAGCTCGCGGAGGCTACGACCCCTTCCGTGAGCAGGAACGGCCCGCATCGGGTGTCGTGACTGGACCGGTGCGGGTCGTCTCCCACTAGCGGGCGTCTGCTGCTGAGAGCATCGCATCGCGCTGGCGCCCGACGGGAGCGCAAGGAGCAGCGCAGGTCAGTCAGGCGCTATCGTCGAGCGCAGCCTTTACTCAGAAATTGGGGCGGCAACTTAACCTAATACAAGGCTGGCTCACGCGTCACCGGCTATTCGCGCGAACCCATGAACCATGCCGACTGGTCCGCCAGTGTGCGTGCGAGGATAGCGCGGCTGAGCCGCATCGCGGACACCGCATCTGATCAGGAAGTAAGGGAAGCTCTGCGCGAGGTCGCGAGGGAACTCGAAAACGAGCTTGCGTTCATCGATCGCAAATACGGCTAGGTCGCGGTCAGGCGCTATTGTTGCAGCGAGCGCAAAGGTCGTCGTCGTCAGGTCTGTCGTTGCGGGTCACGAAGTTCCGGGTTGGGTAGCGCTCGCAGCGCTCGCTGAAATGCCAGAGCTTCTGCCACTGTTCTTGTCCAACCTTGCCTTCGAGGCCTCGCCTGTAATCGCGCCGCGCCGACAGGGATGATGGTTCCTCCACAACTGAGCTCCGTTGAACGGTAAGCGGGAGCTCGACTCGTGTCTCTCAGTCAGACGACGCTCACAGAAAAGAACAGCCTGATTGCAGGGCCTTACCGCCCAGCAGGAGCGGCGTCCCACACCTAGATTAGTGTCGGCTTCTAACCCGCTGGAGGAGTGTCGAAAGCTCACAGCCCGCGCCTGCAGGACACCGATCGCTGCCAGCGCGCTTGTTGGATCGCAACAGTCCCCAGTCTCCAAACGCTACAGCTCCGAAAAGCCATGGACTAATGCTTTGGGTTGAAAGCGGACATTCAGCGCCAGGAGGGTGAGGCCAGCGGAAAGCCAGGCGAAAAGCAGCACGATTGCAACGAGGAGAACCACGAAGACGATGTATCCGCGTGTGCTCATGCCGTGCCCGAGTTCAGAATCGCACCGACGTGCCTATGTACGCCTCCAAGTCCGGAGTGTCGTTGGTCAGCCCAAGGTTTGCACCCGCATCTAGTTGGAGATCGTCCGACACCGCAAAGGCTAGGGCGACATCGGCCGACGCCTGTTTGATCGTACCGGCAGGGTCCAAGTTGAAGGCGCTCCACAACTCACCGGCGAGCGTCAGCCGCGACGCAATTGGTCCCGCTACGTTGAGCAGATTCACCAAGGCCACGTGCCGCCCGCTTCCGGCTGCATCCGAAAGGACGTCGAGCTCCGGCCCGAATGTCATAGTCATCGGCCCGCTGAGGATGAAGCCGACAGGCACCGCGAGCCCGCCTTCGACCTTGTCGTTGCCCAGCCCGCGCACCGCCGTTGGCACCTTCACGAACGGGATCACGCCAATCTGGACCTTTGACTCTCCGCCGCTCAGCCGCTGCTTGTAGCGAACCCAAATGTCTCCGAATCCCGACACGTGGGTTCGGCCTCCGGCATCCTTGACGGACAATCGCGCATAAGGCGTGACTGCGACCTGCACGTCCGAACGCTCGGTGACACCCAGCTTCACGAAGGTTGAACCCAGCGAAAGAAGCTCGGCGCGGGCCCCGCCTGTCTCCGTCAGGCTCCATCCCGCGAAGTTCGATTCCAGCTGAACCTTGCCCGGAGGAACCGTGCAGGTCGCATTGGCCTTTGCGGGACGGTCGGTGCAGATCGGTGCGGCAGCCGCGGTCGCGAGTAGAGCGAGCAAGGCGCTCATATCCGAAGCTGACTGCCCAGCTCGATGACGCGGTTGGTCGGGAGCTTGAAGAACTCCATCGCGCTTTCGGAGCTCTTCATCATCCAGGCGAACAGCCGCTCGCGCCAGAGCGCCATTCCAGGCTGCTCTTTGGTAGCGATAAGCTTCTGGCGCCCGAGGAAGAAGCTCGTGCTCATCATGCTGAAGCCTTCGCCGCAGGCTTCGATCCCAACGAGGGCGGCCGGGATGTCGACCTCGTCCATGAAACCGTAGTGCAGGATGACCCGGTAGAACCCCGTGCCGGCCTCATGCACCTCCAGCCGCTTGGCTGGCGTGACATGCGGCACGTCCTCGATCTTCACGTTGAGGATCAGCACGCGCTGGTGGAGCACCTGGTTGTGCTTGAGGTTGTGGAGGAGTGCGGACGGCACCGAGTCTGGGGATGTCGAGAGGAAAACGGCCGTTCCCCGCACCCGATGCACCGATGCCGCGGACTTCACGAAGACGTCGAGCGGCAGTGCATCTTCCTCCAGCCTCAGCCGCATCAGCGATCTACCGGTCGCCCAGGTCGTCAGCACCACGAAGATTACCGCGGCGACGAGCAGCGGGAACCAGCCGCCGTCGGCGATCTTCGTGATGTTCGAGGCGAAGAAGATGCCGTCCACCGCCAGGAACAGTCCGATGGTCAGCGTCGCCAGCACGCGGTTCCACTTCCACACCTGGAAGATCAGCACCGCGAGCATCATCGTCGTGATGATCATCGTTCCACTGACGGAGATGCCGTAGGCGGCCGCCAGCCGCGTTGATTTACCGAAGCCCACCACCAACAGGATGACCATCACCAGCAGCCCCCAATTGACCGCCGGAATGTAGATCTGTCCGGCCGCCTTCGCGCTCGTATGCTCGGTGCGAAGCCGTGGAAGGAAACCGAGCTGGATCGCCTGGTGCGTGACCGAGAAGGCACCGGAAATGACGGCCTGGCTTGCGATGATGGTCGCGGCGGTGGCGATGAAGACCATCGGCAGCCGAGCCCATTCCGGCGCCATGTAGAAGAAGGGGTTCTCGGCCGCCGCCGGATTGCTCAGCAGCAGCGCGCCCTGTCCCATGTAGTTGAGCATCAGGCAGGGATAGACGAGCGTCAGCCAGGAGAAGCCGATCGCCTTCCGGCCGAAATGGCCCATGTCCGCGTAGAGCGTCTCGGCGCCCGTGACCGCAAGGAAGACAGAGCCCATCGCAAGGAAGGCGAGCTTCGGGTCGTACAGAAAGAACTCGACCGCGTGGTGCGGACTGAGGATGCCGACAATCTCGGGATGACCCACGATGTTCGACACGCCGAGTGTCGCAAGCGCCGCGAAGTAAACGAGAACCACCGGACCGAACATGGCCCCAACGCGGGCGGTCCCGTGCGATTGTACAAGGAACAGGCCGATCAGGATGACGATCGCAATGGGGATGACGAGTGGTTCGAGCCCTGAATTGACGACCGTCAGGCCTTCGACGGCTGACAAGACGGAGATGGCCGGCGTTATCATCGCGTCGCCGTAGAAAAGCGCCGTCGCCAGCACGCCAAGCGTAACGAGGCCCGCCGTCCACTTCTTGTCGCCGAGGGTCCGAGAGATCAGCGCGAGCAGCGCGAACGAGCCTCCTTCGCCCTTGTTGTCCGCGCGCATTGCGACGAGCACATACTTCAGGGTGACGATCAGCATCAGCGACCAGAAGATCAGGCTGAGCACTCCGAAGATGTGCAGCCTGTCGACGGCCAACGGGTGCGCGCCGACGAAGCTTTCCTTCATCGCGTAGAGAGGCGACGTCCCGATATCGCCGTAAACGACGCCGATCGCCCCGATCATGAGCGCCGCGAGCGAGTTCTTCTGGATGTCACCCGAGGACTCGGCGGGCGCTGCGGCAGGTTGTGCAAGAGTTGCCATGGCCGCGATGTGCGGTTTGGCCGCGTGAAGTTTCTATGTGGATTCCGTGAAGCCCTCATAAAGAAACAGCCTGAATCCGCTCCACGACACTCGACGCAAGCGTCGGCGAGGCGCACTTACCGGGCCATGGCCGGGTTACGAGCCAACCGACATCCCGCCGCGGCTCAGCTGCGCGGCTTCGCGGCAGCCTTGCTCATGGTTGCGGCGTCGACGCTTCTTGGCTTGGCCATTGCCCCGCGCTGGGGAAACGCGGCCGTAGACCTTCTCTATTTGCCGGCCGTCATTGCTACGGCGATCTTCGCTGGCCGCAGCCCGGCATTGATCGCGGCGCTAATCTCGGCGCTTGCCTACAATTTCTTCTTCACGGCGCCACACCTCACGTTCCGCATCAACAATCCCAACGACATTGCGACCGTCTTGGTACTTCTGGCCGTTGCAGTAGTGACCAGCCACCTTGCCTCCTCGGTGCGCAAGCAAGCGCAAAGAGCGGAAGCGCACGCTGACCGAAATGCGACGATCGCCGGACTGGCGCGGCAGCTTCTATCCTGCACGAGCGAGCAAGATGTCATCGATGTCGGCACGCGAGAGATTTCCCGCATATTCAACTGCAATGCCGTGCTCCTTAGCGGGCAGCCGGGGCAGTCTGTCTTGGCAAGCGCGCCCGTGCCGCTGCAGCTAACTCCGAACGACGCGGCCGCCGCGGCACTCGTTGCGGAAACGGGGATTCGTGCCGGCCGCGGTGTCGATCGCGCCTTGCCGACGGAGTGGCAGTTCCATCCGATCAGATCGGATAGCCGCCTGCTCGCGATCATCGGCCTTGCGCGCGATGACGGCGTGCCCGCGGTAGGAGCCGACCAGTTGCCGCTCCTCGACAACCTTCTCGATCAGGCCGCACTTGCGCTGGAGCGATCCCGGCTCGTAGGCGAGGCCCAGGAGTTCGTCCGGAGCCGCGAGCGGGATCAGGTTCGCTCGGTCCTGCTTTCGTCGATCGGAGAAGATCTCAAACCTCGGCTCGCGGCGATCACGCGCGCGGTGCGCGGACTGCGGCGTAGCGGCTCGGCCGACAAGGATCTCGTAGCGGCGGTCGAAGCCGAAGCCTCAAAGATGGACCTTTACGTCGCCAACTTCGCGGAACTCGGTTCGGACGACGACCGAGAGCCGGTTCAGGTCGGCGGAATCACGATCGACCTCTTTAGGCGCGCCGTGCGCAGAGACGGCGAGGAAGTTCATCTGACTCCGAAGGAGTTCTCGGTGCTCGCGGAACTCGCGAAACATCCGGGACGGGTCCTGACTCACGCTCACCTGCTGCGGGCGGCATGGGGTCCAGCCCAGGAGAACCAGACCGACTATCTTCGCGTGGCGGTTCGGGCGCTGCGTCAAAAGCTCGAACGCGACCCGAAAAAGCCGTTACTGATCCTCAACGAGCCTGCGGTGGGGTATCGACTTTCATCGCTCGCCTAATGTCCGGAATGGGCCAAAGGCGGACCTTCGCTCGCCAAGCATCCCCGTGCGGACCTATTGCTGTTTTCGAACCGTTATTGCGCTCGGCCAACGACATGGGAGGCCGGTTTGCACGTAACGGTGACCCTTTACGACGCGGCAGGAGCAGATCGGGCGATCGACTTGGACGAGGTCGACGTAGATAAGCTCAAGGACAAGGATCTGCTTTGGATCGACGCCGTCGCTCCGGACGAAAGGACGCTCAACCGTTTGCAGGAGATTCTTTCGGTGCCTCTGAGTGCCGTGACGGAGCCGGCGCCCGATCAGAGGCCGATCCTGGAAAATCATGGATCCCATTTTAGGTTTTCCGTCGACGCGGCTCCAGGACACGCCCGTGCAGACGAGGATCGCAACACGGAGGCCGCCTTGGTCGAAACGGACGGCGGTTCACGGCCGGTGGCCGGGAGCGTACGAATAAGTTTTCTGGTGTCGGAACGATGGCTTCTTACTGTGCACGAGGACGAAGTGGCTTGTTTGGATCGTTTCCGAGAGCAGGACAAAGCGGACACCTCCATCGGGCTGCTCACTGGGCAGATGCTAACGGCGTCTCTGCTGGACTGGCATCTTGGAGAGTATTTTCAGGAAGTCTCTCGAATCGAGGCGACTGTTGACCGCCTTGACGAGCGCGTACTGCGCGAGACCGCAACCAAATCATTGCTGGGGCGGATGGTGGCGCTTCGCCGAAGGGTATCCAAGCTAAGAGCCCTTCTTGTTGCCCAGCGCGACGTCTTCTACGGGCTGTCGCGGCCAGACTTCGCCCTCGTCACGGACTCGGGTGCGGCCCCGTTCTACGAAGCACTTGTCCAACGTTTCCAACGTGCCTTGGACGAAGTCGAGCGATCGCGTGACGTGGTCGTGGGAAGCTTCGAGCTGTTTACCTCGCGCACCAGCCAGCAGACGAACGATCTCGTCAAAGTCCTGACCTTCCTAACGGCCATCGTGGGCTTTTGCGCGGCCATCGCTGGTCTGATGGGAATGAACTTCAAGCTCGCCTTCTTTGAGACTGGAATGACCGGGTTCTTGATTGTGACGGGAGCGCTGGCCGTCATCGCATTATGCGCCGTGGCCTACGCTCGGTATCGGGATTGGATTTGAAAAGCTCGAACTTCGGGGCCCACCGCTGATGTCCGCGATGGGTGGAAAGCAGACGCTCACCAATTTAACTCTGGATGGCGCCACGGGCGGAGCATGCCATGATCCCGACCATCACCGCCTTTAAAAGCTCGCCCGACCGCGGCAGGGGCCTGGCGCGGGACATGACCGTTCGCTGGGCGTTGGAGGAGGTGGGCCAACACTATGACGCCCGCCTCGTGTCGTTCAAAGAGATGAAGCAGCCCGAGCACCTCGCGCTTCAGCCCTTCGGGCAGATCCCGACCTATGAGGAAGGCGACCTAGAGCTGTTCGAATCCGGCGCGATCGTGCTCCACATCGCCGAACGCCACCCGGGCTTGCTGCCCGACGATGCCAATGCTCGGGCTCGTGCGATTGCCTGGATGTTCGCCGCGCACGCGACGATGCAGCCCCCGATCGTCGAGCGCGAAGCCGCCACGCTGATGGAAAAGGACGAGAGCTGGTTTGCGGAGCGCCTGCCCATTCTCGACGATCGCGTCCGGGCCCGGCTCGTCCAGCTCTCCCACCGGCTTGGCGATGCCGACTGGCTCGACGGCGACTTCAGCGCCGGCGACCTCTTGATGATCAACGTGCTGCGTCGGCCGGCCGTATCGGCGCTTCTCGATGGCTATCCGAACCTCGCCGCCTACGTCGCCCGCGGCGAAGCGCGCCCAGCTTTCAAGCGCGCGTTCGAAGCGCAATTGGCTGTCTTCACCGGCAACGTCTCAACCGGCTGAAGCTAATGTCCGCAATGGGTGGAAAGCGGACATTGGCTTAATGGCCGTTCAAGTCGGCTTAGCTCCGGAAGCGAGATGCCGACCGGCCCGCTCGATCATTTCCACAATCGCACCGAGAGTGCCTGCTAAACGGTCGCGTGAGGTATAGTTTTCGATTATTGCCGGGAGTAGCAATGCATATGGGTCGCCTCGCTTGCGTTCCTCGTAATGCCGTCTGGCCGGCAATTGCGATCGCGTTGGGGTTGCTCGCGATCGCAGGATTTGTCCACGATCTCGGGTTCCGGGAGTTGCGCTCCTGGGAGGTGGCGGCATTGCTGGTCGGGGGCGCGACTATCGCACTCCTCACTCTGCCGAAGGAAAGCCTGGCGCGGGCGCTCGTAGGCTACATTTCCATCACCGCTTCCGCTTTTCTCATCGTTTACGACGTGTTGGATATGCTGCTGGACCCGGTGATGAAGGCCGATTGGCCGATTGCAATCCTTGCGACACTAGTGACTTGGGGCTTGGACGCCGCGCTGTTCGGGGTCGATCTCGACGACGATTGAGGCGCGGACGTTAGGCATGCCGCCAGCTTCGTCTGACGAATGGAAACAAATACCGGGTTGATTCCGGCCCGCCTCCGGACACCGGCAATGTCCGCAATGGGTCGAAAGCAGACACTACGCTAATGTCCGCAATGGGTGGAAAGCGGACATTAGCTTTCGCATCATCTTCGGAGCGACGCTAACTTCTCCAGACTGAATGCCAGACCTAGAACTCCCACAACGTCACCCAAAGCAACGAGTTTGAAGCTGCCCCGTTCGAGGTCGGTCCAAGGAAGAGCAAGAACTAGACCTAAATGGGCTATCACCATCACGGCTATAAAGGTCAGAAACCACCAGTGCCGCAGCAGATGGCGTTGGATGAATACAGTCGTCGCGATCGCGCCTAACGCAATCGTGCCTAACTCTGCCCACTGCTCGCCGACGAATAGTAGAACGATACCGAAAAGCAGCGCCAAACCCCCGACGGCAAGGCCCTGTTCGTGGGTAAACTCAGGTGCTTCCTCGTCGGCCATCCAACCAAGGTAAGGGCCAAGTCCACAGCCTGGCAATGCTGCTTCCCCTAATGTCCGCTTTGGGTCGAAATCGGACCTTCCGTGGCCGGTTGTCTGCAATCGGCCGGAGCCGACACCCCCAATTTCTTCGAATGTTTGAAATCGGGCATTCACTTCCTCGAAGTTTCCGAACAATCGAGACCTGATGTCCGACCACCCAACCAAACTCGCTGAGATTCGAGAGATGGATCGCAACGATCCGCTCCGCGAGCTGCGCGGCCGGTTCTCCCTGCCTCCCGATACCGCTTACTTCGATGGCCATTCACTCGGCCCGCTGCCCACGGCCGCGCTCGCGCGTACAAGTGAAGTCGTGGAGCATGAATGGGGCGAGCGCCTCATTCGAAGCTGGAACGAGTGCGGCTGGATCGAAGCGCCGCAGAGGGTCGGCGCCAAGCTCGCGCGGCTTATCGGCGCAAAGCCGCATGAAGTCATCGTCGCCGACTCGACCTCGGTAAACATCTTCAAGCTGCTCACAGCCGCTGCGAAATTATCACCTCGCCGGAGCATCCTCTCGGAGGAGGGGAGCTTCCATACGGACGTGTATATCGCCAGCGGAGTTGCCGAGCTGCTGGATCTTAGGCTTCATCTCGTGCCCAGGTCAGACCTCGCTTCGAGCGTCGGTTCCGACACGAACCTGCTGCTGCTCACTCACGTCCATTACAAAACGGCCGAGCGGTTCGACATGGCGGCCGTGACGGGGGGCGCGCGCGAAGCAGGCGCGCGCACCGTATGGGACCTCAGCCACAGTGTGGGAGCTGTGCCTCTCCAGCTCAACCGAGACGGCGTCGAGCTCGCAGCCGGCTGTGGCTATAAATATCTAAACGGCGGGCCGGGCGCGCCCGCGTTCCTCTACGTGGCCGAGCATCTGCACGATCAACTTCTGTCCCCCCTGCGCGGCTGGATGGGCCATGCGTCGCCCTTCGATTTTACCGACGATTATGTGCCGGCACCCGGCATGGACCGCTTCCTGGCCGGAACTCCGCCCATCCTGAGCCTCGCCGCGCTGGAAACGGGAATTGATGCCTTCGAAGGCGTCTCGATGGAAGCAGTTTGGGAAAAATCCATCCGCTTGTTCGACCTGTTCAGGCGCTTGATGGCTGAGCGCTGTCCGATGCTGGATTGTATCTCGCCGGGTGATCCTTCCGGACGCGGAAGCCATATTGCCTTTCGCCATCCGCGGGGGTTCGAGATATGTCAGGCTTTGATCGAGGGCGGCCTGATCGGCGACTTTCGGGCTCCCGACGTGATCCGCTTTGGGCTCACCCCTCTCTATCTCCGCTTCGAGGATGTGTGGACTGCAGTCGATCGCTGCGCGGAGGTCGTCGACAATCGCCGATGGGATCATCCGAAGTTCGCCATCCGGCATAAGGTGACCTGACTA
>AR_comb_assmDRAFT_10000735_pt1 | contig 10472 bp, 10 predicted proteins | sample ArasoioldDNA_FD_10543 | JGI IMG/M metagenome (IMG submission 10543) | reverse complement strand
ATGTTGTGGTTGTCGATGATGATCGTGTCGATGATCGGCGGCCTGGGGGCGCTCTGCAATAGGAGTAGGAGTCCGAGTAACACCTACGGCCGCACTCCATGGATTCGCTGGCGCAGCCGATAGCGCGCGTGCCGCGGAGCGTTCCACTCGGTGAAGTAAAATGTCGCATCGATGCGACCGGCGATCTGCCGCGACCCTCTGGTCTGCATGACGTAAGTCCCGCGCACAGAGTCGGGGCGCAACGGGCGACACAGGCACGTCACGGTCGCGTATGCCGGAATGGTCTGACCAAGGGAATACGAATGATTGGCCGACAGGCGTCGCACGTCGCCGAGATCGAGCGCGACGGTCAGCGAATACTCGTCGCCTAGCGCTTCGCTCGGGTCGAAGTCGAAACGCGCGAGGATGACATCGTGCCGCTCGGCAACGGTGGTATCGACCCGCAGCCGGACCAGCGTGTACGTGGGATCGGTGTCAACGACGATCCGGCCATGTTGCTCCCAGCGCGCGGACTGCTGAAGACCATCGGTGTCCCCGGGCTGCGGGAAGATGTCGCAGGCTAGGGCCCCCAACCCCAAGGCCGCGATTAGTACACACTTAAATACCTCTCGAGCTCCCACTCACTGACCTTTCCGATGTACTCCTGCCACTCCCCGCGCTTGGCTTCCACGAACCGCTCATAAATGTGCGTGCCGAGCGCGTCTCTGATGACGTCGTCCCGCTCGAGCGTGTCGAGCGCCTCGTGCAAATCCCTCGGCAGCTCGTCGATGCGGTACTTCCGCCGCTCGCGAAAGCTCATCTCGAAGATGTTCTTGTTCACGGGGTCGGGCGGCGTCAGTTTTTTTTGTACACCGTCGATCCCAGCCGCAAGCTGCACGGCCAGCGCGAGATACGGGTTGGCCGACGGGTCCGGCATCCGTAGCTCGCACCGTGTCCCCGTGCCCCGCCGATCCGGAATCCGCACCAGGGGTGACCGGTTGCGCATCGACCACGCCACGTTGACGGGCGCCTCATACCCCGGCACCAGCCGTTTGTAACTGTTGACGAGAGGATTCGTGACGGCGCAGAAGCCGCGCGCGTGCGTCAGCAACCCGGCGATATACGATAACGCCACGTCCGACAGCTCCCACTGCGCCTTCGGATCGTGGAACGCGTTGCTCCCTTTGCGAAAGAGCGACTGGTGCGTATGCATGCCCGAGCCGTTCTGGCCGAAGATGGGCTTTGGCATGAACGTCGCGAGGAATCCGTGGCGATACGCGACGTTGCGGACCACGAACCGGAACGTCGCCAAGTTGTCGGCCGTCTCCAACGCTTCCGCGTAACGGAAGTCGATCTCGTGCTGCCCCGGCGCAACTTCGTGATGGCCCGCCTCGACCTCGAACCCCATCGCGACGAGCTCCTTCACGATCAAACGCCGAATCTCCTCGGCGCGATCGACCGGGGTCTGGTCGAAGTAGCCGCCGTGATCGTGCGTGATCGTCGTCGGCTCGCCATCCGCATCCAGTTGGAAGATAAAGAACTCTGCTTCGACGCCGGCCATCATCTCGTAGCCGAGCGATTTGGCCTTCGCGATCTGCCGTTGCAGCGCCTGTCTCGTGCAGCCCGCGAACGCCGAGCCGTCGGGATTGTAAATGTCACAGATGACGCGCGCGACCTTGCCGGCCTTGTCGCCGTTGGGCAGCACGCGAAACGTTTCGAGGTCGGGCCTGAGCACCATGTCCGATTCCTCGATCCGCACAAACCCCTCGATCGACGATCCGTCGAACATGATGTCGCCCTCGAGGGCCTTCTCGAACTGGCTCTCAGGCACCTCGACGTTCTTGTTCACGCCGAGGATGTCGGTGAACTGGAGACGCAGCGAGGATACGTCGTGCTTTTTTGTTAACTCGAGGATCTCGCGTTTTGTTGGCATGGTTGGATCATGACGGTGAGGGACGGTAAGAGACGGTAAAGGACGGTAGGGGTCTACCCTTACCGTCCCTTACCGTCATTTGCCGTCCCTGACCGTCGTTTTTATGCGTCGTAATACAGGAAGAACTCGTACGGATGCGGCCTCAACGCCACCGCGTCGACGTCCTTCAACTTCTTCATCGTCAGCCAGGTGTCGATCAGATCCTGTGTGAAGACGCCGCCGTCGAGCAGGAACGCATGATCGGCTTCCAGCGCCGCCAACGATTCCTGCAGGCTTCCCGGCGTGTTCTTCACGTGCTTCCGCTCCTCCGGCTCCAACTCGTAGAGATCCACGTCCATCGGCTTCGGCGGCTCGATCTTGTTCTTGATGCCGTCGAGACCGGCCATCAGCAGCGCCGCGAACGTGAGGTACGGGTTGGACGACGGATCCGGCGCCCGGAACTCGAGCCGCTTGGCCTTCGGCGACGTCGAGTACATCGGGATGCGGCAGATCGCCGACCGGTTGCGCTGCGAGTAAATCAGATTGATCGGCGCCTCGTAGCCCGGAACCAGGCGGCGGTAGCTGTTTGTCGTCGGCGCCGCGAATGCCAGCAGCGCCGCGGCGTGCTTGATCAGCCCGCCGATGTACCAGCGCGCACTCTCGGAGATCAGCGCGTAGCCGTTCTTGTCGAAGAACAGGTTGTTCGACCCGTTCCACAGGCTCATGTGCACGTGCATGCCCGAGCCGTTGTCGCCGAACATGGGCTTCGGCATGAACGTCGCCGTGTAGCCGTTCTTGGCGCACACATTCTTGACGATGTACTTGTACATCATGACCTGATCGGCCATGCGCGTCAGCGTGTTGTAGCGCATGTCGATTTCGGTCTGGCCCGCCGTTCCGACTTCGTGATGGTGCACTTCCACCTCGATCCCGGCGGCAATCATCGCCAACATGATCTTGGAGCGCAGGTCCTGCAGCCGATCCGTAGGCGGGCACGGGAAGTAGCCTTCCTTGTGCCGCGGCCGGTGGCCGAGGTTGGCCGTGCCGTTCGTGCCGCTGTTCCAGATGCCTTCTTCAGAATCGATGTGGTAATAACCCTCATGCGCGTTCTGGTCGAAGCGCACGGAGTTGAAGATGTAGAACTCCGCTTCGGGTCCGAAGTACGCGGTCGTGGCAACGCCGCTCTTTTTCAAGAACGCTTCGGCCTTACGCGCCACGTACCGAGGGTCACGCGAGTACGGCTCGCGCGTGATCGGATCGACGATGTCGCAGGTGAGCGAAAGCGTCGGCACCTCGAGACACGGATCGACAAACGCGCTGCCGGGATCCGGCAGCAGCAGCATGTCGCTCTCGTTGATCGCCTGGAAGCCGCGGATCGACGAGCCGTCGAAGCCGAGGCCGTCCGTAAAGGTGTCTTCCTCGAGCTCCTTCAGCGGAATCGAGAAATGCTGCCAAGTGCCGGGCAGATCCGTGAAGCGGACGTCCACGACCTGCACCCCCGCCTCTTTCGCACGGCGGATCACATCTGCCGGCGACGTGCCAGTAGATGCCTTCCCGCCCGTGGAGGCGGTTGGTTCCAACGTTGCTGTCATTGCGAGGGGTCTCCTTCCCGAGTCGGTGACGGCTTTTGCAAGCGGCGGGCCATGCGGGAAGCTAGAGGGGGGACTGCGAGGTGTCAAGAAAACCGTGCACGAAATGCAAGGAAAAGGCGCTGAGCTACGATTTGTGAGTGGAAATGTGCAAACTGTTAGCACAAATGTGCTGCAAATGCGCTACAACGACTCCACAAAGTGTAACAGCTCGACCGCCGAAAACTCGCCAAAGCGCTCGTGGATATCCCGCTCCTGCCACTCCAGGAAGATCCACCCTGTAACCTTGTGCTGCTGCCCGCTCACGAAATGAATGCGGCCTCGCACGGCACCCATGGACGTATCGGGTTGCCCCTCAAGGTAGACGTCCCAGCGCTGCTCTCCGCGCTTGAGCTCGCCCATGTGCTTGCCGTATTCGGTGCCGGGCATGGGGCCCTACACTACCGGCTTTCCGAAGGCCCGCTAGGCCGGGGGCGGGTTACATTCTCCCCCTTATGACATGCCATGCCTGCGGCGCTCACCTCTCTTCGACTGCCAAGTTCTGTCATAAATGCGGCGCCGCGGTGGCGACGGCCGCGCCCTCTGGGTGGCGCGCCGGCATCCCGTGGGCGCTTGCCGGCGCAGCGTTGGGAGCACTGGTGACGGTGGTCGTCATGCGATCGACTGCTCCGAGCGCTCGGACCGACGAACCGGTTGCGTCCGCGCCATTTGCGTCCGGCGGCGGCGGCGGCGGCGGGCGCCCACCCGACATTTCGCAGATGTCGCCTGAAGAGCGCGCCACACGCCTGTTCAATCGCGTGATGATGCTGGTCGAGGCGGGCAAAATGGACAGCGCGCAGTTCTTCGTTCCGATGGCGCTCGGCGCATACGCCCAGCTCCCGAGTCTCGACGCGGATTCGCGCTATCACGTCGGCATGTTGGAGCTCGCGGGCGGAGAGCCCAATGGCGCCCTCGCCGAGGCGGATACCATCCGGCAGTCCGTACCGACGCATCTCTTCATTTATATCCTGCGTGCGCACGCCTACCAGGAGCTTGGCAACAAAGCCCAAGAGCAAAAGGCGTACGCCGATTTCCTGAGTCACGAGCCAGCGGAGCTGGCGCTCAAGCGACCGGAATACGATGAGCACAAGAATCCGCTGACCAGTTTTCACAACGAGGCGCAGCGCCAGGCGCAGAGCTCGCGGCGGACTCCATCATGACCGAAGCGACGCTGCCACGCACCATCCGCGTCGCGCACAGCCCGGATGCGGACGATGCGTTCATGTTCTGGGCAATGGCGTCCGGCAAGATCGATACGGGTGGGCGCCGCTACGTGCACGAGCTCGCCGATATCGAGAGCCTGAACCGGCGCGCGCTCGCGGGTGAGCTCGAGGTCACGGCTGTTTCGCTGCACGCCTTTGCCTATCTCGCCGACCGCTACGCCCTGCTCGCGCACGGCGCCAGCATCGGCGATCGCTACGGTCCGCGCATCGTGGCGCGCGAACCCGCGCCACGCAACGCACGACAGGCGCTCGCCGGCCGGCTCGTCGCGGTTCCGGGAGAGCTGACGACCGCGTTTCTCACGTTGCGCCTCTATCAACCTGAGGCGCGGCATGTCGTTGTGCCGTTCGATCAGATCGAGGACTTCGTCGCCGCCGGCCAGGCCGACGCGGGACTCCTGATTCACGAGGGCCAGCTCACCTTCGCCGATCACGGCCTTCATTTGTGGGTCGACATGGGTGAGTGGTGGCACCAGGAGACACGTTTGCCGCTCCCGCTCGGCGGCAACGTGGTGCGTCGCGATCTGGGCGATGAGCTCATGCACGCGATCGCGCGCGACCTGAAGGCGAGCATCGAGTACGGCCTGGCGCATCGCGCGGATGCGCTGCGTCACGCGCAAAGTTTCAGCCGTGGCCTCGATGCAGAACGCACCGACCGCTTCGTCGGCATGTACGTCAACGCCTACACCGTGGACTATGGCGCGACCGGCCGGCGCGCCGTCACGGAATTGCTGGCGCGCGCGCATGCGGCCGGTATCATCCCCCACCCCGTCGCTCTGGCGTTCATCACAGCCGATTCCTAGTTTGGGCGGTGCAATCTCAAGGAGATCGGTTGAGTGCTCCCCCTCCCTCTCCCGCGGGCACCGTTACCGTGCTCGTGGTCGACGACGAAGAGCCGATCCGCAACGCGCTGCGAAAGTTCCTGAAGCAGCAGCAGTTCGAGGTGTACGCAGCCAGTTCCGCCGACGAGGCGGTTGCGCAGCTGCGGCTCCACAAGATCGCGCTCATGCTCTCCGACATCCGCATGCCGGGGACGAGCGGCGTGGACCTCGTGCCGCAGGCGCTGGAGATCGAGCCCGAGCTCGCGATTCTCATGCTCACCGCCGTGAACGACGCAACCAGCGCGGCGCTCTGCATGCAGCGGGGCGCGATGGATTATCTCACCAAACCGATCGAGCTCGTGGACCTGGGACGCGCCGTGCAGCGCGCGCTCAAGCGGCGCGAGATGCTGCTCGAGAACCGCCATCTCAATCAATGGCTCAAGGAAGAGGTAACGACCCGCACCGCCGAGCTGCACCGCCAACAGCACCGCATGGAGCGAATTTCAACCGCGACACTCGAAGCGCTCGTCAACGCGCTCGAGGCCAAGGACCCCTATTTGCGCGGCCACTCTGCGCGAGTGGCCGACCTCTCCGCGAACATCGCCACGGAGCTCGAGCTCGCCGAGGAAGACGTCGAGCGCGTTCGGATGGCGGGCAGGCTCCACGATCTCGGCAAGATCGGGACGCGAGACGCGGTTGTTAATAAGGAAGGGCCGCTCACCGCTGACGAGTTCGAACACGTGAAGCAGCATGTCATCATCGGCGCGCAGATCCTCGCGCCGCTCGTGCATCTGGGCGATATCGTCCAGATGGTGAGGAGCCACCACGAACGATTCGACGGCACTGGATATCCCGACGGCTTGCGTGGCGAGGAAATCCCTCAGGGTGGACGCATCATTGGCGCGGCGGAAGTCTACGACGCGCTCACAACGGCGAGACCTTATCAGGACAAGATGTCGCCGGAAGAAGCGGTCGAGCGGATGGGCGATCTCTCCGGAACGGTGCTCGACCCCAAAGTCTACGATGCGCTGGTGCGGATTGTGGCCCGGCGCGGGACGCTCGTTTTCCTCGACGAGGATGTCGGTCCAGCACTCTAGAAGACCAAACCCCGGGGCGAGAAGCTCCCCGGGGTTGGCGGTCGGGTGAAGTGGCCGTCACACTTCAGCCGCGACCCTTTGCTTAACGTGCAGCCGTCCGTCTTGGTTTCATACGATTAGATGCATCCACCCGCTGAACGGTTGCATGCTACCATCGCTTGACTCTTCCAACTCGGGACGTCGTGATTGTTTCGGCTTGAGACCCTCGCCGCAATACGATGCGCGTGTTCGAGACGCCCCAACCCATCCCTGTAGGCCCGAATGTCACGATTGGGTTCGAAACCTCGAGCGTAACGCCATGGCTCGCGGGTCCGGGCAGGCGCCACCACGGTGACCAGCCGGTCGGATCGAGCCGGTCGATGCGCAATGTGTCGGCCGCGATTTCGACTCGAGCCCGCGTCGATTGCATGACGGCCCCATTCCGGCCCACGGCGAGCGCGGTTGTCACGTCGCGGGCGGCTCGTTCGGTCTCGAGCCAGTCTTGAAGGCGCGCCGCGCGCGGCAGCCATATCACTAGCAGCACGCCGGCGATTGCGATCACGACGAGCAATTCCAGGAGTGTGAACCCTTTGGACATCCGTCATTTATACGTGTCAGCGAAACCCTTCCCGCAATCATAAAAACCCGGCGAAAAGCCATAAAACGCGCCATTTGCGGTCTAACGCACCAAGGCGGCGGAAGCTATGTTGGTGTCCGTGATGGTCTTGCCGTTCGGCACGGCTGCTGCCATGAGCATTCCCCGTGAGCACTGATCTCCGGTCTCGCGGCGCCGGATTACCGCACGCCGTCTTTCTCCAGCGCGTGGCCGACGAGCCGGCCACATCCCCAGAGGTTCGTCTGGGTCAAGGAGCGTTTCTCGCGCTCCGCTTTGTCGATTTGTTGGCCCCCGACCGTGAGTCTCCCGCGCCGGACGTGTTCCGGTACCAGTGGGCGGCGACCGAGCGTTACTGCGCCGAGCTCGCCGGCGAAGGGACTGAGGCGTCGCATTTGAGCTGCATCGTGCGGGCGGCCGGTGAGGCGCACGCGAGCGGCGAAATCACCCTCATTGCCCCGGCGCTGTTCGCGTACGCGATGTATCTCGAGCAGGAATCCCACTTCGACGAAGCTGAAGATGCGCTGCAGACCATGATCGACGTCGGCCGCGACCGTTTGCGGGCCGTGGACTCGGTGTCTGCGTTCATGCGACTCGGACGGGTGCGGCGCAAGCAAGCCGATTTCGACCGCGCCGACGCCGCGTACGCAGAAGCAGGACGCGTGGCCGCCCGGATGGGTGACCATGAATCGGTGCTGCGGAGCCGCATTGGTCGCTGTAACGTCGTCTACTTCCGCGGCAATCTTGCCGAAGCCGAAATCGGCTGGACATCGATTCTCGCCGATGCTCGCGAAGCGCAGTACCGTCGCATTGAAGCGGAAGCAGAGCATGGCCTCGGAAACTTGTTGAACCTGAGAGGCCGGCCCCATGAAGGCGTGCCGCATTTGTGGCACGGCTATGAGCTGTACGAGGACCAGAGCGACAAGAACCTCGTTCTCACAGACCTTGGAATCGTGCTGCTACGTCTTGGCCATGTCGAAGCGGCCGAGGCGGCGCTCAACGAGGTGGTACGTCGCGAGCATGTAGCGGACAGCCTCACGAACGCACTGATCGAATTGATGAATTGCGCTTCGTACCGGCGCGACAGAGTCGGTTTCGAGCGCTGGCGAGAGCGTTGCGCCGAGCATATTCCCAACTCGCCACCCAATATTCGGTCGGATTTCTCCATGAAAGCCGGGATTGGATTCGTGAGATTCGGAAACGTTCGGAAGGGCGAGAACGAACTTCGTCGCGCGCACGAGATCGCCACCGCGCATGGTCTGCATGAGCTCGCCTTCCGAATCGAGCCACTTCTGAAGGGAATAGTCGACTGCGGCGCCCCCGATGAGATCGCGAGCGCCGCGCCGGCAGCAGCCTACCCGGGCGAGTCCGTCAACGAGGTGTCAACCTCGCTGGCAACGCTCGCCCGGAGCGACTAGAGGCAGGTAGCGGGATTGTTGTTGTCGGGGCAGGTGTTGCTCGTGGGCCCCGACGCGTCAGCACAAGCGGAAGCAGTCAAGGCAAACGAGACGAGGAACAGGGCAACAAGAAGGCGGATCCGGCGCGACATATGACCTCCACGAGGTGATGGTGGCTGACAGGCTCCAGCCCAACTTGGGTGTGGCCGTCCGTTTCGTTTAGGGCATTTTTGCGGCATCGTAGGGCGTTTTTGCGGCATTGGCGATTTCTGCGGAGGTTTGAGTAGGGTATGCTGGTACTCGCGGCAGTCTCAGACCTGCAGTTCCAGCGCTTGCGTGGCGCCGTGTCGTCGCGCTTCGTCGTCGCGTGCGCGGGGACCTGGGACGACGCGCTCGAGATGATCCGCGGACGGCCCGTAGAGATCGCGGTCGTCGATCCCACGTTGAGTGGCCTTGCGAGCGGTGAAGAAATCGAGCGCCTGCACGTCCTCTTCCCGTCGCTCCGGTTGATCCTCTACACTCTGATGACGCCGCAACTGGCGCCGGTTCTGCTCTCACTCGGTCACTGCGGCATTCGGGAAGTCGTGCTTCGTGGCGTCGACGACCATCCCGACCGACTGCGCGCGTTGATAGAGGAAGAGGCAATGCACGCCGCGTCGTACCGGCTCGTCGAACAGTTATCTCCCGCCCTCGCCCCACTGCCGCGAGAGCTGCGTTGGGTGTTGGAAGACGCGATTCGCAGCGCCGGTGCCGTCCAGACCATCCAGCAGATCGCGGCACGCGCGCGCGTCGATCGCGGCACGTGCGCGCGCTGGTTCGCGCGGGCGGGTCTACCCAGCCCGCGCCACATTCTCGCGGCCGCCCGCGTGCTGTACGCCCATCGCCTGCTCAAGGACCCCGGCTTCACGATCGAGGACGTCGCGAAGCGGCTTGGATATGCTCAGGCCAAGACGCTGCAGCAGCATGCCCGTGCCTACCTGGGCCTCACTGCCGGAGAGATGCGCTTGTCCCTCAGTACCGAACAGGCCACCGCGCGCATTATCGAGCGATTTCTGACGCCCGCGCTCGCTCCCGCGGCTGCCGCTTCATGATGACGGCGCCGCCACGCAAGCCCGCCACCGTCCTCATCGTCGACGATGAGGCAGGGCTCCGGCGCGTGCTCGAGAAGTATCTCGAGCACCACGGCTACCGCGTGCTCAGCGCCGGGACCGCCGAATCCGCCTATGAGCTGCTGGCTTCGGAGCAGGCCGACGCGCTGCTGCTGGACATCCATCTGCCCACGATGTCCGGGCTCGCGCTGTATCTCGCGATCATTCATCGGTGGCCGGCGCTGGAGGGCCATATCGCCATCATGACGGGCGACTCAGAGGCACAGGAGGTGCGCAGCTGGCTCGAGCACCACCGTTGCGCCGTGCTGCGGAAGCCCTTCAACCTGCAGCAAGTGGTGGACTGGATCGCATTCGCGCTCCAGCCGGACCGTCAGTCGGGGGCGATGGACGCATGACGACGGTCGTGCACGCCGACCCCCTGCATGTGTTACGAGAATACCGGAATCTGGCGCCCTGGAACCTGCGGGACCTGTCCGTGGTGGTGGGTGCCGTGCTCGACGCGTCGGCCGTGACTCCGATCAACGCCGCGGCGCGAGCCGCGCCGAGCGAGCGGACGATTCGCTTCTACGTGACGCGCGGCTTGGTGAGTCCACCCGAGGGGCGCGGGACCGCGGCGACCTATTCTTACCGGCACTTCCTCCAGCTGCTGGCCATCAAGCTCCGGCAGATGGAGGGCGCGACCCTCGCTGCCATCACCAAGGACATGCACGACCAGAC
>AR_comb_assmDRAFT_10058148_pt1 | contig 10473 bp, 7 predicted proteins | sample ArasoioldDNA_FD_10543 | JGI IMG/M metagenome (IMG submission 10543) | reverse complement strand
ACGCAGCACGATCGTGCGGCTCGAGCCCCTCGACGACGCCGCCTGCGATCGTCTCATCGGCGAGCTCCTCGGCGACTCGAAGCCGACTCTCGAGGTCCGTGATCACGTCGCTGCGCGGGCCGAAGGCAATCCGCTCTTCGTCGAGCAGATGATCTCGATGCTCATCGACGACGGCAGGCTGGAGCAGGTGGACGGGCGCTGGGTCGCGGTCGGCGACGTCGAGACGATGAACGTCCCCCCCGGCATCCATGCGCTGCTCGCGGCGCGGCTCGAGCGGCTCGGTGTCGACGAGTGCGCGGTGCTCGGCCGTGCGGCGGTGATGGGGCATGTGTTCTACGTCGGCGCGCTCGAGGAGCTCGCGCCGCCGTCGGTCTCGGGCCGGATCCAGTCGCTCCTCTACGACCTCGTCCGCAAGGAGCTCGTCCGTCCGGGTCGGTCCGAGTTCATGGACACTGAGGCGCTCGAGTTCCGACATCTCCTGATCAGGGACGCCGCGTACGACTCGCTCTCGAAGCAGTCACGCGCGGATCTGCACGGGCGGTTCGCCGACTGGCTCGAGCGGACGGCGGCCGAGCGTCTCCCGGAGTACGCGGAGATCATCGGCTGGCACCTGGAGCAGGCGCATCGCAACCTGTCGGAGCTCGGGCTCCTCGACGACCACGGGAAGGACATGGCGCGCCGTGCCGCGGACCATCTCGCGGCCGCGGGGTGGACGGCCTCTGCGCGCGGGGACGTCTCCGCGGGCGTCACGCTCCGATCTCGGGCGCTGGCTCTCATGGAACCCGACGACCCGCGCCGGGCGAAGCTCCTCGCCGATCTCGGCGACGCACTGCTCTGGAGCGGTCGTTTCGACGAGGCGGAGCGCTCGCTCGAGTCGGCGATCGAGCTCGCCGGGCAGGCGGGCGACGAGAGCACGCGTGTGCGAGCCCGGCTCTCGCAGATGCGCCTGCGCTTCCAGGTGGACCCGGACGCGGACTACGAGGAGCTCGAGGCGGAAGGGCTGGACGCAGCGACGTCGTGCGAGGCGAGCGGGGACGACTTCGGCGCCGCCCGGGCGTGGCGCGTCGTGTACTGGGCCCGGTGGGGGCTCTGCAAGCTCGACGGTCTCCGCCCGGCCGCAGAGCGGGCATATGAATACGACCGCCGGGCGCAGGACCAGCACTACCCGCAGGACGACCTGATCGGGATTCTCGCCTCGCTCTGCTTCGGCCTGACGCCTGCCTCCGTAGCCCTCGAGCAGGGCGAGGAGATCCTCGAGCGCGTACAGGGACACCGCGGCGCCGAGGCGTATGCGATGTGCTTCCTGGGCCAGCTCCGCGGGATGCTCGGCCAGCGCGAGGCCGCTCGCGAGATGATCGTCAAGGGCGTCGCCGATCGCCGCGAGCTCGGCGATCTCCCCGGTGCCGCGATGGCCAGGGCGGAGGGCCTCGGGTACTTCGTCGAGATGGTCCACGGTGACTGGGCTGCGGCGGAGGTCGAGCTCCGCCACGGGTTCGACGAGCTCACGTCGATGGGTGACAAGAACTACCTCGCAATCGTGGCCGGTTGGCTCGCCCACTGTCTTTACCGCCTCGGGCGTCTCGACGAGGCGGACGAGTGCGCCACCGTCTGTGAGCGCTCCGCCGCGAAGAACCTGATCGCAGCCCGTGTGCTGTGGAGCGGCGGACGGGCAGTGCTCCTCGCCCACCGCGGAGACCTGGAGGGGGGAGAGGCGCTCGCGAGGGAGGCGGTCGCCATCGCGCTCGCGACCGAGCGCGCGGACACCCAGACGGACGCGCTGATGGACCTCGCAGAGGTGCTGCGCATCGCTGGTCGTGAGGCGGAGGCGATCCCCGTGGTCGAGGATGCCCTGCAGCGCTACGAGGCCAAGGAGGTCCTTCCCGCAGCCGCCCGAGCGCGGGCGCTCCTCCAGGAGCTGATGGACGAGGCGGCCGCGGGGAGCGCGACCGCCTCTCACGCCTGACGCCTAGAAGGGACAGTTCCCCGGTGCAGGTGCGTCGACACGTCTCGGCGCTCCGGCCGGGACGATCTGCATCGTGACCGTGATCAGGTTGGTAGTGCCCTCGTTCCGCAGCAGGTGCACGTGGGACGCGTCGACCGAGTCGTCGATGACGCCTGAACCCGCCGGGAACACCCGCGGCGTGCAGGTCGGATCGTCGCCGTCGTAGAACGTCGCCGTCCCCTGGACGACCGTGATCAGGCTCGGGCCCGGGTGGTAGTGCCAGCCGGACTGGCCTCCGGGCACCACGGTGTTCCGGACGACGTAGACGTCGGAGTCGCCCTTCGTCTTCAGCTTGACGTCGTCGGTGTTGATCTTCATCTCTCCGAACCGCCCGAGCGACAGCTGCTCGGTGCTGAAGCCGGAGCTGGCCGTCGCGTACGCGGTCGCTGCGACGCCGAGGACTGCGAGGAAGGCGAGTGCCAACCCACACACGAGCTTGTTCATCACGAACCTCCTTGCGACGCGCGCCGCCGGCGAGCGCCGCTCTCCGTTGATCCCCGTGACATGTCGAGGTCCGACCTGAGGAGAACGAGGAGCGCCTCTTCGACGGAGAACGCGATGCCGTGCGCCTCGAGCGCATGGGAACGGATCTCGTCGACACGTCCCGCCTCGTCCAGCGCGCTGATCTCATAGCCGCACTCGCAGGACGGTGGCTTGTCGTCGGGCATGGCACGGCGGATACTTCGCGGGGCGGGCAAGAGGACGGCAAGCCGGCGGCAAGCAGCCGGCAAGGGAGTGACGGCTGTGACCGTGAGGGTGTCGCTGACGGAGCGCGTGCGCATCGAGTCCGGCGCTGCCGTCGTCGACGAGCCGCGTTTTCCGGGCCGCCAGGGAAGGCTCGTCTTCGCGTACCTCCTCGCCGCGCACGCTCGTCCCGTCCCGCGGGACGAGCTGGCCGAGGCGCTCTGGGGGGACGAGCCGCCGGCGACGTGGGAGAAGGCGCTTTCGGTCCTCGTCAGCAAGCTCCGGGCGCTCCTGACCGAGTGCGGGCTCGACGGCTCCGCGCATCTGACGAGCGCCTTCGGGTGCTACCAGCTCACCCTGCCCACCGGGACCTGGATCGACGTCGTCGCCGCCGACGAGGCAGCGAGCGCGGCCGAGCGCGCCCTCGCGGCGGGAGAGCTCGAGCAGGCGCGCACCGATGCGTCGACGGCGGAGACCCTCGCCCGGCGTACCTTCCTGCCGGGAGAGGACGGTCGCTGGGTGGAGGACGAGCGCGCCGGGCTTCGCGAGACGCTGGTCCGGGCGCTCGACTGCCTGGCGGAGGTCAACCGGCGGTCGGGTGACGCAGCGGCTGCGATCCGTGCCGCCGAGGAGCTGATCGTCCTCGATCCGTTCCGCGAGACCGGGTATCGGCGCCTGATGGAGGCGCACGTCGCCGCCGGGAACCGAGCGGAGGCGCTCAGGGTGTACGAGCGCTGCCGACGCCTGCTCGCGGAGGAGCTCGGCGCGTATCCGTCGCCCGAGACCGAGTCGGTCTACCGCGGCCTCCTCGAATCACCTTCGGGCCCGTCAGGCGCCGTGGCCGAGTCCGAGAAGCTGCCACACGACACCGCGTCCGTCGCCGAGCGGGGGACGACGAGGACGGGTGCCCGAGTGGGCTCACGGACGGTGGTCGCAGGAGCAGCGGTGACGGTTGCGGTGATCGCGGCAGCTGCGGCCGCGGGCGTGCTTGCGACGCGAGGCACCGGCGAGACCGCGGTGTTGGCGAACTCGATCGTCGCCCTCGACCCGTCCGGTTCCATCGCGGGAACCGTTCCCGTCGGTGCGCAACCGGCCGCGATCGCCTCCGGCGCGGGCTCGCTGTGGGTCGCGAACCTCGACGACCAGAGCGTGACGCGCGTCGACGAATCGTCCAGGCAAGCCGTGCGCACGATCCCGATCGGAGACACGCCGACGGGAGTCGCCGCGAGGGACGGAGGCGTCTGGGTGACCGAGGGCTCGGGCCGCGTCTCGAAGATCGACCCCAGGTACGACCGTCGTGAGTTCGCGCGGCCACTCAGGGCCTCGACGGGGTTCTTCGGCGGAACTGCACGGCCGGTCCTCGCGGCGTTCGGCTCGATCTGGATCGCCAGCCCCGACGGTGTCGTCCTGCAAGTCGACCCCGGCTCGGCACGGGTGGTGGAGTCCATAGCCGTCGGAAACGTCCCGTCGGCGATCGCGGCCGGCGCGGGCTCCCTGTGGGTTGCGAACAGCGCGGACGGAACCGTCACGCGCATCGACCCGGCCACGCTGGTGACGACCTCGATCCCGGTCGGCAACGGGCCGGCCGCCGTTGCCGTCAACGCCGCAGGCGTATGGGTCGCGAATGCCGGTGACAACGCGGTGGTGCGGGTCGACATCGGTACGAACGCCGTCGCCGGTACGACGCGGGTCGGCAACGGGCCCGCGGCGGTCGTGGCCACGCCGATCGCGCTCTGGGTCGCCAACAGCCGCGACGGAACCGTGATGCGCCTCGATCCGCGCTCCGGAAAGGTGTCGAGGACGATCCGTCTCGCCGGCACGCCGAACGCGCTGGCGACCGCGGGCGGACTGGTGTGGGTGGCGATCGCGCAGTCACCCCCGCAGTCACCCCCGGCGCGTGGCGCACGGCTCGTCGCATGGGACGACTTTCCCTCGCTCGACCCCGCCTTCGGCTCGTGGCTCAACTACGTGACGTGTGCGAACCTGGTCACGTACCCGGACAGGCCCGCGCCCGAGGGATCACGCATGGTCCCCGAGGCCGCCGAGAGCGTGCCCGCTCCGGCCGCCGGCGGGACGACGTATACGTTCAGGATCCGCCCCGGCCTCCGCTTCTCGCCGCCGTCGAACGAGGCGGTCACCGCGATGACGTTCAAGTCGACGATCGAACGGGTTGCAGACCCGCGCCTGGGGTCGCCGTTTGCCACCGAGTTCAGCGGTGTCGTCGGGTACCAGGCCTACGTGACGGGCAAGGCCCGCGAGATCTCAGGCCTCGCCGCGCGCGGAAGGACGCTCACGATCAGGCTGTCGAAGCCTGACGGGGGCCTTCTCGGCCGGCTGGCGAACGGCGACGCCTGCGCCGTCCCCGTGGACACGCCCGTAGCGCGGGGCTTGAACGACATCCCCTCCGCCGGCCCGTACTACATCGCCTCGTACACGCCTCGCCAGCAGCTGGTTCTCGAGCAGAACCCCAACTACCGGGGCGGCCGCCCGCACCGGCTCGCCCAGATCGTGGTCGCGATCGGCGTGGATCCCGTGCGTGCCCTCGAGCAGGTCGAAGCCGGGACGGCCGACTACGCGCTCCGGCTACCGCGCGCTGCAGGGCCGCGACTGGAGTCGGCGTATGGTCCCCACAGCGACGCTGCGAGGGCGGGACACCAGCAGTACTTCGTCAGCGAGGCGCTCGGCGCCCGGATCCTCCATATGAACACGAGCAGGCGACTCTTCTCCGACGTGCGTCTGCGGCGGGCGGTGAACTACGCGATCGACCGGTCGGCCCTGGCGGCACAGGGACGACGGGCCGCCGAAGTGAACCCGTTCAACGCGGGCGCGCCGACGGACGACTACCTTCCTCGCTCCGCAGCCGGAGCCGAGGACTTCCAGGTGTATCCCCTGCGCAAGCCCGACCTGCGGCGGGCAAGGCGAATCGCCGGGCACGTGAACGCGACGGCGATCATGTACACGCCCAACCTCTCACCGTGGCGAGAGGAGGCACAGATCGTCCGCCGCAACCTGAAGCCGCTCGGGATCGACGTCCAGGTGAAGGAGTTCCCGCTCGGCGACTTCTTCACCCGCGTCACACGGCGCGGCGAGCCGTTCGACCTGGCCGTCTCCGGATACTCGTTTACGCCCGATCCAGTGGTGAGTCTCGGGTTCCTCTTCGACGACCCCCAGCGCTTCTCGGCCATTCAGCCCGCCTCCACGAACATCTCGCACTTCTACGACGCTGCGGTCAGCCGGAAGCTCTCCGCGCTCGAGAAGCTGTCGGGCGCGAAGCGGTACCGAGCCGCCGCCCGGCTCGCATTCGAGCTCGAGCACGACGCTGCTCCCGCGGCCGCATTCGCGACGACGGCGAGCCGCGACTTCTTCTCGGCGCGGATCGGGTGCCAGCTGTACCAGCCCGTCTGGGGCATCGACCTCGCCGCTCTGTGCCTGCGCGAGTAACGCGTCCCTCATCTCTCTTGGTCGATAGATAACGAGTATGTATACTCGCTATCTATGAAGGAGCTCTTCCTTGCGCTGCTCAGTGCCGAGCGCGCTCACGGGTACGAGTTGAAGCACTCGCTGGAGCAGGAGTTCGGCGCGCTGTTGCCGGCCGTGAACGCCGGTCAGATCTACACGACACTCGGGCGCCTGGAGCGCGACGGCCTCGTCGTCGGGCACGCGGTGCCGGGGGACGGCCGCGGGAAGCGTGTGTACGAGCTGACCGACGCCGGGCGGGAGGCGCTCGCGGCCTGGATCGAGGCGCCCGTCTCGAGCAGGCCGCTCAAGGACGAGTTCTTCATGAAGCTCGTCGTTCTCGCGGCGTCTCGTCTCGCCGAGCCGGGGCAGCTGCTCGCGCGGCAGCGGCGTGAATACCTGCAGTCGCTGCGCGACCTGAACGCGCTGCTCGAGGCGAACGGGAAGGGGCCGGCGGCCGAGCTCCTGGTCGAGGGGGCGATCCTGCATCTCAAGGCGGATCTGGAGTGGCTCGAGCTCATCGAGCAGCGACTTGCACCGAAGGAGGAAGGCTGATGACACCCGTCCTGGAGGCGAGGCAGCTCGCGAAGACGTACGAGACCGGCGGCGCCAAGGTGCTGGGTCTCCGCGGCGTCGACATCTCGGTCGAGCGCGGCGAGTTCGTCGCGATCATGGGCCCGAGCGGGTGCGGGAAGTCCACCTTGCTCAACCTGCTGGCCGGGCTCGATCGACCGACCGCCGGAGAGGTCTGGATCGACGGCGACCGTATCGACGGCCTGAGCGAGACGCAGCTCGCACTCCTCCGTCGCCGCAAGGTCGGCTTCGTGTTCCAGTTCTTCAACCTGGTGCCGACGCTCTCTGCAGTCGAGAACGTCGAGCTGCCCTTGCTGCTGGCCGGGCGGCGGCGCAGTGACGCTCGCCGGACGGCGATCGAGCTGCTGCGCGAGCTCGGCATTCCCGAGATGCAGGGAACCGCTCCGGCGCTGCTGTCCGGCGGCGAGCAGCAGCGGGTCGCACTGGCCCGCGCGCTGGCGAACAGGCCGGACGTCGTCCTCGCGGACGAGCCGACCGGGAACCTCGACTCGGCGACAGCTCGGGAGGTACTCGGCCTCTTTCGCGCCGCCCGGGATCGCGCCCAGACGCTGCTGCTCGTCACGCATGACGCGAGCGTCGCGTCGGCGGCGGATCGGGTGATCACGCTCCGCGACGGACTGGTTGCCGACGAGACGGAGCTCGGCGCCGTCCGCCAGGTGGCTCCCCTGCTCGAGCTGGAGAGCTCGAGATGACCCTGCTGATCGTCAGGCTGGCGTTCGCGGGCATCCGCTCGCGGTTGCTGGCGAGCGCGCTCACGATCGCGATCGCGGGCGCTGCGGTGGCGACGATCGTGCTGACCCTGGAGGTGCGCTCGAGCGGCATCGATCCCTGGCAGCGGACGTTCGCCGAGGCGAACGGGGCACACGTGCTCGCACTCGTCCCGTCTCGGGCCGACGCGGCCTCGATCGCCAGGCGGCCCGGGGTGACCGAGCACGGCGCGCCCATCCCGCTCGCGTGGGCGGCAATCGGCCCAGGCGGGAGCACCGATCTGGTGCAGCTCGCGGGACTGAGCGGGCATATGACCGTGAACAGGCCTGTCTCGACCGCCGGCTCGCCGCCGCGTGATGACGGGATCGTGCTCGAGCGGAGTCTTGCGGATGCGCTCGGCCTCGAGGTCGGCGGCACGGTGGCCGTGACGAGCAGACACGGCTCGCTCGAGATTCCCGTTCTCGGCACTGCGGTCGTTCCCAGCCAGCCGCGGTACCCGCGCCGCAGACCGGGCCTCGCGTGGGTCACGCGCAGCATGCTCGAGCGGATCGAGCCCGATCACGGCCGCTGGACCTGGACCGAGGCAGTGCGGCTGGCGGACCCCATCGCGGCTTCCGCGTTCGTCGCGCGGGCGGCGGCGGGCTTCCCGCCGGCAGTCGTCAGGTCCGGGCCCCTCTACTTCGAGACGTGGCAGCAGCAGCGTGACAACGCGCTCGGCGATGCCCAGGGCACGCAGGTGATCGTCACCATCTTCACGATCCTGCTCCTGATCGTCGCCTTCGTCGTCGTCGGGATCCTCGTCGGCGCTCGCGCGAGCGAGCAGCATCGTCAGATCGGGCTGCTCAAGGCGGCCGGCTTCACCCCGCGCCAGGTCGGCGTCGTCTTCGCGCTCGAGTCCGCTGCGCTCGGCCTCGTCGCGGCCGCCCTGGGCTTCGCGCTCGGGGTGATCCTCGCCCCCCGCCTCGCTGCGCCGAGCGCCGAGACGCTGCTCGGCTCACCGACGATCGCGGCGAACCCCTGGCACGCCGTCGTCGCCGGCTGTGTCGTGCTTCCCGTGCTCGTGGTCGGAGCGTTGGCCTCGACGCGGCGTAGCACTCGGTTCACCGTCCTCGAGGCGATCCACGCGGGCAGAGCCTCTCCCCCGAGCTCACGCCTGGCGCGCGCCATCGTCCGGCCCGTCCTGCCGTTGACGATCGGGCTCGGGCTCAAGGATCTTCTGGCGCGGGGGCGCCGGGCTCTGCTCCTCGCAGCCGCGATCGCGCTCACCGGCGCGATGGTGGTCGTCGTGCTCTCGCTCGAGGCGACGCTCGACGCACAGTCCGCGTCCAAGACCACTGACTTCCCCGACGAGCTGCTGCTCCTCATCTACACCCTCGACGCGGTGCTGCTGCTGATCACGGCCACGACGCTCGTCGCCGTCGCCCTGCTCTCGGTCCGCGAGCGCATCCGTGACTACGGCGTGCTCAAAGCGATCGGCCTCACTCCCCGCCAGATCACGTCGACGGTCGTCAGCGCCCACGCCGCCCTCGCGGTGCTTGCATCGCTCCTCGCCGTCCCCCTCGGCATCGGGCTCTACCTCGCCCTCTACCGGATCGCCGGCGACACGACCGAGGAGGTCGTCATCGCACCCTGGTGGTCGCTCGCGCTCGTCCCGATCGGCACCGTGCTCGTCGTGGTCGCAGCAACCAGCCTCCCGGCCCGCCTCGCGACCCGGATCCACACGGCCGACGCGCTGCGCTACGAGTGAGCCGCAGACACGGTGTGGCCTGCGCGCCCCGGATCGTCGGTCAGGCGAGCGCGCGCTCGAGGTCGGCCCGCTCGAAGGGGCCGCCGTGCGTCGCCAGCACGTGCTCGACGGGCAGGTCGAGGAGCGGGCGCAGGCCCTCGACGACCTGCTCGTGGGTCACGCTCGGGCTCAGCCAGCGGGGGTTGATGTGGAGCCCTTCGCCGAAGTCGACGAGCGTGTCGCCGGCGATCACCGTCTCGTGGCTCCCGATCCAGAGCACCATGTCGTTCGGCTTCTGCCCCGGGAAGGCCTCGACGCCGACCGGGAGCCGATCGCCGGCCGTGTACGGGCGCGCGTCGCCCTTTCCCTCCTTGAGCAACCAGACGAGATCGGGGCTGCCGTCGCCGGCTTGCTCGGCGGTGATGCCGTACGTCTGCATGAGGTACTCCGCCGTGTCGGGCAGCGGCGTGTACACGGGGAGGCCGAGCCGCTCGACGAGGCCCTCCGTGCCGCGCTCGTGCCAGGGGCACGTCAGGACGACGGCGGTCTCGCGGTCGGCCACGAGCGCGTCCAGCTCGCCCGGCGGTGTCATCGGGTCGAACAGGAGCAGCCGCTCGCCGTCGTCGACCGCGTAGGACGAGACGATCGGATCCCACGGCTCGCCGTCACTCCACCCCGGATGGGGCGCCTCCCAGTGCCACAGGCCTGGCCGTAGCTCGCGCACGACGCGATGCTACTGGACCGCGCCGGCGCTACGACGGTGCGTGAATCAGCCTTCGGCGGTCACGTTCCACACGATCTCGACCTCGCCCGCGCTCGCGCCCTCGGGGAGCTGGAACTCCGCCCCCTCGCCAGAAGCGAGGTTCTCGAACGGAATCCTGAGCACGAGCTTGTCGCCTTCGCGGTTGCTCTCGTGCGTGTAGCGGACGGGAGGATCGGCGGACTCGACCTGGTGGAGCTGTAAGCGGTAACGAATGCTCGGCATGACGTCGACCCTAGACGATCGGACGCCTCGGGGCTACCTCGAGGCTCGTCTTGCCTCTCGTGCCAGGTGGAAGTGCCTGGTGCCCGTCTACTCGCGAAGAGAAGCAGCGCAAATTCCGGAAATCGAGGGCCGGCCGTCCTTGACGCTCGCGGTGCAGCACCGTTAGGTTCCCCTCGCACCGAGCACGGAGCGCGAGTAGGTCGAAGCTCAGCCTGGCGGCGGTACGCGGAAGCGGAGAGTCACCGGGTGGAGTGGACGAAAGCGCCACCGGCTCGGTGAATTTCTTTCTCGCCCTGGTATCTGGCCGAACCGTTGGCG
>AR_comb_assmDRAFT_10193202_pt1 | contig 10474 bp, 8 predicted proteins | sample ArasoioldDNA_FD_10543 | JGI IMG/M metagenome (IMG submission 10543) | reverse complement strand
GTGGCCTGGACCGGCGACGACAACAACGTGCTGGCGTCCTGGGCGCACGCCGCCGAGCGGTTCAAGTTCCAGCTGAACGTGGCGACCCCGCCTGAGCTCGCGCCGAAAAAGGAGATGCGCGACTGGATCAAGGCGGTGCAGGTGCCGATCATGCTCGGCACCGATCCGGAAGCCGCGGTGCGCGGCGCCGATTGCGTTGTCACCGACACCTGGGTATCGATGGGTGACAAGGAGGGCGAGCGCCGTCACAACCTGCTCAAGCCCTATCAGGTCAATTCCAAGCTGATGTCGCTTGCCAGGCCGGATGCACTGTTCATGCATTGCCTGCCCGCCCATCGCGGCGAGGAAGTCACAGACGACGTCATTGACGGGCCGCAATCGGTCGTGTTCGACGAAGCCGAAAATCGCTTGCACGCGCAAAAGGGCATTCTCGCCTGGTGCTTTGAGGCGGTGGGGTAGCGAGCGCTGTTGACGCGAGCATTCTTCCCTTCTCCCCTTGTGGGAGAAGGTGGAGTTTCCATTGGCGCACGCGTTCCAACTTGACCCTTTCGTTCCATTGCCTGCGACCCCACATAGAGCGCCATGTCTTCAGACTTCCCCGACAACAAGATCACTTTCACAAGCCCCGTCCGGGCTCCATCGGCGGTGCCGGTCGATGACGCGGTCATTCCGTTCGAGGTCAACGCGCTCGATCTGCGCGGCCGGCTGACGCGGCTCGGGCCCGCGCTCGACGAGCTCCCGACCAAGCACGATTATCCGCCAGCCGTCGGCAAGCTGCTCGGCGAGGCGATCGTGCTCACGACGCTGCTCGGCTCTTCGCTGAAATTCGAAGGCCGCTTCATCCTGCAGACCCAGACCGACGGCCCGGTGTCATTCCTGATCGTCGACTTCCAGGCGCCTGATCGCCTGCGCGCCTATGCGCGCTACGACAAGAGACGGCTGAAGCCAGGCGCGGATTCGGGCAGCCTTTTGGGCAAGGGTCATCTCGCCATGACGATTGACCAGGGCCCCGACATGAGCCGGTATCAGGGCCTCGTCGCGCTCGACGGCGGCGGGCTCGAAGCGGCCGCGCACGAATATTTTCTGCGCTCCGAGCAGATCCCGACCCGCGTTCGTATCGCGGTCGGCGAGGAATGGCGCGGCGGCGAGGGCGGCAAGCATCGCTGGCGCGCCGGTGGTCTTCTGGTGCAGTTCCTGCCAAAGGCGCCGGAGCGCGCGCGGCAGGCCGATCTGCATCCGGGCGACGCGCCGGAGGGCACCGTGCCGCACACCGTCGCCGAGGACGATGCCTGGGTCGAGGGCCAGTCGCTGGTCTCCACCGTCGAAGACGTCGAGCTGATCGATCCCGCGTTATCAGGCGAGCGGCTGCTCTATCGGCTGTTTCACGAGCGCGGCGTGCGCGTGTTCAAGGAATTGTCGTTGCAGGCGCGGTGCTCCTGCGCGCGCGAAGCGGTGTCCTCGATGCTGAAAAGCTTCGCCCCGAAAGAGCGCGCCGAGATGGTGAAGGACGGCAAGGTCGTGGTGACCTGCGAGTTCTGCTCATCGGTTTACGAGTTCACGCCGAAAGAAGCGGGCGTGGAAGACGCTTGAGGCGCACTATCATCGCCTTTTTTGCTCGCTGTCTTCACCCGCGAAAGCGGATGATCCAGTATTCCAGAGACAGCAGTGATCGAACCGAGGGGTTGCGGCGTACTGGATCGCCCGGTCAAGCCGGGCGATGACGGCGGAAAGGTTCGGGTCACGCCGGTGCCAACGAGCGCTCCGTACGCGTCAATTCAAAACTCTTTTCCCGTCCGGGCTGTCCAGCGAAAAGGTCGGCACGTCGATCTCGAAACGTTCGCCTCTGTCGGTGACCATCTGGTAGCGGCCGGTCATGAAGCCGGATGCGGTGGAGAGCGGCACGCCCGAGGTATATTCGAAGCGTTCGCCGGGGCCGAGCGTGGGCTGTTCGCCGACCACGCCTTCGCCGCGCACTTCCTGCTGCTTGCCGGAGGCGTCGGTGATGATCCAGTACCGCGTGCGGAGCTGCACGGTCTCCTCGCCGGTATTGGTGATGACGATGGTGTAGGACCAGAAGTAACGCGAATGCTCGACCGAGGAGCGGTCCGGCATGAAATTCGGCACGACGGTGACTTCGATCTGGCGGGTGACGGCGCGATACATGGCGCCACCATAACCAAAACTCGCGGAGGAACCAACGCCCCGCTTCCGCCCTCCGTGCTTTCAACACAGTTCCATTTTAACGCCGGCGCGCGACCGCGGTGCTCCGGACTTCGTGACTTTGCATGCGCGCCGCGCTTTGCTTAAGGGCTCGGTAGTCTTGAGGTCCTTTGTCCCGAGCTCTTGGCTTTCAGCTCTTGGCCTTCAACTCTTGGCCTTCTGCTCTTGGCCTTAAGGTCTTGGCCTTGGGATATTGAGCCGGTAAAATCCTTCACTGCGCCGGTGCTTTGCGCCGCGTCCTGACACGGTGCCTGATGTCGTCCATTGCCGATCGAATTGCGCCGCCAGTTTCCGGAACGTCGGAGGATACCGCGCGCCAGCAGGCCGGGCTTCAAGAAGCTGCCGCGTCGGCGAAAGCCCCGGCCATTTCGCTGCCCGCGATCGGCGAGCGCGAGCTCAGGCTCGACCTTTTTCGCGGGCTCGCGCTGTGGCTGATCTTCATCGACCACCTGCCGCCGAGCCTGCTCACCTGGTTCACCATCCGCAACTACGGATTTTCGGACGCCACCGAGATCTTCATCTTCATTTCAGGCTACACCGCGGCCTTTGTCTACGGCCGCGCGATGCTGGAGCAGGGCATGCTGGTCGCGACCGCGCGCATCCTGCGACGCGCCTGGCAGATCTATGTCGCGCATGTCTTCCTGTTCACGATCTTCCTCGCCGAGATTTCCTATGTCGCGAACCATTTCGAGAACCCGCTCTACTCCGAGGAAATGGGCATCATCGATTTCCTCAAGCAGCCCGACGTCACCATCGTCCAGGCGCTGCTGCTCCGCTTTCGCCCCGTCAACATGGATGTGCTGCCGCTCTACATCGTGCTGATGCTGGCGTTGCCCTTGATCCTCGTGTTGATACGCTGGAAGCCTGATGTCACACTGGCGCTGTCGGCTTTGCTCTACGCCGTCACCTGGGAATTCGACCTCTATCTCTCCTCCTATCCGAACGGCTATTGGGCCTTCAATCCGATGGCTTGGCAGTTGCTGTTCGTGTTCGGCGCCTGGTGCGCGCTCGGCGGCGCGCAGCGCATGTCGCGCATCCTGTCGTCGCGCATTACGCTATGGGCCTGCGTGATCTACCTGGTTGCGGCCTTCTACGTGACCCTGACCTGGTACATCCCGCAGATGAGCCATTGGCTGCCGCGACGGCTCGAGCAGTGGATGTACCCGATCGACAAGACCGATCTCGACGTCCTGCGCTTTGCGCATTTCCTGGCGCTGGCGGCGTTGACCGTGCGCTTCCTGCCGAAGAGCTGGCCGGGACTGAAATCGCCCTGGCTGAAGCCGCTGATCCTGTGCGGCCAGCATTCCCTGGAGATTTTCTGCCTCGGCGTCTTCCTGGCCTTTGCCGGCCATTTCGTGCTGGCCGAAGGCGGCGGCGGTGCGGCACTGCACGCGCTTGTCAGCATCAGCGGAATCCTGATCATGTGGGCCGTGGCTTGGCTGATTTCGTGGTACAAGCACTCGGCCGACAAAAGCGCCTCGCGCAAGGGCGCTGGCGGCAATGCCGATCTGGCGGGAGGAGGTTGATGCGGTCGGGACTGATCTCGACATTCGCGCTGGTCGCGTTGGCGGCTGTTTTGGCCGTACAGCCCCTGTGCGCGCAGGATGCTGCCGTAGGTTGTGATGTCCCGACATCTCTGCTGGAAAGCGACAGTGCGCTGCCGAAGGTCACCGCCGCCGTGAAGGATGGACAGCCCCTGAACGTGCTGGTGATCGGAAGCCGCTCCTCGACGCTGGGCTCCGATGCCGGAAACGCCTATCCGGCGCGAATGCAGGCGGCGATGAAGGAAAAGTTGCCGCAGCTCGCCGTCAATGTCTCCGTAGAAATACAGGCTTCGAAGACCGCCGAAGAAGTCGGCAGCAACCTCGTTAAGCTGATGGAAGGAAAAACGCCTACCTTGGTGATCTGGCAGACCGGCACGGTCGATGCTATGCGATCGATCGATCCCGACGACTTTCGCAATGCCGTCGACGAGGGCGTGGCTGCACTGCAGAAGGCGGGAGCTGACGTTGTGCTGATGAACCCCCAATACAGTCCGCGGACCGAGACCATGATCTCGGTCCCGCCCTATCTGGATAATTTGCGCGCGGTGGCGCAGAACCGCGACATTCCGCTGTTCGACCGTTTCGCCATCATGCATCAGTGGAACGACCAGGGAGATTTTGACCTTTTCAGCGCGCATCGCGGTCCGGAGCTTGCGAAGCGTGTTCATGACTGCATCGGCCGCGCACTGTCGATCTTTGTGATCGACGCGGCGCATCTCGGACCGGCGCAGCAGAATTAGGATTATTGGTTAATGATGTTTGGGAGTTGTCATCGCTTTTCGCGCACTTTCGCGCGGCTCGTTATCCTCGCCTTGATGCTTTCGCCGGCCGGCACGCAAGCGCAGAGCGGCGGGAAAATCGCGCTGTCGCAAGCTGCGCAACAACCCTCCCAGGCCGCAACGACAGGCAATGCGGCCACGGGCGATCAGGGCAATCCGCCGCAGCAGAAGACACTGACTGCGAAGGCAATCGACAAGGTCAGGGAGGTCGCGAAGTCGGCCGGCAATATTTTCAGCCGCGTGCCCTGCCTGGCGCCGAAGGGCGGCGTCAATCCGCTGGGTTCGCTGCCGCATGTCGCGGGCAGGCTGGTGGCCGGCCAGCCGGTGGTGATCGTCGCGTTCGGCTCGTCGTCGACGGAAGGCTTCGGGTCGAGTGCGCCGGAGTTCACCTATCCGAACCGCCTCGCGGCTCAACTCAAGCGTCAGTATCCAACCGCCGATATCACGGTCGTCAATGCCGGTCGCGGCGGCGAGGATGCGCCGGAGATGCTGAAACGGCTGCAGACCGCGGTCATCGACAGGAAGCCGGATCTCGTGATCTGGCAGGTCGGCACCAACGCCGTGCTGCGCGACCTCGATCCCGTTGAAACCGGCAAGCTCGTGGAAGACGGTGTCGCGCGCATCCAGGCGGCAGGGTCCGACGTCGTGCTGGTCGATCCCCAATATTCGCCGCGGGTCACGGAGCGTGGCGAACGCGTCAGCACCATGGTCAAGCTGCTGGGCAAGATCGCCGCCCTTCGCCATATCGGCATCTTCCCGCGCTTCGAGGTGATGCGCGACTGGCACGAGAAGCAGGCGCTGCCGGTCGACAGCTTCGTCATTGCCGACGGCTTGCACATGAACGACTGGGGCTATGCCTGCTTCGCCCAGCTTCTCGGCGACGACATCATCAAGTCGGTCGGCCAGATCAAGCTCGGCGTCAACGTTCCCGCCGACGTTCGCACCTATCGCCCGATGTGACGCGCGCTTGCCGTGAAGTGATGCGGCAACGATTCGGATCGGCGGTGCATTCGCCGCATCGCGTGTGGTTGGCGCCAGTGGTATGCTGTCGGGCAGAGGTTGGCTGATGCGCGGCACGAGGCGGCGGGATTTTCTTCGGTATTCGACTGGCATCGCGGGGACAGTGGCCGCGTGGCCGCGGCTGGCGCGGGCTCAGCAGGCTGTCGCCCGGCACATCCCGATCGTGGGCTTTGTCGGATTTGCGACGCCCGAGATAGACAACCCGACGCTACAGCCATTTCGCGAGGCGCTGGCCGCCCTCGGCTATATCGAGGGGCGCAGCATTATCGTCGAGGTGCGCTCGACCTTCGGGGATGTCGGGCGAGGTCATGAACTCATCGATGAATTCGCGGCGAGGCCAGTGGATGTGCTGCTGTCGCCCGGACCTGCGGCGGCGCGTGCGATCGTGCGCAAGACCAGGATTCCCGTGGTCGCGGTCGCGCTCCCGGCCGTGCAAAGCGATCCCGAACTGTTTCAGAGCCTCGCGCGCCCTGGCGGCAGCCTGACCGGCTTCTCGGCCTTTGGCGAGGAGATGTCGGCCAAGCGCATCGAGATGCTGAGGGAGATATTGCCTGGGCTGAAAAAGCTGGGTGTCATGCACAACGTCACCGACCCGACCTTCAGCGCCTGGGGGGCACAGACCATGAAGGAGGCGACAGCGGCCGGCATCGAGCCGGTGCGGCTTGGATTGACCGTCGCTTCGCCCGCGGCGGTCGCCGAACAGTTCAAGGTGCTTGCCGATGCAGGCGGCAAGGCCATGATCGTGATCCGCGACTACATGACCGCGGCGATGCTGAAGGAGATTTGCCGCGCGGGGCTCGACGCGGGCATCGCCGTGATCGGCGAGCAGGGCGAGTTTGCGCGCGGCGGCGCGCTGTTGAGCTACGGCGCCGACATCGGGGATCTGTTCCGCCGCGCCGCCGGTTATGTCGATCTGATTCTCAAGGGACAGAGGCCGGCCGAGATGCCGATCCAGTTGCCGACCAAATTCGAGTTGATCGTGAATCTCAAGACCGCGCGTGCATTGGGGCTGGCGATCCCGCCGACGATCCTCGTGCTGACGGACGAGGTCATTGAGTGAGGGGAGCCCGCGAACGTCATTCTTCTTTCCCATCGAACTTCCACTCCCAATAAGGACGGGGCGGGTATCTCTTCTTGCGGGGCAGCCTCACGATCGGTTCGCGCTCGACGATGTCGTCGGCATAGGTTCGGACGATGAAGCGGCCCTCGGATTCATCCACGATCTCGATCTTCACCGGCTTTCGCTTCATCGCGGATGAACGGCGTTGCGCGGGACATGTTCCCGCGCATGATCAAGATGGGGGTGACAGAGCGTACGATCGGAGCGTATCGTCAGGAGATAACGAAAGGGAAGATGGTGCGATCCTTGACCCGATCGGTATCGATGCGGAATGTCGCGTCCATTTCGGCATGCAGCGTCGAACTGCGGCCACCACCGACTGGCTCATGACCATGCGACCGTTGGTCAATTTCTGCCTCGTAACAATTGTCTGTCTTTTGACCGCGGCGCAGGCCATCGCCGCCGAGCACAAGCATATCCTCATCCTGCACTCGGTAGGGCGCGAATTCAGGCCCTGGAACGAATATGCCAAGCACATGCGCGCAGAACTTGATCGTCAATCGCCGTGGCCGCTGGACGTGCAGGAGCATTCGTTGGTCGCCGCGCGTTCAGCCGACCTAAATCCTGAACCGCCATTCGTCGACTATCTACGTGCCCTGTATACCGGGCATGAGCCTGATCTGATCATCGTCGTCGGCGCGCCGGCGGCAAACTTCATCCAACGGCATCGGAAGGATCTGTTCGCCACCGCACCGATGGTGTTCACCACGGTGGAGCAGCGGCGCGTGCGAATGTCCGAGCTGACCGAATACGACACCGTTGTCGCGGTCATTCACGATTTTCGCTTCCTGTTCGAAAGCTATCTGAGCATCGCGCCGGATACGAAGACGATAGCCATCATCAACGGCGATTCGCCCAACGAGCGGTTCTGGCAGGGCGAGATGCGCCGCGAACTGAAGCCGTTGGAGGACCGCGTCGAATTCAGATGGTACGACAAGCTGTCCTATGAGGATTTGCTGAAACAGACGGCGATACTTCCGCCCCACTCCGCGATCTTCTGGTACCAGATGATCGTGGATGGAGCTGGAGTTGCGCATGAAGGCGACCGGGCGCTGACGCGGCTTTATCAAACCGCCAACGCGCCGATCTTCAGTCATGATGACGCCTTCTACGGCAGAGAGATTGTCGGTGGCCCGATGCACTCCGCGCTTGCCGGCGCCAAGCGGGCGGCCGGGGTCGCGATCCGCATTCTGGGCGGCGAGAAGCCCGGAGACATCAAGACGCCGCCAACCAATTTTCTGCCTCCCAGATATGACTGGCGTGAACTCCAGCGCTGGAAAATCACTGAAACGCTTCTGCCGGCAGGAGCCACTATCGATTTTCGGGAGCCCGGAGTCTGGCAGCAATATCGCGGGCCGGTCGCGTTCATTGCCGGCGTGATCCTCGTGCAGGGTGCCCTGATCTCGGGGCTGTTGTTCGAGCGCCGCCGCCGCCAGCGCGCCGAGGTGCAATCGGTGCAACGGTCAGCCCAGCTGGCCCATGTCAACCGTTTTGCCATGGCGGGTGAGCTGACCGCGGCCATCGCGCATGAAATCAACCAACCGCTCGGCGCCATGCTCGCCAATACCGAGACGGCGCAACTGATTGCGAAGTCACCCGCGCCGGACATGAACGAGATCAATGAAATCCTTGCCGACATCCGGCGGGACAATGAGCGGGCCGGCTCGATCATTCAGCGGTTGCGAAGCCTTCTGAAAAGGACGCCGTTCGAGCTCAAGGAGGTCGAGCTTGCCGGGCTTGTCAGGGAGACAGTCGAATTGCTGTCGAGGCTGGCGGCCACGCGCGAGATCAGGTTGGAAAGCCTCATCGACTCCGCGTCCCTGCCGATCAGGGGCGATCGGATCCAGCTCCAGCAGGTTTTCATCAACCTGATGACGAATGCGATGGATGCGTTGGCAGCCAAGCCGGATGCTGCCCGAGTCATTGAAGTCAGTTGCATCCGCCGCGACAAATTCGCAACGATATCGGTGTCGGATCAGGGGCCCGGCATTCCGCCCCACTTGCTCAGGAAGATGTTCGAACCGTTTTTCACGACCAAGGCGCACGGCATGGGGATGGGCCTCTCGATCGCGCGGACCATCGTCGAAGCCCATCACGGGCAGTTGACGGCGGAGAACAAGCCGGATGGCGGCGCCATCTTTCACGTCAGGCTGCCGCTGATGACGGCAGCCAATTGAGGAGCTTTACGGAAAAACTGTTTTCATATGCCCGTTCAATATGATGCAGCGTTTCAAGCGCCAGGCTGAAAATAATCATCTTCCGTTTTTCAGAAATGTATGATTGTATCGCCCTGTCCTGCTCCACAAGAGGGGCGTATCGCGATCGTCACGGACGTTGGCAGCGGGATGCGATGGACGTTTCGGCTTCACAGCGCCTGATGCGCGGACGAATGGAGCGGAAGCGGACGGCCAAGGCGCGTGGTCCCGGCCCCCCGACGCTGGGGTCAAGTCTGACGGCGATCATTCCGGCAGGCGACGGGGGCTATCAAGCCCGGTACCCCGGGGAGAGCGCGCTATACACCGTTAACACCATTGCGCAGGGAAGGCCGGACTGTTTCGGCGACCTGTGGCGACGACTCGTGTGCTTTCTACCTTTGCACACGAGGCTGCGGGTGCGCAAAACACCCGGCTTTCCCTGCGCCCTCTGTTTTTTTCGAGGGGCATGCAAGATGGATAACTCGGGTGCGTAGCGCCGCGAGAACGCGGGCTGCTGTCGCGAATGACGTCGCTGCTTGCCGTCGTGCGCGGCATAATCAACCGAAGCTGTCGTCCCGGACAAGCGAGCGTAGCGAGTGCGATCCGGAACCCATAACCACTGATGTTACGGTTGAGAACGCTGGGCCACAGCCTGCTTCAACGACAACGGCCAGTGGTTATGGGTCCCCGCTTTCGCGGGGACGACAGTCGAGTGTGAGGCGGCGTTGGTGCCTCATTCGACCCCTCACACCTTTTCCAGGGCCTGGGCCAGGTCCTCGATCAGATCGTCGGCGTGTTCCAGCCCCGTGGAGAAGCGGATGAAGCCGTCGCTGATGCCGAGCTCGGCGCGGGCATCCGGCTTCAGCCGCTGGTGCGTGGTGGTGGCGGGATGGGTGACGAGGCTCTTTGCGTCGCCGAGATTGTTGGAGATCCTGGCAAGCCTGAGCGCATTGAGGCAGCGGAACGCACCGGCCTTGCCACCCTTCACCTCGAAGCCGATGAGCGTCGAACCGGCCCGCATCTGCTTCTTGACCAGCGCGGCCTGCGGATGATCGGCGCGGCCCGGATAGATCAGCCGCGACACCTTCGGGTGTGTCGCCAGCGCCTCCGCAATCTTCGCCGCGCTGTCGGTCTGCGCGCGCACGCGGATCGCCAGCGTCTCCAGTCCCTTGAGCAGCACCCAGGCGTTGAAAGGCGACAGCGACGGCCCGGTCTGGCGCATGAAATTATGGATGTGCTCCGCGATGAAGGCATCCGAGGAAAGGATAACGCCGCCGAGGCATCGGCCCTGGCCGTCGATATGCTTCGTCGCCGAATAGACGACGACATCGGCGCCGAGCTGCAGCGGGCTCTGCCAGATCGGCGTCGCGAACACGTTGTCGACGACCAGCCGGGCGCCGGCCTGGTGCGCGATTTCGGCGATCGCGGGAATGTCGAGAACGTCGAGGGTCGGATTGGTCGGGCTTTCGAGGAAGCAGGTTTTGGTGTTCGGGCGCATCGCCTTTTTCCAGGCGTCGAGATCGAGCCCGTTCACCAGCGTTGCCTCGATGCCGTAACGCGGCAGCAAATCCTCGACGACATAACGGCAGGAGCCGA